>Ga0228698_1000005_pt1 | contig 314006 bp, 287 predicted proteins | sample McNCre117_Aug_MG_FD_178015 | JGI IMG/M metagenome (GOLD analysis project Ga0228698, IMG submission 178015) | Freshwater microbial communities from McNutts Creek, Athens, Georgia, United States - 1-17_Aug_MG | ecosystem: Environmental > Aquatic > Freshwater > Creek | place: USA: Georgia... | reverse complement strand
TCTCGGGCGCCATCCAGCACCTGGCCGGCATGAAGGACTCCAAGGTCATCGTCGCCATCAACAAGGACGAAGAGGCCCCCATCTTCCAAGTCGCCGACTATGGTTTGGTCGCCGATCTCTTCCAGGCTTTGCCTGAACTCAAGGATCTGCTGGGCTAAAGCCCCCCCTAAAAGCCCAAGACATTGGCAGGGGCGGAGAGCAAGACTCTCCGCCCCTGTTTTTTATCCCCAAATTCTGTGGATAACTCTGTGGGAAGGCTGTGGGACAGCACCGACAGCCCCCGATTTTCCTTATATCCATACTGTCTGCCTGCGGCTTAGGCAGGCGGTTTTGTCTTATTAACATTTAAGTTCACAACAATTTTTACTTAAATCCCCCCCAAATACCGCCAAGCATCGCTTTGTGGACAACTTCACAACCACAAGAACCCACCGCCCCTACTCTAGCCCTTGCGACAATCTTCCCACCTATCCTTTAGGACGGGCTATTCAGACCTTCGCGAAGCCCCGCCAAGCTTGCATACTACCAAGCAAGGTGGTGAAATGATGTCCATGCGAGACCCTGATCCCCACGATACCCCTTGGCAGACATTGCAACAGTGCGAGCGCTGCGGCATCCGCGACCTTGTGCTGTTCGCCGATCTGGCCGAAGAGGATTTCTCGCTGATCCATATGCCGGTGGATGATGTGCTGATTCCCGCCGGGGAATCGCTGTTCCTGCCTGGCCAGGGCGCCGAGGCCATCTATACCATCCGCGAAGGCATCCTGAAGCTGGAGCAATATCTGCCCGACGGATCGCGCCGCATCGTCAGCCTGCTGACCCAGGGCGATGTCGCCGGGCTGGAGGCGACCGTCTCGGATGCCTATGAAAACGCCGCCATCGCCTTGCAGACCGTCCGCGCCTGCCGCATTCCCAAGGAAGTGGCCGCCCGCCTGACGCCCAAGCTGCACCGCCAGCTGATGAACAAATGGCATTCGGCCGTGAAGAAGTCTCACGACTGCCTGCGCGATCTGTCCACCGGCAGCGCCCGCCAGCGGCTGGCACGGCTGTTCCTGATCCTGGTGCCCGACGCCATCGGCGAATGCCGCCTGTTCGGCCGCGAGGATATCGGCGCCCTGCTGGGCATCACCACCGAAACCGCCAGCCGCATGGTCACCGACCTGAAAAAGCAGAAGGCGGTGCGGGAAACCGCGCCCAACCGCTTCACCCGCAATCTGGAATTGCTGGAAAACATCGCCGCCGGAGACTGAAGTTGGTCCCGAGCTTGATGTTTCTCCGGGGCTTGATGTTTCTCAATGCATACATAAGAATAATATCATACACTCTCCGGCAACCACGAACCGGGGTCAAAAGACCATGAGCAGCCACGAAATTCCCCCGCCCGCCAGCGAAGGCGTTCCCTTCTATACCGAGACCGGCAATGCCAAGCCGCGCTCGGTGCATGGGCGATTCCGCAATTACAAATGGTGGCTGATGGCCGTTCTGCTGGGATGGTGGCATCTGGCCCCCTTCCTGCGCTGGAGCCGAGGCCCCGGCATGCCGGATCAGGCGATCCTGATCGATATGACCGGACGCCGCGCCTATTTCTTCGATATCGAGATCTGGCCGCAGGAAGTCTATTACATCACCGGCTTGCTGATGATCGCCGCCTTCACCCTGTTCCTGATGACCGCCCTGGCGGGCCGCGTCTGGTGCGGTTTCCTCTGTTGGCAGACTGTCTATACCGACCTGTTCGTCGCCGTCGAGCGGCTGGTGGTGGGCGACCGCAACCGTTGGATCAACTTCTCCAAGGCCCCCTTGTCCTTCAACAAGATCGGCAAGATCGCCCTGGTGAATATCCTGTGGCTGGCCATCGGCGGGCTGTGCGGTCTGGGCTTCGTGCTGTGGTTCGGCGATGCGCCGCAGATGCTGGTGGAGATCTTCACCGCCCAAGCCTCGATCCCAACCTATCTGTTCATCCTGATCATCGGCGGCTTCTGCTTCCTGCTGGCCGGCTATGCCCGCGAGCGCGTCTGCGTCTATATGTGCCCCTATGCCCGCATCCAGGGCGGCCAGTTCGACGAACATTCGCTGATCGTCTCTTATGAAGCCTGGCGCGGCGAGCCTCGGGCCCATGTCAAGGGCAGCATGCATGGCGAAGCCGACTTCGCCGGGCGCGGCCATTGCGTCGATTGCGGCCTGTGCGTGCAAAGCTGTCCCACCGGCATCGACATCCGTCGCGGCACTCAGCTGGCCTGCATCGGCTGCGGCCTGTGCGTCGATGCCTGCAACACGGTGATGAAGCGCTTCGGCCTGCCGGGCAACCTGATCACCTATGACTCCAGCTTCAACATGAACCAGCGCGCCGCCGGACAGCAGCCCAAGCTGCATCTGATCCGCGCCCGCACCGTGATCTATATGGTGGCCATCGCCATTGCCGGATCGGCGGTGCTGGCGACCTTGCTGCTGCGCTCGAACCTGGGCGTCGACGTGCTGCACAACCGCGCACCGCTGGCGGTGGGATTGCCGGGCGGCAAGGCCCGTAACGGCTATGACTACAAGATCCTGAACAAGGCCCGCACCGAACGCGACTTCCTGCTGAAGGTCGCCGAGCCCGCCAACGCCACCATCGGTGTCATCGGCGGACCCTCGGGCGCGGAAGTGCCCTTGAAGGCCGAGCGGGATACGGTCACCACCGTGCATCTGTTCGTCACCGCCGAGCCCAGCGCCGACGGCAAGAACCGCCCGCTGACCTTCACCCTGACCGAACCCTCGACCGGCAAGGTTCTGCAAAGCGAGAGCTTCTTCGCAGCGCCTGAGAACTAGAGCGGAACGCGATAAGCCCGCGCGGCGTTTGAGCGGGCCCGGGACGGGCCATTGATACAAATTAGAGCCGATCCCGATGGATCAGAATCGGCTTTAAGGCGAGAACGGATCAGCCGTGACGGTGCCGGTGGTGAGCATCGGGATAATGGGAATGGCGGTGCCGTAAGGGACTGTGGCTGTGCCGGTGGACATGTTCCCCGGCGGCCTCCCCTTCTGGGTGATCATGGCTATGGTGCGCGTCATGCGCGTGGGCATGTTCGTGATCCATCTCGCCGTGGATATGGTCATGCTCGTGGCGCTCCATCAGATGCAGTACCACCCCCACCGCCATCAGGGCTCCGGCAGACAGCAGCCGGGCGTCCAGCGCCTCGCCCAGCACCGGCACCGACAACAGCGCCCCGACAAAGGGAGCGGTGGAGAAATAAGCCCCCGTCCGCGCCGTTCCCAGCCAACGTAAAGCCAGCACGAAGGCCGCTAGGCTCAATCCATAGCCCAGGAAGCCCAGCCCCGCCGACTGCGCCAACAGGGACCAGCCGGGCAGTTTGGCTCCCAGCAGCAGCGCCAGCAGCACATTGGTCAGCCCCGCCGCCAAGCCTTTCCAGGCGGCGATCTGGAACGGGTCCGACAGCGAGACCTTGCGGGTCAGATTATTGTCGATGCCCCAGCAGAAACAGGCCCCCAGGATCGCCAAAGCCGGCCAAGAGACTTCGACCGCGCCGCCGGTCCAGCTCAGCTCGATCGCTCCGGCCAGGATGGCGGCCATGCCCAGCAGAATGCGGCGATCGACATTTTCCCGAAAGGCCATCCAGGCCAGCAAGGCGGTGAACACGCCCTCGGCATTCAGCAGCAGCGACGAGGTTGCCGCCCCGGCTCCGCTCAGGCCCAGCATCAGCAGCACCGGCCCGGCCACCCCGCCCGAAAGGATAGCCCCCATCAGCCAGGGCCAATCGCCAGCCCCCAGCCGAACCTCGGCGCGGGGGCGGATCAGGCGCAACAGCGACAAGCCCAGGCCCGAGCCTAAATAGAGCAGCCCGGCCAGCATCCAAGGATCGACCGAGGCCAGCAACAGCTTGGCGAACGGCATGCAGCCGCCGAACAAAGCGGCGGCTGCGATGGCGAACAGAATGCCTTTGCGACTATGCGAATCCATATCCATCCATGGCGATGACGCCGTATTCGATGCTCTCGTGCAGCCGCTGGGCCTGCCCCTTGGGAGCCGCCCCCAGCGCGACATAGAACGGCAGCAGATGCTCGTCGGCGGGGTGGTTTTCCACAGCATAGGGAGCCTGAGCCCGGTAGTCTAGCAGCGCATCGAGATCACCCGCTTCCGCCGTCTTGGCCAGCCAGTCGGTGAAATCCGACACCCAGGCCTGAGGCTTGCCATCGCCGCCGCCCGCCATATAGGCCCGCAGATTGTGGGTGGCCGAACCGCTGCCTAGCAGCAGATAGCCGTCCTCGACCATGGGCCGCAGCCGCTGCCCCATTTCGTAATGATGGCGGGGATTGGCGCGGGGCTGCAACGCCACCGGGATCACCGGCACATCGGCTTCGGGCCAGAGCAGGCTCATCACCGCCCACATGCCATGATCCAAGCCGCGTCCGGGGTCGATCTCGGCTCCCAGCAGAGCCGCCGCCCGCTGGGCTCCCTCCAGATCGCCGGCAGCGTCATAGCGCATCTGATAGAGAAAATCCGGGAAGCCATAGAAGTCATAGATGGTCTCGGGCCGCGGCGCCGCCCCCACCGCCGGAGCCCGCGTGCCCCAATGACCCGACAGGACCAGCACCCCCTTGGGCTTGGGCAAACGCTTGCCCAGGTCCAGCATGAAATCGCGGGCCGGGCTGTCCTCGAAGCAGGACAAAGGCGAACCGTGGGACAGGAACAGGGTGCGGATATCGGTATCGAGCATGATGTGGCCTCCAATCTGGAGACGAGAATGCTCCCAAGCCTTGCCGCAAACAATCCAGCCATTTCAAAACGCACTGTTGCGCAATTAGCAACGGGTTGAACCCATCCCTGGGCAGGAGTACCCTCCCGGCCATGACTGCCAACGGATTCCTTGCCCCCTATGCCTGCCACCCGGACCAGAGCCGGGGCCGCCGCTTTGCCGAAGCCGAGAGCGAGACCCGTTCGCCCTTCCAGCGCGACCGCGACCGCATCATCCATTCGGAAGCCTTCCGCAAGCTGAAATATAAGACCCAGGTCTTCGTCTATCACGAGGGCGACAATTACCGCACCCGCCTGACCCACAGCCTGGAAGTCAGCCAGATCGCCCGCTCGGCCTGCCGGGTGCTGCGGCTGAACGAAGATTTGGCCGAAGCCCTGGCCCTGGCCCATGATCTCGGCCACACCCCCTTTGGCCATGCCGGCGAGGATGTGCTGCAAGAGATGACGGCGGCGGTGGGCGGCTTTGACCATAACGCCCAGTCCTTGCGCATCGTCACCAAGCTGGAGCGCCGCTATTACGAGTTCGAAGGCCTGAACCTGACCTGGGAAACCCTGGAAGGCCTGGTCAAACATAACGGCCCCCTGACCGGCTTTACCGGCGCCAAGCCGCTGCCGCTGGCGATCCAGAACTATGCCCAGAAGGAAGATCTGGAGCTGGCTTCATATGCCAGCGCCGAAGCCCAGATCGCCGCCCTGGCCGACGACATCGCCTATAACAATCACGATATCGACGACGGCCTCAGGGCCGGGCTGTTCTCCATCGACGACCTGAAGGACGTGCCGCTGGTCGGCCCGGTCTTCGCCGAGGTCAAGCGCGAACATCCCGACATCGATCCCTCGCTGCATATCCATGAATCGGTGCGCCGCCTGATCGGCCTGATGGTGGTCGACCTGCTGGACGAGACCAAGCGCCGCATGGCCGAGGCCAATCCCCAAAGCCCCGACGAGATCCGCGCCCTGGGCCGCCCCATCGCCTCGTTCTCGGAAGAGATGCGCGCCAACGACCGCGCCCTGAAACGCTTCCTGTTCGAGCATATGTACCGCCATTACAAGGTCAACCGCATGACCTCGAAGGCGCGGCGGGTGGTCAAGGACCTCTATGGCCTGCTGGTCAGTGAACCCCAATGCCTGCCGCCCGAATGGCAGAAACTCTGCGACGGCCCCCAAGGCCAAGCCACCGCCCGCGCCGTCGCCGACTATATCGCCGGAATGACCGACCGCTTCGCCCTGGACGAGCATCGGCGGCTGTTCGATCTGTACGACAAGCCGTAAGCCCTAAGCCTTATGACGCGGGCTCTGCCCGCACCCGCCAAGGCCTGGGGCCTTGGAACCCATAAGAGGCACCGAAGGAATTAGAATGAGCATTCCTGATATCGGATCGCTTTGCCTTGGCCTTTTCGTGGGATGGCTCGCGCCCTATGTCGTAAGGCGTTTGAACAAAATCACCCCGACCACTCTCGGAACCGTCCTGTCCGCCATCTTCGGAAGTATAATTCTTAATTTTATCGCACAAAGCGGCGCAACAGATGCCGCTTGGTACTACCCAATTGGCCTTTTTATCGGATTGATACTATCAATAATCATGGGAATAATATCCATAAAAGCCGAAACAAAGCATAATACGCTTTATCCTGACACCCCTATTAGCTATCGCGATATCAGCTATTCTCTTGGCGACAGAACGGACAAGAAATAGCTCATATCAAATAAACTGGAGGCCTGGAGGCCGTGCCTCCAGGCGGGCTCGGGCAGCCGCCCGATCGCGAAGCGACGCCCCACATCACCTCAGGCACGCCCCGTCACCACGCCCACATTGCCGCCCAGCAGAGTGCGGCTGGTGATCTGGCACAGGCCGGTTTGACGGAACCAGCCCTCGACCTGCTCCAAGGAGAGCTTGCGGGCACGTTTTTCCCACAGCTTTAGAATGGGCCGCGAGGCATCATCCACCGGGCTGCGGCGATGATCGAAGTCGATCAGCGGGAACAGCACCGAGACTTGGCCGCGGGGGCGGCAAATGCGCAGCATCTCGCGCAGGCCGTCTTGCGGCTGAGGGATGACATTGATGACCGAGGCGGCGATGACGGTCTGATAGCTGCAATTCTCGGTGGGCAATTGCGGCAGCCCGGCCTGCTGGAAGCTCAGATGGGGATGGCTCAGGCTGGCGGCGCGGGCCAGCATCGGGGCCGAGGGGTCGAAGCCCGTCACCCGCAGACCCCGCCCAGCCAGACGGGCCGAGAAATCTCCCGGCCCGCATCCGATCTCGGCCAGGGCTTGGCCGGGAGCCAGTGTCAGCTCCCGAACCCAGTCATCCAGCATGGCGGCGTACCAGTCCAACCCTTGCAGGCGGCGGAACAATCCCGGCCGGTCGAAGGCCAGCTGCCACCACAGGCGAAGATGATTACGCATGGCGGAACAGGCTCTTTCCCACCGGGCGGATCCATGTCAGCCCGATCATGAACAGGGCGGCATTGACCATCGGCATGGCTGCCGCACCGACATTGATAATGCCCGTCAGACCACAGACGATGCCCGCCACCAAGTCGATGGCCTGCACGGCGATCATGGCGTCGATGGCCAGCGGATTGCCTTGCAGACGGCGGCGCAGCAGCAGCATGAGGGCTCCCGTCACCAGCAGGCGGGCCGAGAACATCGCCAGCGGATAGCGCAGCCCCTGGGCCCATCCCTCGACGCCCATGCTGGGCAGCATCACCTGGGGAACCGCCAGAAACAAAACGCCCAGCACCAGCTGAGACAGGGCGATCACAGCCCAGATCAAAGACGTCACCATCACGAACCAACCTCCTTGCTTGTCGATGACGCGAAGGCTAGGCTTGGTGCTTACAAATAGGAAGTATGTACCTTTTGGTAACCATGAAAATGACCGAGACCTGCCAACCCTCCTGCCCCGTGGCCAAGACCGCCCGCATCATCGAGGGCAAATGGACGACGCTGGTGATCCGCGACCTGTTGTCGGGCAGCAAACGCTTCAGCCAGCTTGTACGCGGCCTGGACGGCGTCAGTCCGAAGGTGCTGACCGAACGGTTGAAGATGCTGGAGGAGCAAGGGCTGATCACCAAGACCATCCACCCCTGCATTCCGCCCAAGACCGAATATGCGCTGACTCCCTTGGGCTTTCAGCTGATGGGGGTGATTCAGGCCATGGCCGAGTTCGGCGGCAAGCTGGCTTAGGAATTGCCCCATTTGGTCAGCATGGCCAACAGGAAGCCGATGCCCACCAGCATCACCGCCGCCGTACCCCACAGGGCGCCGGAATAATTGCCGGTGACGCTGGCGATGGCTCCTGCCATGGCCGGAGCCGCCACCATCGCCACGCCATAGCTGAGGGTCAGTCGCGCCATGGCCTTGGCCGGATTGGCGGGGAAACAGCGGCCGATCAGCGACAGGGTCAGGCTGACGATGCCGACGAAGGTATTGCCGAACAGGATGGCGCTGACCATGCTGGACAGGGTGCCGTCATCCAGCGCCGGCAGGACGATGGCGACGGTTTGCAGCACGAAGGCCAGCAACAGCGCCGCCACCTGCCCCTTCCAGGCCGAAATCTTGTCCCAGAAAAAGCAAGACGGAATGGCCGAGATTCCCAAGATCACCCAGACCCAATTGCCGCGCCCGGCCATCACCGGCTGAGCCTCGACGATGGCGACGATGAAGGTCGAGCTGACCACATAGCCGAAACCGGCGCAGAAATAGGCGGCGATGAACAGCCACATCCAGCGCCGGGGCGGCGGCGGGGCGGCGATGATGGTGGGATGCTTGTCCATAGCGGCGGTCAGCGGCTTGGGCATCCAAATCCAGGCGGGAACAAAGAAAGCCAGCCCGATCAGCGCCAGACCGATCCATTGCTGCTCCCAGGACAGATTGCCATCCATGGCCGCCACCGCCAGCCCCGAGACCATGATCCCCAGCCCGAGGCCGGAGAAATGCAGGCCCAATTCCGGCTTATGACCGCGATGCATCAGCCAATGCAGCACCAATCCGGCGGACAGCAGCACCCCGGCGATGCTGGACAGACCGGCGATGAAGCGCCACAGCACCCACAGATATTGGTTCTCGGTCAGGCCCATGCCCACGGTGCTGATCAGCGCCACCAAGAGTCCTAAGCGACAGAGGCGATATTTATGCTCAAGGTCCTTGAGAAAGGCCGCCATCAGCACCCCGGCCATATAGCCGGCGTAATTGAAGGTCGCCAGCCAGCCGCCCGCCAGCTTGGTCAGCCCGGCCTCGGACTGCATCACCGGCAGCATCGGCGTATAGGCGAAGCGGGCAATGCCCACCGTCAGGATCACAGCGCAAATCCCGGCCAGGATCACCTTGACCCGCTCGTAGCGCGGGGCTTCGTCGATGGTGGTCGGGGCGGTGGCGGACATGCTTCCTCGCTCTGGTCTGATAGCCTGACGATGGTAAATGGTGTCTTGTCCCGCCGCTTTCGATATGCTGTCGAAAACTATCGATGAGATGACAGAGGCAGGAGCAAAAGCATGAGCGACGGTTGGGGAAGCCTGCGCATTCCCTCCATGGATGCCCTGCCGCGCCGCATCGTCATGCGCAGCCAATATGTGCCTGCTCGTCACTCCTTCGCCGACCACGCCCATGATTGGCATCAGCTGATCTATGCCATCTCGGGCACCTTGATGGTGATGATGGCCGGGGCCCGCTATGTCATCACGCCCCAGCAGGCCATGTGGATTCCCAAGGGCGTGTTGCATACCACCGGCACCCTGCATGGCTCGGTGATCCGCAGCCTTTATGTCGAGGCGCAGCCGGGCCTGAACATGCCGGAACATGGCTGCCTGTTGACCGTCTCGCCTTTGATGAAGGCGCTGATCATCGAACGCACCGCCGTCGAAAGCCGCCCCGAGCCTGAGCATTACGTCTCGCAAATCGACGATCTGATCCTGGCGCAACTGCCGCGCCAGGGCCGCGACGGGCTGTCCCTGCCCTGGCCGGAAAGCCCGGCTTTGCGCACCCTCTGCCAGACCCTTTATGATGATCCCGCCGACGAGACCGGCATGGAGGACTGGGGCAAGCGGCTGGGAGCCTCCTCCCGCACCCTGGCCCGCCGCTTCGAGAAAGAGCTGGGCACCAGCCTGCGGGATTGGCGGCAGCAATTGCGACTGTTTCGGGCGGTGGAATGGTTGGCGGCAGGGCGTTCCATCACAGACACCGCCCTGGATTTGGGTTATGCCTCACCATCGGCCTTCACCTTCATGTTCCGCACGGCCCTGGGCGTCAGCCCCAGCCGCCACCGCCGCAGAACGCTTGATGATGGACATGCCGGTGCGGAGGTGGCACCATTCGGGGCCGCTACGGCGCTGTTTCCCAAAGAAGAGTCTCCATGAACCTGTTCAAGCATTTCCGTTCCGAAATCGTCGCCATCCTTGAAGGTTTGGTCCCCGGCCAGGATTATTCCAAGGTCACCGCCGAGCCCCCGCGTGAGGAAAGCCACGGTGACGTCGCCACCAACGCCGCCATGGTTCTGTCCAAGGCCGCCGGCTGCAAGCCGCGCGATCTGGCGGAAAAGCTGGCCGAGGAACTGCGACGCCTGTCCTCGGTGACGGATGTGGAAATTGCCGGTCCCGGCTTCATCAATCTGCGCCTGTCGCCCAGCTTCTGGGCCGGACAGCTGGCCGCGGTGCTGAAGGCGGGAACCAATTACGGCGATTCCGATCTGGGCCAGGGCCGCGTCATGAACGTGGAATATGTCTCGGCCAATCCCACCGGCCCCATGCATGTGGGCCATGCCCGTGGCGCCGTGGTCGGCGACGCGCTGGCCGGTCTGCTGGAAAAGGCGGGCTATAAGGTCACCCGCGAATATTACGTCAACGATGCCGGCTCTCAGGTGGATGTGCTGGCCCGCTCGGCCTACCTGCGTTACCGCGAGGCCCTGGGCGAGAGCATCACCATCCCCGAAGGTCTTTATCCCGGCGAATATCTGATCCCCCTGGGGCAAGAGCTCGCCAAGACCGAAGGCGCCGTCTGGATGGACAAGCCCGAAGCCGAATGGCTGGCGCATTTCCGCCAGACCGCCATCGACGCCATGATGGCCCTGATCCGCGAAGACCTGAAGGCGCTGGGCGTCGCCCATGACGTCTTCACCTCGGAGCGCGGGCTGGTGCTGGACGGCAAGGTGCAGGCGGCGCTGGATTATCTGAACGAGCGCGGCCTGATCTATGAAGGCGTGCTGGAGCCCCCCAAGGGCAAGACCCCCGACGATTGGGAACCCCGCCCCCAGACCCTGTTCAAGGCCACCCAGTTCGGCGACGATGTGGACCGGCCGTTGAAGAAGTCGGACGGCTCCTGGACCTATTTCGCATCCGACATCGCCTATCACTTCGACAAATACCTGCGCGGCTTCCCGAATATGGTCAACATCTTCGGCGCCGACCATGGCGGCTATGTCAAGCGCATGGTCGCCGCCGTCAAGGCCATCACCGAGGGCAAGGGCGGGCTGGATATCCGTCTGTGCCAGATGGTCAATCTGATGAAGAACGGCGAGCCCTATAAGATGTCCAAGCGGGCCGGCACCTTCGTCACCCTGCGCGACGTGGTGGACGAGGTCGGCAAGGACGTGGTCCGCTTCATCATGCTGACCCGCAAGAGCGACGCCCAGCTGGACTTCGACCTGGACAAGGTGGTCGAGCAGTCCAACGAGAACCCGGTCTATTATGTGCAGTATGCCCATGCCCGCGTGCATTCGGTGCTGCGCAAGGCCGCCGATCTGTTCCCCGGCATCGATCTGTCGGGCCAGGCGCTGGCCCAGGCCGATCTCAGCCTGCTGAGCGATCCCGCCGAGCTGTCGGTGATCCGCCAGATGGCCGCTTGGCCGCGTCTGGTCGATAGCGCCGCCGAGGCCTTCGAGCCTCATCGCGTCGCCTTCTACCTGCATGACATGGCGGCGGCCTTCAATACCTTGTGGAATAAGGGCAACAGCGACGCCACCCTGCGCTTCCTGATCGCCGAGGACGCCAAGCTGTCCTTGGCCCGTCTGGCGCTGGTGCGGGCCGTTGCCTTCGTCATCGCCTCGGGTCTGGCGGTGCTGGGCGTGCAACCGGTCGAGGAGATGAGGTAGCCCATGGCTTTCCGCCGCAACCGAGACAAGGGAGGCATGGATCGCAACCAAGAGCGCGATCCTGAACTGTCCTTCCTGCTGGACCGCGAGCCCGAACCCCGGGACCGCGAGATCCTGGACATCATCCCGGAACGCTATGACGCCGACCCGGACAGCCGCTATGCCCGCAAGACCGCCCATACCCGGCTGATCCTGACGGTGGCTCTGGGGCTGCTGGCGGTGGCCGCCCTGGGTGTCGCCGCCCGGCATATCTTCTTTGGCCCCAAGCATGCGGTGCAGGCCGAAAACGGCGTGCCGCTGATCAAGGCCGACGACAAGCCGGTCAAGACCAAGCCCGCGCCCGAGGACCGGGGCGGCATGAATGTGCCCAACCGCGACAAGCTGGTCTATGAGCGCATGGGCAATTCGGAATCCATGTCCCAGTCGGAACGGCTGCTGCCCCCGCCCGAGGCTCCGGCGGCGCCGCCCGCCCAGCCCCGGTCGCCCTCCATCAAGCCGGCCTTCCAAACGCCGCCGCCCAAGGAGATCAACACCGCCAACCTGCCGCCCGATCCGCCCAAGCCGTCCAAGACGGCCCCGGCTGCGACGGCGCCCGCTCCCGCTCCGGCTCCCGCCCCTGCGCCTGTCGCCGCTGCTCCGGCGGCCAAGACCGCGCCCGTGGCGGCGGCCCCTGCTCCGGCCAAGACCGCTCCGGCTGCCCCGGCCGCCAAATCCGGCGGCGGCTGGCATGTGCAGCTGGGCTCCTTGAAGTCCGAGAACGACGCCAAGGGCGAATGGAACAAAATCCGCGCCACCAACAAGGATCTGCTGGGATCGCTCTCGGGCGATATCGAGCGGACCGACCTGGGGGCCAAGGGCGTCTATTGGCGCATCTATGCCGGTCCGTTGGACGAGGCCCAGGCCCGGACGCTCTGCGCCCAATTGGCCAAGCGCAATCAGGGGTGCATCATTGGCAAGCAATAAGACTCCCGCCGCCGTCATCTATGGCTGCGCCGGAACCACTTTGTCCGACGCGGAAAAGCGGTTCTTCGAAACCACCAATCCCCTGGGCTTCATCCTGTTCGCCCGCAATATCGACAGCCCGGATCAGGTCCGCGCCCTGGTGGACAGCCTGCGCGCCACCACCGGCCGCCGGGCTCCGGTGCTGATCGACCAGGAAGGCGGCCGCGTCCAGCGCCTAAGGCCGCCCCATTGGCTGAAGCGCCCGCCCATGCAGACCTTCGCCAAGCTGGCCGAGCGCGACCTGCCGCTGGCCCGCGCCGCCGCCAAGCTGAATGCCCGGCTGATCGCCGCCGAACTGGCCGATTTGGGCATCGATGTCGATTGCGCCCCGCTGCTGGATGTTCCAGTGCCCGGCGCCCATGACATCATCGGCGACCGCGCCTTCGGCACCGATCCGACCCTGGTGGCCGATCTGGGCCGCGCCGTCATGGATGGCCTGCTGGACGGCGGCGTCATGCCGGTGGTCAAGCATATCCCCGGCCATGGCCGCGCCCTGGTGGACAGCCATCTCGACCTGCCGACGGTGGAGGCCGACCGCGCCACCCTCAGCAAGACCGACTTCGCGCCCTTCCGCTCTTTGCGCGACGCCCCTTGGGCCATGACCGCCCATGTGGTCTACAAGGCCATCGACCCCGACCATCCGGCCACCACCTCGAAGACCGTCATCCATGACGTCATTCGCGGCGAGATCGGCTGCGAGGCGGTGCTGCTGTCGGATGATCTGTCCATGAAGGCGCTGAAGGGCGACTTCGCCGAACGCACCCGTGCCACCCTGGCGGCGGGCTGCGACGTGGCTCTGCATTGCAACGGCGATATGGCCGAGATGACCGCCATCGCGTCCGCCGCCGCGCCACTGACCGATGCGGCCCAGGAACACCTGTCCCGCGCCGACGCCATGCTGCGTCACCGCCCTCTGGCCGAGGACGCCCAGTCCGAGCTGGATGGCTGGCTGGAAGCGGCAGAGGCTCTGTAATGGCCGTTCCCGCCGTCATCGCCGAAGCCGTCCAGACCTTCACCACCTGGGTCATTCCGCTGTTGCTGGCCATGACCCTGCACGAGGCCGGGCATGCCTTCGCCGCCTATGCCCTGGGGGATGACGGCGTCATGCATGACGGACGCCTGTCCCTGAACCCCAAGGATCATATCGACCCGGTGGGCACCCTGCTGCTGCCCATGCTGATGCTGCTGTCGGGGGCGCGGCTGATGATCGGCTGGGCCAAGCCGGTGATGGTGAATTTCGGTCGCCTGAAGCCCCAGCGCCTGGGCGGAATCCTGGTGTCCCTGGCCGGTCCCGGCACCAATTTCCTGCTGGCGGTGATCTCGGCGGCGGCTTATTTCCACCTGTCCGACTATGTCCCCGAGGCCGGCCATGACTGGGCGGTGCGCAATCTGATCAACTCGGTCAGCTGCAATCTCAGCCTGATGGTCTTCAACCTGCTGCCCATTCCGCCCCTGGACGGCGGCCGCGTGGTGGCGGGCCTGCTGCCCCGCTATTGGGCCTGGAAGTTCGAACAGCTGGAACGCTATTCCCAGCTGATCCTGTTGGGACTGATCTTCATCCTGCCGATGCTCCACATCGACATCCTGCGGATCCTGATCGGCATCCCCGTCATGCTTCTGACAGAGTTGTTGTCCTCACTCCTCGGGCCTTAGGGCAAGATGCAGACATCTTGCCCTAAGTTTTTGTTATTTGTCCCTCGCCGGGCGCAAGCCTCCGGCTTGCTTGGCCGCCGCCGCAATGGCGGCTGGCGCGGTCCTTCCCGGCCCGCTTCTTTCTTGTTTGTCCCTCGCCGGGCGCAAGCCTCCGGCTTGCTTGGCCGCCGCCGCAATGGCGGCTGGCGCGGTCCCCCATCATGACGCCGCCTCCCAACCAACCGGGCATGTTCGACGATTTCGAACAGCCGGAGCGGGTCGCGCCCGAGCCGGAGCCGAGAGCAGCGGGTTTGATGGTCGATCTGGACGGCTATGAAGGGCCGCTGGATGTGTTGCTGGAGCTTGCCCGCGACCAGAAGGTCGATCTGGCCAAGATTTCCATTCTGCAGCTGGCCGACCAATATCTGGTCTTCATCCACGAAGCTGCCAAGCAGCATTTGGAGCTGGCTGCCGATTATCTGGTGATGGCGGCGTGGCTGGCATATCTCAAAAGCCGCCTGCTGCTGCCCGAACCCGCCCCTGAGGACGAACCCAGCGGCGAGGAAATGGCCGCCGCCCTGGCCTTTCAGCTGCGCCGCCTGGAGGCCATGCGCAAGGCCGGCGACGCCCTGCTGAACCGCCCGCGCCTGGGCCGCGACATCTTTGCCCGCGGCGAGCCGGAAGGTGTGTCGGTGGTGCTGCGCCCGGTCTGGGAACTGGGACTGTACGAGCTTTTGAAGGCCTATGCCGATATCCAGCGGCGGCAAAAGGCCACCACCTTGCATATCGAGGCCCCCGACCTTTATTCGGTGGACGACGCCATCCACCGCCTGCAAACCATGCTGGGCAAGATGCCCCGCTGGTCGACCCTGATGAGCTTCCTGCCCCCCGGCATCGGCGGGCTGTTGCGGCGTTCGGCCATTTCGGCCCATTTCGTCGCCATGCTGGAACTGAGCAAGCAGGGAAAGCTGGAACTGCGCCAGGACGGCACGTTCGGCGATATCTGGCTGCGGCCCAAGGAAAGAGACGAGGAATGACCGACTTTCAGCATCTGCGCCTGATCGAGGCGCTGATCTTCGCCTCGGCCGAGCCGGTGGACGAGCGCAGTCTGGCCGAGCGCCTGCCCGAGGGCACCGACCTGGACGCCCTGCTGGCCGAGCTTCAGGCGGTTTATGCCGAGCGCGGCGTTACCCTTGTTCAGCGCGGCGGCAAATGGGCCTTTCGCACCGCCCCCGATCTGGCCGCCGCCCTGACCGTCGAGCAGAATGTCGGCCGCAAGCTGTCCCGCGCCGCCGTCGAGACCCTGGCCATCATCGCCTATCACCAGCCCTGCACCCGCGCCGAGATCGAAGAAATTCGCGGCGTAGCCCTCAGTCGCGGCACCCTGGATGTGTTGTTCGAGGCCGGCTGGATCCGCCCCCGTGGCCGCAAGCGCACCCCCGGCAAGCCCATGCTGTGGGGCACCACCGAAAATTTCCTGGATCATTTCGGCCTGCTGGCCCTGGACGATCTGCCGGGCATCGCCGAACTGAAGGCCGCCGGCCTGCTGGATGCCCGCCCCGGCCTGACCTCTTACGCCAACCGCGCCGGCGAAGAGGATTCGCTGCTGGTGGATGTGGACGAGGAAGAGGCTCTGGACGATGACGAGCTGGAACGCCGCGCCCTGGAAAGCCTGTTGCCGCATCAGCACTTGCCCGACGATCACTTGCTCGCAGATCACTTGACCGATGATGAGGAATTGGAGGGTTAGTTTTTATATCTTGTCCCTCGCCGGGCGCGGGCATCCGCCCGCTTGGCCGCGCCCTCAATGGGCGCTGGCGATAGGATTCACCGCAAGGATAAGACGAGCAAACGCATTGTTTTCCTTGTAACGAGTCTACGCAAGGATTGCTCCGGCGGGCGTCTTTTGCGATGATCCGCCGCTCGGGCAGGTTTCGTCGCCTATGGAGATTGAGGAAATGGGTTCTTTCAGCATTTGGCATTGGTTGATCGTCCTGGCCGTGGTCCTGATCGTGTTCGGCGGCAAAGGCAAGATCTCCAACCTGATGGGCGACATGGCGCAGGGCGTGAAGGCCTTTAAGAAGGGCTTGGCCGACGACGAGGCTCCGGCTCCCGCCGCCACCAGCGAAGCCCCCCCGCGTGAGCTGTCCGCCGACATTCCGGCCGCAAAGGCTGACGAGGCCAAGGCCGACGCGGCCAAGCACTAATCCGATGTTCGATATCGCCTGGTCAGAACTGGCATTGATCGGCGGCGTGGCCCTGGTGGTCATCGGCCCCAAGGATCTGCCCAAAGTCATGCGCAGCATGGGTCGCTGGACCCGCAAGGCGCGAATGCTGGCCGGCGAGTTTCAGCGCAATCTGGACGATATGGTCCGGGAAAGCGAACTAGCCGAGGTCAAGAAGCAGGTCCAGGCGGTGAATCCCCATGCTCTGAAGGCCAAGGTCGAGGATATGATCGACGCCAAGAGCATCGCCGAACAGGCCAGCATCAAGCCGCCGACCATCCTGCCGCCCGTCATTGACGCCGCCCCGGCCAAGCCCGAAGAGCCGAAGCCGTGAGCGACACCCCCCAGGACAGCCCCGTGGATGAGATGGACGAACACCGCATGCCGCTGCTCGAACATCTGATCGAGCTGCGCAAGCGGTTGCTGATTTCCGTCATCGCCTTCTTCCTGATCTTCCTGGTCTGCTATTACTTCGCCAAGCCGATCTATGGCTTCCTGGTCGAGCCGCTGGCCCATGTGATGGAAAAGCACGGCGATTCCAACCGGCATATGATCTATACCAGCCTGACCGAGGCGTTCTGGACCTATGTGCGGGTCGCGGCCTTCGCCGCCGCCTTCACCTGCTTCCCGGTCTGGGCCGGGCAAATCTGGGCCTTCGTCGCGCCGGGCCTGTATAAGCATGAGCGCAAGGCCTTCCTGCCCTTCCTGATCGCCACTCCGGTGCTGTTCCTGATGGGCGCATCGCTGCTGTATTTCCTGGTCCTGCCCATGGCCTGGGACTTCTTCCTGTCCTTCGAAAGCCTGGGCGCCGATACCGGCGGCCTGCCCATCGAATTGCAGGCCAAGGTCGGTGAATATCTGTCGCTGGTGATGCAGCTGATCTTCGCCTTCGGTCTGGCCTTCCAGCTGCCGGTGGTTTTGACCCTGCTGGTGCGGGTCGGCATCATCTCGGCCCAGGATCTGGTGGAAAAGCGCCGCTATGCCATCGTCGGCGTCTTTGTCGCCGCCGCCATCCTGACCCCTCCCGACATCATCAGCCAGCTGTCGCTGGCCATTCCCATGCTGCTGCTGTACGAGCTGTCGGTTTTGTCGGCCCGCTGGGTCGAGCGCGGCCAGGACAGCGCCCCCGGCACCGCCCTGGATCAAATCCCCGATCCGGTGGACGAGACCGACTTCAACAGCTGATCAAAAAGGCCGGGACCGTAAAATCCCGGCCTTTTTTATGTCATGCCGGAACCGGCAGCTCGCCATAGGACAGCTTGAAGCGGTTCTGCGGAGCCTCGTAGCCCGTTAGAACTTTCACCAGCTGATCGCCGCTCACTCCATCGGGGACATCCACCACCTCGTAAACGATGGTGCCGCCGCTGGTCAGTCCCGGCGCGGCATTGCGATGGGCGATGGCCACCAGGCCTTCGCGGGCGATCTTGATCTTGAGGGTCGCCATGAAATACTCCCTTTCATGCATGCAGGGCGGAAGACATCCTTCCGCCGGTCGGCGCGCTTTCTGCAAGAACAGGGCCGAAGGAGCGGATTTCGACCTGCTTGTATCAGGTCGAAATATGCGACAAGCCCGCGCGGCGTTTGGAATCGGAGCATAGCGAAGATCGACGCCGGCTTGCCGGCGGTCCGCCCTTGCGGATTGGCGTCAGCCAACAGCGGGCCCCTGAGCGCTCCAGGGGACGGGCCGCAGCATGCAAAGACTTAGAGCAAAGAAAAGGGCGGATGCACCGAATGGTACGATCCGCCCTGTTGTCCTGTTCCGAGATGTGCGCTTACAGCGTTGCCGCCACCTCGTCCAAGGCGGCTTCGGTGCGGGCGAACAGCTCGTCCAGCTCGGCAGTGGTGATGATCAGCGGCGGCGAGAAGGCCAGACTGTCATTCATCATGGCGCGGCCGATGACGCCATGGCGCTCCATGGCCGCCACCACCTTGCCGCCGATGCCGCGGGCGGGATCGAAGTTCTTGCGGCTGGCCTTGTCTTCCACCAGCTCCAGCGCACCGATCAGCCCCAGGCCGCGGGCCTCGCCCACCAGCGAATGCTGGGACAGGCGGGCCAGATGCGCCTGCATGCAAGGCGCGATAGAGCGGACATGGGCGCCGATGTCGCGTTCCTCATAAATCTTCAGGGTCTCCAGCGCCACCGCCGCCGCCACCGGATGGGCGGAATAGGTATAGCCATGGCCGAAGGTGCCGATCTTGGCCGAGTTGTCGGCCACCACCTGATAGACCTTGTCCGACACCAGCAGCGCCGAGATGGGCAGATAGGCCGAGGACAAAGCCTTGGCGCAGGTCAGCATGTCGGGCTGATAGTCCAGGGTCTGGCTGCCCCAGGCCTGACCGGTGCGGAAGAAGCCGCAGATCACCTCGTCGGCCAGCATCAGCACGTCATATTTGCGGCAGACCGCCATGATCTTGGGGAAATAGCCCGCCGGAGGCACCACCACGCCGCCGGCGCCCATCACCGGCTCGGCGAAGAAGGCCGCCACCGTCTCGGGGCCTTCGGCCAAAATCAGCTTTTCCAGATTGTCGGCCAGACGGGTCGAGAAAGCCTCGTCATCCTCGCCGGGCAGAGCCTCGTGATAGGCATGGGGACAGTCGGTGTGCAAGATGCGGTCGATGGGCAGATCGAAGTCCCGCTGGTTGGCGGTCAGGGCCGTCAGGCTGGCCGCCGCCACCGTGACGCCGTGATAGGCGCGGCGGCGGGCGATGATCTTCTTCTTCTCGGGGCGGCCCAGGGCGTTGTTGTAGTACCAGACCAGCTTGATGGCGGTATCGTTGGATTCCGAACCGGAATTGGCGAACAGCGCCTTGGTCAGACCGGCGGGGGCCATGCCGATCAGCTTTTCCGCCAGCTCGATGCCCGGCTCGTGGGCCTTGTGGCCGAACTGATGGGCGAAGGGCAGCGCCTCCATCTGACGCTTGGCGGCCTCGATCAGGCGCGGCTCGGAAAAGCCCAGCGCCGTGCACCACAGGCCAGCCATCGCCTCGATATATTCCCGCCCGGCATCGTCCCAGACCTTGACGCCCTGGCCCCGCATCAGGACCAGCGGCCCCTTTTCTTCATGCAGGCGCAGGTTGGTATAGGGATGCAGGGTATAAGCGAGATCGCGATCACGCAGGGAATTGGAAGACATGTCGGCACCTTAAGGGGTCACGAAAGGCGGCGAGTGTAATCTTCTTAAAGGCTGATGACCATATTATCGCGTGCCACCAAAGCGCATGGCCACATGCGCCGGGCTTCGTCCTCGACCTGCTCCATGAAGTCGTCTTCATGCTCGGGGTCGTGATGGAAAATCGCCAACTGCTTCACCCCCGCCTGACGGGCCAGACGCACGCCTTCCTGCCAGGTGGAATGGCCCCAGCCCTTCTTGGCCGGGAATTCGTCATCGGTATACATGCTGTCATAGATGGCCAGATCGGCATCCTGCATCAGCGCCAGCACATTCTCGTCGGGCTCGCCCGGCAGATGCTCGGTGTCGGTGATATAGGACACCACCTTGCCCCCCAGCTCCAGCCGATAGCCGGTGGCGCCGTTGGGATGGCGCAAGGGCCGGGTCTTGACCACCAGCCCAGGGCACAGATCGGTCAGGCTTTCACCGGCCTTGAAATCCTCGAAACTAATCTCGGCCTGCATGGCTCCCAGCGGCACCGGGAACATCGGGTTGGACATCTGCGCCGCCAGCACCGAATGGATGCCGCCGCTTTCCGACAGATGCCCGGCCAAAATCCGGAACCGCCAGCCCGGCACATAGGCCGGGGTGAAGAAGGGAAAGCCGTTGACGTGATCCCAGTGGGTATGGGTCAGCAGCAAGATCGCCTCGCGCTGGCCGGCACGCTTCATATAGTCGCGGCCCAGCGCCCGCAGGCCGGTCCCGGCATCCAGGATCAAGCGGATATCCTCGCCGTCATCCTTGGCCATGGTGACTTCGATGCAGCTGGTGTTGCCACCATAGACCACATGGTTGGGCGAAGAGCAGGCGATGCTGCCGCGCACTCCCCAGAACTTCACCCGAACCGACATGATGCCTCCCCGCAGAATTACATCGTATTTTATCGAATTTGAAAAGATTATGAAATCGAGATTACATCCCCCACCGACAATGCGAAGTGATCTTGCGCACTCCCCTGATTGACGGCGATCTCCAAGAGGCCGTTGGAGTTCTCGTAGCAGAAGGCTGCCCCCGGCGGCAGATCGGAAAAGGTCCGGCAGCGGGGCAGATTCAGCAGCCGCGCCCCCTGGGGCAGCGCCGAAGCCCGCAGCCCGGTCATGAGATTGCCATAGCGGTCGGCATAGACCACCGCCGCCAGATCGTCGGGCCAATCGGAGACGCGAGGCGGCGGGCAAGGCTCCAGCCAATCGGGCAGAGACCCCTGGGCCAATTCCGCCGCCGTCGGCGCGAACAGATCGCGGCCATGAAAACTGGCGGAAACCGTCAGGCCCGGCGGCGGCAGAATGCGATAGCAGGCCTCGACGCCCCAGCGCCGCAGCAAAGGCTCGAACAGACCGTTGCCCGGCCCCACCAGCCAGCGCCCGCCGCTGCGGATCGCCAGGGCCGGACGCTCGCCGCCAACGCCGGGATCGACCACCGCCATCAGCACCGAATCCTGAGGCGTCCGCTCGGCCAAGGCCGCCAGCAGATAGGCGGATTCCTTGATTTTCCAAGCCGGCGCGTCGGCCATCAGATCGACCACCGGCACCTGCGGCGCCCGCTGGGCCAGCACCATCCGCAGCTGCCCGGCATAGGGGCCGTCATGGCCGAAATCGGTGAACAGCAGGATCATGATATTCCCCTCGCGACGCTTGCCAGGACTATGGGGCATATATATGCTTTTACAAAATTTTACAGTGAGGCGGTCGGGGGAACGCCTTAGGCCATGCAAGACAACAGCCAGAAACCGACAACAAGAGCCCTGCTCGCGCCGCTGCTGACCCCGATCTCGGGGACGGCTCTTTTTGCGCTGGGCGGTGCCGGCTGGCTGGTTCTGACCCGGCAGATGGGCGTCGATCTCTCGCCCTGGCTGGGCGTCGGCCTGTCCTCCAGTCTGGCCTATATGCTGCTGCGGCTGACCCAGCCCCGCGATGCCGACGGCGCTCCCACCCTGGACGATCTGCCCGAAGCGGTGTTCCTGGTGGACGCCAAGGGCCGCATCACCCAATGGAACCAGCGGGCCGAGACCCTGGCGGGCGGCCCCATCTTCGAAAGCGGCCAGCCCTATCAAGAGATCGTCCCCGAGGACTGTCGCGCCACCTTCGAGCAAGCCGTCGAGCAAGGCCGCCGCACCGGCCTGTTCGGCTTCGAGACCCGCCTCAGCACCGAGGACGGCACCTCGGTTCCCTGTCAGGGCCGAGCCAAGCCGCTTTTGGGCAAGCGCGGTCAGGCCCAGGGCATGACCATCACCCTGCGGGCCGTCGGCCGCCATCAGCAATTGGCCGAGCGCGAGGCCGGCTTCCGCCAGATGGTCGAGATGGCGCCCTATCTGGTGGGCATCGTCACCGAGGGCCGCATCAGCTGGCTGAACAGCTCGGGCATCCATATGATGGGCGCCGAACAGCCCGCCGAAGTGGTGGGCCGCGGCTGGGACGACCATCACCTGCCCGCCGACGCCGGCAACCGCGAGCGGCTGGTCCGCCTGGACGGCAGCAGCATCGAGGTGGAAATCACCTCGGCCCCCACCTTCTTCGAGGGCCAACCCGCCCTGATCATCGAGGCGCGGGACATCTCGTCCCTGACCTCGGTCAATGCCAGCCTGGACGATATGCAGGCCAAGCTGCGCAGCCTGATGAACGTCATCGATGATTCGACGCTGATCATCGACCCCCAAGGCATGGTGCTGGCCTGCAACCCCGCCGCCGAATCCATGTTCGGCCGCCCCCCGCGCGAGATCGTCGGGCAGGATATGGCGCTGCTGATGGGGCATGGCGCCCTGCCCGCCTTCCAGAGCAAGCTGGCCAAGAGCAACAGCGGCGGCCTGGGCCCCTTGCGCAAGCGCCATAACTGCACCGGCATGCGCCGCGACGGCTCCAGCTTCCCCATGCAGCTGTCCTATGCCGAGATGCTGCAATCGGGCAAGCGCATGTTCGCCGTTTTGGCCCGCGACATGTCCGAGCGCAAGGCCCTGCACGCCCGTCTGACCATTGCCGAAAAGGTGATGGAATCCACCTCGGAGGGCATCATCGTCGCCGACAGGGATCTGGAAGTCCTGTGGGTCAACAGCGGCTTTACCCGCATCTCGGGCTTCAGCCGCGAGGAAGCGGTGGGGCAGAAGACCAATCTTCTGAAGTCGGGCCTGCAGAGCCCCAGCTTCTACAAGGATATGTGGGTCGCCATCGAGGCCAGCGGCGAATGGTCGGGCGAGATCTGGAACCGCCGCAAGGACGGCGAGGCCTATCCCGAATGGCTGACCATCAAGGCGGTCATGGACGATAACGGCCAGCTGGACCGCTATGTCGGCGTCTTCAGCGACATCTCGCGCCATAAGCGGGCGCAGGAAGCCATCCATCACCTGACCTATTACGATCCGGTCACCCGCCTGCCCAACCGCTATCTGTTCCAGGACCGCCTGGGACAGGCGCAGGAACGGGCGCGGCGCACTGATCGCCGGGTGGCGGTGGTGCTGGTCAGCCTGGACCGCTTCAAGACCTTCAACGAGACCCTGGGCCATCAGGTGGGCGATGCCCTGCTGCGCGAAGTCGCCCAGCGCCTGACCAATTCCGTGCGCGGCGAAGACACCGTCAGCCGTCTGCGCGGCGACACCTTCTGCTGCGTGTTGGCCGAGCTGAACCACACCCACGACGCCAATCCGGTGATCAACCGGATGCTGGAAGCCTTCGCCCAGCCCTTCCTGATCCAGGGGCACGAACTGTTCATTACCGCCAGCATGGGCATCAGCCTATTCCCGCTGGACGGCACCGAGATCGACGACCTGCTGCAAAAGGCCGAAACCGCCGTCAGCCGCAGCAAGGAGCGCTCGGAAAGCGCCTATCACTTCTACACCCCTGAGATGAACGCCAACTCCATGGAGCGGCTGCGTCTCGAAACCGATCTGCGCAAGGCGGTCAATCGCGGCGAGCTGGTGCTGTACTACCAGCCCAAGGTCGATACCCGCGACGGCCGGCTGGTGGGCGCCGAGGCGCTGGTGCGCTGGCGGCACCCGGAATATGGCATGGTCCCTCCGGGCCGCTTCATCCCCATCGCCGAGGATACCGGCCTGATCCTGCCCATCGGCACCACGGTTCTGCACCAGGCCTGCCGCCAGGTGAAGGACTGGATCGCCCGCGGCCTGACCCCGGTTCCCATCGCCGTCAATCTGTCGGCGCATCAGTTCCGTCAGCCGGATATGGTGGAAAGCATCACCCGCGCTCTGGCCGACTTCGAGGTTCCGCCGCATCTGATCGAACTGGAACTGACCGAAAGCGCCGTCATGCGCAATGCCGATTCCGCCGTTCTGGTGTTGATGGAGCTGCATCGCCGGGGGCTGCATATCTCGATCGACGATTTCGGCACCGGCTATTCGTCGCTCAGCTATCTGAAGAAGTTCCCCATCGACAAGCTGAAGATCGACCGCAGCTTCGTGCAGGATCTGGGCGCCAGCCAAGCCGGCGAGGAAATCGTCGGCGCCATCATCGCCATGGCCCATTCCCTGAAGATGTCGGTGATCGCCGAAGGCGTCGAAAACAGCCAGCAGCTCAATATGCTGCGCGAGATGGGCTGCGAACAGATCCAGGGCTTCTATTTCGGCCGCCCCGTCCCCGCCGAAGAGTTCGCCCATTTCATGGAACAGGGCGTCCTCATCGGCAAGGATGCGGTTTAGGGACTGCCAAGGCAGCCCCTAAATCTTTTGGTGTGGCACGGCCCGTCCCGGGCCCGCTCAAGCGCCGCGCGGGCTTAATTCCCCCCTTTAGCCCGCCTTACCATCGCTGCGGGGAAGCAGGCAGACCGGGGCATAGACCCAAACAAAAGCCGCGAAAGCCGCCGTCCACAGCAGCCCCGACAGCCACAGCCCCTTATCGGCATCCAGCATGACACCGAACACCCGGGCCAGCGCCGCCAGCTGGATTAGCACATAGGCTGCAACCGTGGTCTTGGCCGGCACCAGCGGACGGCCGCTATGCCCCAGGGCGGCGCGGCTCATCACCCCGACCACCATGGTGCCGATGGTTCCCAGGGTCAGGGCATGCAAGGCGGTCGAGGTCAGCAGCCCGCCAAAGGCCGAGATCCCCAGCAGCAGCAAGCCGACGCACAGCCACAAATAGCCGATATGCAGCACCCAGAGCAGCGGCACGGGCCCTGTGACCCAGCCCTTCCAGCCCGACAGCCGCACCAGATGCAGCACCGCCGCCAGCAGGCTCAAGGCTCCGGCCAGGGGGGAACCGGGCAGGAAGACCCAGCTCAGGCCGCAAGCCGCCAGCGACAGCAGCGCCGCCTTGTCCAGCCGAGGGCGCTGAACCGGCGTCACCGTCACCCCGGCCATGCGCATGCCGCTTTGGGTAAAGCCCGGAATGATGCGCCCACCGACCACGCCGATCATCATCAGCAGCAGGAACAGCCCCAGATAAAGCCCGGCCTGTCCGGTCTGGGCCCAGCCATTCATCTCGACCTGCACCAGGGCGTCGGCAATGGTCAGAACCAGCAGCAGCCCCAGGAACATGATATTGCGCACCTTGCCGGCCTTGATCAGCGGCAGCGCCAAAAAGGCGCCCAGCAGCGGCAGGAAGGCCAGACTGGGGATCAGCGCCACCCAAGGCGGCAGCAGCCCGCCCAAAGCCATGGCGATGCGAGCCGCCAGCCAGATCGCCACCAGCAGCCCCAAGGGCGCGCCCTTGACGCCGGCGGCTCCGGTCCAATTGGGCACCGCCGTCAGCAAAAAGCCGCCGACCGCCGCCGTACCGAAGCCGAACAGCATCTCGTGGCCATGCCACAGCACCGGGGCATAACCCAGGGACAGGCTCAGGCCGCCAAACAACTGGGCCAGCCACAGCGGCAGCATCAAAGCCGCCTGTAACCCCGCCAGCAGGAAGAAAGGCCGAAATCCGGCGGCCAGGAAAACCGGCCCACGCGCAAGATTCACCCCAGGTTGATCAATCTGAATCAGCATAAAACCTCCACGAACATACTGATAGTCAACGCCAGGAACGCCTTATTCGCCTTGACAGAGGTCAAGAGGATGAGAGCTCAACAAGTCTTTGACTTTGCCGGACGGTCTTGTTTACATCCTGACCACTGGGACAGGTTCGGAGGCTCCAAGATTGGACAAAGCGGTGTTGCGTCGTAAGCGGCTCCCCCGGGACGAGCGGGAACGCCTGATCCTGGACGAAGCGATCAAGTTCTTCGCCGAAGTCGGCTTCGAGGGACAAACCCGCGCCTTGGCCGACCGGCTGGGCGTCACCCAGCCCCTGCTCTATCGCTATTTCCCCGACAAAGACAGCCTGATCGAGCGCGTCTTCGAAGAGATTTACCTGAAGCAGTGGCGTCCCGAATGGATCGCCCAACTGACCGACCGCAGCCAGACGCTGGCCGACCGGCTGATCCGGTTCTATCAGGACTATTGCGCCACAACCTTCCGCCCGGAATGGGTCCGCATCTTCATGTATGCCGGACTGAAGGGCGAAAGCATCAATCAGCGATACCTGAACGCCGTTCACGAAAACCTGCTGACCCCGCTTTGCGGCGAGCTGCGGGCCATGCACGGCCTGCCCAGCCTTGAGGAACAGCCCCTGTCCGAGGCCGAGGTCAATCTTGCCTGGGCCATGCATGGCGCGGTGTTCCACATTGCCATGCGCCGCTGGATCTACAGCCTGCCTCAGGCCGGCGATATCGGCGACATCATCGCCCTGACCGTTCGCAGCTTCCTGCACGGCGCCGGTGAAAGCCTGCGGAGCCTGGGACTGGCTCCCGCGGTCTAGTCCTAATCTTTCTGGCGGCGCAAGGCCGCCAGGAACGGCGCGGCCATCACCAGCTGCATGGCCGACCACAGCACCATCTCTCGGTTGGTGAAGGCGCCCTTGATCAGCAAGGGCACCTGATCCGACAGGGCGGGATGGTATTTGTTGAAGTCCTCGCCCATGGCCAAGGCCAGGGCTTCGCTTCCCACCGACAGCAGCGCCCCCGCCAGCAGGCCGAAGCCCAGCAGGCGGCACAGCTTGGGCGAGAAGCCCCCGGGCGCCGGAGCCAATAGCCCGACCACGCCATCGCAGCGCTTGGCCGACAGCCGGCGCAAGGGCGCCAACAGCAGTATGGCGGCGCAGGGCACGCTGAAATCGATCTCGGGGATATCGCGATAGCGGCCATCGATGAACAGCAGCAGCGACCAGACCATGGCATAGACGCCCGAGATCAGCAGTAGCCCCTCGCCGTTCCACCAGCGCCGCCCGGCGCTGACAGCCCGCCCGAAGACCTGCCCGACCTCGGCCTCGCCTTGCAGCAAGACACGGGCGCGAGATACCGCCGCCAAGGCCATCAGCACGCCCAGACCACCGCGCAAGGGGGTCCAGATTTCCTGCCACCAGCGGAAATTCACCGCCTGGGCATGGAAGCAGGTGGTCACCGCCAGCCAGGACAGGATCTGCGCGATCACCGCCAGCGCCAGATGCCGGCCAAAGCCCTTGAGCCCACGTCCGAACCACAGGCTGGCCAGGATACCGGCGGCGATGGCGATACCAGCACGGAGCATCCAATCCTGGATTTCCTGCACCGGGCCGGACATCTGGAACTTGGGCTTGCGGTCGATATCCATCACGCCCCAGGCGGCGCCGACGGTGTTTTCCAGGGCCGACTTCCAGGGCTGATCGAAGGCTTCGACGATGTTGTAATCGAAGTCATATTTGGCGGCGATGTTCGCCATCTGACGAACGAAGCGGGCCTCGTTGACGGTATTGACTACCGCCGGACCACGATTACGACCGATCGAGGGCCAGCCCGCCTCGCCGATCAGGATCGGCTTGCCGGGAAAGGCCTCGCGCATGCGGGCGACGATGCGGGTGACGCTTTCTTCCACATGATCGATGTCGCTGGGCTCGTCCTCCCAGAAGGGCAGGATATGGATGGTGATGTAATCCACTTCCCGACCGACTTCGGGATATTTCAGATAAAAGGCCCAGACATCGGCGTAAGACACCGGCTGCTTGACCGCCGCCTTCACCTGACGGATGAAGCCGATCAGCTTGTCCGGGGTCAGGTCGCGGCGCAGCAGCACCTCGTTGCCGACGATGACCCGCTCGATCTCGTTGGGATGGGCGTTGGCGGCCTTGATCAGCTCGTCCACTTCCTGCTGATTGATCAGCCGTCCCTTTTCCTCGATGTCATTGGTCAGCCAAGCGCCGAAGATCACCTTCAGCCCCAGCTTGGCGGCCAGATCGGGGACCACCTCCATGCCTTCGCGGGCGCTATAGGTGCGGATGCCCCGCGCCAGCCCCTTCAGCGAGACCAGATCCTCGGCCACCTGCTCGGGGCTGGGATAGACCTTGGTCAGCGGGCTTTGGCCCTTGCGGAACGGTGCGAACGAGACGCTGCTGACCGGGCCGGACCAGGATTCGGCCACCGGCACCGGACGATCGAACCAGAACCACAGCAGAGCGGCGGCGGCGGCAGAGGCCAGAGCGGCCAGGATCAGGGACAGATGACGCATGGGATTGGCTTCACGGCTTGTTGCTGTGGGTCTTCAGATAGCGGCGGTCCTTGACCACCGACAGGGCGACGCCGAAGCGTTCGACCGAAATGATCTGCCGCCCTTCGAAATAGCGGTGGCAGTTGGCCTGGGTGAAGGCGACGATGAAATCGGCCTCGTCGATCTTCTTGGTGAACTGCATATATTCGGGGAAGTAATAGGCCGCCGACAGGCTATGGCCGCAAACCGCCACCTTGTAGGTATGGGTGATGGGCTTATCGCCGTTTTCCATGGCGATATATTCGGCCAAGTCCTTGGTCGCCTCGACCAGCGAATTGCCCCAATAGTCCAGCTCGTAAGCGCCCTGGGCGCCCTTCACGCCGCCGGTCAGCATGTTGTAATAGACATACTGATCGGGATGCAGCTGGGCCATGATCCAAATCTGCACCACCAGCGCCGCCGCCAGCAGACCGGCGAAGCCGCGCCCCGCCCGCTCATGCAGCCGCTCCAGCCAGCCCCAGAGCCGATCCAGCCCCAAGGCCGCCAGCACCACCATGGGCGGCACCACGAACAGGAAATGCCGAATGCCGTTATAGGCCGTCGGCTTGAAGATCATGAAGAAGACCACCGGGAAGAAAGCCGCCACCGCCACCTGCAGCATCTCGACATGGATCATCTCGGACGATCCGGTGTTCTCGGGCAGCAGACGCCCCTGGCGGAAACGCCGCACCACCACCGCGATCCCGACGGCGGCCGAGACCAGCAGGCCGACCAGCACCACTTCCGGCAGGTTCACCAGCAGATAGTCGGGCAGATAATCGCGGGGCAGCTCGGTGGCCTTGAACCAGACGCCCGCCACCAGGGTATCCAGCTTGATGGGCAGCTTGGAGAAATCGCGCAGGGCCTGGAACGGGTTGAAGGGGCTCATCACGCCCCAGGGCCAGAACAGCCCCATCACCAGATAGGACACCACCGCGCCTGGGATCAGCCGTCGCACCGCCAGAATGGCATGGGCGCGAACCTGACCGATATTGCGGGAATGGCGATATTCCGCCAGCAGGAACAAGACCACGCCCAGCCCCAGATAGGGCCCCACCAGCACCGCGCCGACCCGAATGCCCAGGGCCAAGCCCAGGGCCACGCCCAGCTTCACCACCAGCCGCATGGGCGGCGCCGGCAGCGCCGAGACCGTGCGGCACATGTAGTACAGCGTCCAGACCATGGCCGCCGCAAAAGGCGCATCCTTAGGGTTATTGAAGCTGTGACCGTAATAGGCGGGCGTCAGCAGCAGCAGCATCATGGACAGGAAGCCCACTCGCTCGCCGCCCAGATGCCGCCCCAGCTTCCAGGCTCCGGCGATGCCGACCACCCCCATCATGCCGCCGATCAGATGGCGGGTCTCGTACTCGCCGAAGGGCGAGACCAGATTGGCGATGGCGGCCAGCAGATCGAAGAACCCGCCATAGCGGAACAGGTCCAGATAATTAAAGGCCGAGGTGTCTTGGAAGAACGAGGTATAGAACGCCAGCAGCTTGATGCCATAGACGTTCTGAACCTCTTCATCGTTGGTGATGCCATAGTCCTGGAAGGTCAGGGCCACCACGATCGCCACCCCCAGCATGACCAGCATGGACAGGTCGTTGAAGGCATGGCCCCAACGGCGCGGCGGCTCCTTGGGAGCCGCGTCCTTGGACAAGGGAGAATGAGGGATCGGGGACGTCATGGGCGGACCTTAGCCGCATGCGCCCCGGAACTCAACAACCGCAAGCGTGGCCTGCTTTCACGACAGCTCGGGCGGAATGGGAACCGGCTTGCCGTCGCCATCCACATGAACATAGGTAAAGCTACCCTGGGTGACCTTTTCCTGATGTCCATCACCGCGCCGCCGCACCCAGGCTTCGACCCGATAAGAGATCGAGGTGCGCCCCAGCTTGGTGCAGATGCAATAGCAAGACAGCTCGTCGCCCATCTTCATGGGGTGATGAAAGGTCATGCCATCCACCGCCACCGTGGCCACCCGCCCCTGGCAGCGCCAGCGGGCGGCGATACCGCCCGCCAGATCCATCTGCGACATCAGCCAGCCGCCGAACACATCCCCCTCGTAATTGAGGTCGGCCGGCATGGCCAGGGTGCGAATGGTCAGCAGTCCTTCGGGAACTTCTTGCCACATTTCCATGCTTACTTCCGATCCATCATCAAGCGTGCGAAGGGGATGTCTTCATTCGCTATATGATCACGGAACCATTTGGCAGTGTATTCGAAAAGCTCTGCCGGGGCTTCAGAGGTGCCCTGCAGCACCTGATGCTTCAAGCTTTCATAGCGGTTGAAATAGGCCTGATGGCTGGCGCGATGACGGGCCAGACCGTCGAAGCCCAGGCGCTGCATGGCGTCTTCTTCCTCTTTGAAATGCTCGCGCATGCCGTTTTCGATCATATGCATGGCGCCCTTGACGGCCTCTTGCCCTTCGCCATGCATCAGCTGGGCGAAGAAGCGGTTCATCTCGTCGAACATCTCGCGGTGATGACCATCCACCTGGGGAATGCCGGTGTTCAGCTTGTCGTCCCAGGCAAACAGCTTTATCTCGCTCTTGTCCGAGCGAACCTGATCGAGGAAGCGGCGCACCTCCATCTTCAAGACATCGGCCTGATGCGACAGCTCGGTCGCCGAGTCGTTGATCTGCTGGGCGGCATTGCCGGTATCACGGGCGGCCTGCTCGACCTGACCGATATTCTGCGACACCTCCTGAGTACCCGCCGAGGCCTGATCGACATTGCGGGCGATTTCCGAGGTCGCCGCCGTCTGCTCCTGCACCGCCGAGGCAACGCCCGAACTGATCTCGCTGACTTCGGTAATGACCGTGCTGATGGCTGAAATGGCCGCGACCGCATCGTTGGTGCCGCTTTGCACCGCCGAAATCTTGCTGGCGATCTCGTCGGTGGCGCGGCCGGTCTGGTTGGCCAGATTTTTGACTTCGGACGCCACCACGGCAAAGCCCTTGCCGGCATCGCCGGCGCGGGCCGCCTCGATGGTCGCATTCAGCGCCAAGAGGTTGGTCTGGCTGGCGATATCGTTGATCAACGCCACGATCTCGCCAATGCTGCCGACATTCTCGGACAGCTTCTCGATCAGTTGTTGGGTGTGGCTGGCTTCGCTATTGGCGCGGACCGAGACTTCCTGCGACCGCTCGACCTGACTGGCGATCTCGTTGATCGAGGAGGACAGCTCTTCGGTGGCGCTGGCGACCGTCTGGACATTGGCCGACGCCTCTTCCGCCGCCGCCGAGACGGTGGTGGCCTGGGCGCTGGTCTCGTGGGCGGTGGCCGCCATCTGCTTGGAGGAGGCCTGAAGCTGCACCGCCGCCGCCGTCACGGCATTGACCACGCCGCCCACCTGGCTTTCGAAGCTGTCGGCCATCTGGCGCAAGGCCGCCTGACGCTCGACCTCGGCCCGACGCTTCTGCTCTTCCTGCTCGACCCGCATGGCCTCCATGCGGATGGCGTTGTCCTTGAACACCTGCACCGCCTCGGCCATATGGCCGATTTCGTCCTTTTGCCCACGGGCGGGAATCTCGACCGTCTTGTCGCCGCCGGCCAAGGCCGCCATCGCCTGGGTCATGCGAGTCAGCGGCCGGGAAATGGCGCCGCCCAGAACCAAGGCCAGACCGACGCCCAGAACCAAGGCCACCACCGACAGCACGATCATCGTGGTGCTGGTGCTGGAAATGGTGGCGATGGTGTTCTGCTCGACCTCTTTGGCGTCACGCACCGCCGAAGCCGAAATGGCGTCCAGCTCCTCGACGAACTTGCTCATCTGCCCGACCATCAGGACATTGACGACATTGTCCGTCTGGGCGGCATTGTCCACCAGCCGATTGGCGGCATCGCGATATTTGGGCAGCAGGGCGACCGCCTCGTCCACCGGCTTTTCAAGCTCGCTGCCGTCGGTATCCTTGTCCAAGGCCGACATCAGCAAATCCAGGGTGGTGAATTCCTTCTTCGCCTTGTCGGCATAGACGGCGTCCCGGCGGCCCAACAGCTGGTTCACCGCCAGACGCACCAGCAAGGCATGTTCGCTGGCGGCGCTGGTGGCGCGGATCAATTCCGGGCGGCCGCTCTTGATGGCGCCGCTATTGATCTTGCTCAGCATCTCGGTGACCTGCGCGCCGGTCGGATCCAGCACATCTGCCACCAGACCGCGCTCGTCATCCTTCAGGGCGATGACCTTGTCGAAATTGGCCATATAGCCTTCGAACAGCTCGGACGCCGTGCCAAGATGCTGCAGGCGCTCGGGGTTCTTGATCTTTTGCCGAGCCAAGGCGATGTCGGCCCGAGTCTTGTCGGCGGTCGCCTTGGCGTCCTTGGCGTCCTCGGGCTTGCCGAGAATGGCAAAGGTGCGCGCCTGACGGCGCAGCACCAGCACATCGCGGTCGATCTGCCGGGAAATGCCGCGAACATCCATTTTCTCGACATAGACGCCGACATTGCTGCCGGTCGTGCCGAACGACAAAACCGCCGTGAGAGCCAGCGCCAGCAAAAGAGCCAGCACCAGCCCGAACCCGCCCAGAATCCGGGTGCGGATTGACAAGTTATTCCAGAGCATCACTTTTCCCATCCCAAAAATAACGTCATGGTTTAACACATGCGCCATACCCGGCGGACCTCACGCCGGATTGACTTAAGTTACAATATCCGGCTCCTCAATAAAACAGACTTTAGAATTAGACAGATGTCACAAATTTCAGATCGATAACTTGGATTACACATTAATAAGTGCTAGAAAGAGACAGGAATTGCGTTGGGGGCACCGCCATTCCGATCCGTCTGCGAGGGGACATGGACCAAAACGCCGATCCGACCCGACCGCTTCAGATTGCGCCGCATATCTGGTGGGTTGGCTGCTATCAGGAAGATGACTGCTTCCAGGCCCACGCCTATTTGATCGAACATGGCGATCAAAGCGTGCTGGTCGATCCGGGCGGGCTGCGCACCTTCCCCGAAACCCTGCGCAAGATCCGCGAAATCATCCCCTTCGAGCAGATCCGCTATTTCGTCTGTCAGCATCAAGACCCAGACATCACCGCATCCCTGATCGAGATCGACAAGATGGTGACGCGCGCCGACGCCATGGTGGTCACCCATTGGCGGGCCCAGATGCTGATGAAGGAATATGGGCTGAAGCTGCCCTTCCTTTGTGTCGAGAAGAACGGCTGGGCACTGGATTTGGGCGGGCGGATGCTGGAGTTCGTCTTCACCCCCTATGCCCATTTCCCCGGCGCCTTCTGCAGCTTCGACGTCACCAGCGGCGTGCTGTTTTCCTCGGACCTGTTCGGCGGCTTCACCGAAGGCTTCGAGCTCTACGCCAAGGACGAATCCTATTTCGAGGCCATGCGCCCCTTCCACGAGCATTATATCGCCAGCAATGAAGTGCTGGTGCATGCCGTCGGCAAGATCCGCCGCCTGCCTTTGACCCTGATCGCCCCCCAGCATGGCCGGCTGATCCCCGCCAGCCTGAGCAATTATCTGTTCGACCGGCTGACCAGCCTGGATTGCGGCCTGTTCCTGCTGACCCAGGGCAGCGCCGACGTGCATCGCCTGACGGTTCTCAGCAAGACCTTGCGGGAATTCACCAACGCCATGGTGCTCTATCGCGACTTCCGCGAAATCATCGATACCGCCGTGCCGCTGATGCAGCGGCTGCTGCCGGTGGAATCGCTGGTGTTCCTGACCACCGACGACCAGGGCGCCGTGGTCGCGCTGACGCCCGAGAACCGCTATCGCGCCCAGAGCGCCGAACTGCCCGAAGCCACCCGCAAGGCGCTGTTCGACGCCCCTCTGCCGCCCCATGGCACCGAGATGCTGCATCTGTCCCTGACCGAGGGCGAGGCTCCCCTGCCGCTGGTGGCCGTGCCGCTGGATGGTGAGCTTCCCCGCAGCCATGCCGAGCTGGTGCTGGTGGTGCTGTCGGAAGAGCATGAGGTCAACGACCAGACCCGCGTGCTGATGCAGCGCCTGTCCCAGCCTTTGCAGATCGCCGTCGAGCGCGAGATGATGCTGCGCGGGCTGGAGCAGCAGCGCGAACATCTGTATCAACGCTCGATCCGCGACCCGCTGACCACGCTTTTTAATCGCAGCTATATGCAGGACATGGTCGGACGCATGATCAGCCAGCATGACCGCGACCATAACTCGCCGGTCGCCGTGGCGGTGATGGATGTGGATCACTTCAAGTCGATCAACGACAATTACGGCCATAACCAGGGCGACATCGTGCTGAAGGCCATCGCCAAGGTGGTGCTGGATACCATCCGTGACGGCGATCTGCCGGTGCGGCTGGGCGGCGAGGAATTCGCCATCTTCATCAATGGTCCCAGCTGCGAACGAGTGTTCGACTTCGCCGAACGCCTGCGCATGGCCATCGAGCGGCTGGACTTTTCCAAGGCCATGGGCGAGCGCAAGGTCACCGCCAGCCTGGGAACCGCGCTGCGCCAACCCGGCGAAAGCCTGAATCATTTCATCGCTCGGGCCGACAAGGCGCTCTATCTGGCCAAGTCGAGCGGGCGAAATCAGTCTCTCATGGCCTGAACCACCTTGGATTCCTTGACGAAACCGCTTGTGGAACGACAAAATGACTTGTCGTCGTCAATAAGCGGAGTCGTCCGGCATGTTTGAGCCGGCCAAAGCCCCTTGGATCCGTCCCGGCGTGGTCGTCCACGAACCGGCAAGCACGGTTGACGACCTGTTGACGGCCTTTGCCCGCGATGTCCGCAGCCGCGGCTTCACCGTGGCCGGCTATGTCCGCCAGGGCGAGAGCGAAAGCGGCCAAGCCATGCTGCTGGATCTGGCCAAGGACGAGGCCCTGACCATCGCCCCCGCCTCGGAAGACGACGCTGCCGCCAGCCGCCTGCGCAAGGCCATGCGCGACGATGCCGACCTTGTGGTCATCAGCCATTTCGCCGCCGTCGAACGCGCCGCCAAAGGCCTGCGGGCCGCCGTGGTCGAGGGCGTCTCGCAGGGCATGCCGGTGCTGTCCTCCATCAGCGGCGGCGCCATCCAGACCTGGCTGGAATTCGCCGGACTGGACGGCACCCTGATCCCGCCGAACCTGCCGGCCCTTTGGCGCTGGTGGGGGCCCGAGCGGCTCTATCCCGACCTTGCCCTGGGCGTGGCCGAGGACGAGGTGGTGCAGATCGCCTGCGGCCAGCGCTGGATCATGGTCGAAGGCCCCCATGGCTCGGGGCTGGCTTATCTTCCCCGCTACCCGAAGGAACTGCTGCCCCGCCTGCCCGCCCTGGCCAAGCAAAGCCTGCGGCAATTGGCGCAGATGTCCTTGAGCTGGGACCCCACCGAGATGGCACTGGGCATCGCCGCCATCAACGCCCATTACAATCGCCGCGATCTGGCGGTCGCACCCGGCAATGGCGCGCAATTGTTCGCCCAAGAGGAAGGCCGCGTGGTCGCCGTCGGCGCCTTCCCCGGCCTGAGCACCGTCTTGCCCCATTGCGCCGTGATCGAGACCGACCCCCGCCCCGGCGAATATCCCACCGTGGCCATGGATAGCCTGATCCCCGGCTGCGCCGCCGTGGTGGTCAATTCCTCGACCCTGATCAACCGCAATCTGCCGCGCATCCTGCGGCTGTCCCACGGATCAAGGCTGGCGCTGGTGGGGCCATCGACGCCGATGACACCCAGGCTGCATGCCTATGGCGTGGAGATTCTGGGCGGTCTGCAAGTCACCGACCCCAAGGGACTGGCCGCCGCCGTCAAGGCCGGGGCTCATCCCAAGGACTTTGGCCGCTACGGCCAATTCGTGCATCTGGGCGGACGCTAAAAGCGCCCTATCCCAGAGATACTCAGCCCAGAGACACTCAGCCCAGGGACACCCTTCCCAAGACCGCCCTAGCTATGGGCCGCCGTCACCTGGACGCCGGTTTCCACATAGACCGTCTCGTGATGCCCTTCGACGGCGGTGTTGTTGTAATAGACCGAATAGCTGTGGCTGCTGCCGTTCACCGTCAGCGACACCGTACCCTTGGTGCTCCAATTGCCATCGGTCAGCGTCAGATGATCCGACGAATTGCCGCCGATGATCAGGGCATAGGCCTCGTTCGCAGGCGAATCGCTGTTGGAGTTGCTCTCCGCGACCAACAGATTGGTCGCCTTGGAGGCGGAATAGACCGCCAGTTCGCTCATCTTCAAGGTCGAACCATGGCTGTTGGTCAGATCCAGCATGTCGAAATTCTCGACAGTATCGCTGCGATGCAGGCCATCTGTCGCCGTCGCCGCGGAGACCACCCCCGAGCCGGTCAGGTCGATGGTCGCGGTCTGGCTGAAGTCGAACTTCAGTTCGCTGGTGCCGCCGCCGCCATCCAGATATTTGAAGGCGTTGTCCCCCACATCCACCACCACCAGAGAGGCCGGAGCGCTGTGAACGATGATCTCGTCGGCACCGCCACCGCCATAAATCGTCTGGTTTGTCGTGGTTCCCAACAGATAGTCGGCGCCCGAGGTTCCCGTCAGCGTCGTCTCGCTGGAGACCGACGCCTGATGCAAGGTCAGCGATACGGCGCTGGACGAATAGTCCAGTGACAGAAGCCCCGTTTCATCGGCGAAGTTATCCAAACCGGAGATTTTGGCAAAGGCTCCGGTATTACTGGTCAGATTGCTGAAAAGATTGATCTCGCTGCCGTCGACGACCGAAACACCGGAATGAGACCCGCCGCCGACCACCAGATCGAGAGTTCCGCCATAGGCGTTGAGGTCGTGGGCATTGCCATTCAGCTGATCGGCATCGACATTACCCTCCAACGCCAAGGCCGTCTTCAGGGTCAGGGTCGTGCCTGACTGAATATCGTAATCATGGGTCATGGTGGCCGTACCCACAGACACTCCACCCAGCTCATAATTGGCATAGGCGGTCATCTGGGTCAGGCTGTAGGTGGTGCCGCCATCCACGAGTTGCACATACTGATGCGACGCGCCGTCGGCGATCTGCACCGTGCCGCTAAGCAGCCCGACGCCGGCCTCCCAGACGGTGACACTCTCGCCGTCGGTCACCACCATATTGGCGGTATCCGAGGCCCCGCCGATCACATAAAGGGACGAGGTAACGCCCCCATCCACCATATCCACCTGGTTCATCCCTTCGAGGACCATGGTGGTGTTGGTGCTGGTATAGACCAGGGCTGCCGAAGTTCCCAGGGAGGTGACGTTGAAATCAGCCGTGGTTCCCCACACCTTCAACACGTCCTGTTGATCCCCCGACAGCACCACGGTGTCGTTGCCTGTGGTCGAGTTGATGATGGTGAAGTGATCGGCGCCATCCGAGCCCAGAATGGTCAGGGTGCCGGTATAGCCGCCCATGGTGACATCGGCGTCGCCGCTGACGTTCCGCAGGTCCAAGGTCCGCAAATCCGCCGAGCGATCGGCCTTCCACCCCAGAGTGACGGTGACATCGCCGGTTTCTAAATATTGATCCTTATCGCGCAGCTCACCAACCACCAGATCCTTGACGCCCTGGAAATTGTCGAAGGCATTCTCGTCGATCACCACCGACCCGGTATCGTTGCCCACCAGCAGGACGAAGTCGTCATGCAGATTGGCGGTAATGCCATCCAGATTGTCGGCCACCAGAGCCAGGGTGCGCAGACCGCGGTCATGGGCATCGGTGCCCAGATCGATGCTCAGGTTCGATCCGACCATCAGCATCTCGGTCACATCATAGATGCCGTGGTCGCCGTCGGTGAAGAAGCTGTCGCTGACGGTGGAGTTATTGCCGGTGACTTCGATCATCGCCCCGGTGGTGGCCGTCACGTTCGAGTTATAGCCCTCCAGCACGAAGGTGATGCCGTTGAAGTCGGACAGGCTGCCGTAATAGAAGTCGCCCAGGCCGGTACCGTTGATGCCGTAAAGGCCAAAGCGATCGGCGGCGAAGGAATAGACCTGGCCATTGTCATAGGTGACGGTGCCCAGGGTCAGGTCGATCGTGGCGGCATGGCCGCTTTGATAGCTGTCCAGATTGGCATAGGACGAGTCGGCATTGCTGAACTCGTGCAGCGTGCCGGTCACATTATAGAGATATGCCGTCCCATCCGACGAAACCAGCGAGACATAACCATTGGTCAGCTCGTAAGACGTATTCGCGCCGTCATAGTAATAGTGATAGCCGATATCGCTGACATTCAGATAGCTGGTGCCGCTATTGCCATAGAGCGAATAGCGATTATCCATGTCCGATGCGCTCAGGACGAAGGTGGTGTTGTGCTCACCACTGTAAACCGCCCCCAGGCTTTGGAAATGCACCAGGGTGCCGGTGCTGTTGACCACCGTCCCCGCCGCCATATTGACGGTCATATCGGCGGAAATCTGCGACAGATCCATGGTGGTCGAGCCGTCACCCGCCAGATAGCCGCCCGCCGAGCCGATCCGGATACGCCCGACGATATCGTCCGAGCCGCCGGAGGTTTCATACAGATGGTCGGTATAGGTGGTGCCGTAATGCAAGACGGAATCAGCCGCCACCGACACCCCGCCCAGGGTAAGGGCCCCCTTGGACAGATTGGCGTACAGGGCATAGCTCTCATCGGAATAATCGAGAGTGCTGTTATCGCCGCCGCCGTAATAGGTGTCGCCACCCTTGCTGGACTGGATATAGCTACCCTGGCTTGTGGATAGGCGGAAATAGTCGGCATAGGCCGAGCCGATGACATCCTGGACGCCATGCAGCAAGCCGTCGGTGCCATAGACGCCGTACAGATAGTCGACGCTGGAACCATGCAGCACCGTGCCGGTGCGATAGACGATCCCGTCGCCATAGGCCGTCAGATCGATGCTGGTCAGCACCGAGGTCGAGGTCAGATCGACGGTCACCGCCGCGGTCGAGCCGGAATAATCCACCATCACTTCGGTGCGGGGATAGTTACTGTAGCTGGAGCCCGAGATATCGACGATGCGATTGGCCCCATTGCCGGCCTTGAACTTGATATCGTCCCAGGTTCCGCTGCTGCTGGAGGTGTTGGCGGTGCCGCCGACGAACAGGTCGCCATTGTCGGACCCGGCCACCTCGTCCACGCCATACATATAGGAGGTCGCGCCGCCATAAATGGCTTCGCTCATCACCAGCGTGTGGGTGCTGCCCTGGATCGTCAGCGTATGGGTAACGACATCCGCCCCCGACATCAGGAAGGTGATGCCGTTTCCGCCCAAAGCGGTGTTGTGATTGTAATAGGCCGAGCTGTTGTTATCGGACCCGCCGATCAGAATCTCGCCCTTGCCCTCGACCATGAAGTCCTGCATCCCGCCGCCGGTAGGATGCGAGGTGCTGTCGAGCACGATCATATAGTCGGTTTCGACCACGAACATATTATGAGTCTGATCGACGCCGGTCAGCACCATCCACGAGGTGTTGCTCACCCCCGACAGGGTCGCCGACACCGCCGTTCCGGTGACGTTGTGGCTGATATATTCCCGCGACCCATCCGTGTCCGAGATGTACATCGTCGCCGAACTGGTGCTGGAGAAATAATCCTTCAGCACCGTCGAGCCGTCTCCGGCGGCATGGGTATAGTAAAGCACCAGATCGTCGCCGCTGTTGGCAGCCCCGGCAAAGCCGTTGTGCATGTCCGACGAGGTCAGCTTCACCGTCTGGCTGGCGCTGGTATTGCTCATATAGACGGTGTCGTGATGGCCGGTGGCCGTCAGCTTCAAGACCGCCGTAGCGGCGCTGCCCAGATAAAGGGAGTCGGTACCACCTTCACCAATGAAGGTGAAACTACCCGTCCCGCCCACCAGAGTCTCGACCCCGGTACCGCCGGTGATGGTGCTGCTGCCCGAACCCAGCGCCACAACCTCGATATTCGAGAATATATCGATGGCGCCGTTGGACAGAGTCACGCTGCCGCTGGACATATTGACGGTGCTGTTCAGGCTGACTTCATCCAGGCTGATGGTATCGGTGCCCGACCAGCCGTCCAGGGTCAGGGACTGGGTGCCAAGATGGAACAGATCATTGAATTTCGAGCCCTTCACATTTTCGAAATTGGTGGCCGCGATCACACTGGTGCCGCTGGTCAGGCTGTTGGCCAGATCCACCGTCATCCCGGCACTGGCAAAGGTTGTCAACAGATAATCAGTGCCCGCGCCGCCGTCCAGTTGCAGATAGAAGCCGTCGCGCAGATAGACCGTATCGTTGTAGCTCGAGCCGACGATATGGTGGAATCCATCGGCAAACGTGTGCTTGGCGTCGGTGCTGTTGCTGATATTCATCAGCAACTCCGCCGTGCTCGACAAGGCGATGAACGCACCGGCGGTCAGATTGGCCAGACTGAGAGTTGGGCTGGTGCTATCGGCTGCCGTGCCGCTGGTGCCGGTGCCGGCATAGAGATGGTCCGTCACCGTCGAGACCCGGTCAGTGACGCTGGACAGCATCACCGTCGCCGCGTTCCCCTCGGCAAACAGGGTCCAGCTACTATTGGCCAGACCAAGCTCCACCGCATCCAGCGCCGTCATATAGGCCGTCGACTCGGCATAGACCGTCGATGCACTACCGCCAATCAGCGTGTAATTACCGCTGCTGTCATGGGTGACGCTGGTGCTCGTGGTCGAGGTGCTGTCCGATGTGGTCAGAGTGCTGGTGGCGGCGGTGGTGGTGGTGGTGGTCGCCGTCGTGGTCGTAGCCGTGGTGGTGGTGGTGGTGGTCGCGGCCGTGCTGCTGGTTCCCTGTAGGGTGATGCCGGCGCTGCTGGCGGAACTGACCGCCGTGGTCGAAGTGCTGGTCGAGCTGGCGACCACATTGTCCTGCGCCACCGTCACCGCCGTGGTGGTCTGGCTGGTCACGGCGTCCAAGGTGGCGTTGGTGGTGTGCATGTTCAGCTCACCGCCCGACGCGCTCTCGCCCGAGGCCGTCGTGCCTTCCTTGCCGGTGGTGGTGGTCGCCGTTGTCTCGGTGGTCGCCGCCGCCGTTGCCGCCGTTGCCGCCGCCGCTGTCGTGCCGGTCCCCGTGCTGCTGGTGCCGGTGCTGTTGTTATGGATCACCGGGTCCGCGGTCGGCTGGCTGGGGCGGCTTTCCTGCACATTATGCAGATCGGGCATGATCTGATGCAGCTGGCTGGCCGGCATCACCACCGGAGCCGGCGGCGCCTGGAACGAGCTGCTCAGCTGCATGGTCTGGTTGGGCGAGCTGAGGACCTGGGTCTGGCCCGAGGCGTTGGAGACCACGATCTGGCCGACGCCGCCGTCTTCGTCGCTCAAAAGGGCGACGGTGTTCTGGCTGCCTTCCGCCGCCGCCGTACCGGCCACGGTAGTGCCGCGAATACCGATGGTCATGACCGGGGTCTTGACCGACATGGCGTCGGGGCCGCTCTTGGCGATCTGGCCCGACACGAAGCTGAAGGTGCCCTGCACCACCGACATCGCCGCCTTGCCGGTATGGGCTTCGGGGTCATAGACCATCTCGTCCATGACCATGCGGCCGTTCTTGCCCAGCGAGAAGGTCGAGCGGTCGGCGAAGACCAGACCGACGGCGCCGTCGCCTTCGGTCTCGACCACGTCGCCCTTATAGATGGTGCTGCCCTGAACCAGATCCTCGGTCGCGCCGTTGGCATGCTTGACATGGGCATGACCCGACAGCTTCTGCACCTGGCCGATGGCCTGCAGCTGCTGACCGGCATTGCCGTCGGCGGCCACCAGGGCACCGGCTTCGGGACCCGCCAGCTTGGCCGCCAGCTCGCCATCGATCACGGCGCCGAATTCGGTCATCAGGCGCGGCGGGTTGTGGCTGTCGAAATAGCCCTGGACCACCACTTCCTGGCCGTCCTTGCCCACCAGGATCAAGTCGCCGCCCGAGCGATGGAACTGCGCCGTCAGCAGGAAGGAGCCGCCGGGGACGACAATGTCGTGGCCGGACGAAGCGTCGAGAAGCAGTGCATGTTTCTCTTGGCCATTCCCATGCAAAGACTGCATCAGGGCCGAAGCGGACTGACTATACGACATGGAAATCTTACCCCACCCAACCAAAACGGCCATTGAAGCCTTTATATCCGAAGACATAGGAGCTTCTCAAACCATTTAGTCTTAAATGCGGGTAATCGATATGATCCCGATCACACCCCAAATCCCAGCAACTTCGCCAATAAGCCCGGTTTTTTTGCGGGCTTTGGCGACAGCAGGGCCTTGTTGATCGCCGCCACATCGCGACAAAAGCCAGTATAACCAGGGGTTAAGGAAACCGGCACACCAAGATTACCAAAGTAATCAGCCAGCGCCGCCTCATCGATTTCCCGCCCTTGGGCCAGCGCCCATTGACCGGCATTGAATTCCTGCCCCCACCAGCCGGCATGGACGGGATTGAGAGCGCGGACCATCGCGGCGCATTGCTCGGGGGCCGTGGCGTCGGGAGTGATCGGCCAGATATCGGCATAAAGATAGTCGGGCCGCGCCCCCTTGAAGGCCGCCGCCCAGTCGGGCGCAAAGGCGTCGGCGATGACGATTTCGATCTTGTCCCGCCCCGGCCAGTCGTCGAATCCGGCCGAACGGCGGAGAATCTCCAGCACCTGGGGATCGCGCTCGACCACCACCACCCGCGTCACCTCGGGCTTCTTGGAGACGGCATAGGCGTACATGCCCATGCCCAGCCCGGCCACCGCCACCACGCCTTGGGCGCAATGCACATGCCAGGCATGGCTTTCCACCTCGAACAGGCCGGTGGACATCCAGGGCACCTTGCCCTGATAGAGCACGAAGCGGTTTCCCTCGACGAAGGCTTCGGTCAGATAGCCTTCGGACATGCTGGGCAGATGATGGCGCAGCAGCCAGCCCTCGCCCTTGACCTCGCGGTAGCGCGGCAGCGGGAACAGGCCGAAGCCATAGGTGGCCAGCATACGGTCATGGCGACCGGGTTTGGAGGGGGGAGTCAATGGGGCCTCGTCAGATGATCCGAGGCCCCATCTTGGCGGAAAACTTAAGCGCCGACCAGTTCGCGATATTTCGCCGCCAGAGCCGCATCGGCCTCGTCGTCCACGAACATGGAAATGGCGGCGAGGAGTCCCATCTCTTCCTTCTGGATATGGAACATCTCACGCTCACACAGCTCGACGCCCTTGCGGTGGAAGGCCTTCCAGCTGGCTTCGTCGAAGCCCTTGCCGCTCAGCGCCTCGGTGGCGGTGGCGGCCAGTTCCTGGGCCAGCGGCAGGATGGTGGCATGTTCCTCGGTCAGGAAGGCGGCGATCCCGCCTTCGCCCCGGTTGGTCAGCACCACGAACAGATGGTCCTGCTCGAAACCGAAATGGCGTTCGACCTCGGCGGCGACGTTGCTCAGCAAGCCTTCCAGAATCTCGCGCACGGTGGCGTCGGTGACATCCGGCACGCGGCGGCTGGTCTGCTTCAGCAGGAACTCTTCCATCCGCTGCAGGGCTTGGATGGTATGCATATGCTCTTCATGCAACAGGGCGCCAATTTGGGTATGGCCGATCATCAGACTTCAGACTCCGAAGGGGTGGGAACAGGATTGAGGTGACGCCGCAGGCGCAGCAGCACCAAGACGGCAAAGGTAAGAAAGGCGACGGCGCCGATCACGCCCGAGACGGCCCCCGCCGCCACCAGAGCCCCCTCGCCCGCCAACAGACCGGCGCTGACCAGCAGCAAGGCGGCGCCATGGGCATAGAGATGGATCTGCAAGGGACGCTCGGCGGTCAGCACCGAGACCAGCACCGGCTTGATGCCCGGCTTGACCGAATGCATCGAGGCCAGGAAGGGAATGATCCGCTGCAAGACGCCGGTCAGGAAGGTCAGCAGCCAGCCGAAGATCAGCAGGAAGCCGAACAGCGGCGCGGTCTTTTCGGGATAGACGCCCGCCTCGGCCAGCAGCCCGACGATGATCGAGACCGGCAGCAAGCCCCAGGCCAGCCGGATCAGCAGGAAGGAACCGCCCAGCTGCTTGCGCATGCGGCTCTTCATGATCTTGGCCATGGCCCACAGATGCAGCCCCGCCGCCGTCAGCCCGACCGCTCCGGCCAGGAACACCAGCGGCGCGATACTATGCAGCAGCCCGGCGAACGCCAGCACCACCGCCAGCCCAGCCAGCCAGCCGGCCCGCTGGCCCAGCTTGGCGGGCGGCGGCGGCGTCAGGGCGAACATCGGCACCAGAATGAAGGTAAAGCCCATCACCAGCATGCCCATGAAGCCATAGCCGGCCACCACCGCATGAGCGGCAGCCACGGCCTGATGGTCCTTCAGAAAGCCGCTTTGGAAATCGAAGGCCAGCAACAGCCCCAGCACCGCCAGCACCACCAAGCTGCCGACCGCCACCCAGGCCTGATCGGTGACCACCCGCATATCCTTGACCTGACGCAGATTGTCCACCATCAGCACGGCGAAGATGGCCATGGCCGAGACCACCAGCCCGCCGCCGATGACCAGCACCAGCGGCTGAGCCTCGCCCATGCCGTGCACCACGCCGAAGACGCCGGGCAGCATCAGCCAAAAGGCGATCTTGCAGGCCAGTTCAGAGCGCACCGGGCGCTTGGTGGCGACGGGAAGCAGCTGAAACGCCGCCCCCATGCCGGTCATGGCCAGCACGCCCAGGGTGATGAAATGCAGCGAGCCCAGCACATGCCCCAGCCCGCCCATGAAGCCTGGCGCCTCGAACGAGGCCTTCAGCAGCACCGCCCAGCCCATCACATGCAGCACCACCGCCGTCATGAAGAAGCGGAAAGGGATCGACATGGGCAGAAGGCGGCTCTTGGCCCCCATCATGAAATCGCCGAAGAGCATCAGCCCCTCCTCAACAGAAAGCGGAACTCGCCCGGCTCGCCGCCCGCCAGCGGCTCCAGGCCCCAGCCGATCTCGGCCAGTTCCGGATATAGGAAAACCGGATCGCGGTCGTGATGCACCACCACGGTTTGATCACCCTCCAAAGAGCCCACCAGACGCAGGATCGCCAGCATGGGCAAAGGCATTTCCAGCCCACGCACATCTATATGGGCCTGACCGCCCTCTTCCCAAACCGGACAGCCCGGCGGCAAGCCGGCGCAGTCGGCGGGGCCGGGCTGGTTGACCACCTCGCCCTTGCCGTCGCGCACGCAGGTGATGCGCCAATGCTGCGGCTCCTCGGCCAGAGCGGTCGAGGAATAGCCCATATTGGCCAGCACCCGACGCAGGGGCAGCGGATTGAACCCGACATGCAACGTCAGGACCCCGCCCTGGGCCAGGGCCGACGCCCGCTCGACCACCATGGTCAAGGGATCGGAGCCTTGGGCCAGCAAGGGCCTGAGATCGAGATCAAGGGACAAATCGGACATCTTTCCTCCGCGCGTGGCCAGAACAATCGCGCGGCAGAGAAGCACCGTCCTTGATTTTAGGCAAGCCCCTCCGACCGCCTAAGATTCGAGCAGGTCAGAGCGGATTTCGACCTGATTGGATCAGGTTGAAATATGCGACAAGCCCGCGCGGCACTTAAGCGGGCCCGGGGACGGGCCGCAGCACTAAAGCGAGGCCGAGGCCATCTTGGTGGGGGAAAGCTTGGCGGGCTTCTTGATCTTGGCGATCACGGCGCTGACGTCGTCGACGCTGGCCGCCTCATGGCCCAAGGGAACCTCGACCAGCGCGGCGCTGGCCGACAAAAGCGGGAATGTCTTGGGATTGCCTTCCCGGTCCAGGGCGGTGATGTTGCCCCGTTCGCGGGCTTCGGCGTCATAGAAGCTTTCGGCATTACTCCGGAACTCTTCCAGCGCCGCCGACACTTCGGCTTCGGCTTCGGCCAGAGACAGCCCCTTGATGCCGACAAAGAAATCGTCGCCGCCGATATGCCCCAGGAAGCGGTCTCCCGGCCAATGTTTGCGCATCAGTTCGGCGAACAGCAGGATCGCCCGGTCGCCCAGGCGGAAGCCGTATTTGTCGTTGAACGGCTTGAAATTGTCGAAGTCGACATAGACGAAGACGAAGCGCTGCCCCGTCTCGGCCAGGCTTTGATTGACGAAATCGTTGATCAGGGCATTGCCCGGCAGCTTGCTCAGCGGGTTCTGATCCCGCGCCTGGGCCAGATTCTTCTCGTTGATGACGCGAATGATCGAGCGGGCCGACAAGAAGCCGACATAGCGCATCTGATCCACCAGCATGATGCCCTCGGCCTGCTCGTCGCCGGAATAGATGGACATGATATTTTCCACCGGCGTATGCAGATCGGCAATCGGGCAGCGGACGATGAAGTCGCGCAGCTTGCGGCCCAACCCCTTGTTGGAGATCAGCGCCTTGCCGAACGGCGAATAGGCGATGCTCTTGACGCTGGCCTCGCGGACGATTCCTAGGGGCTGGCCCAGCTGGTCGATGATCGGCACGAAGGTCTGGCGGGTGTCGTCGCGCAGCCGCTCGAAGACCTGCATGATCTCGGACTGCACCGGCAGGGCCGGAATATCCTCCATCTGATCCAGAATGATCTTCTGATCGCTGGTCTTGTGACGGCGGTCCCGCTGGGACAGCTCCTCGACATAGGGGAAACGCGCCGGCAGGGTTTCCAGGCTGAGGCTCGGCTCGGCCACCAGATAGCCCTGCATCAAATCGCAGCCGACCTCGCGGCAGACCATGAACTCGCGCTCGGTCTCGACGCCCACCGCCACCACCAGAATGCCCAGCAGATGCGCGATGGAGACCATCTGCGACAGCAACAGCTTCTTGCGGGCGTCGGACGCCACGCCTTGAATGAAGAAGCGGTCGATCTTCACGAAGTCGGGCTCGGCCCGATGCAGCAGCCAAGCCCCGGCCTCGGAACCGCCGAAGCGGTCCAGGGCCAGCTTGCAGCCGATGCGCTTGAAGGGCGTCACCCAATCGACCTCGGCAAGGCGCTCGCCGGGATGCTCGGTCAGGGGCGCCCCCGCCACCTCAAGGGTCACGGCGCTTTCCTGCAGGCCATAGAACTGCAGCAGCCCCCGGATGCGGCTGGGCATCGAGGCGTCCAGCGCCAAGGACCGAGGATCCATGTTCAGGAACAGCCGCGCCCCCTGCCCCTCGGGCAAGGCCGCAAAGCGCGAGACCGCCTTGTCCCACAGCGAGACCTGCGCCTCCTCCAGAATGTCAGACTGGTGGCAGGCGTCGAACAGGTCCTGAGCGGTCGGGTATCCCAGACCCTCGTGGTTGCGCAGCAAGGCCTCATAGCCGAAGCATTGGCCGGTGGCGCTGTTGACGATGGGCTGGAAGGCGAAATCAAGCTCGGCCAGCAGGTCGTCCCACGCCTCGGCATCCAAGGACGCCAGCGCCGGTGGGCGGCTGGCGAACCTCGCACCGTCTTGCCAATTCTGGGAGCCGATCATCTTTCCTGTTCCATGCCAAGCAGTCATGCCGAAGGAACGGCTGTTCGTCGCCCGCGAGGAAAGCGTAACCCCAGCCACCCTGTCAATCAGAGCGGGGCTGTGACACTGAACTTTCACGAAAGCCACATTGTTAACATGTAAACATTCATAACATTGTCAAATAAGTCGTGACATTTTCCTCTATATTAAAGGATAGGCTATGACCAAAGTCATTGATGCAGGGCTTCGCGTCGCTTATCTTCAGGAAAATATCTTGGAGCGAAGCCTTCATGTCGGTTCTGACCGGCCTGTCCCTGAATGATTTCGCCGCGGCATTGCTTCAGCATGCACTGCGCGAGAGCAGTGCTGCCCGCGCCGCCCTGTTTTCCTTGAGCGGAGACCGCGTCTGCTGCCAGCCGGCCCAAGCGACCGGCGGCCCGGCCAAACTGCCCGCCAGCCTGATCGGCGCCATCGCCGCGGGACAGATTTTCGCCGTCGCCAACTCGGCTTTTTCCGACTATGCCGAAACCCCGGAATTCTCGGGGCGTAGCATCTCGTTCTGCTGCGCCGCCCTGCATCTCAGCGGCATTCCGGTGGCGGCGCTGTATCTGGAGCGCGGCCCCAACGCGCCCTTCACCCATAGCGAGGTCGAGGGATTGCTGCGGCTGCTGCAATCGGGCGGCCTGACCTGGAACGGCGCCTCCTCCGCCGAGGACGACAGCCTGGACCTTCCGCCGCTGCATGTGCTGCTGGTCGAGGATAACGAGGTCAATTGCAAGGTCGCCAAGGCCTTCCTGGAACATGCGGGACATAGCGTGCGGGTCTGCAATGACGGCGGTCCCGCCGTGGTGGCCGCCGCCGAGGACGACTTCGACATTGTCTTGATGGATATCCGCATGCCCGGCCTGGACGGGGTGCAGGCGACCCAGCGCATCCGCGGCTTAAGCGACCGCCGCCGCGCCGCCGTGCCGATTCTGGCCCTGACCGCCAATTTCTCGACCGACGAGGTCGAGCGCTATCGCCAAGTCGGCATGAACGGGGTAATCCAAAAGCCCTTGCGCAATGGCGATCTGGAACGGGCCCTGGCCCCCTTGTTCGACATCGCGGCGCCCTCGCCCTATGCCGCCCCTTGCAGCCCCAAGCCGATCACGGCGATGAGCGGCGCCACCTCCGAGATCATCGACCAAACCCGCCTGAGCCTGCTGGCCGAGGCCCTGCCCGCCGACAAGCTGCAGGACCTGTTCACTGCCGCCCGTGGCTCGATCCGCGAAACCTGCGACGATCTGCTGCAACAGTGGGATCGCCAGAACATTCCCGCCGCCGGAAAGGCCGCCCATCGGCTGGCCGGCGTCGCCGCCAACTTCGGCTGTTCCGCCCTGGGCGACCTGGCCCGCTCGATCGAAAGCGACATCCGCGAGGGCTCGGACGGCTTGCGCCACAAGGATTCCTTGGCGCGTCTGGTCGAGATTTCCCTCCAGGCCCTGCCCGGCCTTTCGCCCCATTCCAGCCCTCTGAATGCCTCGCTAGGCGCCCTTCGTCAGGCCCACAAGACAATTCAGTAGAATTATAACAGCTGGTATTAGAGACTTAACCCCTAGGATAAGCACGATTTTCGCGCTTGTGTTGACCGCCCAAGACCGGATAAGGGTTGTCCTGGGCCAGGACTGGGGAGTCTAAAGAGCCGGTATGTGGAACCAAGGCGTCGCCGACGCCCTCTTCTCTTTGCTGCTGTCGCCCGTCTGGGCGGGCGGGATCGTCTGGTATCTGCGACGGCAGGGCTGGCGTCCCGGAGCCCGCGCCGATGTCGCCTCTCTGCATGCCGAATTCCAGGCTACCTCGCGCCGCCTGCGCGGTCTTTTAGACCAGCTGCCCGACCCCGTCTTCCTGCATGACGCCGAAGGCCATGTGCTGGATGTCAACCAAGCCGCCTGCGACAAGCTGGGCTATGTCCGCGACGCCCTGCTGACCTTGACCCTGAGCACCATCGAGGTTGGATCGGACCCGGCCCGCCTGCGCCAGCTCTGGACCAGCCTGACCCCCGGCCATCCGCAAACCCTGCAAGGCGAGCTGCGCCATCGCGACGGCAGCCTGTTCTCGGTAGAGTCCCACTGCGCCGTGGTCGCCGCCGAAGAGGGCCGCGCCTTGCTGGTCACCGTCGCCCATGACATCAGCCAGCGCCAAGAGCAGCAGGCCGCCATGCAGCGCGCGGTCGAGGAGCTTTATCAGGCCAACCAGCGCACCGAAGCCGCCATCGACACCAAGAACCGCTTCCTGGAAAGCATCAGCTATCGCCTGCGCACGCCGCTGAACAGCATCCTCGGCCTGACCGAGGGCATCTTGAACGGCGCCCTGGGCAAGACCGGCAGCAGCCAGCTGGACGGCTATCTGGCCGACATCCATTCGGCCGGCGCCAATCTGCAAAGCATCATCGACGAGGTCGCCACCATCGCCACGGTCGAGGCCGCCATCGCCTCGAACCAGCAAAGCTATCAGGCGGTCATCGAGATGAGCCCCGACGCCATCTGGCTCTGTCAGGATGGCAAGATCAGCGTCATCAACAGCGCCGGCGTGCGCCTGCTGGGCGGCATCGAAGCCGACCAGTTCGAGGGACGCCCCTTTGCCGAGGTTCTGCATCCCGATTATCTGACGATCCAGGAACGCAATTTCGCCGAACTGACCGCCGACACGACCTCGACCCCCGTCAAGCTGCTGCATCTGACCGGCCGCACGGTGGATGTGATGCTGTCGGCCTCGGCCTCGCCCGAGGGCGAACATGCGGTGCTGATCGTCGCCCGCAATATCTCGGATCTGGTGCGGGCCAACCGCGACATGGCCAGCCAGGCCAAGCGGCTGAACAATATCCTCGACACCGTGGTGGACGGCATCGTGGTGGCCGACCAGCATGGCCGCATCGAGACCTTCAACCGCGCCGCCGAAACCATCTTCGGCTACAGCGCCGACGAGGTGATGGGCCGCAACGTCTCCATTCTGATGACCGGAGCCGACGCCGCCGAGCATGACTCCCATCTGAAGCGCTTCTTGGAGACCAAGCAGCCCCGCATCATCGGCGTCGGGCGCGAGGTTACCGCCAAGCGCAAGGACGGCAGCACCTTCCCCGCCGAGATTTCCCTGTCGGTCTGCAATCTGGGCGACCGCAAGCTGTTCACTGCCGTGATGCGCGATGTCACCGAGCGCCGCGCCTTCGAAGAGCATCTGTCCCACTTCGCCACCCACGACACCCTGACCGGCCTGCCCAACCGCCATATGCTGCAAAGCAGCCTGCAAATGGCGGTGGACCGGGTGCAGCATGAGGGCGGCCATATCTCGGTCTGGTTCATCGACCTGGACGGCTTCAAGATGGTCAACGACGTCATGGGCCATGCTGCCGGTGACGAGCTGCTGATGGAAGCCGGGCAACGGCTGATCTCGGGCGTCAAGGCGGTGGATATCGTCACCCGCTTCGGCGGCGACGAGTTCGTGCTGATCATGCATGAAATCCGCGACGAAGCCGAAGCCGCCAGCGCCGCCGAGCGGTTCATCGCCCATGTCTCGCAGCCCTTTACCCTCAGGGGCCGCGAGGTGATCTTGTCGCTCAATCTGGGCATCGCCCTTTATCCCCAGCATGGCAAGTCGGCCTCGGAGCTGGTGGCCAATGCCGGGGCGGCGATGATCTCGGCCAAGACCTCGGGGCCGAACCATTACCACTTCTTCACCCCGGCCATGCATTACCGCTCGGAAGAGCGGCTGGCCCTGGAATCCGCCCTGCGCCGCGGCATCGAACGCGAAGAGCTGGAGCTGCATTACCAGCCCCAGGTGGATACCAACAGCGGCGCCATCGTCGGGCTGGAAGCCCTGGTGCGCTGGAACCATCCCGAGCTGGGCATGGTCTATCCCAGCCGCTTCATCCCGGTGGCCGAGCAGACCGGCCTGATCCTGCCCTTGGGCGAATGGGTGCTGGACCGCGCCTGCCGCGATCTGCGGGCGCTGGAGGATATGGGCTGTCACGATGTCTCGGTGGCGGTCAATATCTCGCCGCACCAGTTCGCCGAAACCGATGTGCTGTCGCTGCTGCGCCGCACGGTCGAGAACACCCGCGCCGACCCCACCCGCCTGGATGTGGAAATCACCGAAGGCTCGCTGATGAACGACCCCGACCGGGTCGCCGCCTATCTGGATTCCATGAAGGAATTGGGCCTGCGCCTGTCCATCGATGATTTCGGCACCGGCTATTCGTCGCTCAGCTATCTCAAGCGCTTCCCCATGGATACGCTGAAGATCGACCGCAGCTTCGTCATCGACATAGCCGACAATCACAAGGACGAAGCCATCGCCGTCACCATCATCACCCTGGCCCATTCCATGGGCATGACGGTGCTGGCCGAAGGCGTCGAGTACGACCGCCAGGGCGATCTGCTGACCCGCCTGGGCTGCGACGTCATCCAGGGCTATCTCTATTCCAAGCCCAAGCCCTTCGACATCATCGCCGATTATCTGAAGTCGGGCGTCAAGCTGCCGGTGGTGAAGCTGTAAGCTCTTTGCCTTAGGGGAATTTGCCTGGCGGCAAGCGGACCAGTCCGCGCCTGCCCCCCCCACTTTTCCCGGAGAGAAATCTCCGGGCCTCTTTTTTATTTATTATTGATCAGGGAACGGAGAGTGCGAGAGGCCCGCCTCTCGCGCGGGGGCGCGGGGGCGCGGGGGCAAAGGCCCCCGACAGACAACCCCAACAAAAAAGGCCGGAGATCACTCTCCGGCCTTTTTGTTTAGATGCTGGCATCCGGTCGGATGTCGGCGTCGTGGCGTTCGCGCTGTAGGTCGCGTTCGATATAGCGCAGCACGGTCTCCACCGCCTCGTCCACCGACAGGCTTTCGGTATCCACCACCAGTTCCGGGAACTGAGGCTCTTCGTAAGGCGCCGAGACGCCGGTGAATTCGGGGATCGCCCCGGCGATGGCCTTGGCATAGAGCCCCTTGGGATCGCGGCTCTTGCAGGTATCGACACCGGCCTTGACCCAGACCTCGTGGAAGGCGCCGGGATTGATCGCCCGCACCCGGTCGCGATCGGCGCGATAGGGCGAGATGAACGAGGTCAGCACCACCATGCCCGCCTGGACGAACAGATTGGCCACCTCGCCGATGCGGCGGATGTTCTCGGCCCGGTCCTCGGGGCTGAAGCCCAGGTCGGCGTTCAGGCCCTGGCGGATATTGTCGCCGTCCAAGGTGAAGACCTGGAAGCCCTTGTTGAACAGGCGGCGCTCCACCTCCATCGAGATGGTCGACTTGCCCGAGCCCGACAGGCCGGTCAGCCAGATAATGCCGCCCTTGTGGCGGTTGGCCGCCGCGCGGGCTTCCGGGGTCACCGTATGCAGAACGGTGGTCAGGTTTTCCGACACCGCGTTGGGGGCGCAACGGGCGTCCGGCAGACCGTCGGTCGAGATGACACCGCCACCGACGATGTCATAGCCGTCCACCAGCACGAAGCGGCCGGTGCGTGAATTGTCGATGAAGGCATCCAGCGCCACCTTGCCCTGGGCGCGGAAGATCACCTCGGCCACGGCATTGCGTTCCACCACGTCATTGTCCACCGACGCCAGGTCGGTGACATCGATGACCCGCTGAACCTTCTCGACGGTGACGATATGCTCGGCGGTGGCCAGCTTCAGCTTATAGCGGCGTCCGGTGGTCAGGGGCGCACGGCCCAGCCAGAACAGACGGGCCTGGAACTGCTCGGTGCCGATGGGGGCGGTGTCCACATGGCTGGCAATCTGGCCGCGCTCGATGAAGATCTGCTCGTCCAGGGTGACGCCGATGGACTGACCAGCCTGAGCCGAGCTGGGCTTGGGGGCGTTCCAGGCTTCGATCGAGGCGATACGGGCGGTCTTGCCCGAAGGCGAGAACAGCAGGCGGTCGCCCACCTTCAGACGGCCGCTTTCGATGCGGCCGGCGATGATGCGGCGGTGATCGAACTTATAGACGTCCTGCACCGGGAAGCGCAGCGGCAGATCGGTGGACTCGGCGGCGGGAGCGAAACCGTCCAGGGCTTCCAACACCGTCGGCCCCTTGTACCAAGGAGTCGTCTCGGCGCGGGTGGCCATATTGTCGCCATGACGGGCGGCAATCGGGATGATCTCGGTCGGGGTGACGCCGATCTCGGCCAGATAGGCGGTGATCTCGGCGGAAACCTCGGCGAAGCGGGCTTCGGAATAATCCACCGCGTCCATCTTGTTGACCACCACCGCCAGCTGGCGCAGGCCCAGCAGATGCAGCAGATAGCCGTGACGGCGGGACTGTTCCTGCACGCCCTCGATGGCGTCGATCACCAGCACGGCGGCATCGGCGCTGGCCGCACCGGTCACCATGTTCTTCAGGAACTCTTTGTGGCCCGGCGCATCGATGATGACATAGGGGCGCTTCGCGGTCTTGAAGGGGATCTGGGCGGTGTCGATGGTGATGCCCTGGTCGCGCTCGGCCTGCAGGGCGTCCATCACGAAGGCCCATTCGAAGGGCATGCCGCGCTTGTCGCAGACTTGACGCAGGGTCTCGACCTTGCCTTCCGGCAGGCTGTCGGTTTCGTGCAGCAGGCGGCCCACCAGGGTGGACTTGCCGTGATCGACATGGCCGACGATGACGATCTTGAGGGTCTTGTTGGCGTTGCTCATCTTACATGTAACCCTGCTGGCGGAGACGCTCGAAGGCGTCTTCGGATTCCTTGTCCTGGGCGCGGCCCGAGCGTTCCGAGGTCTTGGTGGTCCTCAGTTCCTCGATGATCTCGGCCACGGTGCTGGCGTTGCTCTCGATGGAGCCGGTGCAGGGCGCGCAGCCCAGCGAGCGATAGCGGCGGCCGTTCTTCGAGAAATACAGATCGACCATCGGGATGTTCTCGCGCTCGATATAGCGCCAGACATCCAGCTCGCCCCAATGCAGCAGCGGATGGATGCGCAAATGCGTGCCCGGAGCGAAGTCGGTCTTGAACTGGTCCCAGAATTCGGGAGGCTGGTCCTTGAAGTCCCACTCGGCGGCCTCGGTGCGCGGGCTGAACACACGCTCCTTGGCGCGGGTCCCTTCCTCGTCGCGGCGGATGCCGGCGATGACGCCGGTGAAGCCATGCTCCTTGATGACCTGCTTCAGGGGCTCGGTCTTCAGAGCCGAGCAGCAGGTCACGCGGCCCTGGGACGGATGCATGCCGCCGGCCAGCGCCTCGGTGTTGCCGCCGATGATCAGCGGCAGGTTCCATTCCTTGGCGACACGATCGCGAAACTCGATCATCTCGGGGATCTTGTAGCTGGTGTCCACATGGATCACCGGGAAGGGCACATGGCCGAGGAAGGCCTTGCGGGCCAGCCACAGCATCACGTTGGAGTCCTTGCCGATGGACCACAGCATCGCAATCTTGTCGATGCGGTTGAAGGCTTCGCGGAGGATGAAGATGCTCTGGGCTTCCAGGGCGTCGAGATCACTGTTCATTCTACTTGGTCGTCCTATGAATTCCGCATTCGGTCTTGGCGAGACCGGCCCAGCGGCCGGCTCGGATGGATTCGCCCGGTTGGATCGGGCGGGAACAGGGCCAACAGCCGATGGAGCGATAGCCCTGCGCCACCAGCGGGTGACGGGGCAGATCGCGCTCGGTGAAGGCGGCCTCGATCTGCTCTTCGCTCCAGCGGGCCAGCGGGCTGATTTTCAGCAGGCCGCCGGGGCTGACTTCGAGGGTGGAAATCACTTCGCGGCCGCCGCCATGGAACTGCTTGCGGCCATCCACCAGCGCCCGGTAAGGGGCAATGGCGCGGTCCAGGGGCTGAACCTTGCGCAGATGACAGCAGCAGTCATGGTCGGTCGCCCACAATTGCTCGGCCTCGGCCCGCTCTTCGGCGGTGGGCTTGACCACCACCAGATTGGTCAGGCCGAGATGGTGGACCACCTCGTCCCGATAGGCCACGGTCTCGTCGAAGAGCTCGTTGGTGTCGATGGACAGAACCGGCAGAGCCTTGTCCACCTGAGCCACCAGATCGAGCAGAACCACCGCCTCGGCGCCGAAGCTGCTGGTGACGGCGATGGTGCCGGGGAATTCCCCGGCTATCGCCCGCAGCAACTCCAGGCCGTCCAGATGGCCGGTGCGTTCGATCAGCGGCTGATGGCTCATTCGGCGGCGTCCTGAGCCTCGCCCTCGACCAGGGCGCGGATGGTGTCGATGAACACCGCCAGAGCCTCGCGGTAGTCATCGGACTTGCCGCTGGACAGAGCGGCGGTGCGATGCGCCTCCAGCTGATCCAGCGCCTGGGTGGCGACGGCGGGAGCCTTGGCGCGGAACTGGGCGGCGATGATGCCGGCCTCTTCCTCGCCGGTGGTGATCTCGCCCAGCGTCTGCAGCAGGCGGCGCGCGGCATAGGTGGTGCCGATCTCGGCGGCCTGCAAAGCCTCGTTCCAACGCTTGGCGTAGAGCTGACGGTCGAACTCGATCAGCCCGTCATCCGCCATGTCGGCCAGCAGATCGTCCGAGGCCATCGGCGCGGCGCATTCGCCCTTGGCGATGGGCGCGCCGGGGAACACGGTCTGATCGCCCCAATCGACGAACATGGAGTCATGCCCCTTCCCTTCGATGGGCGCCAGGACTTCGGCCAAGCCGGCCTTGCCCAGGCGCTCGGCCCAGCTGCGGACGGTCTCGCCGCCCTGCTTGCCCGAGGCATAGCCCTGGGTCAGCAGGCGCAGGGCCTCGACGCCGTGACGGGCCGGAATGATCGGACCGCCAATACCGACATCGCCCCCCTGACGAGCATCGCCGCCAAGGTGAATCTGGTAATGCGGCGCGGGCTGGCCGTCAATCTTCTTGGCGACGCCGTGGAAGCCGAATTCGCCGACATGGTGCAGGCCGCAAGAATTCTGGCAGCCCGAGACACGCACCGAAACACCGCGCAGGGACGCATCGGCCGCCGCCTCTTCGGCCACCGCGCGGCCGAAATTGTGCGAATTGGTGATGCCGATGCGGCAGGTGGTGGTGCCGGGGCAGGAAATCACATCCACATTCTCGGCGGCACTGGTCGGCACCGCGATATTGATGGCGGCCAGACGCTGGACCACTTCGGCCACCGCATCCTTGGACAGGTTGGGAATGACGAAGTTCTGATCGCGGGTCAGACGGATATGGGCGACGCCGAACTTGACGGTGATCGCGGCGATCTCTTCGATCTGGGCGGTCGACAGATTGCCCAAAGGCGGATTGGCGACCACCGAGACGCGGCCGTCATGCTGCGGCTGAACACCCACCGGCGTGCGGTCGATCTCGGCCAGCTCGGGCTGACGCCAGGACAGGTTTTCCCAGGGGCGCTGGCTCAGGCCCTTCAGGCGATCATATTCCTCGCGGAACAGCTCGGTGAACTTCTCGGCGCCGAAACGCTTGACCAGGAACTTCAGACGGGCGGCATTGCGGTTCACGCGGTCGGAATAGCGCTGATGCAGACGCGCCGTCGCTTCGACCACGCGGGGCAGATCGCCTTCCTCGACGAACTCCAGAACCTCGACCGCCGGACGCGGCTGACCGCCCAGGCCGCCGCCGGCCAGAATACGGAAACCGTTCTTGCCATTCTGCTGGGTGGCGATGAAGGCCACGTCATGCATGGCGGACGCGCCGCAATCGACGCCGCAGCCCGACACCGACATCTTCACCTTGCGGGGCATATGCTGCACCAGCGGATGACGGATCCAGCTGCGCGACAGGCGCTCGGCCACCGCGCCGGCATCCACATGCTCACGCGGGCAAGACCCGGCCAGAGCGCAGGCGGTGATATTGCGGAAGGTGTTGCCGCAAGCCTCGCGGGTGGTCATGCCGTTGCTGTAAAGATGCTCCAGCGCCTCGGACGACCGATTGAGCGGCACGAAATAGCTCTGAAAATCCTGGCGGGTGGTGATGTGCAGATCGCCCTGGCAGAATTCGGCATTATAGCGGGCCAGCGGCAGCAGCCAGGCGGCGGGCACGATACCGCCCGGAACCTTGATGCGGATCATCTGCACACCGGGCTGCTTCTGGCCATAAACGCCGAAACGGGTACGATAGCCGGTGAACTTCTCGTCGTCCCATTCGCCGGCCAGGCGCTTGGCCAGACCGATCTTGTACTCGTCCAAATCAGACAGACGGACCAGCGGCTCGATTTCACGGAGGGAGGATTGGGCGGCACGGCTCACGGAAGCAAACTCCATATATACAGCGCGATGCACGGGCATCACCTTGGCTACATGGACATTTCACACCTTGGCCGTGCCGCAGTCAATCTATTTACGCAGAATTTTGTGAAATATCTTAGTCTATGGATTTTATATGCTGTAATCAGCCGCAGTGGTGCCGCTATCGCCCGTCCAGCCGCCCGGCAGGAAGAAGCGGGCCTGACGCGGCCAGACCGATACCGTCTGGCCCACCGTCAGCCCCAATTCGGCATGGCGCTGGCGGGTGGTCTCGGCCTCGATGATGCGCCCCTCTAGGGACAGCTCGACGCGGACCACCGGCCCCAGCACAGAAACATAGCGCACTTCCGCCAGGACGCCATCCCCCTCCCCGGCCCGATGCAGCATCAGATCGTGGGGACGCAGGAACGCCGTGCCGGTCGCACTGCCGTCGCCGCGATAGCCCGGAGCCGGCAGAACCAGCGGACCGATACGGGCCTCGCCATCCTTCACCTGGCATTCCAAGGCATTCACATTGCCCAGGAACTGATAGACGAACGGCGTCGCCGGATTGTCGTAAATATCGGTGGGCGAGCCGATCTGCTCGATCTTGCCCTGGCTCATCACCACCACCCGGTCGGCCACTTCCAGGGCTTCTTCCTGGTCATGGGTCACGAAGATGCCGGTGATATGCAGCTCGTCATGCAGGCGGCGCAGCCAGCGGCGCAGCTCTTTGCGCACGCGGGCATCCAGGGCGCCGAAGGGCTCGTCCAGCAGCAGCACGCGGGGCTCGACCGCCAGGGCGCGGGCCAAAGCGACGCGCTGACGCTGACCACCCGACAGCTGCGAGGGATAGCGGTCCGCCATACCCTCCAGCTGCACCATGGACAGCAGCATATTGACCTTCTCGGCGATTTCCTTCTTGCCGGGGCGGCTCTTACGCGGGCGCACCGTCAGGCCGAAGGCGATGTTGTCGAACACCGTCATATGGCGGAACAGGGCGTAATGCTGGAAGACGAAGCCGACATTGCGCTCCTTGGCGCTCAGGCTGGTGGCATCGTCGCCATTGAAGAAGATCTGCCCGGCGTCGGGATATTCCAACCCCGCCAAAATCCGCAGCAAGGTGGTCTTGCCCGAGCCCGACGGCCCCAGCAACGCCAGCAGCTCTCCCTCGGCGATCTCCAGCGAGACATCGTCCAGCGCGGTGAAGCTGCCGAAGGTTTTGAGCAGATTGCGAACGTTGATCATTCCATCATTCCTCAGTGCTTACGGCCATGGCCGAGTTCCGAGCCGAAATGCCATTCCAGGCTGCTTTTGGCGATCAGCGTCACCAGGGCCAGCAAGGCCAGCAGCGAGGCCACGGCGAAGGCAGCGGCGAAATTATATTCGTTGTACAGGATCTCGACCTGCAAGGGCATGGTGTTGGTCAGCCCGCGGATATGGCCCGAGACCACCGAGACCGCTCCGAACTCGCCCATGGCGCGGGCGTTGCACAGCAAGACGCCGTACAGCAGACCCCATTTGATGTTGGGCAGCGTCACCCGGCGGAAGATCTGGAAGCCTCCCGCCCCCAGGATGACGGCGGCCTCTTCTTCCTCGGTTCCCTGCTCTTCCATCAGCGGGATTAGCTCGCGGGCGACGAAGGGGAAGGTGACGAAGATGGTGGCCAGCACGATGCCGGGCACGGCGAAGATCAGGCGGATGTCATGATCCGACAGCCAGGGCCCCAGCCAGCCTTGCAGGCCGAACAGCAGCACGAAGACCAGACCCGAGATCACCGGCGACACCGAGAAGGGCAGATCGATCAGGGTCAAGAGCAGGCTCTTGCCGCGAAAATCGAATTTGGCGATGCACCAGGACGCGGTCAGACCGAACAGAAGATTGAACGGCACGGCGATCAGTGCCGTCAGGGCGGTCAGCCGGATCGAGGCCAGGGCATCGTCATCCACCAGCGACAGCAGGTAATGATCGACACCCCGCGACAGGGCTTCGGCGAAGACGGTGAACAGCGGCAACAGCAGGAACAGGCCGGTGACGGCGAAGGCGGCCAGGATCAGCAGCAGGCGGGACAGGCGTTCGGTCATGATCTCAATTCCCCGCCAGGCGCTTTTGCCGCCACTTTTGCAGACTGTTGACCACCAGCAGCATGATGAACGAGGCCGTCAGCATCACCGAGGCGATGGCGGTGGCGCCGCGATAGTCATATTGCTCCAGCTTAGTGACGATCAAGAGCGGCGCGATCTCGGACAGGCCGGGCATATTGCCGGCAATGAAGATCACCGAGCCATATTCCCCCACCGCCCGGGCGAAGGCCAAGGCGAAGCCGGTCAGCAGGGCCGGCAGGATCGAGGGCAGGATCACCCGGCGGAACACCAGCCAGCGGCTGGCTCCCAGGCTGGTGGCGGCCTCTTCCTGAGCCGCCTCGAAATCCTGCAGCACCGGCTGCACGGTTCGGACCACGAAGGGCAGGCCGATGAAGGTCATGGCGGTCAGCACCCCCAGCGGGGTATAGGCGATGCGGATGCCGAACCACTGCATGATCGGCGCACCGATGACGCCCTTGACCCCATAGATGGTGCAAAGGGCGACGCCGGCGACCGCGGTGGGCAGGGCGAAGGGCAGGTCCACCAGCGCATCCAGCAGCTTGCGCCCGGGAAAGCGATAGCGGACCAACACCCAGGCCACCAGAAGCCCGGCGAAGACATTGATGACTCCCGCCAGCAAGGCTCCGCCGAAGCTCAGGCGATAGGCCGCCAAGACGCGGGGAGAAAACGCCGCCGTCAGGAAATCGTTCCAACCCATGCCCGCCGTCTTCATGAACAGCGACGCCAGCGGGATCAGCACGATCACCCCCAGGGAAAACAGCGTGTACCCCAAAGTCAGCCCGAAGCCGGGAATGACTTTTGACTTGACGGCCGCCATGTTACTGCCTCGCCGCGCCGATGACGCTGTCGAAGACGCCGCCGTCGGCGAAATGCGTCTTCTGCGCCACCTTCCAGCCACCCACCGCATCGATGGTGAACAGGCTGACCGAGGGGAACTCCTTGGCATGCTTCTTGGCGATGTCGGGATCACGCGGGCGGTAATGGTTGCGGGCCGCGATCTCCTGGCCTTCGGCGCTATAGAGATATTTCAGATATTCCTCGGCCACGGCGCGGGTGCCATGCTTGTCGACATTCTTGTCGACCACGGCCACCGGCGGCTCGGCCAGGATCGAGAGCGAGGGAACCACGATCTCGAACTGATCCTTGCCCAACTCATTGACCGACAGGATGGCCTCGTTCTCCCAGGCCAGCAGCACATCGCCCAGGCCGCGCTGAACGAAGGTGGTGGTGGCGCCGCGAGCACCCGAATCCAGCACCGGCACATTCTTGAACAGGGCGGTCAGATATTCCTTGGCCTTGCCCTCGTCCTTGTTGAACTTGTTCAGGGCATAGCCCCAAGCCGCCAGATAGTTCCAACGCGCACCGCCCGAGGTCTTGGGATTGGGGGTGATCACCTGCACGCCCGGCTTGACCAGATCGTCCCAGTCCTTGATATGCTTCGGATTGCCCTTGCGCACCAGGAACACCACCGTCGAGGTGTAAGGCGTGCTGGAATAGGTCAGGCGATTCTGCCAATCCGGCGCCAGCAGACCGGCCTTCTCGGAAATGGCGTCGATGTCATAGGCCAGTGCCAGGGTCACCACATCGGCGGGCGAGCCGTCGATCACCGAGCGGGCCTGAGCGCCCGAACCGCCATGGGACTGGTTGACCTTCACGGTCTCGCCGGTCTTGGCCTTCCAATATTTGGCAAAGGCCTGATTGTAATCCTGATAGAGCTCGCGGGTCGGGTCATAAGACACGTTCAGCAGCGTGGTGTCGGCAAAGGCCGGACCAGCCAGCAACGTGCCAAGAACCGCTAAAGAGGCGAGACGAGCGGAAAAGCGCATGTGAGGACTCCCTTCAAGTAACCGATATCATTCGCGAAAACCGGCGCTGCACCCTTGCGCGCCCCGCCCGCGACATCGCTCCCGATGAAGGCTGATCTGACCCAGGCTCATAAGCCGCTCCATATTTCACATTTCATGCATGTCTATCTGACATATTTATCAGTACAGCACTGTGGAGAATGCGTCAACAGCATTTGCATCAATCCAGTGGAATTATGGACAATATAACAGAGGGCCGCAAGACGCCCTATCCCCTTTGACCATCTGGTCAGGCCCCTTGACGGCGGCTAGGGTTTGGCTGTTTGCTTCAGGCTTCACGCTTCTGGGAGTTCTTCTGTCATGCACTTGCCGCGTTTTTCCTCGGCCCTGCTGGCCGCCGCCGCTTCGTTGGCTTTGCTGGCCGCTTCGCCGGTGTCCGCCGCCGAGACCAAGGTGGTGAAGATCACCGCCATCGTCGAGCATCCGGCGCTGGATGCCTGCCGCAAGGGCACCCTGGATGAATTGGCCGCCGAGGGCTTCACCGAGGGCAAGAATCTGTCGGTGGAATTCCAAAGCGCCCAGGGCGATATCGGCACCGCCGGTCAGATCGCCAAGAAGTTCGTCGGCGATAATCCGGATGTGATCCTAGCCATCGCCACGCCTTCGGCTCAGGCTGCCGTCGCCGCCTCTCATGGCGCGATTCCCATCGTCTTCTCGGCGGTGTCCGATCCGGTGGGGGCCAAGCTGGTTTCTGATTTGGCCAAGCCCGGCGCCAATGTCACCGGCGTGACCGACCGCCTGCCGCTGGAAAAGCATCTGGCCCTGATCAAGGAAATCTCGCCCAAGCTGAAGACCCTGGGGGCGCTGTACAATCCCGGCGAAGCCAATTCGGTGTCCGAGATCAACCGCCTGAAGACCATCGCCGCCGCCCAAGGCATCACCGTGCTGGAAGGCCCGGCCCCCGATAGCAACAGCGTGCAGGGCGCCGCCCGCAGCCTGGTGGGCAAGGTGGACGCCTTCTATATCCCCACCGACAACACCGTGGTCTCGGCCCTGGAATCGGTGGTGAAGGTCGGCATCGACGCCAAGCTGCCGGTCTATGCCGGCGATACCGCGTCGGTGCCCCGTGGCGCCATTGCCGCCGTCGGCTTCGACTATTATGATGTCGGCCGCCAGACCGGCAAGATCATCGGCCGCATCCTGAAGGGCGAAAAGCCCGCCACCATCGCCGTCGAGGGCGTGGATAAGACCGACCTGTCGGTCAACCCCGCCAGCGCCGCCAAGATGGGCGTGACCCTCCCCGAGGCCGTCATCAAGCGCGCCAAGGATGTGGTGAAGTAATAAAGACCAGAATCCCCTCTCCCCCCCTCCCCTCGATGGGGAGGGGCTCGCAAAGGGTACGTAACTTGAGTTCCATCGCTTTCTTCGGAGCCATCGAGTCCGGGCTGCTGTTCGGCTTGGTGGCTTTGGGCGTCTATATCAGCTTTCGCGTGCTGCATTTCCCCGATCTGACGGTGGATGGCAGCCTGCCGCTGGGAGCCGCCGTGGCCTCGACCCTGATCGTCCATGGCTGGAACCCCGCCGCCGCCACCCTGATCGCCACCTTGGCCGGAGCCGGAGCCGGGTTCATCACCGCCTGGCTGAATGTGCGCCTGAAGATCCTCAATCTGCTGGCCAGCATTCTGACCATGATCGCGCTCTATTCGGTCAATCTGCGGATCATGGGCCGCCCCAATCAGGCTTTGCTGGGCATCGACACCCTGTTCAACGCTCTGGATGGGTTGGGGTTGCCCTTCTATCTGACCAACCTGCTGATCTATGGCATCGCCGCCTTGGCCGCCATGCTGCTGATGAACTGGTTTCTGAATTCTCAGGTCGGACTGGCTATGCGCGCCACCGGCGCCAATGCCCGTATGGCCCGCGCCCAGGGCATCAATACCGATCATATGATCCTGTTGGGCATGGCCCTGTCCAATGCCCTGGTGGCGCTGGCCGGAGCCCTGTTCGCCCAAAGCCAGGGCGGCGCCGATGTCTCGATGGGCCTGGGCGTCATCGTCGTCGGTCTGGCCGCCGTGATCCTGGGCGAGGCGATCCTGCCGACCCGACTGATCTGGATGGCCATCATCGCCTGCGTGCTGGGCGCGATCCTCTATCGTCTGGCGGTGGCCTTGGCCCTGAACGCCTCCTTCATCGGGCTGCAGGCCCAAGACCTGAAACTGATCACCGCCGTGCTGGTGGCGGTCGCCATGACCGTGCCCAACATGCGCGGCAAGATCGCCCAGAAGCGGGGGAGCAAGGCATGATCTCGCTCTCGGATATCCAAGTCACCTTCAACCCCGGCACCGCCATCGAGACCCGCGCCCTGCGCGGCCTGGATCTGGAAATTCCGGCGGGGCAGTTCGTGACCGTGATCGGCTCGAACGGCGCTGGCAAATCGACCTTCCTGGGGGTGCTGTCGGGCGAGACCCTGCCGGATCAGGGGCGCGTCTCCATCGACGGCCAGGATGTCAGCCGCTGGCCGACGCCGAAGCGGGCCGGACTGGTCGCCCGCGTCTTCCAAGACCCCATGGCCGGCACCTGTGAATCCCTGACCATCGAAGAGAACATGGCCCTGGCCGCCGCCCGTGGCCATGGACGCGGCTTGTCCCGCGCGGTGGCTCATGATCTGCGCGACCTGTTCGCCGAGCGTCTAGCCTCGCTGGGGCTGGGGCTGGAGAAGCGCCTGAAGGACCGCATGGGCCTGCTTTCGGGCGGGCAGCGTCAGGCCATCACCCTGGTGATGGCGACCCTGAACCCCATGAAAATCCTGCTCTTGGACGAACATACCGCCGCCTTGGACCCCAAGACCGCCCATTTCGTCATGGAGCTGACCGACAGCATCGTCCGCAAGGGCTGCCTGACCACCCTGATGGTCACCCACTCCATGCGCCAAGCCTTGGATTACGGCGACCGCACCGTCATGCTGCATGCCGGCAAGGTGGTCCTTGACGTCTCGGGCTCGGAACGCCAGGGTCTGACCGTCGAAGACCTGATGCATATGTTCAGCAAGGTACGCGGCGAAGAGCTGGACGACGACAAACTCATTCTCGGATAAGGACCCATCATGAGCGACCCCACCAACTGCCCGAAATGCGGCAGCGAAAACGTTTATTTCGACGGCTCTTTGTGGGTCTGCCCGGACTGTGCCTATGAGTTCGACCCGGCTGCCCTGGCCGCCGAAGCCGATGCCTCGGCCATCAAGGACGCCAACGGCAATCTGCTGGCCGACGGCGACAGCGTCACCGTCATCAAGGACCTGAAGGTCAAGGGCTCGTCGCTGGTGGTCAAGGGCGGCACCAAGGTCAAGAATATCCGCTTGGTCCCCGACACCACCGATGGCCATAACATCTCGTGCAAGATCGACGGCATCGGCGCCATGGGCCTGAAGTCGGAGTTCGTCAAGAAGGCTTAATCTCTCCCCTCCCCCTCGCCCGCAAGCGGGAGAGGGGGACCGAGGGGGTGAGGGCAATCGGCGGCATGCGCTGCGCGCCCCTCACCCCAGCCCTCTCCCGCTTGCGGGAGAGGGAGCTAAAGGAAACCACAATGCAACTCTCCTCCCAGATCACCGGCGAAGGTCCGCCCCTGGTCATTCTGCACGGGCTGTTCGGCTCGGCGCGGAATTGGGGCGGCATTTGCCGGGCGCTGGCCGATATTCGCCAAGTGCATGCCCTGGATCTGCGCAACCATGGCAGCTCGCCCTGGTCGGAGGAGATGAGCTACGAGATCATGGCCGAGGATGTGGCCGAGTATATCGAGGCGCGGGGGCTGGCTCCCACCGATATCCTGGGCCACTCCATGGGCGGCAAGACCGCCATGCAGCTGGCCCTGACAAGGCCCGAGCTATTGGAAAAGCTGATCGTCGTGGACATCGCCCCCGTAGGCTATATCCGCGAAAGCTTCCCGGAATATGTCGCCGCCATGAAGGCGGTGGACCTGTCTCGCACCACCCGCCGGGCCGAGGTCGATGCGCAGCTGGTGGATGCCATTCCCAATGACTCGCTGCGGGCCTTCCTGCTGCAAAATCTGGTCAGCGAGCATGGCCGCTTCCATTGGCGGGTCAATCTGGACGGCATCGGCCCCAATCTGCCCGGCATCATCGGCTGGCCCGAGCATCACGGCGGCTTTTCCGGCCCCACCACCTTCCTGGCCGGGGAACGCTCGGACTATATCCGCCCCCGCGACGAAGGGGCGATCCGCAAGCTGTTTCCCCATGTTAAGCTGAAAGAGATCGGCGCTTCCGGCCACTGGCCCCATGCCGAACAGCCGGAAGCTTTCCTGAAATTCGTGCGAGAGGCCTTGTCGGCATGAGCCAGGAACAACCCAAAAATCCGCTCCACGGCATCACTCTGGAGATGGTCGTCACAGCTTTGTACGATCATTACGGCTGGGATCGGCTGGGCGAGATCATCGACTACGCCTGCTTCACCAACAATCCCAGCATCAAATCCAGCCTAACCTTCCTGCGCCGCAATCCTTGGGCGCGGGAACGGGTGGAAAAGCTGTATCTCAGCATGAAAAAAACCGGGAGATAAATCCCCCGGTTCTTCGTGTCCTAGCTCTTAGTAACCACCCTTCTTGCCGGCGCTGCCGACATAGGAGAAGTCCCATTCCTGGGTGAAGGGCTGCCACCACTGGCCGACGCCGGTTTCCTTGTCGGTGTGGCGATAGAAGCCATTCACCACCGGCGGCTGGAAGGTCATGGCGACGTGATACTTGCCGGGGCCGTCCATCTTGACGTTGCGGCCGTAATGCGGGCCGTCATCGGCGACCATGGGGACCAAGGGGCCTTCCGACTTGAAGTCGCTGCCCTGCTTGGTCAGCACATAGGTGACGCTGAGATAGGGCACCCACTCGCCGGCGCCGAAGCCGTTGGGGTTGCCCTTGACGGCATGCACGTCGGCTTCCAGATGGATGTCGGCATCGTTGGGGCCGCAGGTCTCGTTGACCGGATCCATCAGCACGCCCTGCAGATAGACGCCACCGATCTTCATGCCGTTCTTGACGACGGCATCACCGATGGGACGTTCGCCGGCCATCGCCACGCCCGAGGCCAGAAGCACGGCAGCAGCCGCCAGCAACGCAGTTTTCTTCATCGAAACAACTCCTTGTTATCAGGACTTACAAACCAAAGATCGCCGGGCTCCAGGACAGAGCCACCGCAAGACTGCCGGCCAAGCCGGGCAGCAAGGGAAGCAGGCGGCGGCGCGGCGACAGCCCCTGCCCCGCCAGCAATTTCCAGCCGAGCCACAGGCTCCAGGCCAGACCAAGAAGGAACAGCGCCGCCTTCAGCCCATGGCCGAGATCGGCGCCCAAGGGCTCGAACAGCTTGCCGCCCAGCCCCACCACCAGCGAGACCATGGCGACGGGAGCGAACTGATAGCCCAGTTCGGTGAAGGATTGGACGAACCCGGCATCGCCGCCCATGGCCCGCGACAAGACTGCCGCCAAAGCCGTCACCCCGCCCAGCAGCGCCGCCATGGCAACCATCGAGGCCAGCATGAAGCCGCTGATCATGGTGAAGTCGAGCCAGAGAAACACTTCGCGCTGATCGGGATGATGGCTCATCAGCCAAGCGGGACCGGCCTCCAGCAGCCAGGACCAGCGGTCATGATCCATCGCCCATTCGCCCAAGTCCTGACGCAAATCCTGGAACTGCGGCAGTACCAGCCACAAGAAGCCGCCCAAGGCGATGCCGGTGGCCATGAACAGGAACCAGACCTCGACGATATTGGCGTGACGCTGGCGGATCTTCTCCACCTCGTCGCCCGGACGGCGCAGCGCCAGATGGATGCCGCCCTTGGCCTGGGGATTGACGCAGCGGAAACATTCGATGCAATGGCGGCTCTCGGTCTTGCGGGCCAGATCGATCATGGTCGGGCAAGGGCCGCGCTCGGTATAGCCTTCGCCGCCCGACTGAAGGTTACGCTGGCGGAAATCCACCGCGCCCAGCCGCGAGAAGACGCCCAGCAGCAGCCCGATCGGGCAGGCATGACGGCACCAGGCCCGCTTTTTGCGACCGAAGAAGAAGCCGGTCACGATCGCCACCGCCATGGTGCCGCCGAAGACTTCCGCCGCGCCCGAGGCATGGTCGCGCACACCCAAGGTCTGACCCAGGATGGTGATGACCAGGAAGCTGACCACCGGCGCGCCTTCCCAGCGCAGCCAGCGGGGGATCGCCCATTGCGGGCCGATCTTGTTGCCCCATTCCGCCGCCGCCCCCATGGGACAGAAGACGCCGCACCAGGACCGCCCGGTGAAGATCACCGACAGGAACACCAGCGGGAACCACAGCCCCCACAGGGCGTAATTGGCGAAGACCACATAGCTGTCCAGCGGCCCGGCCTTGCGCTCGGCGGCGGGCAGGAACAGCGGCACCAGGATGATCGCCAGAAAGCCCAGGAACATAGCCGCATGGACGATGCGCAAATGCTCGCGGTGACGGGCAAAGAAGGCTTCGACGGCGGCCAGCGAGATCATTTCACCGAGACTCCGTCCTCGGCGATATGCTGAGCATCCAACTTGGCGGCATCGGCCATCAGGGCCTTCGCCAGCTTATCCACCAGCGGCTTGATCGTCTTGGCCTGCTTGGGGTCTCCGGCGGCATCCTCGACCGCCTGGAACTGCGCCTCGATGACGGTGACATGCTTCATGCCCAGATGCAGCCGCTCGGCCTTTTCCATCTTCAATTCCTCGAAGATGTCGAAATAGGCGGCGATCATCGCTTCCTTGGCATCGTCCGACTTGCCCTCGGCGGCAAGCTGCTGGCCGTGGCGCAGGCTCTCCACCACCTGCTGGCCGATCCCAGCCCAATGAGGCGGTTCGGCAGCCTGAACGGATTGCACCGTCGCCAGCAGGAAACCCATGGTCATCATCACACGCATCATCACGGACCACCTCGCCATCACATCGGGAACATCGGATCAGGCTACCGAACCTGCAAATGAGACTATCTTGCAGCGCCGCATTGCTGCAAGTGATTTTGCGAGTAATTCTCATTTATCAGTTTTTGTGGATATTGCCACCCCTAAGGCCTTTCCGGGAAAAGGGCTGAATTTCCTGTCTTCAGCCAGGGCGGGCTTTGCTATAGTCGCGTCCTATTGCCGCGCCGGGGCAACAGCCGGCCAGGAGCCATGATGACCGAAGACGCCAAGGACCTTCCCCCCCAGACTGAGGCTATCCAGACCGAAGCTATCCAGCCGGAAACCGCCGCTGCCGAAGAAACGCCGCCGCCTGCGCCCCGTGCGCCGCGCGGCCCGCTGGCGACCGGGTTCCTGGGCGGCTTGGCCGGCGGCGTCGCCGTGACCCTGCTGGTGGTCGGCGGTGCTGCGGCGCTGTGGCCTCAAGTCTCTGTCCATCTGTCGGGTGGTACCGGCGAGCGGCTGGCCCTGCTGGAGCGTCAAAGCGATGAGCTGGCGGCCAAGCTGGCGGCGCTTCAGGGTGGCGTGGTGGCGCCGGTGGGCACCGTCAGCGCCGACAGCAGCCTCAGCCTGCGTCTGGCGGCCTTGGAACAGCGTCTGACCCAAAGCGGCGTCGGCGATCAGCTGGGCGCTTTGTCGGCCAAGTCGGATCAGGCGGCCCAGGATATTCAGAAGATGCAGGCCGAAATGCAGGCGCTGCGTCTGGCGATTCCGCCGGAAGGCACCATTCTGCGACTGGCCGAACGGGCCGAGTCCGCCGAGCAGGCGGCCCGCGACATCGCCAAGCAACATGCCAATGCCCAAGCCTTGCTGCTGGTGGTCGGGCAATTGCGCGAAGCCGTCGACCGCGGCGACGCCTATGACGTGGAACTGCGCGCGGCCCGCCGGGTCGCCCCCGCCGATACCGCCGACATGCTGGATCGTCTGAGCGCCTTTGCCGCCAATGGCATCGCCCGCCGCGCCGCTCTGCTGGACCGCTTCCCGGCCCTGGCTCCCGTCATCCTGCGGGCCACCGTGGCCCCGGACGAGGACGGCTTCTGGAAGCGCCTGTGGAACCGGCTGGCCGGTCTGGTGGTGATCCGCAAGGTGGATGGCAGCGGCAACGACACCGCCTCGGTGCTGGCCCGTGCCGAAGCCGCCGTGCGGGATGCCGACCTGAACAAGGCGGTCAAGGAATTGACGGTGCTGGAAGAGGCCCCGGCCCAGGCGGCTTCCGAATGGCTCAAGCAGGCCCAGGCCCGCATCGACGCCGACAAGGCCTTGTCGGAACTGGCCGCCACCGCTTTGGCGGCGACAACGAAGAACTAAGCCCAGGAAAACTTAAGCCCGAGAAGACTTAAGCCAGGATCACGTCGCCGGCCACCACATAGCGGCCCTTGCCCTTGGCTTTGGCCGAATACATGGCCTGATCGGCCGAGCCGATCAGCGCCTCGGCGGTGGCGCCGCTTTCAGGATAGAGCGCGATGCCGATGCTGGTGCCGATCAGCAGCTGGTGGTCGTTGATCTCGAAGAGCGAGCCCAGGGTCTCGACCAGCTTCTGAGCCACCACCACCGCATCGATCGGCGAGGTCATATCGGCGATCACGATGACGAACTCGTCGCCGCCGATACGGGCCACCGTGTCGCTTTCGCGCACGCAATGAGTCAGGCGCTCGGCCACCGCCACCAGCAGCTGGTCGCCCAGCAGATGGCCATAGGTGTCGTTCACCGGCTTGAAGCCGTCCAGATCCAGGAACAGCACCGCCAGACGGCCACCATCGCGGGAGGCCTTGGCCAGGGCTTGCTGCAAGCGGTCATGCAGCAGAGAACGATTGGGCAGGCCGGTCAAGGCGTCGAAGCTGGCGCGATAGCGGATCCGCTCGGCCTCTTCCTTCTCGTCGGTGACATCGCTGAAGACGCCCACATGGTTCAGCACATGGCCGTCGGCGTCGCGGATCAGCGAGAAGGTCGCCCGCTGGACATAGACTTCGCCGTCCTTGCGGCGGTTCCAGACCTCGCCATGCCAATGGCCGCAGGCCAGCAGGTCGGACCACATATTCTGATAGAAGCCCAGATCATGGCGGCCCGAGGCCAGCACATGCGGGTTGCGCCCCAGCACATCCTTGGACTGATAGCCCGTCACCCGCTCGAAGGCCGGATTGACGGCGACGATCAGATGATTGGCGTCGGTGACCATCATGGCTTCGTCGGTGGTTTCGAACACCGCCGCCGCCAGCCGGGTCTGACGCTCGACCTGCTTGCGTTCGGTGATGTCGCGCACGATCACCTCGGCCGCCGGACGGCCCAGATGCAGCACCGGCGCCACCGTCACTTCGGCCTCGAACTGGCTGCCGTCGAAGCGGCGCAACAGGCATTCGACGCGCTCGGCCTTGGGCTCTTCGCCCCGGCCCAGCTTGCGCTCACTCAAGACGGCGATCAGCTGGCGGATGGCCCCTTCCCCGAACAGGCGGGTGGGCGGCATGCCTTGCAGATCCTGGCGACGCACCGCGCCAAAGGCGGCGATGGCCGAAGGATTGGCGAAGACCACCACATGCTCGGTACACAGAAGGATGGCGTCGGGCGACACCTCGACCAGAGTGCGGAAGCGCTCCTCGGACTCGCGCAGTTCGCGGGCCGAGACGCTGCGCTCGATGGCGTAACGGATGGTGCGTTCCAGGATTTGCGGATCGTCGAAGCCCTTGACCAGATAGTCCTGGCAGCCCCGCTGCACCGCCGAGATGCCGGTCTCGTGGTCGTCCAGACCGGTCAGCACCACCACCGGGCAATCGGGCCAAGCCATCAGCATGGCGTCCACGGTGGCGCTGCCCCGGCTGTCGGGCAGGCCCAGGTCGGTCAGAACGATGTCGAAGACCTTGTCCCCCGAAAGGGCCTGAGCCTCCTTAAGGGTCGAGACGACGGTGACATCATAGACATGCCCCTTGGCTTCAGTCAGCAAAAGCCGAACCAAGCGAGCATCGCCAGGGTTGTCTTCGACCAGCAGCACGCGGAGGATTTTGCTTCCCCGCTCCGCCTCTAGTCCAGACATGCCGGTTCCTTCCACGTCAAGAACCCAATTCCAAGCTCATCCCTAGGCTCATTTTTATCATTATTTCGCCCATCGGCCTACTGACATTCCGTCTTGTAGGCCTTGCAAAAGAACAGGGGCCCGAAGGCCCCTGTTTTTCTGTGTCTAGATCGTTGCCAGTCGTTCCAAGGCGTCCGAGAGCTTGGTCCGGGCCGCCACCCATTCGTTGCGGCGCTCGCGCTGCTCTTCGACCACCTCGGGGTTGGCCTTGGCGATGAAAGCCTCGTTGGAGAGCTTTTTATCCACCTTCTCGATCTCGCCGGTCAGCTTGGCGATTTCCTTGGTCAGGCGGGCCTTTTCCTGGTCGAGATCGATCACCCCGGCCAGCGGCAGCAGCACGGTGGCTTCGTCCACCACCACCTGCACCGCCCCCTTGGCCGGAGCATCCTCGACCAGCGTCACCTGCGGCGCGCGGGCCATGGTCTGGATGATGCCGGCATGGGTCGCGAAGCGGGCCGTGGTCTCGGCCGAAGCCCCCTTGACCAGCAGCTCAATCTTGGCCGACGGCGGCACATTCATCTCGGCGCGGACGGCGCGGATGGACGAGACCAGACGCACCAGCCAATCCATCTCGGCCTCGGCGGCGGCGTCCTTGATCTCGACCTTGGGCCAGAACGAGGTGATCAGCTTGCCGGCGCGGTCCTCGGACAGCTGCTCCCACAACTCTTCGGTGATGAAGGGCATGAAGGGATGCAGGATATGCAGGATCTGATCCAGCACCCAGGCGGTGGTGGCGCGGGTTTCGGCCTTGGCGGCTTCGTCGGTGCCTTGGAAGATCGGCTTGGCGAATTCCAGATACCAGTCGCAGAAGGTGTTCCAGACGAACTGATAGGCGGCGTTGGCGGCATCGTTGAAGCGATAGGCGGCCAAAGCCTGAGCCACGCGGTCCGCCGCCTCGCCCAGCTTGCCAACCACCCAGCGATTGACCGTTTCCTTGACCGAGGCGGGATCGAAACCGGCCACGGTCTTGCAGTCGTTCATCTGGCAGAAGCGGGCCGCATTCCACAGCTTGGTCGAGAAATTGCGATAGCCCTCGACCCGGCTTTCCGCCAGCTTGATGTCGCGCCCCTGGGCCGCCAGGGCGCAAAGGGTGAAGCGCAGGGCGTCGCAGCCGTATTTTTCGATCAGGTCCAAGGGGTCGATGATATTGCCCTTGGACTTGGACATCTTCTGGCCCTTCTCGTCGCGGACCAGAGCGTGGATATAGATGTCCTTGAAGGGCACGTCGCCCATGAAATGCAGGCCCATCATCATCATCCGAGCGACCCAGAAGAAGATGATGTCGAAGCCGGTCACCAGCACGTCGGTGGGATAATAGCGGGCCAGCGCCGGAGTCTGCTCCGGCCAGCCCAGGGTCGAGAACGGCCACAGAGCCGAGCTGAACCAGGTATCCAGCACGTCGGTGTCACGGGTCAGCGCGGTCGGCTGGCCGTAATGGGCATCGGCGGCGGCTTGCGCCTCGGCCTCGGTTTCCTCGACGAAGATCAGCCCATCGGGGCCGTACCAGGCGGGAACCTGATGGCCCCACCAGATCTGACGCGAGATACACCAGGGCTGGATGTTGCGCATCCATTCGTAATAGGTGTTTTCCCACTGCTTCGGCACGAAGCGGGTCTTGCCGGTCTCGACCGCCTCGATGGCGGGCTTGGCCAAGGTGACGGCATCGACGAACCACTGATCGGTCAGCCAGGGCTCGATTACCACGCCCGAGCGGTCGCCGAAGGGCTGCTGCAGGGTGTGAGGCTCGATCTTTTCCAGCAGGCCCAGCTCTTCGAAGGCGGAGACCACCTTCTTGCGGGCCTCGAAACGATCCATGCCCTGATAGTCGGCCGGCGCGTTCTCGTTGATCTTGGCGTCGCGGTCGAGAATGTTGATCATCGGCAGGTTATGGCGACGACCGACCTCGAAGTCGTTGAAGTCATGGGCGGGGGTGATCTTGACGCAGCCGGTGCCCTTTTCCGGGTCCGAATACTCGTCGGCCACCACCGGGATCAGGCGCCCGACGATCGGCAGGCGCAGCATCTTGCCGACCAGATCCTTATAGCGGTCGTCTTCCGGATTCACCGCGACCGCCGTATCGCCCAGCATGGTCTCGGGGCGGGTGGTGGCGACGGTGATGGTGCGGCCCGGCTCGCCCTCGACGGGGTAGCGCAGATACCACATGCTGCCCTGAATTTCCCGCTGCTCGACTTCCAGGTCGGAGATGGCGGTATGCAGCTTGGGGTCCCAGTTGACCAGACGCTTGTCGCGATAGATCAGCTTCTCTTTATAGAGCTGGACGAAGACCTTGCGCACCGCATGGGACAGGCCGTCATCCATGGTGAAACGTTCGCGGGCCCAGTCGGGCGAAGCGCCCAGGCGGCGCAGCTGGCGGGTGATGGTGCCGCCCGATTCTGCCTTCCAGGTCCAGACGCGCTCGATGAACTTCTCGCGGCCCAGGTCGTGGCGGGTCAGGTTCTCGGCGGCCATCTGGCGCTCGACCACCATCTGGGTGGCGATGCCGGCATGGTCGGTGCCCGGCTGCCACAGGGCGTCGCGGGACAGCATGCGGTGATGGCGGATCAGCACATCTTGCAGCGTGAAGGTCAGGGCGTGGCCCATATGCAGGCTGCCGGTCACATTGGGCGGCGGCATCATGATGGTGTAGGGCTTGTCTTTCGAGCCCTCGTCGGCGGCAAATACCCCCGACTTCTCCCAATCCTGATAATGCTTCGGCTCGATTTGTCCGGGGTTGTAGGTCTTGTCGAGCATGGCCTGCTGCCGCCTCGCTATCTTGTGTCCAAAAATAAAAAAGCCGGTCCCCGCCCGAAGGATCGTGCGGGGACCGGCCGGGAACAGAGGTTTTAGAGCTTTTCAGCCCGATTGACCATCTTTTCGATCTCTTTCTTCACGATCCGCTCGATCATGTAGGGCAGGTTGGTGTCCAGCCAGTCCTTGATCAGGGCGCGAAGAATTTCGCGGGTAATGTCTTCCAGCGTCAGGCCGCCATTGCCCAGGCCGATGCCGCGATCGCGGGCGACGGCGCGGGCCAGCTCGGCCAGAGACAGGGTCGAGGCTTCGCGGGCCGGAGGCGCCAGCAGGCTTTCCTCGTCGCGGACCGGCTCCAGATCGGGCTCGGGCTCGGGCATGCGGAAGATCGGCACCGGTTCCGGCTCGGGCTCGAAATCCAGTTCGAAGGGTTCGGGCTCAGGCTCGGCCAGCATATCGTCGGTCAGGTCGAGGATATCCTCTTCCTCGACTTCGAAGATCGGCTCCGGCTCCGGTTCGGGCTCGGGTTCCGGTTCGGGCTCCGGCTCAGGTTCCGGTTCGGGCTCCGGTTCGAAATTAATCTCGAAAGCGGGTTCCGGCTCGGGCTCGGGCTCGGGTTCCGGCGGCGGAGGGGGCGGCGGAGGGGGCGGAGCCGCAGGCGCGGGCGCCGGCTTTGCCGCCTCTTCGGCGTCATCCTCGGACAGAATCCGGCGGATGGAGGCCAGAATGTCCTCCATCGACGGTTCTTGCTGTGCCTTGTCGTCGCTCATGGCTCAACTATTCCCACAAAGCTCGTCAGGATGGTCCCCCCACCCTGTCCGGCATTTTATTTCGCGCTTCCGGTCAGGGCGGGATCCCCCCCGACTCCAAACCATTTACCGCGAACTTCTTGATAATGTTTTACCGGATCGTAAATTTCCACGGGCAGGCTCAAAGATTGAGCCGTCAATTGCCCGATGGCGCTCTTCAAGGTGTATTCGGCCACCATCTCGTCATGCTGGGCGGCAACCAGATTGACGCGGGCCTGCAAGAATTCCTGCTCGGCGTTCAGCACATCGAGCACCGTGCGCGATCCCACTTCCGATTCGCGGCGGACGCCGTCCAAAGCGGTCTGAGCCGCCTTGATCTGATCGGTATAGGACACAATACGAGCGCGAGACGACTGCAACTGCTCCCAAGCGCGGCCGGTGCTTTCCACCGCATCGCGGCGGGCCTGATCCAGGGACACCCGCGCCTCGCCGGCGACGCTCTTCTGCTGGCGGATGGCGGAATATTCCGCGCCCTGCTGATAGATCGGCACCGTCAGATTGAGCCCAATGCTCTTGCTCTTGGTGGTGTAATGATCGTCGCCGCTCATACCCGCGAAGGCGGCGCCGTTCATGGTCTTGCTGTAGCTGCCCGACAAAGCCAGCTGCGGCAGCAGCTTGCCGGTCTGCAGATCGATGCCGCGCAAGGCGGCTTCATAGCTATAGGTCTGCTGCAACACCGTGGGATTACCCTGCAGGGCCGACTGGCGGGCCGCCTCGACCGAGACCGGCAGGGTCCCCAGAGCCGGAGGAGCCTGCACCCGGTCGGGAGCATGGCCAACCACGGTGACGTAATTGGCGGTCGCCACCTGCAGATTCCCCTGCGAGGCCACCAGATCGGCATGAGCCGCCGACAAGCGCGATTCCGCCTGGGCAACGTCGGTGCGGGTCACCTCGCCGACGCGGAAGCGGTCATTGGTCGCCTCCATCTGGCGGCGCAGCACCTGCTCGTTGTTCTTGTTCAGCTCGACCACCGCCTGATACTGCACCACGTTCATATAGGCGCTGACCACATTCAGCAGCACCGTCTGTTCGATGGAGAGCAACTGGGCGCGACCGGCCTGCACCTGGGCTTCCGCCTGCTTGGTCTGGGCCGTGGTCTGGCCGCCGCGATAAAGCGGCTCGGAAATGGTGGCGCCGACAACCTCGGGAGTCGAGGTCGAGCCGGGCGGCGTGCTGGTGTTGGTATAAGAGTCCGTGCGCGACACACTGCCGGTCACGCTGACCGAGGGACGCCAGTTGGACAGGGCCTGAGGCACCAATTCATCCTGCGACCGCAAATGCGCCCGCTGGGCCAAAAGAGTCGGATTGGACTGATAAGCCGAAGCCAAAGCTTCATCCAGCGTTTCGGCCGCAGCCATGCAGGGAAGCCCCAGCACGCACAGCGCCACACCGGCCTTCAGGAATGTAGACATGCGCATTCGACACCTAAAGATTGAAGCACCCAGCCGGGCCGCCGATCGCAGCCCTATGGAGTCCAAGGGATACGATAACTGCCAATCTAGAAATATCAAGCACTTTGGCAGCGACTCTAAGACGGGAAGCCACCATCGCGCCCGATGCGCACCGCCAGAACTGAATATTTTATCCCCGAGGACCGTGGCGGCGGCGACTCAAGGCCTTCGGCTCCATCCAGCGCCCCCGCCGGATGGAGCCGAAGTCTTTAAAACACGAAGCCGGGCTTGGCCTGGAAGCCGGGCAGCGGCGCCACCGCGGTATCGAACAGAGCACGGCTGGAGAAGACATCGCCGGTGCGCAGCACCAGGGTGGCCCGACCAATGCCGCTTTCGCCACAGACCACCGCCAGCAAACGGCCGCCATCGGCCAGCTGCTTGACCAGGACTTCGGGGATTTCGGAAACCGAACCCTCGACGACGATCACATCATAAGGACCATGGGCGGCATCGCCGGCGGCCAGAGCGCCCGACACCAGGGCGACATTATCGACCGCCAGTTCAGAGAAGCGCGAGGTGGCCTGAGCCGACAGCTCGGCATCGCTTTCCAGCGCCACCACGGTGCTAGCCAGACGCGACAGCACCGCCGCCGAATAGCCCGAGGCGCAACCCACATCCAGAACCACTTCCGAGCCAGTCAGCTCGGCGGCCTGGATCAGGCGGGCAAAGCGCATGGGCGCCATCAGGGACCGGCCATTGCCCAGATCCAGGTTCTCGTCGACATAAGCAACACCGCGCAACTGCACGGGCACGAAGACCTCACGCGGGACCGAGTCCATAGCCTTGATCACGGCCGGGTCGGTAACGCGGTTGGTACGGATCTGGTTTTCCACCATGTTGTGCCGGGCGGCGGCGTAATTCATCATCGGGGACTCTCCGGGACTTTGCGCGGTTTGCCGAGTTATAACCATCGCGGGCGGCAATGACAATCCCGCACCGCCGCCCCACCAAGATTTCCCGCCCAAGATTGAAGACTTCGATTTTCCTGCAAGAAGACCGCTTGACCAGCCCTTCGGCTTTGCGTATAACCGGCCCCCTCACGACCGTGTGGCGGCGCTAACAACGCCGTGGTCCGGACAGGGGCCGGGTGGCAGAGTGGCTATGCAGAGGACTGCAAATCCTCGGACATCGGTTCGATTCCGGTCTCGGCCTCCAAATCCCGCCGTTCACGGGGCCTTCACGGAGACCCTTAAAAAAAGGGTTTGCAAGAGGGCAACCGACCTAGTATAAGGCGGGCCCTGCCGGACTGGCGGCCTTGATTGCGCCGCCCGGTCGTGGGGAAAACAAAAGGAATTCGGTGCCCCTCGGGACCCTATTCCCAGGTAGCTCAGTGGTAGAGCAAGCGGCTGTTAACCGCTTGGTCGGGGGTTCGAATCCCTCCCTGGGAGCCAATAAAAAGCCCGGAAGACTTTATCTTCCGGGCTTCTTCCTTTTTCCCATCAAAGCCACGATCAGCTCAGGCGCAGTTCGCTCTCGCCGCCACCGTCCGGCATCAGCACCAGGTGATGCTCGCGCAGCAGAATGCCGACCAGTTCGGAATCATCCATGATCAGGTCGCGGGTCAGCGAAATGATGGCGCGGCGGAAATATTCCAGCACCTCGGCCTTGCTGGTCTGCGCCGTCAGCAGCGGCAACAGGGCGCGGGCCTCGTGCATCAATTGTCCGTGATTGCGGCAGTGGGACGACACCCGCTGGACATAGCGGCTGGGCAGGTCGCGCATCAACTGCTCTTCGAAGTCGCAATGGGACCGCAGAAAGATCAGGAAGCGCTGATAGATTTCGGCGGCATCGGCGGGAACCGCGCCCACGCCCTCCAGCCGCTCTTCCACATCGCCGATCAGGCCCAGCAACAGCTGATGCTCCTCGTCGATACGCGGATGGCCGATCTTCAGCTCATGGGACCATTGGAACGTTCGCATGCATCGACTCCCCCCGCCTTGGTTCGCCAGCACTTCACTTGTGATCAAGCATACATCCGCACCCCGGCCTTAGTGACCGCGCATCCGGATGATGGAGAGTCCACACTTAAGATGGACAAACCTTTCCGCCACAGCCAAATGCGGCTACCCTGCCGCCACATCAGCAATGGGAAGAGCCATGTCGCGCGGGGTCATCTATATCGTCTGGGGCAAGGAGGCCGATGCCGTCCTTGAACGCTCTGTCGCCTCGCTGAAGCGGCACCATCCCGAACTGCCCCACAAGGTCATCCGCCTGAAGAAGGTCAGCGATCCGGTCAAGGGGCTTTTGGAAAAGGCCAAGATGCTGGATCTCTCGCCCTATGACGAGACCCTGTTCCTGGATGCCGACACCGTGGTGCTGGACCGGCTGGATTACGGCTTCGAGGCCGCCCGCCGCACCGGCCTGGCCTGCTGTATCTGCGAAAATCCCTATGCCCGACGCTATCGCGGCTTCGAGCGGGGCACCGATCTGGTGGAATATAATACCGGCGTGCTGTTCTTTACCAAGCAGGCCAAGCCGGTGTTCGACACCTGGGCCGAATTGGCCCCGACCTTTAATTCCGCCCTCGATTTCATCGGCGAGAACGGCAAGCCCATGGTCATGCCCTTCAACGATCAGGGCGCCTTTGCCGAGGCCATGCGCCGCTGGGACAGCCTGCCCTTCGTGCTGCCGCAGAACTGGAACTTCCGCCCCATCTGGCAGAAGCAATGGTTCGGACCGCTGAAGGTCTGGCATGACTACAGCCCTGCCCCGGCCTCGCTGGAGCAGATCAACGCCTATTACCAGCGGCCCGACGCCATCATTCAATATCACTGGCTGGGTTAACGCCCGCCGCCGGGACCGCCCTGCCTGCCATTGGGTCCGCCATTGGGCCCTCCATTAGGACCGCCCCCCGGACCACCATGGCGGGGCTTGTTCTGCTTTTCCCAATCGGCGCAGACCCGGTCCAGGGCTGATTTCTCGATGATCTCGGCGGGATGGCTGGCAAGGCGATCGAATTCACGGTTGGCCAGAGCCAGGAATTCCTCCTGCGTCACCTTGAAGTCCAGATTGGTATCCGCCGCCATCACCGGATCGGCGGCGTTCGACAGCTGCTCGGGCGAGCGGAAGGGCGCACGATAGTCTTCCAAGGTCGCGGCGCTGACATAGCCCAGTCCCAGCTTGTCCATCTTGGCGAATTGGGCGCGGGCGTCGGCCAGGAATTCTGGGCGGTCCAGATGGCCGTCATGATTGCCGTCGACCCGGTCGAACCAGTAATTCGTCGCCATCGAGCAGGACGGCGCCCCCAGCGGCCCGCCGTTCAGCGGTTCGCCATTGGGGCTGAACAGCATGGCCTGAACTTGTCCTTGGGCTTGTCCTGGCGGCGGACCGCCTCCGCCGGGTCGAGCCCCCTCGCGTCCCGAAGGTCCATGATCGGCGCAAGCCGCCAAAGCCGATCCGGCCAGCAGGGTAAAAGCGATAAGGCGAAGATGACGGCGCATGACGTCCTGTCCCGATTGTTGAAACCGGAACGCAGACTAAGGCCCGATCATGTCGAACCGATGACCATAATGGTAACAATAGGTAACGGCGACCCGTCGCCGCACTTAATCGCCCAGCTTAATCGCCGCGTTGGCCCTTCAGCATGTCGGTGACGGTGACGCCCAGCCGGTCATCGACGATCACCACTTCGCCACGACCCACCAGCATCTTGTTGACATAGAGATCGATGGGCTCGTTGATCTTGCGGTCCAGCTCGACCACGGCGCCGCGGCCCAGCTTCAAGAGCTGCTTGACCTGGACATCGGCGCGGCCCAGGACGGCGTAAAGCTCCACCTGGATGTCATAGGCGGCTTCCTTGGTCGGGCTTTGGTCGTTATCGTCGTCGGCCATCACGCACTCTCCATGGGATGGGCATATATAGTCGCCACACTCCCGACATGATCATGATATGGGTTATAGCACTGCCTTGACCCAAATGAGTAGTCTTCTCAATCATGCCCCAGAAACATCTTCCCGCCGCCGCTTTCATCTTCGACCTGGACGGCACTTTGGTCGACAGCCTGCCGGATATGCGCCGGGCGATGAACGCCTATCTGGCGGATCTGGGCCGTCGCCCGGTCGCGCCGGAGGAAATCAGCGCCTGGGTCGGAGACGGCGCCACCGAACTGGTCAAGCGCGCCCTGACCGCCACCGGCGGCCTGCCCGACGGCCCCATCGCCGATCAGGTGAAGGGCTATCTGGAGCATTATCGCGGCAATGCCTGCATCGACAGCCGTCCCTATGACGGGGTCGAGGCCATGCTGCGCCAGCTCAAGGCGGACGGCCATCTGCTGGCGGTCTGCACCAACAAACCCTATGACATCTCGGTGGAACTGCTGGATGGGCTGGGGCTGACCGCGCTGTTCTCGGCCATCACCGGCGGCGACAGCCCCCATGGCCGCAAGCCCAGCCCGGCCCCGCTGATCGCCACATTGGACGCCATGCAGGCCGGAGCCCGCAAGGCCCTGATGGTGGGCGATTCCATCTTCGACGTGCAGGCCGCCCGTGGAGCCGGCCTGCCGGTGGTGGCGGTGACCTTCGGCTATGGCCATGTCGCCCCGGAAGAACTGGGCGCCGATCGTCTGATCGACGATTTCGCCCTACTGCCGCAGGTGGCTAGGGAACTGATTTAAGTCCCCCTCGCCGGGCGCAAGCCTCCAGCTTGCTTGGCCGCCGCCTCAATGGCGGCTATCGCGGGATGATCTCATCCCGCTCTTACCACTGGTGCCCAAAGCACCTGCTCCAACTCTTCTGCCCCCAGGGCCAGCATCACCAGCCGATCCACCCCCAAGGCAATCCCTGAGCAATCCGGCATGCCGCTTTCCAGCGCCGCCAGGAAGTCTTCGTCCACCGGATAGCGCAGGCCATAAAGTCGCTCTTTCAGGTCCATGTCGGCCTGGAAGCGGCGGCGCTGCTCGGCGGGGTCGGTCAGTTCGCCAAAGGCATTGGCTAGCTCGACGCCGCAGGCATAAAGCTCGAACCGCTCGGCCACCCGGGGATCATGGGGCGCGGGCCGCGACAAAGCCGCCATCGAGACGGGATATTCGCAGAGGATCAAGGGCCGCCCATCGCCCAGATGCGGCTCGATGCGGTCCAGCATGATGCGGAAGAAGACATCTTCCCAGCTATCATTGTCGCTGACGAACAGGCCGATCCGACGGGCCTCGGCAGCCAGGGCGGCGATGTCCGGAGCCCAAGGGTCCGGCGCGGTGGCCAGCAGATCGATGCCGCAATAACGCTGGAAGGCCTGCTGCAGTGTCAGCCGCTCGGGCTCGGCGAAGGGATCGCAGACCCGCTCGCCCCGGCGCAACAGACGAGTTCCCACCGCCATGGCCGCCGCCCGCATCAGCTTGGCGCAGTCGGCCATCAGGGTCTCGTAGCTTTCCCCCGCCCGGTACCATTCCAGCATGGTGAATTCCGGCGAATGGGTCGGGCTGCGCTCGGCGTCGCGCCAGACGCGGGCGATCTGATAGATGCGCTCCATCCCCGCCACCAGCAGCTTCTTCATGGTGAATTCCGGCGAGGTATGCAGATAAAGCCGCGCCTTGCCCTCGGCCAGCGGCTCGGACAGATCGACGGGGAGCGCCATGATATGGGGCTCCATGCCCGGCGAGACTTGAAGGCAGGGGGTTTCCACCTCGACAAAGCCCGCCGTCTCGAAACTCTGGCGCAGGGCGGCCAGAATGCGGGCGCGGCCCTCCAGCAAGGGCCGGCGGCGGGCGAAGCTGTCGGGACGCCACCACTCTTTGCCTTCCATGATCATTCCCTATATGACTGTGTAGCCGCGCAGCATGCCCGATCCAGGCCGCGCCGAACAGAGGACTTGATGACCGCCCCGCGCTCCCTTCCCGCGAAACGCCGCACAGCCCGAACCGCCGACGATCTGATCGCCGCCGGGGTGCTGCCGCCCGAACGCCGGGCCGAGGTCGAGGCAGTGGGGCAACGCTATGCGGTGGCGGTGACGCCGGGCCTCTTGGATTTGATCGATCCGACCGACCCCGCCGATCCCATCGCCCGCCAATATCTGCCCGATGGCCGCGAGTTGCAGGCGGCGGCGGAAGAGCTGCCCGACCCCATCGGCGACGAGGCCTTTTCGCCGGTCAAAGGCGTGGTGCATCGTTATCCCGACCGGGTTCTGCTGACCCCGATCCTGCATTGTCCGGTCTATTGCCGCTTTTGTTTCCGCCGCGAGAAAGTCGGCGGGGCCGAGGCGGTGCTGTCGGACCAAGACCTCTTGGCGGCCTTGGACTATATCCGTGCCCATCCCGAAGTCTGGGAAGTCATCCTGACCGGCGGCGATCCCTTGATGCTGCCCGCCACCAAGCTGAAGACGCTGCTGGAGGCGCTGTCGGCCATTCCCCATGTCCAGTGCTTGCGCATCCACAGCCGCATTCCGGTCAGCGATCCCGGCCGCATCGGCCCGGCCCTGCTGGATGCCCTGACGGTCGAGACTCCGGTCTGGCTGGGGGTGCATTGCAATCACCCCAAGGAACTCACCCCCGAGGCCGAGCAGGCGCTGCGCCAGCTGTCGCGGGCCGGCATTCCGCTGTTCAGCCAGTCGGTGCTGCTGAAGGGCGTCAATGACGATCCGGCGGTGCTGGAAGCCTTGATGCGGGCTTTGCTGAAAAACCGGGTGAAGCCCTATTACCTGCATCATCCCGATCTGGCCCCCGGCACCCGGCATTTCCGCCTGAGCATCATGGAAGGGCAAGAGATCGTCCGCTCCTTGCGCGGGCGGCTGTCCGGCCTGGCCCAGCCCACCTATGTGCTTGACATCCCCGGCGGCCATGGCAAATCGCCCATCGGTCCGGATTATATGACCAAGGATGGGGTCTTGGACTGGCAGGGCGAGCCGCATCCCTACACTTTAGGCTAAGAATCCCGGCACTCCCCGTCCTAAGACAGACTCCCCAGCTTTATAAAATCGGCGTAACGTCCCCAGAGCAATAAGTGCAATCGATAATGATTGCCGATAACTATAAGAGCTCATGGGGTGGCGCGATGTCTTTCTCCGACTTCAGCATTAAGACGAAGTTTCTTCTCTGCATCATCATCATGGCGGTGATCAGCCTTTCGGCGGCATACTATTCCAGCCATGAAATCGCCGGTGTGGACAAGGTCTACAACGACCTTGTGGAGCATGACGAACAGGCCGCCCTTGCCAACGCCCGGAGCGGTCGCATTCTGGCTTGGTATGCCCGCACGGTCTATTCCTTGGCCGCCGAAACCACCGATGCCGGCAATCTTCGCCTGAAGACGGAATTGGAGCAGGTTGAAAAGAGCTTCTACGAGCAGGAAAACATCGCCGAAACCGCCACTCCTGAGCGCAAGGCTGATTTGGTTCGGCTCTATGATATCGGCCGGCAGGCCTTCAAGGCCTGCGCCCCCTCTGTCAAATTCGCCTCCGAGACCACCGACGCCGAGTCGGTCCTGAAGGCCGCCGCCATGATCAAGGAAAGCTGCGACCCCAAGCTGCAGGACGGCGTTCAGTCCATCCTCGTCTATAACAAGGCCCTGTCCGAGCAAGTCAAGCAGAGCTCGACACAACTGGCCGACCATAGCCAGGACATTATCCGCAACAACTATATCTTCGCCATCGTCGGCATCATCATCGGCGTCGGCTGCGGTCTGGCGGTGTCCAGCTTCGGCGTGGTCAATCCGATCCAGACCTTGCGCGGCGTCATGGAAAGCCTGGCGGGCGGCAATCTGAATGTGGTGGTCCCCGGCACCGATCGTGGCGACGAACTGGGCCAGATGGCCAAGACCGTCGAGGTCTTCCAGAAGAATGGCCGCGAGGTCGAGCAGCTGCGGGCCGATCAGGAACGCCAGCGCCAGCAGGCCGAGATCGATCGCAAGGCCAATATGCGCAGCCTGGCCGACAATCTGGAACAGCGGGTGCAGGGCATCATCGCCTCGGTGGGCGCCGCCGTCGAAGACCTGAACAAGTCGGCCACCGCCCTGACCAGCAATGCCGACGAAGCCCAGCGCCAGACCACCAATGTGGCCGCCGCCACCGAACAGGCCACCAACAATGTGCAGACCGTGGCCTCGGCCGGCACCGAGCTGACCTCGTCCATCAACGAGATCACCCGTCAGGTCGCCGCCGCCGCCACCACGGCCCAGGCCGCCTCGAACGAAGCCGCCGACGCCCGCCAGAAGATCGCCGGGCTGGCCGCCAGCGCCGCCAAGATCGGGGAAGTCATCAACCTGATCAACGACATCGCCAGCCAGACCAATTTGTTGGCCCTGAACGCCACCATCGAATCGGCCCGCGCCGGCGAAGCGGGCAAGGGCTTCGCGGTGGTCGCCAACGAGGTCAAGCATCTGGCCAGCCAGACCGGCCGCGCCACCGAGGATATCGCCGCCCAGATCAATGCGGTGCAGAACGAAACCCAGGCCGCCGTCGGCTCGATCGAGGGCATTGCCAAGACCATCGCCCATATCAACGAGCTGTCTTCGGCCATCGCCGCGGCGGTCGAGGAACAGGGCGCCGCCACCGCCGAGATCGCCCGCAATGTCGAGCAGGCCTCGCAGGGCACCATGGAGGTCTCGCGCAATATTACCGGCGTCGCCCAGTCGGCATCCCTGACCGGCAGCATGGCCCAGACGGTGTTCGACGCCGCCACCGGCCTGCGCAGCCAAAGCGACGCCCTGCGTCAGGCCATCCACAGTGTCTTGTCGGAGCTGCGCAACGCCTGATCCCGGCCTATCCCTCGGCCCCATCGGGAGCGATCCCGGTGGGGCCTTTTTATCGCCCAGTTGCGCGGAGCCGGCCAACCTGCTAGGGTCCGCGCCAATTTTCCCAGAAGCTCTTGGACAACTCTTATGAAGATCAATGCCAACCTGATTCGTCCCGGCAACATCATTGAGCACAACAACCGCCAGTGGGCCGTGCTCAAGACCGCCATCGTGCAGCCCGGCAAGGGCGGCGCCTTCATCACCGTGGAAATGCGCGACGTCCGCACCGGCACCAAGACCAACGAACGTTGGCGCACCGCCGATACCGTCGAAAAGCTGCAGGTGGACGAAAAGGAAGCGACCTTCCTGTTCCAGGACGGCGAACTGCTGACCTTCATGGATGCCGAGACCTTCGAACAGTTCTCGGTCCCCGCCGATCTGGTGGGCGAGCCCGGCGCCTTCTTGCAGGACGGCATGCTCTGCACCATCGACCTGATCGAAGGCAGCGCCGTCTCGGTCACCCTGCCCGACAAGGTCACCTGCACCGTCGTCGAGGCCGACCCCGTGGTCAAGGGCCAGACCGCCGCTTCGTCCTACAAGCCCGGCCTGCTGGACAACGGCGTGCGCGTCATGATCCCGCCCTTCATCGAGTCGGGCACCCGTATCGTCGTCAACACCGCCGACGCCACCTATGCCGAGCGGGCCAAGGATTGATGCAAGGCCGCTCCCCCCTCATGAACGTCATGACCGGTGCCGCCCGCAAGGCGGCACGCGGTCTGCTGCGTGACTTCGGCGAGGTCGAACAGCTTCAGGTCTCGATGAAGGGCCCCGGAGACTTCGTGTCCGCCGCCGACCACCGGGTCGAAAAGATCCTGGTCCAAGAGCTGAAGAAGGCCCGTCCCGATTACGGCTTCGTCCTGGAAGAAGGCGGCGTCATCGAAGGTGCGGATAAGACCGCCACCTGGGTCATCGATCCCTTGGACGGCACCACCAACTTCCTGCATGGCATTCCGCATTTCGCCATCTCGATCGGTATCGTCAAGGATGGCGAGCCCTATGCCGGCGTCGTCTATCAGCCGCTGACCGACGAAATGTTCTGGGCCGAAAAGGGCAAGGGCTGCTTCGTCAACGAACGCCGCCTGCGCGTCTCGGTGCGCCGCAAGATGGAAGAGTCGGTCTTTACCACCGGCATCCCCCATCAGGGCCGCCCGGCCCATGACCGCATCCTGAAGCAGCTCAAGGCCGTGATGGCCAACAGCGCCGGGGTCCGCCGCTTCGGCGCCGCCTCGCTGGATCTGGCCTATGTCGCCGCCGGTCGTTGCGACGGCTTCTGGGAAATCGGACTGAAGCCCTGGGACATCGCCGCCGGGATCATCCTGGTGCGCGAAGCCGGCGGCTATGTCGCCGAGCTGGACGGTCAGGGAGACCCTATGGAAACCGGAAATCTGGTGGCCACCAACGATCCCCTGCATACGCCCTTCACCACGCTTTTGCGTAACGCGGGCTGACAAACAAGGACGCCGCCACATCTTGTTGTGGCGGCGTCTTCGTTAATGTACTGTATCTCCGAATTTTTATAGGGTTTCCGAAAGGGTGGCGACGGTGAGCTGGAAGCACAGGGTCAGTCTGGTGGCAATGGCCAGCGTTGTGGCCTTGGGCGCCGTCTCCTTCAGCATGCCCGCCTCGGCCCAGGTCTTCGTGGGCGGCGACGGAACCCCCGATGTTCAGATCGATCAGTCGGCCCTGGACCGGCTGGGCAATGCCCCGACTCTGTCCGACTGGCTGAATGGCCGTCAGCCCGCGCCCCGCGCCCTGACCGCTCCTGCGGCGACCCTGCCCGGAGCCCCGCTGGGCAGCAGCTATGCGCCCTTCAAGCGTCACGTCAATGGCCCCAGCGATGGTGCCGGCAATGGGAAGGTGGTGCTGAAGCGCCCCAATCACGGCCCCAATCACGGCAATGTCACTGTGTCCGTGCCCAAGCCCGGCGCTCCGGTGAAGGTGGTCAAGGAAGCCCCGGTCAAGGAGGTTGCCGCCGCCGAGTCCGAGACTCCGCCGTCGCCGTCCGTGACGCCCACCGCTCCCGTTGCGGCTCCCACCGTGCCTCCGGCGGCGGAATTCACGCCGCCCGCCAAGCCGCGCAAGGCCGAGCCGGAAAAGATCGCCGTCGTGACCCCGCCACCACCCGTGGCGCTTCCCGTCGAGAGCAAGCCCGAGCCCAAACCGGAACCCAAGCCGGAACCCAAGCCCGAGCCCATCACGCCGCCGCCGGCTCCGGTCGCCTCGCCGCCCGAACCCATTACCCCGCCGCCGGCTCCCGAACCGAAGCCTGAGCCCAAGCCGGAACCGAAGCCCGAGCCCAAGCCCGAGCCTAAGCCGGCTCCGGTGGTCGTGCCTGCTCCGGTGGCGCCAACCCCGATTGCACCCCCCGCTCCGGTGGTTCAGCCCAGCCCGCCCCAGCCCAGCCCGGTTCTTCCGGCGGCTCCGGCCCTGACGCCGCAGCCCCTGCCCGAGGTCAAGGCCGCCGCGCCGGTGACCAGCATTCCGGCTCCGGTGTCCACCGGCGACGGCCTGACCGTGGCCTTCGACCGCGACGGTGCTCAGTTGAGCGAATCCTCGCGCTCGGCCCTGTCGGGTCTGGCGGGCCGCATGGCCGCCGACGCCGATCTTCAGATCCAGCTGCTGGCCTATGCCGAAGGCGATGAAGACAATGCCGGCAAGGCCCGCCGTCTGTCGCTGTCCCGCGCCCTGGCCGTGCGCAGCTATCTCATCGACCAGGGGGTGCGCAGCACCCGGATCGAGGTTCGCGCCCTGGGCAACAAGGTGCCCGACGGCCCGGCCAACCGCGTCGATGTGGTGGTGCTGAAGCGATAAGGCCGCATTTACGCCGCAATCGCCCCTCAGGCTTTAATCCGTTCTTTCGCCGAGTCTTGGGAAGCCGATGACCCAGCCGCGCCGTTTTCTGATCCGCATGGCCGCCTTTCTGCTGGTGGTCGCCATTGTCGCCGTCGCCCTGCTGACGGGGCTGCAACGCGCCTTCGAGAACAATGTCGGCCTGAACAGCGTCATTCTGGGCGTGCTGCTGGTCGGCATCGTGCTCAACTTCCGCCAAGTGATGATGCTCAAGCGCGAAGTGGGCTGGGTCGAGGACTGTCAGCGCGGCGCCCCTATCAACTCCATCAATTCCCCCCGCCTGCTGGCGCCGCTGGCGACCATGCTGGGGGAACGCCGCGACCGCTTCAACCTGACGCCGCTGGCGTTGCGCTCGCTGCTGGACGGCCTGTCCTCGCGCCTGGATGAAAGCCGCGAGATTTCCCGCTATTTCACCGGCCTGATGATCTTCCTAGGCCTGCTGGGCACCTTTTGGGGCCTGTCCCAGACCGTCGGCTCCATCGGCGAAGTGATCCGCAGCTTGACCATCTCGGGCGATGATGTGCAGGGCGCTTTCGACGCCTTGAAGCAAGGGCTGGATGCGCCGCTGTCGGGCATGGGCACCGCCTTTTCCACCTCGCTGGTCGGCCTTTCTGGCTCGCTGGTGCTGGGCTTTCTCGATCTTCAGGCCGGACAAGCGCAGAACAGCTTCTTCAATGACCTTGAGGAATGGCTGTCCTCCCAGACCCGCCTGACCGCCGGGGCCGGCATCGCGGTGAGCGAAGGCGGCGACAATCAGCCGGTGCCGTCCTATATCCAGGCGCTGCTGGAACAGACCGCCGACAGCCTGGACAATCTGCAACGCACCCTGGCGCGGGGCGAGGAAGGCCGGATTTCCGCCGACAGCAATATGCGGCTGCTGACCGATCGGCTCTCGACCCTGGCCGACAGCATGAAGACCGAGCAAAGCCTGATGCTGAAGCTGGCCGAGAACCAGATGGAGATGAAGCCCATCCTGGCCCGGCTGGCCGAGGTCAAGGCGGCTCCGGCGATTGACGACGCCACCCGCAATCATATCCGCAATCTGGACCTGAACCTGTCGCGCATGGCCGACGAGCTGCCGCGCGGCCGGGACGAGGTCATCCGCGAGCTGCGCAGCGAAATCCGCTTCCTGGCCCGCACCATCGCCGCCCTGGCCGATGGCGAGGCAGGGCGGGAGGCTTAAGCCATGGCCGGAGCCTCGGGCCGCCGGAGGCGCTCCGGCATCAATATCTGGCCGGGCTTCGTCGATGCTCTGGCCTCGCTGCTGCTGGTGATCATCTTCGTGCTGCTGGCCTTCGTGCTGACCCAGTTCTATCTGGGCCAGGTGCTGTCGGGCCGCAACAAGACCATCTCGAACCTATCGGGCCAGCTTGCCGAAATGGTGGAGCAGTTGGATGTCGAGAAGAAGGCCAACGCCGAGCTGACCGTCAATCTGAAGTCCATCACCGACGAGCGCGACCATTTGCAGGTCGAGGTCGGCAAGGTCGCCATGCTGCAGAACGACCTGGACGCCATGCTGGCGCTGAAGGACGAGCTGGACAAGAAACTGGCCGCCCAGGCCGCCCGCGCCGATGCCGCCGAAGGCCAACTGGGCAATGAGCGCAAGCTGTCCGAAAGCGCCCGCGCCCAGGCCGCCCTGCTGAACCAGCAGCTAGAGACCATGCGGCAGGAACTGGCCCGCATCAGTCAGGCGCTGGACGCCTCGGAAGCTTTGTCCGTCGAACAGAAGGTGCAGATCGCCGATCTGGGCAAGCGCCTCAACTCGGCCCTGGCCAGCAAGGTCGAGGAACTGGCCCGCTATCGCTCGGAATTCTTCGGACGGCTGCGCAAGGTGCTGGGCGACCGCCCCGGCATCCGCATCGAAGGCGACCGCTTCATCTTCCAGTCGGAACTGCTGTTCGCCAGCGGCTCGGCCGATCTTGGGGAAAACGGCCAGCAGCAATTGGCCCGCCTTGCCAAGACCCTGGTGGAGACCACCCGCCAGATCCCGTCCGACATCAATTGGGTGCTGCGCATCGACGGCCATACCGACAAGCTGCCCATCAAGAGCAGCCGCTTCGCCTCGAACTGGGAGCTGTCCACCGCGCGGGCCGTCTCGGTGGTGAAGTTCCTGGCCAGCCAAGGCCTGCCCCAGGACCGCCTTGCCGCCGCCGGGTTCGGCGAGTTCCAGCCGGTGGACAAAGGCGACGATGCGGCGGCCCTGGCCAAGAACCGCCGCATCGAGATCCGCATGGATCAGAGGTAATTACTTCGCCAGCTCGACGGCGTAAGCCTCTACCGGCAGCGCCTTCTTGATCAGGCCGCGCTCTTTCAGGAAGGCCGCGAAACGTTCGTAACGAGCCTTGTCCAAAGCCGCCGGATCGGCATCCAGGCGCGGCAGGGTCGCCGCCCAGGCCTTCTGGTTCAGGGTATCATTCAAGTCCTTGTGGTTCTGGATGAACAGATACCAGCTTTCCTCGGGATGGTTCTGGATATAGAGGGTCGCCTTTTCCACCGCATCGACGAAGCGGCGCAGCTTGGCGTCCTTGACCCGGTCCTTATGGGCCAGCAGCACCAGCTCGTCATAGGCGGGCACGCCCTCTTCCTCGGGGTAGAAGGCCCGTCCGGGATGCTTTTCCTCGGCCATCTGGTTCAGCTCGAAATTGCGGAAGGCGCCGATCACCGCATCCACTTGCCCCGAGATCACCGACGGCGACAGGGTGAAGTTGACATTGACCAGGGTCACGTCCTTCAGGCTGAGGCCGTTCTTTTCCAGCATGGCGCCCAGCACCGCATCCTCGAACCCGGCCACCGAATAGCCGACTTTCTTGCCCTTCAGGTCCTTGATGCTCTTGATCGGGCCGTTCTCCAGCACCACCACCGAATTCAGCGGCGTCGCCACCAGGGTCGCCACCCGCACCAGCGGTAGCCCCTCGGCCACGCCCTGGATCAGTTGCGGCTGATAGCCCACCGCCAGATCGGCCTTCTTGGCCGCCAGCATCTTCGGCGGATCATTGGGATCGGCGGGGGCGATCAGCTCGACCTCCAGCCCGGCCGCGGCGAAATAGCCCTTTTCCTGCGCCACCACCAGGGCGGCATGGTCGGGATTGACGAACCAATCCAGCACCACCGTCATCTTATCGGCGGCCTGGGCCGGCAGAGCCGACAACAGGCCGGCGGCAAACAAAGCCAGTCGGAGTTTCTTCATGGGGGGATGTCTCCAGTCTTAATCGTTAGTTTTAATGGTTCAGGGGATGGGCGTCGGCCTGCCAAGGCAGAGCGCGGCGCAAAAGCCAGTCGATGCTCACATAGAGAGCCACCGAGAAAACCGCCAGGGTCGCCAGGGCGGCGAACATCACCGGGATCTGCATGCGGGCATTGGCCTGAAGCATCAGATAGCCCAAGCCCGCCGAGCTGCCGACCCATTCGCCGATCACCGCGCCGATGGGCGCCACCGCCGCCGCCACCCGCAGGCCAGAGGCCAAAGCCGGCAGCGCCGCCGGCAGACGGATTTGCAGCAGCAAGGCCAGCGGCGGCGCATCCATGCAGCGGGCCAGATCGAGCCAGCCCGGCTCGGTCCGGCGCAATCCATCCAGGAAAGCCGCCGCCACCGGGAAGAAGATGATGATCACCGCCATCGCCACCTTGGAGGCCATGCCATAGCCCAGCCACAGCACCAGGATCGGCGCCAGGGCGAAGACCGGCACCGCTTGGCTGGCCACCAGCACCGGCAGCATCCAGCGCCGGACATGGGGTGAGGCCGCCATGCAAAGCGCCGCCACGGCTCCCAGCAGAGCCCCCAGCCCCAGCCCGAGAAGGATCTCCAGGGCCGTCACCCAGGCATGGTCGAAGATCACCTCGTGGCGGTCCCACCAAGCCTCGGCCACCTGTTGCGGCGCCGGCAGGATATAGCTCTGCCCGCCAGAGGCCCAAAAGGCCGCCTGCCAGAGCAGCAAGAAGGCCGGGATCACCAGCAGGCGCGACAGCCCCCTCATGGCGCATCCTCCGCCAATTGGGTCAGCAGCTCGCCTTGCAGCCGCAAAAGCTCGGGGTCGGTGACCGTGCGGGGCGTCGGGCCCGACGGCTCCAGCGCCTCCGACAGGCGGGCGGGGCGTCCGCTCAAGACATGAATGCGATGACCAAGGCGCAGGGCCTCCAGCGGATCGTGGGTGACCAGCAGCACTGTCCGCCCCGCCAGCATCTTGGCCGCCAGCTCTTGCAGGCGAAAGCGGGTGACGGCATCCAGGGCCGAGAAAGGCTCGTCCATCAGGATCACCGGCCGGTCCTCCAGCAGAGTGCGGACCAGGGCGACTCGTTGGCGCATGCCGCCCGACAGGGCCGCAGGCCGCGCCGCCAGATACTCCCCCAGCCCCAATTGCCGCAACAGCTGGACGGCCTCATCCTTGCAGCAGGTCTCGCCCCGCAGCCGAGCGCCCAGCAAGGCATTATCGAGCACGCTCAGCCAGGGCAGCAGCAAATCCTGCTGCGCCATATAGGCCACCCGCCCCGCCAGCCCCTGCCCGTCGCCGCAGCTGATGCGGCTGTCGGCCTGGGGCAGCAAACCGGCGATCAGCCGCAGCAGCGAGGATTTGCCGACGCCGCTGCTGCCCAGCAGGCAGGTGCAGCGCCCGGCCTCCAGGGTGAAGTCCAGGGCGTCGAACAGCCGCTGCCCGCCATAGGCCAGACTGGCCGCATGGATGCGGACGGAAGGAGCGGGGGAGGTTTGGCCGTTTTCAGGCGTCATCGTCGATCTTGCGTCCCTACGCCGGGCTTAACCGGATCAGGTTCTAGGGGTCGCTCATGCATGAGCCTCTCAGCCGGTCCGCCCGGCTCCCCCCGCTGGAAGAGCGCCACTATGCAGACAGGCCGAGGCGCAGACAACAAAAAAGCCCTCCCACGACGGGGAGGGCTTTTCTGAAATCAAATCCGGTTTAGGCCTGGGCCAGAGCCGCCGCCTTGACCGCCGCCTGCAGCTTGGCGAAAGCGCGGTTTTCCAGCTGGCGGACCCGTTCGCGGCTGACGCCGTAGCGACCGCCCAGCTCTTCCAGGGTCATCGGGTCAGAGCGCAGGCGGCGTTCGGTCAGGATGTCCAGCTCGCGCTGATCCAGCACCTTCAGCCCTTCGGACAGCCAGCGGTTCTGCATCTGGCGTTCCTGGCGATCGCCCAGGGCAGTTTCCTGATCGACACTTTCGTCCACCAGCAGATCCTGACGCTCCATGCCGCTATCATCGCCGCCCGAGGTCATCAGGGGGGCGTTCAGCGAGGAGTCGCGACCGGAAATCCGGCGGTTCATCAGCTGAACCTCGGTCTCGGGGACATCCAGCTCCTCGGCGATGCGCTTGACATCGTCATGGGCCAGATCGCCGCTGTCGAGGATCTGCAGCTTGGACTTCACCTTGCGCAGATTGAAGAACAGCTTCTTATGCGCCGCCAGGGTGCCCAGGCGGACCATTGACCAGCTGCTCAGGACATATTCATGCAGGGCCGCCTTGATCCACCACATGGCGTAGGTGGCCAGACGGAAGCCCTTGTCGGGATCGAATTTCTTGACCGCCCGCATCAGGCCCAGATTGCCTTCGCTAATCAGGTCGGCGACGGGAAGCCCATAATGGCGGAAGCCCAAGGCCATCTTCGCCACCAGGCGCAAATGGCTGGTCACCAGCTGATGGGCGGCGTCCACATCCTCGTGCTGCTGCCAACGCTTGGCGAGCATGAACTCCTCGTCCTGGGAGAGCACGGGAAAGGCGCGAATTTCGCGGAGATATTTGGCCAGCCCGCCATCCGCGCTGATGGTCGGAGACAAAGCGGGCAAAGTGGTGGTCGCAGTCGACACGGTCACATCCTCCAACAGAAGCAACATGACAAAATGCCCGCCGAACCCGGCCGGGCGGAAAACGCGGCCCCAATCTGGGCACCGCGTCAGGAGAATATTACTAGAACATCCCAGCCCAGGAGTCAAGTTTTCCCCGCATCCGTCATGATGCAGGCTCTATCAGGAGCCCGGATTGTGTCGAAAATATGTGGCGATGCAGCAGACGGCATTTTCAAGAAATCGCGGTATCGCCCTTCACAAACCCGACTTCGACGCCTATCTTAGGCGCATCGTTTAGACCTATTCCAACATAAGCAAAGAGGTAATCATGGCCTTCGAACTTCCGGCTCTGCCCTATGACGCCAAGGCTCTTGAGCCGTTCATCTCGGCCAACACCCTGTCGTTCCATCACGGCAAGCATCACGCCGCCTATGTGAACAACCTGAACAACCTGACCAAGGACAGCCCGCTGGCTGCCAAGAGCCTGGAAGAAATCATCGTCGAAGTCGCCGGTGACGCCGCCAAGGCCGGCATCTTCAACAATGCCGCCCAGGTCTGGAACCATACCTTCTTCTGGAACAGCCTGAAGCATGGCGGCGGCGGCAAGCCGGTCGGCAAGCTGCTGGAAAAGATCGAGGCCGACTTCGGCTCGTTCGACAAGTTCCTGGAAGACTTCAAGGCCGCCGCCACCACTCAGTTCGGTTCGGGCTGGGCTTGGCTGGTGATGGACAAGGGAACCTTGAAGATCACCAAGACCGGCAATGCCGACACCCCCCTGGCCCACGGCCAGATCCCGCTGTTCACCGTCGACGTGTGGGAACATGCCTATTACCTGGACTACCAGAACCGCCGCCCCGACTTCGTCTCGGCGATCCTGGAGAACCTGGCGAACTGGGACTTCGTCGCCCAGAACTTCAACAAGGCCATCCACGCGTAATCGCGAAGGCTTTGCTGACACGAGAAACGGGGCCAATCGGCCCCGTTTTTTGTTGGCTGAAGAATGAAAAAGAGGTGGGGAGAGATCCCTATCAAACCACCGTCAGCGCCACCACCACCCGCCGTTCCTCGGCCAGCAGCACCCCATAGGTGCGGCAGGCGGCGCCGGTGTCCATGGCGTCGATGGTGACGCCCTGTTCGCGGAAGAAGCGGCGCAGCTCGGGCGGCGGCAGGGTCATGGTCGCGCCGGTGCCCAGCAGCAAGATCTGCGGCTTGGGCTCGGCCCCCAGGACCACCGACAGGCTGTCCGCCGTCAGTTGGCCGTCCCAGGGCAAGAGCGTGCCGCCGAACAGGATCACCGAGCCTTCATGCCGCTCACCGCTGATGCGGAAGCCGCCGTCTCCATAGCCCTGGATGACCTTGCGGTCGGCGGGAATGAGCGGAGTGACGTCCATGATCCGGCCTTAACCCTGCTCTTCGGCGGTCTTCGGCGTTAGATCCTGCTTGATGAAATGCTCGCGGGTCGCGCCCAGCCAGAGCACGATCGGCGAGGACACCAGCACCGACGAATAGATGCCGAAGACGATGCCGATGGTCAGGGCCAGGGCGAAGTTATGCAGCGTCTCGCCGCCGAAGAACAGCATGGACAGCACCACCAGCTCGGTACAGCCGTGGGTGATGATGGTGCGGCTCATGGTGGCGGTGATGGCGTTGTTGATGATCTCGGCCACCGTCAGCTTCTTGTACTTGCGGAAATTTTCGCGGATACGGTCGAACACCACCACCGATTCGTTGACCGAATAGCCAAGCACCGACAAGACGGCGGCCAGCACGGTCAGCGAGAACTCCCACTGGAAGAAGGCGAAGAAGCCCAGGATGATCACCACGTCATGCATATTCGCGATGATGGCGGCCAGGGCAAAGCGCCATTCGAAGCGGAAGGCCAGATAGATCATGATGCCGATACAGACCAGCGCCAGGGCGATGGAACCGTCGGTCAGCAGCTCCTTGCCGACCTGCGGGCCGATGAACTCGACCCGGCGCAGCTCGACATCGGGATGCTCGGCCTTGAGGCCGGTCAGCACCTGCTCGGACAGCTGAGCCGAGGACACGCCTTCCTTCAGCGGCATGCGGATGATGACATCCGACGAGGTGCCGAAATTCTGCACCGAGCTATCGGCGAACCCGACCTTGGCCAGAGCCTCCTGGACCTTGGCGGTCTCGGCGGTCTGCTGGTAATGCACTTCGATCACCGTGCCGCCGGTGAATTCGACGCCGAGATTCAGCCCCTTGGTGACCAGGAAGAACACCGAGAGCAGGAAGGTCACCAACGAGATGATCGTGGTGGTCTTCGCATAGCTCATGAAGGGAATATCGGACTTGAAGCGGAAGAATTCCATAATGCTTGCTCCTTCCGCCGCTTAGATCGAAATCTTGGTCAGCTTGCGCTGACGGCCGTAAGACAGATTGACCAGGGCGCGGGACACCAGGATGGCGCTGAACATCGAAGTCAGGATGCCCAGGCACAAGACCACCGCGAAGCCGCGCACCGGACCGGTGCCATAGGCAAACAGCGCCACGCCGGCGATGAAGTTGGTGACGTTGGAGTCCAAGATGGTGGCGAAGGCGCGGTCGTAACCGGCGCTCAAGGCCGCATGCGGGGTGTGGCCCGCCCGCAGCTCTTCGCGGATACGCTCGTTGATCAGCACGTTGGCGTCGATGGCCATACCCACGGTCAGGGCGATGGCAGCGATGCCCGGCAGGGTCAGGGTCGCCTGCAGGAAGGACAGGGCGGCCACCAGCATCAGCACGTTCACGGCCAGCGCCACCGCCGAGTAAAGACCCATGCGGCGGTAATAGATGACCATGAAGATGGTGATGGCGACAAAGCCCCACAGCACCGAATGCACGCCCTTGGCAATGTTCTCGGCGCCCAGGCTGGGGCCGATGGTGCGCTCCTCGATGATCTCCATGGGGGCGGCCAGAGCGCCGGCCCGCAGCAGCAGGGCGACGTCATTGGCGTCCTTGACCGACATGCGGCCGGAAATCTGCACCTGACCGCCGTTGATCGGCTCGTTGATATGCGGCGCGGTCACAACCTCGCCCTTGCCCTTTTCGATCAGGATGATGGCCATGCGCTTGCCCACATTGTCGCGGGTCAGCTGACCGAAGATACGGGCGCCACGGGTGTCCAGATTGATATGCACCGCCGGCTGATTGTTCCGGCTGTCATAGCCCGCCGAGGCGCTGGCGATATCCTCGCCGGTCAACATCGACAGCTTCTTGACCAGGATCGGCTCGCCGTCGCGGGTCGAGGGATAGAAATCGTCGCCCGGAGGCACCAGACCCTGCATGGCCTGGGTCAGGCTCTGGCCGTCCATATGCTCGTCATCGACCATATGCAGCTCAAGGCTGGCGGTCCGGCCCAGGATGTCCTTGGCCTTGGCGGTGTCCTGCACGCCCGGCAGCTGCACCACCACGCGGTCGGTGCCCTGCTGCTGGATGATCGGCTCGGATACGCCCAGCTCGTTGACGCGGTTGCGTAAGGTCACGACGTTCTGCTGGATCGCCTGATCCTGAATGGCCTTCAGGGCCACCGGGGTCGGGATCACCGAGACGCGGCTGTCATCCACCGTGGTCACGGTCATGTCGCGCAGCACCTTGCGCAGCAGCTCTGCGCCCTGTTCGCGGGTGCCGGCGTCCTTGAACTTGACCATCAAGCCCTGACCATCGCGGGTGATGCCGGCCAGCGGGATCTTTTCGTCACGCAGCTTGGAGCGGATATCGTTGGTCTGGCGGTCGAGATTCTTGGTCAGCGCCGCCTTCATGTCGACCTGCATCAGGAAATGCACGCCGCCGCGCAGATCCAGACCCAGATACATGGGCAAAGCGCCGATGGACTGCAGCCATTGCGGCGTCGCCGACAACAGGTTCAGGGCCACGGTGTAGCTCTGTCCCAGCTGCGCCTGCAGCAGGTCCTTGACCTTCAGCTGGCTGTCGGTATCGCGCAAACGGATCTTGATGCCGTTGGGGTCCGTCAGAATGCCATCATAGGCCACCTGGCTGTCCTTCAAGGTCTGCTCGACCTTGGACATCAGCGCCTGATCCACCTGGGCCACGGAATTGGCCGGGGACACCTGCACCGCCGGCACTTCGCCGAACAGGTTGGGCATGGAGTACAGCAGCCCCATGGCCACGACCACCAGAATGGTGATGTATTTCCAGCGCGAATAACGATTCATACGGACCTCTTTTTTTCCCTCGGCCTAAGCGGGAGCCTCCGCGCCCTTGGCCGCGGCCTCAATGGCCGCTGGAAAATCAAATTTGAACGGCAATAAGGCGGAAGCCCCTTGCCGGAGCTTCCGCCGATCCCGGATGCTGGGATTTACTTCTTTTCTTCGGTCTCGGCCTCGGCGGCCTCTTCCTTGCCGCCATCCTTTTGGGCGGCGACCGGCTCGGTCTTGGCCAGGATTTCCGAAATGGCCGGACGAGCGACCTTGATCTTCACGTTCTCGGCGATCTCGACCAGCACGGTCTGCTCGTCGATCACCTTGGAGACGGTGCCGAAAATACCGGCCTGCAGCACGATCTTGTCGCCGCGGCGCAGCTGGTTCACCATTTCCTTATGGGCCTTGGCCTTCTTGGCCTGGGGACGCCACATCAGGAAATAGAACACCACCAGAATGAGGGCGAAGGGTGCGAACTGCTCCAGACCAGCCATGGGACTGGCGGCACCACCAGCAGCCTGCGCGAACGCCTCGGAAATGAACATGCTATTCTCCTGCTTTGCGGAATGCTTAAAAGCTGCCGGACTATAGCGGGCTTATGGAAGGATGCAAAGTTTAACCGGGCAGCCGGCTATGGCCTTTTTGTTTCACCCCCTCAAGCACCAACATGTCGTGATCTCGAAGACAGGCGGAACGTACCGCGCGCCCCATAAACTGCGCCAGTTAACACTCCCCCTCACCCGTGCTACCTTGACTCTCATCATGGAAACGCAACAAACCCACCTGCTTCTCGCCCGCATCGCCGACGCCCTGGAACGCCTGGCGCCGCCGCCGCCCCGCGCCGCCGATCTGGATTGCGCCGACGCCTTCGTCTGGCAGACCCGCCCCGAAGGGCTGGAGCCGATCCATAAGGTCAACCGGGTCGATGTGGCGCTGCTGCATGGCATCGAGCGCCAGCGCGATACCCTGCTGGACAATACCCGCCGCTTCGCCCAGGGCCTGCCCGCCAACAACGCCCTGCTCTGGGGAGCGCGCGGCACCGGCAAATCGTCGCTGGTCAAGGCCGCCCATGCCGCCGTCAATGCCGAGACGCCCCACGCCCTGGCGCTGGTAGAGATCCACCGCGAGGACATCCCCACCCTGCCCCGCCTGCTGTCGATCCTGGCCCAGAGCGAACGGCGCTGCCTTTTGTTCTGCGACGATCTGTCCTTCGAGGGCTCGGATGAAAGCTACAAGTCGCTGAAGGCGGTGCTGGAAGGCGGCATCGAGGGACGGCCCGACAATGTGCTGTTCTACGCCACCTCGAACCGCCGCCATCTTTTGTCGCGGGATATGATCGAGAACGAGCGCTCGACCGCCATCAATCCCGGCGAGGCGACCGAGGAAAAGGTCTCGCTGTCCGATCGCTTCGGCCTGTGGCTGGGCTTCCATAACCTGGATCAGGATACCTTCTTCGCCATCATCGAAGGCTATGCCCAGGCCTTCGGCTTGGCCATCAGCACCGATGAGCTGCGGGCCCAGGCGGTGGAATGGTCCGTTACCCGTGGCTCACGCTCGGGCCGCGTCGCCTGGCAGTTCATCCAGGAAGTGGCTGGACGATTGGGCACGAAGCTGCCCTAACCCTTTTTCTTTGCACGCTTTTTCGGGCCCGCCTGTTCGCCTTCCTTGCGCTGAAGGAACAGGCGGCCCGCCAGTTGGGCGGCGGGACGGCTGATATAATTGCCGCATTCGAACCGCTGCCCGTCCCAGACGACCGCCAGGGTGAAGGTCTGCGGCCCATCCTCGGTAATCACGATTTCGCCCTGCATGCCACCTTCCTCCGATAGCCTGACACCATCCCTGGTTCTAAGACTGGGATGAGATGCCCTATGCCTTGGGCACTGTCTACAGACGTTTGATGGAGAGCCTCCTCACAAAGAGCAATCTCAAATAGGAGTGCCGCACCGAAGATAGGTCGAGGCTCCTAGCCCATTCGCCGCATAATTCTCGCCAAGACAGCAGTGGCGAGACATGTGATATGAGACATCCAAGCCTGACAGGGACAGAGGTCTTCTTTAAAGCCGAAGACATCATCGTCAGCAAAACCGACCTGAGCGGCAGGATCACCTATGCCAATCGGACCTTTCTGACGGTCAGCGAATTCACCGAGGCCGAGGTGATCGGCAAGCCGCATTCCCTGATCCGCCATCCCGACATGCCGCGCTGTATCTTTCAACTGCTGTGGAAAACCCTTCAGGACGGCCAGGAGATATTCGCCTATGTCGTCAACCGCACCCATCTGGGGAACCATTACTGGGTCTTTGCCCATATCACCCCCAGCATCGGCAAGGATGGCAAGATCGGCGGCTATCACTCCAACCGCCGCACGCCGGAGCGGGCGATTCTGGAAAAGACCATCATTCCGCTCTATCGGGACCTAAAGCAGATCGAAGCGGCCTCGCCCGAGGCCGGGCTGCAGGCTTCGTCCCAAAGGCTGCATCAGGTGATTCGCGAACACGGAGGCGATTATGGCCGCTTCATCTTCTCTCTTTAAGATGCGCATGCTGGCGGGCAGCACCGCCTTGCTGTTCGCCGCCGAGCTGGCATCGGACCTTTTCAACTATCCGCCGCTGATGATCGGAATTGCGATTGCCGGCATCGTCACCAGCCTGCTGGTGCTGCTGCTTTGCCTGCGCATCCGGCGCACCCTGACCGACGCCGCCGAGGTGATCGCCGAGGTGGCCGCCGGCGATTTCGAAAAGCGCCTCATCGGCATCCAGGAAACCGGCGCCATCGGCAAGCTATTGCATGGCGTCAATGAATTGGTGGACCGCACCGACGCCTTCGTCCGCGAGGCCGGAGCCTCGATGGAGGCGGTCAGCCGGGGCGTCTATTACCGCCGCATCATCGAACGCGGCATGGGCGGCGACTTCCTGCGCGGCGCCCGCGTCATCAATGCCGCCACCTTGGGCTTCGAGACCAAGATCCGCAATTTCGCCACGGTCACCGACCATTTCGAACAGACCATCGGCAGCGTCGTCAAGATGACCGCCGCCGCCGCCACCGAGCTGGAAGCCACCGCCGAAGGGATGAAATCCACCGCCGGCAGCAACAGCGAAAGCGCCGTGCTGGTGGCTTCGGCCTCGCACGAGGCCAGCACCAATGTCCAGACCGTCGCCGCCGCCGCCGAGGAACTGGCCCAAGCCATCGCCGAGGTCAGCCGCCAAGTGGTGGAATCCTCGAACGTCGCCGCCCGCGCCGTCGAACAGGCCCGCCGCACCGACGCCCTGGTGGCCGGGCTTGGCGAAAGCTCGCAGCGGATCGGCGAGGTGGTCAATCTGATCAACGACATCGCCAGCCAGACCAATCTTCTGGCGCTGAACGCCACCATCGAGGCCGCCCGCGCCGGAGACGCCGGCAAAGGCTTCGCGGTGGTCGCCGGCGAGGTCAAGAACCTGGCCAGCCAGACCGCCAAGGCCACCGAGGAAATCACCCAACTGGTGTCGGCGGTGCAAAGCGCCTCCCGCGAAAGCGGCCGGGCCATCAGCGAGATCACCGAGACCATTACCTCGGTCGAGCGCTTCTCCTCGGCCATCGCCTCGGCGGTGGAGCAGCAGACGGCGGCCACCCGCGAGATCGCTCAGAATGTCGACCAAGCCTCGACGGGCACCGAAGCGGTTAACCGCAATGTCTCGACCCTGGCGGATGGCGCACGACTGACCGGCGATGCCGCCAACGACATGCTGTCGGCATCCCACGAGCTGTCGCGCCAGTCCGAACTTCTCAGCAGTTCGGTCAGCGGCTTCCTGGATGAATTGAAACAGGTCGTCTGAAACACACAAGGCCGCCCACCCGAGCGGCCTTTTTTCTTGCCCGCGGGCTGGGGAAGATTACTCGCCCAGCAGCTTGGACAGTTCGCTGGTCAGAGCGGCGACGCTGTCGGTCATGCGCAGGCTGTCCAGACTGGCGGCATTGGTTTGAGCCGCGCTCAGGACCGAGCTGTCGGCCAGGGTCGGCGGCTCCAGCGAAGACGAGGGTTCGTTGACCAGGGCGCTCAGGGCCGAGCCGTCCAGGCTGTCACCGCTTTGCGTACCGCTGGATTGACGATAATCCTCGGCTTTCAGCGACACCGAGGACTGACGGGTCAGGAAATCCAGCGCACTGGATTGCAACCCCTGCCCTGTTCCATTGACGCCCGTAATCGACATATTTCCCCCACCACGCACGGTCTGACGACTCTTCCGATGGGGACCATCATTACGGTTATTGGTAAAAAATTCCTTATGCCGCCTGGGAAAAACGCACCCTAGGACAGCGAGCGGCGCAGCCGTCCGCTCAGGCCATGCACCAGACTGACCAGCGCCAGCAGCAACAGGATCAGGGCCGAGGCCTCGCGATATTCGAACAGATGGAAGGCGGTGATGATCTCCAGCCCCAAGCCGCCGGCGCCGATCACCCCCAGCACGGTGGCCGCCCGCAGATTATGTTCCCAGCGATAAAGGGTCACATCCGCCAGCCGGGGCAGGATCTGCGGCCAGACGGCGAAGCGGACCACGCCCAGCGGCGAAACGCCCTGGGCCTTGAGCGCCGCGCCGGGTGCCGGGTCCACATGCTCGATGATCTCGGCATAGAATTTCCCCAGCATGCCGGTGGAGTGAATCGCCAGGGCGAAGATGCCCGGCAGCGGCCCGAACCCCACCGCCGCCACGAACAGCACGCCCCAAACCATATCGGGGATCGAGCGGATCATATTCAGCAGCAATTGGCAGCCCCGGCTGATCCAGGCAGGCGCCAAATTGCGGGCCGCCAGCAGGCCCAGCGGCATGGCGGTCAAAGCCCCCAGGACGGTTCCGGCGATGCTGGTGGCCATGGTCTCCATCAGCGGCTTGCCCCAATGGCTCCAGCGGCTGAAGTCGGCGGGCAGGCTATCCGAGGCCAAGGCCCAGATGGTCGGCAAGGCGTCCTGATAGCGTTTCAGATCGAAGGCCTGGGAATAGCCGAAGGCCCACAGCACGATCAGCGTCACCAGCAGCGACGGCGCCAGCGCCGCCAAGGAGCGGCGGCGGTCTTGGCGCAACACATCGCCCAAGGCATCGGCGCGGCCCCAAGGGTCCTGAAGCTTGCTCATGCCGGCTCTCCTTCCAACCCTTGGAACACACGGCGACGGGCGTCGGCGGTGAAATGCTCGGCCGAGCCGTTGTACACCACCTGCCCATCCGCCAGACCGATGATGCGATCCGCCAGACGCACCGCGACTTCCAGCTGATGCAGCACCAGCAGTACGGTCAGGCCGCCCCGATCGACGGCGCGGCGGATATCGTCCGAGAAGGCGCGGGTCAGCACGGGGTCGGCCGAGGCGAAGGGCTCGTCACCCAGCAGCAGCCTCGGCCGACGCACCAGGGCGCGCGCCAGCCCTACCCGCTGACGCTCGCCGCCGCTCAGGTCCCGGACGCGGGCGCCGGCTCGATCCAGCAGACCGACCTCGTCCAGAACTTGCGCAGCCTGCTGTTTCATCTCTTTCGGCCAGGGCAGCGGAGATAAGGGATGGCGGCGATCGGCCAGCCCCAGCAGCACATTGTCCAGCGCTGTCATGCGGCCGATCAGGGCATGATCCTGATAGACGGTGGCGCTGCGACGGCGATGGGCCTGCAAGACCGCCGGATCATCCAAAGCCCCCCGGCCTTCGACCTCGATGCGTCCGGCCTCGGGCCTGATCAGACCGTTCAGGCAATGCAGCAGCGTGGTCTTTCCCACCCCGGAGCGCCCGACGATGGCGGTGATGGTTCCCGCCTCCAGCGAGAAACCGACCCCATCGAGAACCGTCCGGCCGCCGCGCATCACCGTCAGTCCCTGCACCGACAGGGCGGTCCTGGAAATCTGAGACATGGCGTCGGCGACGGGGCCGGTTTCTCCCCACGGCGTGATGGTCATGGCCGCTCCGATCAGGCTTGCTGGGCTTCCAGATACTCGCGCCGACTCTGATCGCCCTTAAGGACACGGACCATCCACAGGGGCGGCTCGCCGTTCAGCATCATCTGCAAGCGTTCCACCACTTCGGTGATGTCACGGGGCTTTTCCATCTTCACCGGGAAGACCTTGGCATTCTTGACCCGCACCGCCTGAAAATCGCTGAGCCCCATGGTGAACAGCACGGAGCAGCCCTCCATGGCCTGGATCATAGCGGTGATGCGATCCACCGTCGGCTTGTCCTCGTTGTCGTCATTGTTGCAGCCGACCCCGCCGCCCGGCCCCTTGCCCTTGACCTTGCCGCCAGGGCCGAACTGGATGCAGTCGACGAAGTCATAATGTTCGGGGAAGACGTCATAGATCACCAGCTGCTTCGAACTGATGAAGTCGGCGTCCACCTGCACGAGGCTGTCGGTGGTCATGGCGATTTTCAGATAGCCGTTTTCCATCATGGGAGGCCTCCACTGGCTCAGGTCATGGGCTGGCCGACCACGACGGGTTCGCGGCCGAAATTCAGCATGAAATCATGGGGTAGCTCGGCCTTGTCGCCGGTGCGGGCCTTCCAGCGTTCCAGTTCGGCAGCCTGAATGCGCCCGTTGATGGCCGCCTCGATGGGGATGATGTACAAAGCCCCATCGATCGCCACATAGATGTCAATGGGATAGCGGGCGACATTCTGGAACGGCTTGGCGATGTCGAAGCTGCAGACGCCGTCCTCGATGCTCACCTTGGGGCTATCAAGGTCAAGGCGTTGCAGCCGGTTCAAGGTCAGGCGATGGCCGAACTGGTAGAGCACCCGGTCTTCGTCGTTGAAGCGTTTGACCTCTTCGACGATCTCGGTGAAATAGCCCAGCAGCATGGCCTCGACATAGGCCTCGGGATAAGGCTGCCCCTGCGCCCACAGATACCAGGCGACCGCCGAGGTCAGCAGTTCCAACCCGGGCATCGAGACGGTGATGGACAAGGCGCATTGATGATGGGTGACGAAGGTGCGGATCAAGCCATGCTCGACCATCACATGGCCCAGCGGCGACACCACCGAAGTCCGCAGCACCCGCAGGATGCGGAAAATCTCGGCGACCACCTTGTCGGTGTCGGACTTGCGCGGCAAAGCCTGATAGGCCTCCCAGCCGGTCTTGCCCTCGATCTCGGGGTAGCGGGCTTCCAGAAAGCCCTCCAGCAGCATGAAGGCGTTCAAGGTCGGCAGCAGATCGGGCAGCAGACTGTCCGAGCCGGTCTCGGGCGCGAAGCCGACCCGCTTCTTGCGGTGATACAGCTCCAGCTGGCGATGCTCTGGCAGACGCAGATGCGCCCCGAAACGATGGGTGAAATCAGCGATGATTTGCGGCAACAGCTTCATGCGGCTTCTCCGATCAGGAACGGAAACAAGGACGGCGGGAGAGCCGGGGCTAAGCCCTCCCGCCACAACACCCGTTACCAGGTGTTGAGAAGCCACTCGCGATCCTTGTTATATTCCATGTGGTTGAAGATGGCGTTGGCGATCGCCTCGCCCAGCTCCATCGCACCGGCATAGCCCATGGTGGGCTTGCGGTACAAACCAGCACGGTCAAAGGTGGGGAAGCCCACGCGGACCATGGGAACATTGTTGTAAATGCTCACATAGCGGCCCTTGGAATGGCCCAGGATCAGGTCGATCTGGTAGTTCGGATCGGTGACGCGCTTTTCCAGCTCCCACAGGTCGGCGTTGCACACCACTTCCATATCCCAGGTCACCTTGTCCTTCAGGGCCAGGATGCGGGGGTCCTTCTTGTACTTCGAGTTATCGTCGCCCAGCAGCAGCAGGACGGGCTCCAGCTCGACCTCGATGCAGAACTCGGCCAGGCCGATCACCAGGTCGGGATGACCGAACAGGGCGACCTTCTTGTTGGCGAAGAACATATGAGCCAGATCCTGAAGGGCATCCAGGGCCAGACCGCGCTCCTTGACGATGGAGTCGGGGATCGGCTTGCCGGTGATCTTGCTGATGGCCTGCAGCATGGCGTCGGTGTTGCCGATGCCGTAGGGCGTGCTGAGGATATGCGCCGGAACCTCGAACTCGCTGTTCAGATAGGTGGCGGTGGTCGCCCCCTCGTAGCGGGCCAGGGCCACCGAGGCCAACGCGTTGGGCGAGGCCTTGATGTCTTCCACCGTGGTGCTGCCCGAGGTGGTGATGCTCTTGTCGGGCATCATCGGGCTGTCGAAGGTCTCGGTGTCCATGAAGACGGTGGCGTCGACGCCCATTTCCGACATGTAGCGCTTCAGCAGCGTCACATCGCCGGGGTTCACCCAGCCGGGGAACAGGTTCAGCTTGCCCGAGGGAGCCGCCTTGTTGGTGGTGATGGTCTTGAACATCGCCAGCATGCATTCGGAATAGCCGCCGACCTGGCTGGCCTTGAAGCTGGGGGTGTGGACGGGCACCACATAGACCTTACGGTCCGGGAACTCTTCCTTCAGCATCTTGTTGCAGGCGCTGATATTGCCTTCGATGTCGTCACCGATGACCTCGGTCGAGCAGGTGGTGATCAGGGGGATCACCCGCAGCTCGGGGTAACGGCGGGCCAGCGTCATGACGCCGTCCTGAATACGCTGATGACCGCCGAACACCGCCGAGTCCTCGTGCAGCGAGGTCGAGGCCATGTCGAAGTTTTCCTTGAAATGCTGGGCGAACAGCAGACGCACGAACATCGTGCAGCCCTGACCGCCATGCACCAGCGGAATACAGTCCCGGACGCCGATGCCAGCATACTGAGCGCCGGCGGGCTGGCAGTCGTACATCGGATTGATGACGCCTGCGCGTTCTTTGGTGGTGATTTCGCAACCCATGGGGATTGACCTTTCATCTCGGAGGGGCGGCCCGCCTTGGGGGCCGCCCGCGTCGTTGTTTCAGACCCTGGGGGCATGTTCCCATGCCCCAAGCCTGCGCGGCTTGAGCGGGCCCGGGATCGGGCCGCCCCTGGCAGACCCTAATAGAGCGTGTGGTTCAGCTCGTGGTTCAGGGACTTGGTGATGGTGATCTCTTCCAGCTTGGCCTTCAGACCGGTCATCAGCTCGCGGATCTGGGCGCTACCGGCGTCCGAGATCCAGGGGAAGCGGGCCTTGAAATCGGCGACCATGATCTTGGCGTCGGCATAGAACAGACGATCCATCGGGGTCTCCTTGGCCGGGGGCTCGCCGGTCAGCAGATCGGTGGCGGTCTTCAAGATGCCATCGATGTTTTCCTGACGGTCCCAAGAGCGGGAGAAGAACTGCCACAGGCAGCGTTCCTGGACATAAGAGACCAGTTGTTCGAGCTTTTCGGGGTTCATTCCGCGGCCTCCTTGACGGGGGTGGCGACGCCGCCGCGAATATCGGTCGCGGCCAGCTTCAGCAGGGGATTGTGGACGGCGTTGTACATATCGCGGGCCAGGTTGACGAAGCCCTCGAAGCCCATGTAGGGGCCGTTGTGATAGCCGTGGCCGTTCACATAAGGAATATGCAGCTTCTTGACCAATTCGCCGACGCGCGGGCCGGTGAAGATCACGTCCGGCTTGACCAGATCGATGATCTCGAAGAATTCCAGCTCGTTGCCGTCATCGATGTAATAGGTGCCGGTCTGGCCGCGGGCGATGACCTTTTCGAAGTCTTCCTGATGGCCGAACTTCGAGGACATGGCGACAACCTGGACGCCCAGATCGTCTTCCACCGACTTGGTCCAGTGCCACAGGCGGGGACCGCCGGTCCAGATGGCCATCTTGGTGCCCTTCAGGCGTTCCTTGTACCAGTCCAGCTTGCCCTTCCACTTGGCCTCTTCCTCGGCGATCAGGGCTTCGCCCTTCTCTTCGATACCGAAGAAGGCGCAGATCTTGCGGATGCCTTCGGCCATATAGCTGAAGCCCCAGCTGTCGATATCCAGACGGGGGATGCCGTACTGCTTCTTCAACTCGTTGGCGATATAGCCCGAGGAACGGGCGCAGTTGACGACGTTCAGCTGCGCCTTGTGCATACGGCGCAGATCGTCATAGGTGCCGTTGCCGGTGAAGTGGGCGATCACCTGGATGCCCAGCTTGTCCCAGTACTGCTGCAGCAACTGCGTATCACCGCCGATGTTGAAATCGCCGATGAAGTTCATGGTGTAGGGGCTGGTGATCTCGGCGTCCAGGGTGCCGACCTTCTCGTTGATCCAGCCGATGTTCAGCACATGGTGGCCCTTGGACTGGGACACGCCGGCGAAACCGGGGCATTCGACGGTGAAGATGTCGACGTCGGGACGGGCTTCCATCACCTTCTTGGCCACGGCCTTGATGTCGTCGCCGATCAGGGCGGTCGGGCAGGTGGTGTAGATGATCATGCGCTTGACGTCGGGCATCTCGTCGAAGGCCTCGTGGCAGGACTTCTCAAGGCGCTTTTCGCCGCCGAACACGATGTGGCTTTCCTTCATGTCGGTCGACCAGACATACTTCATGTTGAAGTGGCCGTTGTCGGTCGGATACCGCTTGGTGTGCCAGGTGTCGTAGGCGCAGCCGATGGGGCCGTGGATCATCTGAATGGTGTCCTTGAGGACACCGCCGATGACCAGCTTGGCGCCGCAGAAGGCGCAGCCGCGCTCGGACAGCGTGCCAGGAATAGTGGCGGCGTTCGAGATCGGCAGGAAGTCGCGGGTGTCTTCACCCTCGACCTTCAAATAAATGTGCTTCTCGCGTTCAGGGATTACCTTGTCGCAATCCAGCAATACCATAGGCATATTTTGTTACTCCTCGCTTTGGGGCGGGGATCTTCTCCCCTACTCCCGTTTCATTTACCGCGAAGGCATTCGAGGCCTATAGAGCAGGAAGCGTGCCAACTGGCGCAAATGGCGGAAACACAAGGGTTCGCAAAGACGCCCTGCCCCCTGCCCGCCTTGTTCGTTCTCGCCGGTACGGAATTTCGGGGATTCGTACCGCGCCGTGAGCCAGCCCCGTTCATCTCGGTACAAAAGCGCCGAAAGCCGCTTGGCACGGCCATTGCGACGGCTCTCTCGCACACGAGCTTTCAAAGGAGTCCCCATGGCCGAGAGCATCAAAATCGCCGTCGCCGGCAAGGATGGCGGCAGCGTCAATGAACATTTCGGCCAGGCCGCCGCCTTCCTGATCTATGAGATGGACGATCAGGAGGCCCGCCTGACGGAAAGCCGGGCCATCGCCGACCATGCCCAGGAGGGCGAAGACCGCCGCGACACCATTCAGCGCATGCTGGCCGACTGCGCCGGACTGCTGGTGGCCCGCATCGGCCCGGTGCCGAAGGAAAAGATGGCCAAGGCCGGGATAGACGCCCGCGACGACTGGGCGGAACAGCCGGTCTCGGCGGCGCTGACGGCCTTTTGGACGGCGCGGAACAAGTCCGCCTCCAGCGGCATGGAAGAGGTTCTGCCTCCCGCCGATCCCAGCCGCTTCCGCCTGCTCCATTGCATGCTGCGGGTCGAGGATATGGAGCGGTCGCTGGACTTCTATACCCGCCTGTTGGGCCTCTCGGTGCTGGAGCGGCGCGAGCATAAGAAGAACCAGTTCACCCAGGTTTATCTCGGCTATCCCAGCGGCGGCATGACCCTGGAGCTGGTGCAGAACTGGAGCCAGGACAGCGACTATCAGAAGGGCGAGGGCTTCGGCCATTTCGCCATCGCCGTCAACGGCATCGGTTCCTTCTGCAAGATGCTGGAGGCAGAGGGCATCCCCATGCCCCGCCCGCCCCGCAGCCAGCGCCATGGCGAGAACATCGTCGCCTTTATCGAAGATCCCGACGGCTACCGCATCGAGCTGGTGCAGTACGCCCAATCCTTTGAGCAAACCAGTCAGGAGACAGCAGCATGAGCGTCGAATCCGCCAAGACCTACATCACCCGCATGCGCGAAGATGAAGACTTCCACCGCCGCATCAACGACTGCGAGGACGAAGCCGCCAACTGGGCCTTCCTCAAGGAAGCAGGCTATGATTTCAGCGTCGAGGAATTCAAGAAAGCGGCGGAAGAGATCTATGTCGAAAAGGGCATTGATCCCATTCGATAAGCCCTCACCCCAAACCCCTCTCCCGCCTGCGGGAGAGGGGCTTTAAGCCTTGCCCCGGAAGCTCTTATAGGTAATGTCGTACTGCTTCATGCGCAGGCCGAGAATGCGGCGGGTCAGGCCCAGCTCCTTGGCGGCTTCGGTGGTGTTGCCGCGATGGCTCTTCAGGGCTTCGACGATCATCTCATACTCCACCGCTTCCAGCTTGGCCGACAGGCCGCAGCCGAAGCTGGTGCCGGTCTCTTCCGAAGTTTGCAGCGACGGCGGCAGGTTATAGCCGTGGATCACCCCGTCATCGGCCAGGATCACCGAACGCTCGATGACATTTTCCAGCTCGCGGACATTGCCGGGCCAGTGATAGGCCATCAGCATTTCCAGTGCCGGGGTCGAGATGCGCTTCACATCCTTGGCCGTCTCGGCCGAGAACTTGGCGACGAAATGATCGGCCAGGGTGATGATGTCGCTGCCCCGTTCCCGCAGCGGCGGAATGGTGATGGGGAAAACGAACAGCCGGTAATAGAGGTCTTCGCGGAAGGTTCCCTGCTCGACCATTTCCAGCAGATTGCGGTTGGTGGCGGCGATGATGCGCAGATCGACCCGCACCGGGCGGCTGCCGCCGACCCGCTCGAAGGTGCGTTCCTGCAAGATGCGCAGCAGCTTGGCCTGGGTCTGCAAGGTCAGCTCGCCCACCTCGTCCAGAAAGATGGTGCCGCCGTCGGCCAGCTCGAACTTGCCCTTGCGCAAAGCCGCCGCGCCGGTGAAGGAGCCCTTCTCATGGCCGAACAGCTCGGACTCGACGATGCTTTCCGGCAGGGCGGCGCAATTGAACTTGATGAAGGGGCCGTCGGCGGTGGCGCCGTGATAATGGATGGCGTTGGCCACCAGCTCCTTGCCGACACCGCTCTCGCCCAGGATCAAGACCGTGGTCTTGGTGGCGGCGATCTTGTCGATCAGTTGATAGACCTCTTGCATCGGCTTGGAATTGCCGATGATGTTCGAAGGCTTGAAGCGTTCCTTCAGGGCATTCTGCAAGCGGCGGTTCTCGCCTTCCAGCCGCACCCGGTCGATGTTCTCGGTCAGATACAGCTCTACCGCCGGGGCGATCATCGAGGCGATGGTCGCCATCAGCTCGACATCCTGCTTGAACAGGCGACGGTTGTCATAGGTTCGCTCGGCGCTGATGGTGCCCAGCACCTTCTTGCCATGCAGGATCGGCACGCAGAAGAAGGAGGAATTCATATCCGCCCCGCCATTGCGGCTTTGGGTGCGGTTCAGAAAGCTGGGATCGTCGCGCAGGCGCGGCACCACCATGGTCTTGCCGGTTTCGACCACCTGGCCGGTCACGCCTTCTCCCAGGGAATAGATGCCCCGCGCCTTCTGTTCCTCGGTCAGGCCGAAGCTTTGATGCAAGATGATACTGCCCGCCTCGCGGTCGAACAGACTGACCATGCCGCGCAGGATGTTCATGCGCTCTTGCATCACTTTGAGGATGACCGACAGCGCCTGAGCCAAGTCCTCGTTGCCGGTGATGATCTGGCTGACCTGATACAAAGTCGGCAGCACATTGACCCGGCATTCGCCGGTCTTGCAGTCGGTGAAATCGTCGGCGATGCCGTCCAGCTCGATGGTGAAGCCATGCTTCAGTCCTTCGCTGGTTTCGGTCCCTGCGGTGATTTCCGAAGCTCTGCCGGGAAACGCAACGGCCATTCCAACCCGCCCCTTCGTTATATACTCATGCTACATATCAAATGCACTTACCCCTGCATTTTCAATAGATTCCTCGCCATTCTTGCATTTTGTACGAGTCAGAACACAGTGTAGCAAATTCAACATCGCAAATTTCTCAGGGTGCATTTGCGACAATGTACGACATTGTGCATCTTTGTACCGATACGTACGGAAAAACAGGGTATTTCCGCTGATATGGCGCAAATAGGCGTCAGCCAAACTGGCCCGATGCTTGCGATAGCTCTTTGGTCACGACCGGAGGGACCGCGATGAAGGCCGAAGAGATCGAGGCGCTGCAGGACGAGCCAGCCTGCGCCCACAACAAGAAGAGCAAGTCCGGCTGCGCCCGTCCGCAGCCCGGAGCCACCCAGGGTGGCTGCTGCTTCGACGGCGCCCGCAACGCCTTGCTGCCCATCGCCGATGTCGCCCACATCGTCCACGGCCCTATCGGCTGCGCCGGATCATCCTGGGACAATCGCGGCACGCGGTCTTCGGGGGCGACCTTGTTCCGGCGGGGCATGACCACCGATCTGTCGGATCTGGAAATCATCATGGGCGGCGGTGAGAAGCGCCTCTACAAGGCCATCCGCCAGGCGGTGGAAAGCCATCATCCGCCCGCCGTCTTCGTCTATGTCACCTGTGTCCCCGCCCTGCATGGCGATGATGTGGAGGCTGTCTGCAAGGCGGCTTCGGAACGGTTCGGCCTGCCGGTGATCCCGGTGGATGCCGCCGGGTTCTATGGCAACAAGAACCTGGGCAACAAGGTGGCGGGCGATGTCATCTATAAGCGGGTCATCGGCACCCGCGAGCCCGACCCGGTGCCGCCCAGCGCCCAGCGCCCCGGCATCAAGACCCACGACATCAATCTGATCGGCGAATGGAATGTGGGTGGCGAGTTCTGGAATGTCGCCCCGCTATTCGACGAACTGGGCCTGCGCATTCTTTGCACCTTCTCGGGCGATTCCCGGTTCCGCGAGGTTCAGACCATGCATCGGGCCGAGGCCAGCATGGTGGTCTGTTCCAAGGCCATGCTGGCGGTTGCCCGGCGTATCGACGAAGATTATGCCGTGCCCTTCTTCGAGGGCAGCTTCTACGGTGTCCATGACACCGGCGAAGCCTTCCGCAACTTCGCCCGACTGCTGAACGATCCCGACCTGACGGCGCGCACCGAAGCCCTGATCGCCCGCGAGGAAGCCCGCGTCAAGGCCGAGTTGAACCGCATGCGCGATCAATTGGGCGGCAAGCGGGCGCTACTCTTCACAGGCGGCTATAAAAGCTGGTCCATCGTCTCGGCCATGCAGGAAATGGGCATGGTGGTGGTCGCCACCGGCACCGAGAAATCCACCCCGGAAGACAAGGCCCGCATCCTTGAACTGATGGGCCCCGAAGCCCGCATGATCTCGGACAATGACCAGACCCGGCTATTGCAGCTGTTCCACGAAACCCAGGCCGACATCATGGTGGCCGGCGATCGGTATATCTATCCCACCCTGAAATCGCGGGTGCCTTTCCTCGATATCGACCATGTGCGCTCCATCGGCTATGCCGGTTATGACGGGATGATCGAACTGGGCAAGCGTCTGTGCGGCGCGTTGAACAGCCCTGTCTGGGCCAAGGTCTCGCGCCCGGCCCCCTGGCAGGAGGCAGCGGAATGACGCGGGGCATCGCTTCGGGCAAGGCCCTGACCGTCAATCCGCTGAAAGTCAGCCAGCCCATCGGCGCGTCCCTGGCCTTTCTGGGATTGCGCGACTGCATGCCGCTGGAACATGGGGCGCGGGGCTGCACCTCGTTCAACAAGCTGTTCTTCATGCGCCATTTCGCCGAGCCGATCCCCTTGCAGACCACCGCCATGGACATGGTCACCACGGTCATCGGCGCCGATGAAAATGTGGTCGAGGCGCTGCACACCATCGCCGTCACCAACCATCCCCAGGTGATCGGCCTGATCACCACCGGCCTGACCGAGACCCAAGGGGCCGACATTCCCCGCACCATCCGCATGTTCCGCCAGCTGCATCCCGAGCATGATGCCGTCGCGGTGGTGCCGGTGAATGCCACCGACACCCTGGGCTGCCTGGAAACCGGCTTTGCCCTGGCGGTCGAGGCGATGGTGGACACGCTGGTGCTGGCCCGCTCGGCGGCGGTGCATCGCCCCTGGCAGGTCAATATCCTGGCCTCGGCCATGCTCACCCCCGGCGATGTCGAGGCGCTGAAGGACTGGGTCGAAAGCTATGGCCTGACTGCCGTGATGCTCCCTGATCTGGCCGACTCGATGGACGGCCATCTGATCCCCGAAGGCTTTTCCACCCTGACCTATGGCGGCAGCCCGATCGAGCATATCGCCAACATGGGTGAATCCGTCGCCAGTCTGGTGATCGGCCCCTCGCTGGCCAAGGCCGCCGATGCGCTCAAGAGCAAGACCGGCGTCCCCGATTACCGCTTTGCCGGATTATCCAATCTGGAAGATTGCGACGCCTTCAACCAAGTCCTCGCCAAACTGTCGGGCCGCCCGGTCAGCCCCAAGCAGCAGCGAGGCCGGGATCAGTTGCTGGATGCCCTGGTGGACTGCAACTTCCATTTCAGCGACACCCCCGTCGCCATCGCCGCCGACGCCGACATGCTCGCCAGCCTGACCCGACTGCTCCACGGGCTGGGAGCCAAGGTCGTCGCGGCGGTGGTTCCGGCCCAAGCCACTTGTCTGAGCGATCTTCCGATCGACGCCGTCACCGTCGGCGATCTGGAGGATCTGGAAGATCAAGCCACCGCCCATGGCGCGCAGCTCTTGATCACCAACTCCCACGGGACCGAAATCGCCAAGCGGCTCAAGATACCGCTGCTGCGGGCCGGCTTCCCGCTCTATGACGAAGTGGGGGCTCATGCCCGCTGCCGCATCGGCTATGGCGGCATCCGTCAGACCATCTTCGACATGGCCAACCTGCTGCAAAGCCATCACCAGGAAATCCAGCCCTACCGCTCGATCTATTGGCAGGGCACCCCCCGCGAGCAAGAGGTGTCCGCATGATCCGTGTCGCCTTCGCCACCCAGGATGTCGAGAAAGTGAACCTGCATTTCGGCGCTGCCGACCGATTGGCGATCTATGAAGTGCGGGCCGGCGCCGCCGATCTGGTGGCGGTGGCCGACTTTCAGCAGGCCGAGATGAAGGGCGAGAACAAGGACAAGGCCCTGCCCGCCGGAGCCTCATCGGCTCCTCTCGACCCAGACGCATCCCAGCCCGAGGACAAGGTCATCGCCAAGCTGGAATTCGTCGAAGGCTGCGCCGCCGTCTATGCCGCCTCGATCGGAGCCTCCTCCATCAAGCGGCTGCTGGCGCTGGGCATCCAGCCGATCATGGTGGATAACGGCCATGACATCATGGACCTGTTGAACGAGGTCAGCCTGGGCATTGTCCATGGCGGCCTGTCCTGGGTCGACCGCGCCGTCGCCAAGGCTCAGGGCTTCAAGTCCAAGGCCACCGGTGCGGCGGGCTTGCGTCTGGTCACCTCGGTCGAGGAGCTGGACGGATGAAATTCGCCCTCTCGACCCTGGCCCTGCCGCCCGCGTCTCTGCCCCTCTTGCTGCCGCATCTGCGTCAAATGGGCTTCACCGGCATCGAGGTGATGCCCGCCGCCCTGCCCGCCGGAAGCCGGGCGCTGGCGACCTTTCGCTATAGCGCCGAGCAGGCGGGGCTGGAGATCGTCGGGCTGGACGACATTCTGTCCGAGCCCTTCCATCTGGCACGCTTGGCCGACCCTGCCGAAATGACGGCGCTGGTCGAGCGGATCGCCGGCCTGTCGGCCCTCTGCCGCGATCTGGGCGGCCACAGCCTGACCCTGGGGAGTCAGCGCCGCATCGGCGACGTTCCTTCCAGCGAAGCCTGGACCCTATGCCGCCTGTTCCTGGACAAACTGCTGCCCCGCATCGAGGAGCACGGCACCCTGTTCTGCTTCGAGCCTCTGGGGCCGCAGCATGCCGATTTCTGTGGACCGGCGCGGGAATGCCGGCTGCTGGTGGATTATGTCGATCATCCCGGCTTCGGACTACAGATGAACTCCCGCGCCCAGGTCGAGAACGGTGAGCCGGGTCACGCCCCCTTCTCGGCCTTACGCGGCCGGCTGGATCTGTTCCAAGCCTCTGAGCCGGGCTTCGCCCCCATCGGCGAGACCGGGCTGGTGGACCATGCCGACATGCGCCGTCATCTATCCTCGATCAATCACAAGAACTGGGTGGTGCTGAAGCAGCGCCCTGCCGCCGATCCGCTGGAAGGGCTGCGCCAATCGGCCCGGCTGTTCAGCGACTGGTATCTGCGGCTCGACAATCTTTCCATGTTGAAGCGCCAAGCCGCCCTGGCCCAGGGAGCAAGCCTATGACCGATGACGAACGCCTGAAGATCATCACCGACGCTATCGAGACCGTCCGCCCCAATGTCCAAGCCGATGGCGGCGATATCGAGTTGGTCAGCGCCAATGCCGATGAAGTGCGGGTGCGTCTGACCGGAGCCTGCACCCATTGCGCCATGGCCGGCCAGACCCTGGGTGGTCTTCGCCGTTATTTGATGCATGCCCTGAACAGCCCCATCCGGGTCTTGCCGGCCCATTGAGGTGAGCATGAACAGCAGCGCCCGCCCCCGTCTCAGCCTGAAGTCGCCACCCCAACTCAGCGCCGCTCCCTTCGAGCCTGCCCAGGCGCCTTGGATACGCCCCGGCGTGGTGGTGCATGAGGCAGGCATGCGGGCCGATGAGCTGCTGGCGAAATTCGCCCTGACCCTGCGCCAGCGCGGCTTTCAGGTGGCGGGCTGCCTGCGCTTTGGCCAAAACGGCGACAGGCTTTTGGACCTTGCCAGCAATCTGCCCTTCGAGATCGCCAGCATGGGCGAGGCCGAAGCCGCTGCCAAGCGCATGCGCGCCGCCATGCGTGACGAAGCCGACTTGGTGGTGGTCAGCCATTTCAGCTATCTGGAAGGAGCCGCCCGCTCCCTGAAGGCCACCGTCGGCCAAGGCCCGGCACAGGGCATGCCGGTGCTGACCGCCATCACCGGCGATGACATCCATGACTGGCTGGGGTTCGCCGGCCAGGACGGCAGCATGATCTCGCCCAACATGAAGAATCTCTGGCGCTGGTGGGGCCCCGAGCGGCTCTATCGCGATCTCGCCTTGGGTGTCGCCGAGGACGAGGTGGTGCAGATTGCCTGCGGCCAGCGTTGGATCATGGTCGAAGGCCCCCACGGCTCGGGGCTGGCCTATCTGCCGCGCTATCCCAAGGAGCTGCTCCCTCGCCTGCCTGGCCTGACCCGCCGCAGCCTGCGGCAATTGGCCGAGCTCTCCGCCAGCTGGGACCCCGCCGAGATGGCCTTAGGGATCGCCGCCATCAATGCCCATTACAACCGCCTGGACCAAGAGCTTCCCCTGGGCAACGGCACCCATCATTTCACCCAGGAGCAAGGCCGGGTGGTAGCGGTCGGAGCCTTCCCCGGCCTGGGCTCGGTGCTGCCCAACTGCGCCGTCATCGAGACCGATCCGCGGCCGGGAGAATACCCCACCGTCGCCATGGACAGCCTGTTGCCCGGTTCCTCTGCCGCCGTGGTCAATTCCTCGACCCTGATCAACCGCAATCTGCCGCGAATCCTGCGGCTGGCCCAAGGGGCGCGGGTGGCGATGGTCGGTCCCTCGACCCCCATGACGCCACGCCTGCATCACTATGGCGTCGAGGTTCTGGGCGGCTTGCAGATCACCAACCCCAAGGGCATGGCCGCCGCCGTCAAGGCCGGAGCCCACCCTAAGGATTTCCTCAATTACGGCCGCTTCGTGCATCAGCGTCAAAGCGATGAGCAGCACAAGCCCTGCCGCTTCCTTGCCCCGGCCTAGGAGAGCCCCCCCGCCATGAGCCACGAGCCTTTCGCCCACCAGATCTATTATATGATCCTGACCGACATCGCGATTTCCATGGCGGTGCGCACCTTGCTGCCCGAACATACCTTGGCGGCGGAGGGCGTGGATTATCAGCCCGGCGCCTATCACCAGGCCTGGGCCGCCGCCGAGATCGACAAGCTGCAACGCCATAAAGTTACCGCCCTGGCCAATGCCGGACTGGGCGCTCTGGCCAAGATGGAACCGCAGCCCCTGAAGGACCAAGCCGAACGCTTCGGCGTCCCCCTGGAGCTGGAGACCGCCCAGGCGATGTTCGACTACTACACCAACAAGCGCGATGCCGTTTTGACTTACAAGCGTTGAAACGGGGGCAGGAGAAAAAGGGGAGCCGGGGAACTGGTTCCCCTTTTTTGTATCGGGCTTCGCCCTTTAGTCCCTCAGCCTAAGCGCGGGCATCCGCCCGCTTGGCCGCCGCCTCAATGGCGGCTGGTGAGAAGATGTTTGTGGGGAGAGGACGAGCTTACTCTTAGAGAGAGTTCGTCCTCTCCTGCTTTAGACCTACTTCAGAATATTGGTCGCGTCGGGGCTTTCCTTGGCGATGGCTTCGATCCATTGGCGGACCAGGGCCACGTCGGGATCGACGGCGGGAATGAAGGATTCGGCGCGGAAGACCTTCAGGGCTTCGGGATCATTGACCTCGATAAAGGCCTTGCGCAGCTGTTCCTTGAAGGCCGGGTCCAGTCCGTCGCGGAAGGTCCACATATATTCGGGAATATCCGGCGAATCCGCCAGGATGCGCACCGCCGCCGAGTCGATCTTGCCTTCCTTCAGCAGCCGCTCATAGACCGGCTTGGACAGGCCGCCCGCCGCCACCTTGTGATTGGCGACCGCCAGGGCCACGGCGTCATGAGCCCCCAGCACCCGCAAGGTGTAATCCCGCTCGGACACCAGACCGGCATTGACCAGCATGAAGCGCGGCACCCAGGTGCCCGAGGTCGAGGCGGGATCGCCAAAGGCGATTTCCTGTCCCTTGAGATCGGCCAGACTTTTCGCCGGGCTGTCGGCGGGAACGATCACCACCGCCTTGAAGGTCGGCCCCACCAGCGCGTGGGACGGGCGGGCGAATGGTTCCAATTTGGACTTTCTGCTTTGCAGAATGTACGTCACCGGCCCCAAATAGGCGATGTCGATGCGGCCAAAGCGCAGCGCCTCGCTGGTGGCGGCATAATTGGCCCCGACCACCAGTTCCACCGGCATGCCCAGGCGCTTTTCCAGATAATTTCGCAAAGGCTCGTTCAGGCGCATCACCGTCGGAGCCGATTCCCCCGGCAACAGGCCGACCACCAGCTTTTCGGGCTTGGCATCGGCAGCCATAGTGGCTTGATCACTGAGAAGGACAAATGCCAATAAGGCAAGAAGACCGCGCATCAAGATACGAAACGTCATGAGACACCTCCAATGATCCGCCCCAGCCCTAGCGATGGCGCGGCAGTGGAGACATCAGCAATCATCATGCCATTATTACTTTGTTCTATATTAAATCCACGACATAATCAGAAACAGCGACATCATTCAGCATCTTTACAGCACCATCTTTAGCAGTTCCTAAATAAAGAAAACCGACGATCTGGTCCTGTTCCTTCAACCCTAGCAAGCCATGCAGGTTGCGGTCGAACATCGGCCAGCCCGAACGCCAGACTCCGGCGAAGCCCTGGGCCACCGCCGCCATCTGCATGGCCATCACCGCACAGCCCGCAGTCAGCTGTTGCTCGAAGCGAGTGACGATGTCATGGGGCTTGTGCAGGGCGGCGACCACGATCACCAGCGGCGCCCGCAAGGGCATCTTTGGCGCGCGGGCGATGGTTTCCTCGGGCTTCCCCGATTGGATTGCCGCTTTCTCCATCAAGGCCCCCAGCGTCACCAACCCCTCGCCCCGAGCCAGGATGAAGCGATAGGGCCGCAAGCTGAGGAAGTCGGGCACCCGCAAGGCCGCTCTCAGGATCGTCTCCAGCGCCTCGCCTTCGGGGGCCGGTTCGGTCAGACTGTGGGTGGAGCGCCGCTCCAGCAACAGGGTCACAGCGTCCATGCGATGGCACTCCCTTGATCTTCGATGCGGTCCCCGGCCCGCAGGCGGTGACGAATGTCCATCATGCAGGCATCCAGCCGATGCAGCTCTTCGAGCGCCGCCCGCTCCAGGTAGGAGGTCTCGATGACCTTTTTCACCGCGCCATTGCCGATGACGATGCGCCGCCCGCCCATCAAGGCCAGAATGGGATCATGGGTCGAAACCAGCACGATCTTGTCCTTGGCCACCAGCAGGTCCAGCGCCTTGCGGCGGTCGATGCCGGCATTCTCGATCTCGTCGATCAGCACGATGGGCGAGACCGACAGCAAGGCGGTGTCGGCGATCATCAAGGCCCGGCTCTGACCGCCGCTCAACTGGGTCAAGGAGGTCGCCGGGCCGAACGCTTCGCCCGCCAGATCGTTGGCGCAGGCCACCACCTCGGCGGCGACCCGCTCGGGCTCCTCCACTTGACGGCAGCGGGCATGCAGGGCCAGAAACTCGCCCACCGTCAGATCGACCACGAAGTTCATATTCTGCGACAACTGGGCGATCAGCCGGCGATTGGAGCCGAAACGCCAGACGGGATCGGGCTCCTGACCATTCACCAGCACCCGCCGCCCCGACGGCGTATCGCCCTGGGCCAGACATTCGATATCGGCCAGCAGGCGGCTTTTCCCCGAGCCGGTGGGACCGACGATGCACAGAATTTCCCCCAGCCGAACCTCCAGGCTCAGGGCCTCGGGCTGGCCGTCCTTGTCCTGCCCGCCCAGCAGGGTCAGCGAAGACAGCGGGCATTTGCGGCAGCCCGGCTTGGCGGCCATGGGCGGCTGGAACATCATGACGGCTTGCCTTCGAAGCTCATCTTGCGGACATTGCCGCGCTGATGATCGGCGCCGATGCAGGTCTCGCCGACACAATAGGGACAGACCGCCGAGGGCATGGGGAAACGCAAGCGGCTGCCCTCCAGCCGCTCGACCTCGGGGGCTCGCGCCAGATGAAAGCCCAACTCGACCGAGCCCTGGCCGGTGATGCCGTTGAAGGACAGCAAGACCGCCTTGGGATTGGCCTCCTGGACGTTATAGGCGAACACCTCGCGCTCGGCCTGACTGACGATGTCGCCCTTGGTCACCACCACGATATCGGCCAGCTTCAGCATCGGCCCGATCTTGCGCGGCGTATGGATGCCCGACAGGGTATCCACCACGCAGACGCCCAAAGCTCCCTGGATATGCGGCGAGCAGCGATTGCACAGCCCGGCGCTTTCGGCGATCAAGAGATCCAGCCCCTGCCCCTTGGCCCAGGTCAGGCAGTCATCGATATTGCTGACGAAGAAATGATCGGGACATAAGCCCCCCGCCAGCCCGACCACCACCGGCAGGCCAGCCTTGCCATAGGTCTCGTCGTCGCAGGTGGAGAGGGAGTCGAACTTCACCACGCCGATGCGCCCGGCCTTGTCGCCCAGCATCCGGGCGGTCTTCAGGATCACCGAGGTCTTGCCCACCGAGGGCGGTCCAGCCACCGTGATCACCCGCATGGCAAGGCCTCCAGGGCGTGGGCGCGGATGGCCTTCAACAGGGCGGCGGTGGAGGGATGACGGATCATCTCCCAGCCCGGCCATGCCAGACTTGCTCCCGGGGGCAGATCCAGCACGCCGGTGGGGCAGAGCGCCGGATAGCGGTTATAGTTCAAATAGGCCGCCAAGCCTTCGCCGGTGAAATGCGCGATCAGGCTTTGCATCCGCTGCTGTTCGCCGTCTTTCACCGTCAGCCACAGGGGATAGGCCCAGGCGCCGTCCTCGGACCAGACCAGTTCCGTCTCGGCCCGGCGCGGACAAAGGCAGGCCAGCGACCAGGGCAGAATATAAATCCCCGCCACCGAAGCGCCGCCGCCGGCGATGCGCGGCATCACGGTGGAATGCATCAGGGTCGGCACATTAGCCAATAGCCGATCCAGCCCCGCCATCCCAAAGCGCCGCACCATGCAAAGCAGGAAGAACAGGTTGATCTGGCGGAACGGCCCCGCCCCCGGCGGCTTCCAGCCGCTGAAGACCACTTGGCCGCGATAGTCGGGCTCCAGCAGATCGGCCCAGCGGCGCGGCACCGGCAGATTGCCCAGCTGCGTCTTATCCACCAGCATGACGAAGGGGGCGACGGAATAGACGCCGACCCAGCCCTTGGGGTCCAGCATGGGGCGAAAGACCTCGGCCACCCCCTCGGGCTGGCAGGCCGAGAAGGCGCCTTGCTCGACATAGGTACGGTGAAAGGCGCGGTTGAAGACATTGCCATGCTCAGCCGAGACCAGCATCGCCGGAAAATCCGCAAGACGGCGGATCTGGCGTAGCCGTTCGAAAGGCCCGCGCCCGCCCTGCCCCAGCGGCATGCAGCATTTCAGATCGTCGCGGCCCAGCAGCGTCTCGGCAAGGCTGTCACGGATCCATTGGCGCAAGGGCACCGGCACATTTCCCAGGAAGTCCCAGCCGCGAGCGCAGCCCCAGGATCGCTCCTGGTCGGCGAAGACCGTCGAGGACAGTTCGATAGGCGCCGTTACATTCATCGCGCCAGCCCTCCCGACACCAGCCCTTGGCGCTGCAGGCTGAACTCGACCACATGGCCCAGCACATCGGCCTGATCCAGCCCCCATTGGCTGGCCGCCAGACAGATGGCGCCGCTGCGGCCGATATGGCAGCACAGATTGAATTCCAAAAAGGTCCGCCGCCCGGTCGCCGGATCGAAGCGGTAATCCAGCCGCAGGTAATCCATCGGCCCGACGGCCTTCCACAGCGCCTCGGCGTCCGCGACGAAGCCGCTGCCCGCCGCGCCGGGATCGAACATCTCGTAGCCCAGCGGATCGTCGCGCTTTAGGTCTTCCGTGATTATGCCCCCCGCCTTGTCCGAGCCGGGACGCACCACCCCCAGCAGGATCGGCCACCGCCCGCCCAGCACCGGCAGCGTCAGATCGATCCCGGGCGCGAATTGCTCGACCAGCACCGCCATGCCGCGGGCCATCAGCTTGCGAGCGACTTGGGCGGCTCCGGCCCAATCCTCTTGCAACGAGTCGGCGCTGATGCCTTCCGAGGCGGCGCCGAAGCGGTTCTTGACGAAATAGGGGCCGGGAAAGCTGGGCGGCGTTTCCAGATCGCCCTCGCGGCCATAGACCGCGCCCTCGGCCACCGGCAGACCGGCGCTGCGCAGGGCCAGCTTCGAGAACCATTTATCCTCGGCCAGCGCCCGCAGATTGGCTGGAGCCCCAACGCAGGGAAGCCCCAGAAAGGAACAGGTGGAGGCGACGAAGATCTCGGGGTTCTCCATCGGCACCCGGTTCAGCAGCGAGAAGACCAGATCGGTGCGCCCCGCCTCGGCCCACAGGGCGTGCCCCGCGCTGGCGGTGCGGACCGGATAGCCCAGCCCGCTCAGCACATGGAACAGCCGGTGATAATAGGCGGGATAACCGCCGTCGCCGGGATAAGAGCGGCAGAGATAGGCCGGTTCCTCAGGGACATTGCGGGCCATCAGAAGGATGCGGGTCTCCGGCGCCGGCGGCGGGCGGAGGATAAGGTCGGGAACGGACGGCAGCACCATCATGGACAAGGCTCCTTCTGCGGCCTGTCCCTTGTTCTCAGCAAATGCCGGGCCAATGGCGCAGCTGCGGGCTTGCCGCCTTATCATGCCGGAGAATTGTTCCGTCTGGTGCCGCTCCCCCCTGCCTTTCGTACCCTTGGGTGCGTTTCGCCCCCGCCCACGCTTAATCGTATTTATCGATTTTTGTAGACATATTAATCAATTTCACAAATTACTCAATCAGCGGCATCATCTCCTCATTCGAAGCCCACAGACTTCTCGATGGAGTAGACGATGTCCCTGATCAATACCGAAATTAAGCCCTTCAAAGCCCAGGCCTTCAAGCAGGGCAGCTTTGTCGCCGTAACCGACGCCGATCTGCGCGGCAAGTGGTCGGTGGTGTTCTTCTACCCGGCCGACTTCACCTTCGTCTGCCCGACCGAGCTGGAAGACCTGGCCGACAACTACGCCGAGTTCCAGGGCCTGGGCGTCGAGATCTACAGCGTCTCGACCGACACCCACTTCGCCCACAAGGCCTGGCACGACACCTCGGAGGCGGTGAAGAAGATCGGCTACACCATGGTCGGCGACCCCACCGGCACCATCAGCCGCAACTTCGAAGTCTATATCGAGGAAGTCGGTCTGGCGGATCGCGGCACCTTCGTGGTCGACCCCCAGGGCAAGATCCAGATCATCGAAATCACCGCCGGCGGCGTCGGCCGCGACGCCAAGGAACTGCTGCGCAAGGTCAAGGCCGCCCAGTATGTCGCCAGCCACCCCGGCGAGGTCTGCCCGGCCAAGTGGAAGGAAGGCGAGAAGACCCTCGCTCCGTCCCTGGATCTGGTCGGCAAGATCTAAACATCCGCACATCCCCGGAGGCGTCCCCTCGCCTCCGGGGCCCCGCCCCCGCTTGCAGGAGAGAGACAAATGTTGGACGCCGCCTTGCAGGACCAGTTGAAGACCTATCTGACCTATATCCGCCAGCCCATCGAGTTGGTGGCCAGCCTGAAGGGTGACGACAAGTCCGACGAACTCCTGGCCCTGCTGACCGACATCGCCGCCTTGTCCGACAAGGTCTCGGTGGTGCGCGACGATGCCGACGCCCGCAAGCCCTCCTTCGCCATCCGTCCCGCCAAGGCGGCTACCGCCCCCGGAGCTGCAAACACCTCTGTGCGTTTCGCCGGTCTGCCCATGGGGCATGAATTCAATTCGCTGGTGCTGGCCCTGTTGCAGGTCGGCGGCCATCCCTCGAAGACCGCCGAGGACATCCAGGCGCAGATCAAGGCGCTGGAGGGCGACTATGTCTTCGAGACCTATTTCTCGCTGTCCTGCCAGAACTGCCCCGATGTGGTGCAGGCGCTCAATCTGATGGCGGCGCTGAACCCACGCATCCGCCACACCGCCATCGACGGCGCCTTGTTCCAGGCGGAAGTCGACGAGCGTCAGATCATGGCGGTGCCGGCGATCTATCTGAACGGCCAGCCCTTCGGCCAAGGCCGCATGAGCCTGGAGCAGATCCTGGCCAAGCTGGATAGCAGCGCCGCCGCCCGCGATGCCGCCGCCATCGACGCCAAGGATGTCTTCGACGTGCTGGTGGTGGGCGGTGGCCCGGCTGGCTCTGCCGCCGCCGTCTACGCCGCCCGCAAGGGCATCCGCACTGGGGTGGTAGCGGAACGGTTCGGCGGTCAGGTGCTGGACACCATGGCCATCGAGAATTTCATCTCGGTGCCCCATACCGAAGGCCCCAAGCTGGCCGCCGCGCTGGAACAGCAAGTCACCTCCTATGGCGTCGATATCATGACTGTGCAAAAGGCCCAGTCGCTGATCCCCGCCGCCTATGGCGAGCCGATCCAGCTGAAGCTGGAAAGCGGCGCCACGGTGAAGGCCAAGAGCGTCATCCTGTCCACGGGGGCGCGCTGGCGGACCATGAACGTGCCGGGCGAATACCAGTACCGCAACAAGGGCGTGGCCTTCTGCCCCCATTGCGACGGCCCCTTGTTCAAGGGCAAGCGGGTAGCGGTGATCGGCGGCGGCAATTCCGGCGTCGAGGCAGCCATCGATCTGGCGGGCATCGTCGCCCATGTCACCTTGCTGGAGTTCGACTCCAGCCTGCGGGCCGACGCCGTGCTGCAAGCCAAGCTGCGCTCGTTGGGCAATGTCGAGGTGATCACCTCGGCCCAGACCACCGAAGTGCTGGGCGACGGCGCCAAGGTCACCGGCCTGGCCTATCGCGACCGCAGCAGCGGCGAGCAACGCCAGGTCGCCCTGGACGGCGTCTTCGTGCAGATCGGCCTGGTGCCCAACACCGAATGGCTGAAGGGCGTGCTGGCCCTGAGCCCGCGCGGCGAGATCGAAGTGGATGTGCGGGGCCAGACCTCGGTGCCCGGCGTATTCGCCGCCGGTGACGCCACCACCTCGCCCTTCAAGCAGATCATCATCGCCATGGGCGACGGCGCCAAGGCCTCGCTGGCGGCCTTCGATCACCTGATCCGCAGCAGCGCCACCTAAGCGCCTCCCCCCGGCAAGACCACTCTTGTCGGGGGTGCATGTTTTTTATTCTCTCATAGCATCGTATGACGCATCATGACTCGCACCTAGGATTGTCCCTTGGAGATCAGGCCGTTGCCGAAGACTTTGTGGCTGAAATTCGTCTCCGCCATTCTGCCGATCGCTTTGATCCTGGCGGTGGGTGAGGCCTTGGCGTTCACCCATATCATCGACAGCGTCGTCCAGGCCCTAAGCCAGCGGTTCGTCACCCAGCAGGTCTATTACGACCGCAGCCGCACCCTTTACCCGCTGCTGCAAGAACTGGCGCTGGCCCGCAAGCTGGCCCGGTCGCCGTCCCTGATCGAGTGGGCGGTCAACGAATCCGACCCTGCGGCCCGCAAGCGCGGGCTGGCCGAGCTGGAAAGCTTCCGCGGCGTCTTCAAGGACAAGAGCTATTTCTTCGCCATCGACCGCTCAGGAAATTACTATTTCAACGATGCCGAAAACTCTTACGCCCGGCGCGAGTTCCGCTACACCCTGTCGGAAGCCTCGAAGGATGACCGCTGGTATTTCCAGACCAAGAAGAACCAGGATGAATGCCAGCTCAACGTCAACAACGACACCGAGCTGCAAGTCACCAAGATCTGGATCAACTGCCTAGTCCGCCAGAACGAGACCATCGTCGGCGTCGTCGGCACCGGCATCGAGCTGACCAATTTCGTCCGCGACGTGCTGAACCAGCACCAAGAGGGCGTGGTCAATATGTTCGTCGATCAGGACGGCGCCATCCAGGCCCATCCCGACATCCGCAAGATCGACCTGCATACCCTGACCAAGGCGGACGAGGAAAAAAGCACCGTCTTCAAGCTGCTCGACAGCGACGGCGACCGCGAACGGCTGCGCCAGCTGCTGGCCCGCATTCGCCTGTCCGCCAACGAAACCGGCGCCGATTATGCCCAGATGGGCGGCGCCAAGGTGCTGGTCGGCGTGGCCTATATGCCCGAGATCGGCTGGTTCAACATCACCGTGATGAAGCCCGATCTGTGGGTGCTGGGCCACGGCTTCATTCCGCTGGCCTTGCTAATGGGGGTCAGCATCGTACTGACCATTCTGGCGATCTCGCTCTTGCTGCATCGGCTGGTGCTGCGCCGGATCGGCCGGCTGGACCGGGCCGTCGCCAAGCTGAAGGATTACGACGACAACAGCGATCTGCGCGATGACAGCCAAGACGAGATCGGACGGCTGACCAACAGCTTCGTCGATCTGTCCGAGATCGTCCGCAAGAACCGTCAGAACCTGAAGCAAGAGGTCGAGGATCGCACCCGCGATCTGATAGCCGCCCGCGACGAGGCCCAACGGGCCGAGCATGAACTGGCCGCCAAGACGATCAAGCTGGAACAATCCAACGCCGATCTGGAACAGTTCGCCTATGTGGCCAGCCACGATCTGCGCGAGCCTTTGCGCATGATCACCAGCTTCCTGACCCTGCTGACGCGCAGTTACGAGGCCGTGCTGGACGAGCGCGGCCAGGAATATATCGGCCATGCGGTCAGCGGCGCCAAGCGCATGGATGCCCTGATCAAGGATCTGCTGGTCTATTCCCGAGTCGAGACCATGGGCCAGGAACCCGCCGTCATCGAAGCCAATGCCGCACTTCAGGATGCGCTGGACAATCTGCATGTCAGCATCGCCGACAGCCATGCCGAGATCCATCAGGGCAAGCTGCCGCCGGTCAAGGCCGACCGCATGCAGCTGGTGCAGCTGTTCCAGAACCTGATCGGCAATGCCTTGAAATATGTCCCCGAGGGCAAGACGCCCCGGGTGGCCGTCTCGGCGCAACGGCAGGACAGGATGGTGGTCTTCTCGGTCCAGGATAACGGCATCGGCATCGATCCCGTCTATTTCGAGAAGATCTTCGTCATCTTCCAGCGCCTGCATGGCCGTTCGGAATATTCCGGCACCGGCATCGGTCTGGCGGTCTGCAAGCGCATCGTCGAGCGCCATGGCGGCAAGATCTGGGTGGAAAGCCAGCCCGATCAGGGAACCTGCTTCCACTTCTCCCTGCCAGCCGCCGAATAGTGCGCAACAAAAAAGCGGCGAGGACCAGCCTCGCCGCTTTTTTTGTCGATCCGGGTTTCCCCGTTACACGAAATAGGCCTTCAGCGGCGCGAAGCCATTGAAGTTCACCGCCGAATAGCTGGTGGTGTAAGCGCCGGTGGACAGGATGCGGACCTTGTCCCCCGCCTTCAGCGACAGCGGCATGCGGTACTGATGCTTTTCATACAGGATGTCCGCCGAGTCGCAGGTGGGGCCAGCCAGCACCACCGGGCCGGTTTCGCCCTCGTGGCTGCCCACCAGCTGCAGGCGGTACTTGATGGCCTCGTCCATGGTCTCGGCCAGACCGCCGAACTTGCCCACGTCGAGATAGACCCAGCGCTCGTCGTCGTCATAGGACTTGCGCGAGACCAGCACCACTTCGGTCTCCAGGATGCCCGAATCGCCCACCAGCGAACGGCCCGGCTCGACGATCATCTGCGGCAGATTGTTGCCGAAATGCGCGGTCATGGCGTTCATGATGGCGGCGGCATATTCGTCCACCGGAGCCACATCGTCGCGATAGCGGGCCGGCAGACCGCCGCCCAGATTGATCATCTTCAGCTCGATGCCGGCTTCGTTCAGGGCCGAGAACAGCATGGCGGTCTTGCCGATGGCGATGTCCCACTGGTCCAGCATGGTCTGCTGCGAGCCGACATGGAAGGAAATGCCATAGGGCTCCAGGCCCAGGTCGCGGGCCTTGATCAGCAGGTCGCGGGCCATGTCGGCCTCGCAGCCGAACTTGCGCGACAGCGGCCATTCGGCGCCTTCGCAGGTCATCAGCAGGCGGCAGAAGACGCGAGCGCCGGGGGCCGACTGAGCCAGCTTGACCAGCTCTTCCTCGGAGTCGAAGGCGAACAGGCGCACGCCCTTCTCATAGGCCCAGGCGATGTCCTTCTGCTTCTTGATGGTGTTGCCGAACGAGATGCGCTCGGGCGAGGCGCCGACATCGATCACCGACTGGATCTCAGGGCGGCTGGCGCAGTCGAAGCAAGAGCCCAGCCCCACCAGCAGACGGATGATCTCCGAAGCCGGGTTCGCCTTGACGGCATAGAACACCTGAGCCACCGGCAGGTAGCGTCGCAGGCTGTGGTAATTGCCGGCGATCACGTCCAGATCGACGACAACGCAGGGGGTTTCCGGCTGCTGTTCAGCCAGGAATCGGGTGATCTTATCGGTCATCGCATTCCCTTTCGGACGCGAAGTTAATCTCAAATTGTTCGGGAGCGGACAGATAAGGTCCGCGCAAGCTTTAGACGGTCGCCACCTGATGCCGAAAACGCATCAAGCGACCGTCTAGATACTATCCGTGCGAGGTGACGGAAGCGTCCCCTGCCCAACGGCTTGGGGACAAAAGCAGACACCGACACCGCGGTCGGCAGAGTAACTAACAACGGCCATAGCCTATCCCTCCGGGAAGCCGGGAAACCGGCAAACATCAGAAGAACGCCTTGACGTCGTTACTTAACCAACCAGGGGCCAGAGGCACGTGCGCGGTACGTCTTGAACCGCTATTTACGCTTTTTTTCGCAGATGAAAAGTGAAAATTTTGCAGCAGCGGAACTTTTTTAGATTATCGTTTATTTTCAATGGCTTAAATAGTGATCACAACCACCTTTTCGCCACAGTTTTTTCAGCCCGGCAAAGCCCTGCACCCCCTAGGGATTGTGTGTGCTTTCGCATCCGCACAAAAAAATCCCCGCCCGGCGGCTGCACGGGCGGGGAGCAAAGGCTTTTTGAAGGCGGTTACAGGCTCTTCAGATACTCGATCAGAGCCCAGCGATCCGCGTCGGACAGGGTGGTTCCCCACAGATGCCCGGCGTTGGAATTGGCCTTCAGATGCGTGTCATAGATCCCCGGACCGGACTCGGTGTCGAAGCCGACATTCTTCGTATCCAGCAAGGTCGCGCCGACATGGAACTTGGCCATGCGCTGATCCGGCGGCAGCAGCAGCTGATAGAGGCTGGGAACCGAGCCGTTATGCAGGAACGGACCCGTCGCCCAGATACCATCCAGCGGACGGCCCTTATAGACCGCACCAGAGCTGGCGGCGGCGGCTTCCTCGGAACGCTGCTTGTCGTCGAAGTCCTTCAGCTGGCTTTCGGCCACCGACTGATCGGAGGTCTTATGCTGGCTGTAGTTCTTCCAATTGATCTGGCGGCTTTTGTTGGCCTGCACCATCTGCTCGGTAGTCAGCCCGCCATCCAGGGGATTCAGATAGTCCTGAAGAGTGTTGGGCGGATTGATGATGTTCTTCAGAATGGTGCCGGTCACGGCGTTGGTCAGCAGATTCACGCCGCTATCCACCGGGGTCAGCTTGGTGCCGATGATCGGCGGCATCTTGGTGCCTTCCAGCTGACGGGTATGCACGGTACGGCCGGCATTGACCGCCATCACCGGATCGGTTCCAACCACGGTCACCGGGGTCTGATTGACCACGATGGGCTTGTCATGATCCTTGGTGTTGATCAGCTCGTGGCAGCTGGAGCAGCCCTGGGCCTGATAAAGCTCGGCGCCGCGGGTCAGCTTATCCTTGTCCAACGGACCGACCACGTCGGTCCATTTGGGGGAATCCAGCTTTTCCACCAGCTGCTCCATCTCCTTCAGGTTCTGGAAGCGCACCGAGCTGTCATAATAATAATGGAAGATGGTCGGCTTCTTCAGCTTGGCGGTGCCAAACACACCCAGCACTTCGCCGGTGTTGCGGCCCAGCTTTTCGAAGTCGGTCTTGTTGGGAACCACGGCGTTCCACTGCACCCAGTCGAAGCGGCCGGTATCCCAGATATGCGGATAGCTGACTGGCGCGTCGGGGGTCTGGCGGTTCTGCGGATAGTTCAGATCCACCTCGGCGACACGGTTGAAGATCATGCCGAAGGCGTCGGTACGGGCCGGTCCCCACGGCACCGGCGTGATGGAATCGGTGACGATGGTTTGGACATGCCCCAGATTCTGCTTCAGGCGGTTCTTGAAGGCCACCAGCTGCTTCTTGCTGGGATGATCCCCCAGAATGCTGCGGGCCATACGCTTGAACTTCAGCGGATCGGCCAGGGTGGCCTTGATGGAATCCCGCAGCTCGTCCAGGAAGCCGGCCAGATCCCCTTGCCCGGCCGAACCGTCGATCTGCACCACCTTGCCATTCACCTCGATGCGGTTGGTGTGACAAGCGGCGCAGGTCATGCCGACCCAGGCCTTGTTCTTGTCGCCGTCCTTGGCGAAGCCCACCGCCAGCGCGTCGGGATTGTCCGAGCCCGACTGCTGCGCCAGATAGCCGAAGCGAGCCAGCCCGTCATACGAGAAAGGCTTCTGCTCCTTGGGCAGCTCCAGCGCCTTGAAGATGTCGTACTGAACGATCTGAGAGCCCTGGGTCAGGTTGTAGTACCAGGCCGCGTCGCTGTCCGACCAGTTCTGGTTGTCTATCCGCCAGATGTTCTGATAGGCGTGAATCTTCGGCGTCCATTGGGACACCGGACCCGGCGCAGGATTGGGATTGGGGGCCGGAGGCTTCTCACCGCCGCCGCAACCCGCCAAGACCAACGCCGTCGCGGCGAAGGCCAAGTAAGAGATTTTCATAATGCCACTCCCCTGCAGATTGTACAGGGGAGCATTGAAACACATCACTCAGCCGAATCACAACCAAAGATAGTTATGAGTAACGGACTTTAAATCAAGCCGGCCAGCGGGCTCGAGGGGTCGGCGAACTTCTTCTTGGGCATGCGGCCCGCCTGATAGGCCAGACGGCCAGCCTCGATGGCGTGGCGCATGGCCTTCGCCATGGCGATGGGGTCCTTGGCCTCGGCGATGGCGGTGTTCATCAAGACGCCGTCGCAGCCCAGCTCCATGGCGATGGCGGCATCCGAGGCGGTGCCGACGCCGGCATCCACCAGCACGGGGACATGGCTCTGCTCGATGATCTGGCGGATGTTCACCGGGTTCTGAATGCCCAAGCCCGAGCCGATGGGTGCGCCCAGCGGCATGATGGCGCAACAGCCGATCTCTTCCAGGCGCTTGGCCATGATGATGTCGTCGGTGCAATAGACCATCACCTTGAAGCCGTCCTTCACCAGCACCTCGGCGGCCTTCAGGGTCTCGACCATGTCGGGATAAAGGAACTTCTGCTCGCCCAGCACCTCCAGCTTGACCAGATTCCAGCCACCGGCCTCGCGGGCCAGACGCAGGGTACGGACCGCCTCGTCGGCGGTGTAACAGCCCGCCGTGTTGGGCAGGAAGGTGTAGTCCTTGGGGCTGACATAATCCACCAGCATGGGCTTGGAGGGATCGGACAGGTTCACCCGGCGCACCGCCACGGTAACGATCTCGGCCCCCGAGGCCTTGATGGCGGCGGCGGTTTCCTCGAAGTCCTTATATTTGCCGGTGCCCACCAGCAGGCGCGAGTTGAAGCTTTGCCCGGCCACCACCAGCGGATCGGGGGTGGTGTTGCCACCGCCGATGAAATGCACGATCTCCAGCTGGTCGCCGTCGCCCAGCGCCGTCTCGGCATAGGCGGACTTCGGCACGATCTCCAGATTCCGCTCGACCGCCACCTTGCGCTGGTCGATGCCCAGGCTGGCCAGCAGGGCCTCGACGGTGCCGATTCCGTCCAGAACGCGCGCTTCGCCATTGATGGTCAGGTTCATGGAGATTTCCTTTTACGTCATAAGGTTATGATCAAACCGGCCCTCAGTATGAGCAGAGCCGCCCCAGGTTTCAACGGGGGAATGGAGCCAATTCCGTTGCACAAGCCGTAGCCCGTGCTATAACGGCGGGCATGAGTGCTGCACCGAAGACCCCCATCATCTTGGTGCTGAACGGTCCCAACCTCAATATGTTGGGGACTCGTCAGCCCGAGATTTATGGTCGCGAGACACTGGCCGACATCGAGGCGAGCTGCCGCCAGCATGGCGAAGGCATCGGGTTCGAGATCGAGTTTCAGCAGAGCAACCACGAAGGCGTGCTGGTGGATCAGATCCAGCAGGCGCGGGGCCGTTGTGCCGGCATCGTTCTGAACGCCGGAGCCTATTCTCATACTTCGGTGGCTATTCTCGACGCCCTCTTGACCTCGGAACTGCCGGTGGTCGAGGTGCATCTGTCCAACATTCACCAGCGGGAAGAGTTCCGCCATCACTCCTATGTGTCGAAAGCGGCCAAGGGAATGATCTGCGGTTTTGGTACCCACGGCTATATCCTGGCGCTGGACGCCATGCGCCGTCTCGTCCCGCCTGCCCATCCTCCCAGACCCTGAAGAGGTATGATGACCAAGTCCAACTTCGACGCCGAAATCGTCCGTTCTCTGGCTTCCCTGCTCGATGACACCAACCTCACCGAGATCGAATACGAAGCCCAGGGCGTTCGCGTCCGTGTTGCCCGCAATGTGACGGTCGCCGCCACCTATTCGGCTCCCGCCGCCGTGGCCGCCGCTGCTCCGGCCGCTGCCGCCGCTCCGGCCGCCGCCGCCCCGGCCGATATCGCCAATCACCCCGGCGCCGTCAAGTCGCCCATGGTCGGCGTCACCTATCTGGCGCCCGAGCCCGGCGCCGCCAAGTTCGTCAATGTCGGCGACAGCGTGGCCGAGGGCCAGACCCTGCTGCTGATCGAAGCCATGAAGACCTTCAACCCGATCCGCGCCCCCAAGAGCGGCAAGATCACCCAGATCCTGGTGGAAGACGGTCATCCCGTCGAGTTCGGCGAACCCTTGATGATCATCGGCTAACGCCATGTTCAAGAAAATCCTCATCGCCAATCGTGGCGAAATCGCCCTTCGTATCCATCGCGCCGCCCGCGAGATGGGGATCAAGACGGTGGCCGTTCACTCGACCATGGACGCTTCGGCCATGCATGTGCGTCTGGCCGACGAAGCCGTCTGCATTGGCCCGCCCTCCAGCCGTGACAGCTACCTGAACAAGGCGGCGATCCTCTCGGCGGCGACCATCACCAATGCCGACGCCATCCATCCCGGCTATGGCTTCCTGTCGGAAAACGCCGACTTCGCCCAGATGGTCGAAGAGCACAAGATCACCTTCATCGGCCCCAAGGCGGATCATATCCGCATGATGGGCGACAAGATCACCGCCAAGAAGGCGGCCCTGGAGGCTGGTCTTCCCTGCGTTCCCGGTTCGCCCGGCGCGGTCGAGACGGTGGACGACGCTCTGGCCCTGGCCGAGAAGATGGGCTATCCGGTGCTGATCAAGGCGACTGCCGGCGGCGGCGGCAAGGGCATGAAGCATGCCCATAACGCCGACGAGCTGCGCGAGGCCTATCGCTTCGCCCGCCAGGAAGCCAAGGCGGCTTTCGGCAATGACGATGTCTATATGGAGAAGTATCTCCAGGCGCCGCGTCATATCGAAATCCAGATCCTGGCCGACAACCACGGCAATGTGGTGCATCTGGGCGAGCGTGACTGCTCGCTGCAGCGCCGCCACCAGAAGGTGCTGGAAGAGGCTCCGTCGCCGATCCTGACGCCTGAGGAACGCGCCCGCATCGGCGACATCGCCTGCAAGGCCATCAAGAAGCTGGGCTACCGCAATGCCGGTACCCTGGAATTCCTGTACGAGAACGGCGAGTTCTATTTCATCGAAATGAACACCCGCCTGCAGGTCGAGCATCCGGTGACCGAGGCCATCACCGGCCTGGACATCGTACGCGAACAGATCCGTGTCGCGCAGGGTGCCGAGCTGGGCTATGGCCAGGAAGACATCCGCTTCACCGGCCACGCCATCGAATGCCGCATCAATGCGGAAGACCCCGAGACCTTTGCCCCCTGCCCGGGCCAGATCGGCACCTTCCACACCCCCGGCGGCCTGGGCGTGCGCGTCGATTCGGCGCTCTATACCGGCTATAAGGTTCCTCCCACCTATGACAGCATGATCGCCAAGCTGATCGTCCATGGGTCGGACCGCAACGAATGCCTGCGCCGCCTGAACCGCGCCCTGGGCGAGTTCGTCATCGATGGCATCAAGACCACCATTCCGCTGCAGCAGAAGCTGGTCACCAACGAAGACTTCGGCACCGGCAATTACGACATCCACTGGCTGGAAAAATATATGGGCCTGAAATAAGGCTTCAGCGATCAGGGCGGACTTCGGTCCGCCCTTTTTGATTCAGGACCCGCAATGCCGCAATGGACCGTCTATGTGCTGATCAACGAGGCCGGAATCACCTATACCGGCATCGCCCTGGACCTGCCCGAACGGCTGTCCAAGCATAACGACGGCAACGGCGCCAAATTCACCCGCGGCCGCGGCCCCTGGCGCATCCTTCACCACGAAGGCCCCTTCTCCCACGGCGACGCCCTGCGCCGGGAGGCCGCCATCAAGAAGGACCATAAGTTCAAGACCGCCCTGAAGCAGGGAACCCACCTCAAAAATTGACATTTATCATGTGTTAAATATCCCCCTCGCCGTTATATCATTGGCGGACAACAAGAATAATCGAGGGGACGATCCATGGCTCGACTTCACATCAGGGGCCGCCTGATTGGCAGCTTCGCGGCGGTGCTGGTGCTGGCGGTGGCTGGCTTGGTTCCGCTGCTATTGCATGAAATCGCAGCGACCGTGCGCAAGGCCGAAACCCGCGAGTTGGAAGGCTTCCGCCGGGCTTTCGTCTCATCGGTCGAAACCTCGTCCGACACCGCCGCCGCCATGGCTTGGCTGGTCTCCAGCATGGTCGAGGTGGACAAGAGCTTTGCCGCCGCCGACCGCGACGGCCTGACCCGCCTGTTCGCCCCCGGCTTCGATCTGCTGAAGAAGCAGGTGGGGGTCGATCAGTTCCAATTCCACACCGCACCCGCCACCTCGTTCCTGCGGGTTCATATGCCCGCTAAATTCGGGGACGATCTGTCCTCCTTCCGGCAAACGGTGGTCGAGGCCAATCGCAGCCAGCGCAAGGTCTCGGGGCTGGAAAGCGGCGTTGCCGGGCTGGGCATGCGCGGCGTCGTTCCCGTTAGCCTGGACGGCAAGCCGCTGGGCAGCGTCGAGTTCGGCATGTCCTTCGGCGGCGGCTTTCTCGATAATTTCAAGAAACGCTTCGGCGTCGATGCCGCCGTCTATATCCGCGACGCCAAGAGCGGCGAGCTGAAGACCTTGGCCAGCACCGTGACGGCTCCCCTGCTCTCTGCCGAGGACTGGACCGCCGCCCTGGGTGGTCAGACCGTTCTGCGCCAGCAGGATCGGGACGGGCTGCCGCTGGTCGCCATGGCGGCTCCGCTGCTGGACTTTTCGGGCAAGCCGGTAGCCGCCGTCGAGATCATCATGGATGCCAGCGACTATGCCGCTGAATATGCCCAGGCCCGCAACATCGCCCTGGGCGTCACCGCTTTGGTGCTGGTGCTGGGATTGGCTGCCGCCATCCTGCTGGCTCGCAATCTGTCGGCGCCCTTGATCGGCATTACCGACACCATGCACGCCCTGGCCGATGGCCGCCTGGATATCGAAATTCCCGGCAACCAGCGCACCGACGAGGTGGGCGAAATGGCCCGCGCCGTCGCCGTCTTCAAGCAAAATGCCCAAGACAAGCAGCGCATGGAGGTCGAATCCCAGCGCCAGCGGGCCGAGGAAGACCGCCATCGCACCGACCGCGACCAAGCCTCGGCCCAGCATGCCGAGATGGTGCGGGAGAAAGTCGCCATCGTCGATGCCGCCACCGCCGGGATCGGCCGCACCGCCGCCACCATGACCAAGCGGTCGGAATATAACGGCAGTATCTCGGTCGAGATGGGCGACGCCGCCCGCATCACCAGCGAACGCGCCGCCGTGGTGGCCGAAGCCGCCGGCCAGCTCTCCCAGGCCATCGACGAGATCGCCGAGCAGGTGGATCAGGCCCACGGCATCTCGCGCCAGGCCGTCGAAGGCGTCAACGGCACCGCCCGCAAGATGGACGAGCTATCGGCCTCGGTGCAGTCCATCGGCGCGGTGGTGAAGCTGATCAGCGACATCGCCGCCCAAACCAATCTGCTGGCCCTGAACGCCACCATCGAAGCTGCCCGCGCCGGCGAGGCCGGCAAGGGCTTCGCGGTGGTCGCAGGCGAAGTCAAGAACCTGGCCAACCAGACCGCGCGGGCCACCGAAGACATCACCCGTCAGGTCGCCGAGATCGAGCTGTCCAGCAAGACCATGGCCGACAGCATCAATCACGTGGAAGAGGTCATCGAAAGCCTGGATCAGGTCTCGTCGACCATCGCCGCCGCCGTCCAGCAGCAAGACGCCGCCACCCGTGAAATCTCGACCAATGTCGAGGAAGTCGCCCGCCAAGCCGACAGCGTCTCGCATCTGGTGCGGCGCATCGCCAAAACCTCGGCCCAAACCTGCGCCGGCATCATCCAGGTGCTGTGGAGCGCCGAAACACTTGGCGAAACCGTCGACGGCCTGACCGGCGAAACGCAAGAGTTCCTGGAACAAATGAAGTAATCCGGCCTCTGGCCCAAAAAGCATCAAGGCGTTAGACCGGTTTTGGTCTAACGCCTTGATTTCATTTGGTAGCGGAGGAGGGACTTGAACCCCCGACACGCGGATTATGATTCCGGACTTTTACCGGAATACGACGAAACAAACACCCTCCAAAACCCCTCATAAAACGGCTATTTCTCGCCATATATTGCCCAGTAACGTGAACATGATGTAGCATGTCAGAACGCCCCTGAACAGGGCGATTATGTTACCTATTGTTACCTACGGAGGATGCGCGGAATGCCAAAGGTAAAGCTGACAGCCCTAGCTGTTGCCCGCCTGACGCCTCCCCCAAAAGGGCAGATCGATTATTTTGATACGTCCATGCCGTCGTTCGGCCTGCGCCTTTCCCCCAAAGGCACGCGCACCTATTTCCTCATGACTCGCATCCATGGTCGTCTTTCCCGCCTCACCCTCGGTCAAGCCAAAACAAGCGAAGACTGCCCAGGATTGACGCTTGCTGAAGCTCGCGCCAAAGCCGGGGAGTGGGCCGACCTTGCTGCCTCTGGGCAAGACCCGCGACAACTCCGACAGGAAGAGAAAGCCATCGCGGTTGCCGTCGCATCCAACACCTTCGAGACGGTCGCCAAACGCTTCATGCAGCAGCATGCCGAACCGAACCTCGCGGCTTCAACCTGCCGGGAATACAAAAGGGTGCTTTTGGGCGCGGACACGTCGGCTTGGAAGCATCGCCCTGTCGCCTCCATCACCCGCGCCGACGTGCGGGCGGTTCTCGATTCCATGGTGGAACGGGGAAGCGCAGGCGCTGCCAACAACACCCTTGCCTACCTGTCAAAATTCTTCAACTGGTGTGCCGAAAAAGATTTGCTGGAAATCCCACCCACCGACCGCCTGAAAAAGCCCGGCCCCAAAAACATCGGCGATCGGACGCTTTCCGCATCAGAAATCCGCGAGGTCTGGGACGCCTTCGAGCATGAGGGTGGCACGTTCGGCGACCTGTTTAAGCTCCTACTTCTGACCGGCCAGCGGCGGGGCGAAGTCGCAGGCATGAGAGCACGGGAAATCACCTATGAAGGAGAAGAACCCATCCGCTGGGAAATCCCAAAAGAGCGCACCAAAAACGGCAGACCGCACATTGTCCCGCTCTCTCCCCAAGCCGCCGCCATCATCAAAGACCGCAAGACCATAGGAGACGAGGGCTTCCTGTTTTCCTATACCGGCAAGACGCCCGTTTCCGGCTTCGGAAAAATCAAAGCTCGTGTGGATGTCCATATCACCAATAAGCGGAAAGAAGCGGACCTACCTCCCCTGCCCGCTTGGGATTTACACGACCTCCGCCGCACGATGGTCACGATGATGAATGAGGCACTGCGCATTCCACCCCATGTGGTGGAGGCCTGCGTCAACCATGTCTCGGGAATGGCGAAAGCCGGCGTTGCTGGGGTTTACAACAAGGCGCTGTATCTGGAGGAGCGCAAATCCGCATTCGCGGCTTGGGGAACTTACTGGACCCACTTATGGCAAGGGAGGGCAACCTCGCCCCCCCCCTACCACGTTACTAAAAAAGCATGATATCACACACCGTGACGCGATTAAATCATACTAATCACCCAATATAACATCCATATATCCAGCCTCTCCTATAGGAGAATCGGATGCCGGCCCGTTAGCAACAATAACAATTTTATATTTTCCAGGAGACAACTTCCTTCCGAGAGAATCCATTTCAATAGCTCTTCTTGACACATATGTTACGTCATCCGGTTTTGCAAAAAATTTTGGCTCAACCTTAGACAACTCCGCCACAGACAAGCCGCCATTTAATTCAACTGGAAGCAAGTATATTGCATACCCCCTCAGAGAAGGATCTGATGCAGGCACCCATTTAATAGAAAAATCTCCTGAATTAATCACATTTTGTTTATTCATTTTAGCATCAACACTCACCAATTTCCCATCCATAGAAGCCGGGAGACTATCCACCTTCATAATTTCAAATGGCTTATTTTCATTATTGCTGTACGCAGATTCAGATTTCCCATAATTATCGTCAAATTTGATATACATATAATTTTTCCCAACATTCATTACGTCATTTGGAATCATCATAGACGCAATCGAGCCAACTCTATTATATTTAACCCCCTCGCCAATTTCCGCACCATTTACAAAAATTCTAAAAATTCCCTGCTTGTTGCTTTGTCCAGTAACAACTACGTTGGCGCGCATTACCCCCGCTGTAAATGAAATGTTCTCAATTTTTATCTTATCATCGGCCACATCTGCGACATCCCCCTCTTTACGATTTTGCACCTCAGCGATAAATTCCTCCGCCTTTCCCTGACGTGAAATCAATTGCACGCCAACATTACTACGCCCCCACTGGATACCAACTCCGTGGAAAGAACTTGTCATAAAATTTACCAAATCTCCTTTTTCAAAAAAAATGCCTTCTGGAACGAAGAACCTCCACAACCTTTTATCAGAGGAAAACCCTGTGATAATACTATCAAAGCGCTTAAATTCACCAAAATGATTAACAATTACAAGCTTAGCGCTAGGCTTTTCAGAGGGAGATATACTACCATCATTAGGCAGAGACACATCAAGATGCAGGCCATCAACACGATCACTGACAACTTTTCCCTGGTACTGAAAAGAAAATTCATCCCCAGGCCACAAATCAATAGTTTTACTGTTTTTAGAAAAAACCCCCATACTAGACACCAAACTCACGTTAGAGAACGGCCCCACTTTCACATTTGAGCCGCCAACTTCATCTGCCACAGCTCCAAGAGATAGAAAAAAGATTGACAATATCGCAGATAGACAAAAAGCCCTCATCTTCATCTCCATTCGCCTCAAACGCTTAGCGTAAAAACAGTACACCTATAGCCTTATATCGCCAATGCACCCCCACCATTAATAGTGGCAAAAATGAAGCGCCAAGCAATCTTAAGAAAAAGATCAATACAATAATTATTTAATAAGCAACATATTATATATTGCTTATTAAAAATATTTAGTATCATGACAACACCTTGTTAACACAAAAATATATGGAAATTAATACTACAAAAAATGAGCGTATCGCAAATGACTCTCCACCAAAAAAAACCACAACAGCCAGAGTTATTTATTGCGGAGCGGATTATCAGCTCACATCCGCGAAAGTGACAATCTACAAAGGTGCCCAACCCCGATTGATGGAATATAGCATGATGAAACTCAAAACCATGATGAAATATTGCAATAAGTAATGAGTGAGCAATTTTTACATTTTCCAATACATCTGATTACGATCAATTTTATTTGATAGTATCAAATAAAATTACAGGTGATAAAAAAGTTTTCACTACCCAAATAATACATTTAATTGATAGATAAATATTTTGTGCCGTTATCTTGTGCTTGCCCATAACGCAAGATTTTTGACAGTCTGAGCCCTCCAGTAGCGCCCTGTTCGGGTGTATATCCCTCTCTCATTCAGGTCTCTCGCTACTTCTGAAAAACTCAAGCCCAGCGAAAGCAGATCGCCCACAATCGGCCAAACCGATGTGGCAAAACGATCAGCCACAGCCACGGAAGCGGCATTTGCTTTCTTATAGTCCGGTTTCGGCGCTCCAAGCCGGATGCCCCGCGCCTTTGCCGCCTTTAAGGCGGCTTTCGTGCGTTCGGAAATCATGTCGCGTTCGTGTTCGGCGACTGCTGCCAGGATATGGATGGTGAAGCGCGAGGCATCAGGCATATCGCAGGCCCGAAACTCCACCCGGCTTTCCATAAGATTGGAAATGATGGCAACTGAACGGGCGAGCCGATCCAGCTTGGCGATGAGGAGAGGAAAACGCTTGCGGCGGCAGAGTTCGAGCGCGGCGGCAAGCTGGGGGCGGTCAGTTTTGTGTCCGCTTTCGATTTCCGTGAACTCTGCCGAAAGCTCCCCGCCCTGTCGGGCGATGAATTCCGACACTGCCGCCTTTTGGGCGTCTAGCCCCAAGCCGGAACGTCATTGCCGGTCGGTGGATACCCGGAAGTACGCAACCCATTGCGGTTTTTTTGATGTGTTCATATTGAATTTCAAAGTGCGAAACGTCCGTTTCGGACTTTGAAATGCTATTCAAAAGGTTGTTTTTTGCAAATCAGACTCAAAAATCGCCCCTCACCAGGGCTATTCCTCTTCGTCGAAGATCGCAGAGATATCGCGCCTTGCATCAAGCACGCGCACGACGACGACAGAAGCGTCGGTCATTATATAGACGATGAGATAAAGCCCCGATATGAAGCTATACAGCCCCGCGCCCAAGTCAGGACGGCTTCTGCCGATATGGGGAAAGGCGGCGATCTTCTCCGCCGTGTCCAAAATGCCGTGATAGATGTCACTTGCCGCCTGTTCGTTCAGGGGCAGGAAATATCCCGTAATGCCGGCAATATCGTCCTTGGCGCTTTGCGCGTATTCGAGCCGTGCCATGCTACGACTGGTAACGCCCTTTGATCTCCGCCAGAAAAGCGTCTCGGTCTATCTCCGACACCTTTCCAGCCGCGATATCGTCCAGCCCTTTTTGAACATCGGCCCGCAATGCGGATAGCTTTGCCGCGTCATGCGCGGACAGGCGGCGGGTCCGAATGACATAGACATCATCGGGCTTGCCATCGTCGAAACTGTCGGCCAGCACGGCGGGAAGCTCATCGCCCCGCAGGGTTTTCATCGCGGAATTTCCCATCGCCACATCCTTTACAGCATTGGGAACATCAAGAGATTTGGTTGCGAAGGTCATAGCCAGCAAGGGTTAGGGTTTCCCCATTATATCCAACTGCGCCGCATTTCCAAATTTATCGTCCGGGATACCGCCTTCGTCCTTCACGAGGACCGCCCACTCCGTCGCCTGCGCCCTTCGAGTACGGCGATCAAACCGGCGACCACTTCCAAGTCATCGTCCGGAAGAATGTCCGTCGCGTTGCGAACGGCTATCGCGGCAGGAGAGCGAATTATTTCAGGCGTTTCAGGAAGTGCGTCTTCGTCGAAGAAATTACGGATACCGACTCCGAGATGGCGAGCAACCCGATCCAAGGTGTGAAGGCTTGTCACTACCTTACCGCGCTCGAAGTTGGAAACTGTCTCAACCGACTTTCCAAGAATGTCCGCAAGTTGGGCCTGCGTCAGCCCCCGCGCCTCGCGGAAGAGCCGAATTTTCGATCCAACCCGTTTTCCAATATCCAGATCCATGCCCCGATTTTCGCTCGAAGTGGCGGGGTGTGGTATTGATGTTATTTTCCGTACTTTACTGATGATGTGATTTTTCGTTTAATCCACTACCTGTGCGATGGAAACGAAATGGAGCACGCGCTGTGATCATGGGGAACGGGATGGAATTAGCCCGGCGTTTCGCGAAGTGGGGGCTATCTGGCTTCGTCCCATTGGTCGGCGTGGCCTTGTTTCCCAAAGGGACTGTGAGCGCTCTTATCGCTTTGTCCGCTTGGGGCATCATGGTGAAACGCCCATCCCTTGATCTTCGGGGGCTATCCTCTTCCCTTTTGCTGGCGGCACTTGCGTTTGGAAGCTGTGCTTGGTCGATAGACCCGCAAAACACCCTTCTCCGGGCAGGGCAGCTTGCCGGAATCCTGGCTTTATTGTGGAGCGTCCGCAGTCTTCCGCTCTCCTATGCCCGCAAACAGCTCCCCAATGCCTATCTTCAAATTATCTCGAACGGCACGCTTCTGAATTCGGAAAAAGTCGAGGCAATCCTCGAACATGTCTCCAATCTGGTGATCAATCACTACGCCGATGAATATGTCCTCCGCCCGAATATCCAGGAAACAGTGGACTATCTGCATACCCACCGTCCAGATATTGCCGCCAAACTGAACATCGGATACCGGCTGAACCAGGAGGTGAAAACCAACCGGGCAGGCAACGCCCCTAACCGGAAACATCGACATGCCGGCTTCCGCAGCCGGTGCGCCTATCCATTCTTCCAGATGGTGATCCGCCCAGATGGAAAGGTGAGCATGTGCTGTAACGACGCACTGGGGCAAATGACTTTAGGTGACGTGGCTGCTGACGGCATCCGCAAGGCCTGGAATTCGCCAGAGCGGCAGGAAATGCAAAAGATCATGCGCCAAGGCCGCGATGGCATTCCCCTCTGTGCCAACTGCGACAACTTGGCCTGGGCTCGTCCGAAGCGCATCAGAAAATTCATCAAGCAAGGAAACGACCACCGCGTGAAAGACGAGGGATAGGCCATGCGGAAAAATATGATGATAAGAGCCGTTTCCATGGCCTTCGGATTCATGGCGTGCATCGGCACCGCTCAAGCCGGAGGAACACTCTGGAACGGCGGCTATGTCGGTCTTGAAGGCGGCTACGGCTGGGGCTCGGCCCGGCAGACCGACAGTAAATGGAGTTTTGATAGCGGCAGCTATTCCACCTCGGGCGGGCTCGCTGGCGTCGAGGCTGGCTATAACTGGAAGGCTGGTCCTGTGCTGCTGGGTCTGGAAGGCGACCTGTCCTGGAGCGGAATCACCGGCTCCACCCCCGGCCAGACCAATAACAAATGCGCTGGTACGACCTCGAAATGCGAAGCTGATCTCGTTGCCTTGGGAACCACCCGCGCCCGTGTCGGCTATCCCATAGGCCGCTTTCTGCCCTTCCTCTCCGGCGGCTTGGCGGTTGGAGACGTGCACGGAAAGGAAGGCGATAACGACAGCAACGGCGGCTCTGGCAGCAAGATCCGTCTCGGCTGGACGGCGGGCGGCGGTATCGAGCATTCCTTCGCCGAGCATTGGACCGCCAAAGTCGAATATCTCTATGTCGATCTTGGAAAGCAGGAAACCTTCCGAGACAGCTTCTCCAATGGAACCGCGATGGAAAGCATCCAAATGCGCGACCATATCGTCCGGGCCGCAATCAACTATAAATTCTGATGCTCCCAATGGATGGGCGCGGGGGAATATTGACTTTCCCCCGTCGCCTCGTCAGCTTTCGGGCATGAGCGAAGACACCACCTTGGCGACCACCCGCGTTCTGGCGCTTCATCCTTGCCGGCAGTCGGATTTGCTGGCTTTGGCTGACGTGGAAATCCTGGTGGGTGGTGTGTCGTTCGTCTTGCATGGAGTGCAGCTCCGCGCCAATGCGCAACGCACCGAAGTTTCCCTGCCGCGTTTCCGCACCCCTGCCGGCGCTTGGAAAGCCGCCTTGTCGTTTCCCGATGAACTCCGCGATTCGATCGCCGAAGTGGTCATCGCCGCCGGACTGGAAGCCGGCATTTTGAAAGATCGCCCCGCTTCCACCTGACGGCGCGGATTGCGCCAACCTATCGCCCTTTGCTATCGTAACCTCCAGGCGAAATCGTCTGGGTATCGGTCGCATGAACCTGACGGGCAAGATTGCAAAGGCGCTGTTGTGGTCGGCGGTGGGATATGTCGCTTGGCTGGTGCTGGACCATTACGCCCATATCGGCCTGCCGTCCCATGACCAGCTCACCAATTTCTTTGTCTTTCTCGCCATCGGCGGAGTGATTTATCTGCTGGATCAGCGGAAAGAGTATATCGGCCATTGGCTCATCCATCCGCAGCGGCGGGGTGTGGTGTTTGCCCTCGGTTGGGTGATCAGCCTGCCTTTCCTGGTTAGCTATACCCATGCGCCGGCCTTTGCCTATTCCGCCCTGCCGATGGATGTTCCCACGCCCTTGCCGGTTATGGCGGCGGTCGGGCTGTTCCTGCTGTATCAGGGCTATCGCCTGCTGAAATGGGTGTTGTTCTGATGGGACTGCGCCTCATCCCCCGCAGCTTGGAGGCCATCGCAGCCGGCTTCCGGCTGGCGAAGCGCAGCCTGATCGACAAGCCGCGACAGGCCAAGGAAGCCGCCGAGCGCGAGACGGAGCGACAGCGTCTGCTTGTCCTTCAGCGTGAGGAAGATCAGCGCCGGCATGTCGAGGACGTCAAGCGGACCGAGGAGCGATCCTTCGCCATCAAATCCGGCGAGATGCGGGCGATCATCGAAATGAGCGAGGAAGCCCGCCGCAAGCAGTTGGAGCATGAAAGCCGTATGCTGCAAGTCCGCACCCGCCACGAGGAGATCGCCCAACAGGGCATCGAGCGGCGCAAGCGCGAGCGCGACGATTGGGTCGAGGCGATTTCCTCGGTGGCCGACCGCTTCGGAGGCACGCCATGAGCGACGATTACGAACGCCGCGCCCAGCAGCGCGAACGGCTGGACGTACAGCAAGGCATCGCCCGCGAACGCATGCGGATGCAGGAAAGCATCGCCAGTCAGCGCGGCGCTCAAAGCCTCGCCCTTCAGGAAAAACGCCTGCAATCTCAGCAGCAAGCGCGGGAGCAGCAAACCGCCGCCCGCACCGATGCCGCCCGGATTTCTGGGGAGTACGACGTGGAGCTCGCTCGACTGGAGCATGAGCAACTGCCCGAACGCCTCGCTATCGAGCATGAGTTTGAGGCGCTGCGTTCGGAACTTGCCAAGGATGAGCTGCTGCACGAAGCTGGCGTCCAGGCGCTATTCTCGGTCGCTGAATTCGCCGCAAAGGCCAAGATCGGCGGGCATTTCGACAAGGAACGGGACGAGCGTCACTTCGCCCATGATGTCGAGATGGAGACGCTGCGGCAGCAGGCGGCGGCTATGGCCGGGAACAGCGGGAAACCGCCTGCTGAGGCCGAGTTAGAGGCGTGGTTGAAGGGGGTGAGATGATCTTATGTAAAACATACAATGCGCTCATGCTTATGACGCATTTTATAAAAGCTGTTATTGTATTCTCTGTTTTGGTTTTTCTGTATTTACCTGCAGTCGCCAGCGACAGAATTCCATTAGTAGATAGTAATTTTGAGTGCCCTGCTCAAAAGTGGAAGACAGTGGAGAAAACACAAGATTGGCAAGGCTTTGTCGAATCTCTTACGACGGGAATGATACGGCCCGGCCCCCCTGCGGAACTTTACGCAAATCAGAGTTTGTGTGATGAAAATCAGTGCGGAAAACCACGAAAAATTAAAGGAAAGACTGATGTAATAGTCGAAAATTATGACGATAAATATGCCTGCATTACACATGCAATTGATAACGGTTTTGGATATAAGACGAGCATCATTAGGCGTGGCAATATTATTATTCGCAATAAAAGTGCAGCATGGATCGGAGCCTGGAAGATACCTGATCGCTCAAAAATCATCATATCTAAAAAAGGTGATATTTATCACATAAAGGGTAACACATCGTATCATGAAAAATGGTCTGAAATAGATGGATATGCAGCGCCAATGGGGTCTTATATGAAATTTATTGATAACGATGGTAAAATGGCCACCAAGAACCCGAAAATTAAGCCATGTACCATTGACATGGTAACTGTTGGTGATTTTGTTATTATGCATGACAATATGTTGTGCGGCGAAACGAATGTACGGTTCATGGGGATTTACAAAAGAGTCATGAGCCATAATTAGCTTAATAAAAGGTGCAGCCACTCGATATGGCCGCACCACGATAATTTAAAAAAGTTTCGTTTATTTTCCTGTAAGGCCGAATAATATATTCGCCTCCTTCCCTCTTCTTGTTGTGAAACCATCTTTTGCATTTTTAAGTGCACTGTATGCGGCGGACCAGTCTTGGTTGAGATATGCTTGCCAAATAGGCTTTATATTTTTATTCGTTGTAACTTTATCTCTATACTGAAAATATAGCGATGCTATGGCTGTTTGCGCCCTTGGAGGCAGATCATTAAACTTAACTCCACCAGATTCTGTAGCTGAATCATTGTATGCATTCACAAGATTCTCATACGTTTCTTTTTTAGCTCCAATATCAATAAGTCTAGCCTCTGTCTCATTTATCGTAAGGGCCTTTTTATCCAAGGCAGATTTTGCTGCGTCGCCATACAAAAATTGACCAGGGCCGGGGGCGCAGTACGGCTTCAACTTAGTAATTAAGGGCTCTGGCAGCCCCATATTTCTTAGATCTTGCTCACTATGCTGCCCAATATCAAATCCAGTTGCGACAGTAACACCAGAATGACCATTTTTATCATCTGGTATATATCCATTTAATTTTGGCTTAGAGTCGCCTCCATTCTCTATTGAGGCAATGGCATCCCAATTAATATTAGACTTATTGGGATCAATAGAATCTTTTTCATTCTGCTCCTGCCTTCTCGCCTGCACCCCTGCCATATGCCGATTATAAGCATCCCAGCTTGCAAACGGGGCCGGCGGAGGTGGCGCGTCCTTGTTATTGGGGTCGTTTAACAGAGATGAGGCGATCATGTCTTCTGCTGAACAGAATTGCCCACCCTCACTACAACCACCCGGTACATGATTGGGGTTTCCCCCTCCTTTCATCCACGCATCCAGCGCGTTGGCGGAGTCCAATAGGCCATGAGCCTTCATCAAGTCCCCCGGATACTGGCCCAGGCTGAGGCGATAGGCGGCGAAGGCCAGCGACTTCGCCAAGGCGCGATCTTGCAAGGGCGGTTGCCCGAGTTGGCAAAGCGTGATGGCGGCTTGAGCGGTGTTGCCTCGGGCCAGAGCGCGAGAAGCCGAGACCAGCTTTTCCAGCACTTGCGGCGGGGCCAGATCGGCGCGGGCGATGGAGAGCAGGGTCAGGATGCCGGCCTCGCGGCCTTCGATCTCCAGGCCGGTGCCGCCGGTGGACAGCTCGGTCAAGGGGGCGATGACCGTGCCTTCGCCCAGCACGACGCCATCTTCGCACAGAGTCAGACTTTCCGCCCAGCCGGGCGTCGCCTTCAAGCCCAGAGGCTCACGCCGCAGGGTTGTCTCCAACTGATCGGGAGCGACGCCGCTTTTCATCAGACGCAGTGCCTTCTCCAGCCCATCGCCGATCTCGCCCGCCGGAGGCTTCAGATTCGCCAACAGCCGCTCGGCCTCATTCGGGTTACGCAGTAGGGCTTGGCAGGCTTGCTCATAAAGCTCCATCATGCCGTCGCCGACAGAAATGCACTTTCCGTAAGCCAGCGACAGCAGCTTCGCGGCAGCGGCAGGCTTGGGCCGGTCGAGATTCCATAAACCATTCCGCCCCACCCGCTGGGCCAAGAGCGTGGACTTCTCCAAATAGATCGCATCCCCCACCACGCGGGGGCGTAACACCTGCACTGAGCCGAACATGCCAACCATGGGACACCTCTGGGAAGAAAGAATTTCAGAACATATAGCGAACAAATTGCGCAATGTCAACGAATATCGCAATTTTCGCAAAAGCGACCTCCCGCTGGCGGAGTGCCATTTTCGGCGACGCTCTGCTATAAGTTGAAGGTCAAGACGAAGCGAGCCCATCCCATGCCCTGGCGACCCGTCCTCAAAACCGTGAAGGGGCATCAATATGCCTATCTCCAGCGGTCTTTCCGCGAGGGTGGGCGGGTGCGGACGGAGAGCCGTTACCTGGGGCCGGCGGATAAGCTGGCGGAGCTGTCGCCGCCTGCCGCCGTCCCTGCCGCAAATGGCGCGGGATTTGTCAGGTTAACCGCTGCCGATGGCCTGCGGTTTCGCTTCGCTCCGGACAGCCGCAACCTGGATGGCGAACGGCTCCGCCGGGAATACACCCGCGTCCGGGATTGGGCGCAAGGGTTGGGCGTGCCACCGGAGACGTTCCCCAAGGTGGTTCTGCGCCAGGGCAAACAGAGCGGTTTCCGGCGAAGCTGGCGGGGCGGCGGCTTCGTGGTGTCGTTCGGCAAGCAGGAAGGCCGCAAAGCGGGCCGCGCCGCCTTCGCCGATGCGGCAGGACACGCCTTCCTCGATGGTGTCCGCTCGGCCAATCCGTTTGCCTTCCGGGCCTTGGAAAGCCGCCTTGATCCCAGCTTCCGCACCACCAACCGGCTGGTCTTCCAAGCCCTGGCGGCGGATGGCGAGCGGTCTCGGCTGGCCTTAACCCTGCAACTCTCCGTCTTCGGCTTCATCCATCGGGCGACCGGACTGAAAGCCGAAGAGGTCGGCCTTGCCCGCTACGGCAAGCGCAAAAGCTGGGAGGACGAAGCCGCCACCCTGTTGGGCGAGGTGGCGACACAGGGTTTCCGCCATGCCGAGGGGCGGCGCGACAAGGCTATCTCCGCCGCCTATGCCCGCGAATATCGCCTGCGCCGTAAATTCCAGAAGGCCAGCTTGTTCGACCGCTTCACCGGCAAGCGCCGCGTCCTCGGTCGGGAGCTGGTCGGAGCGACCGTCGCCCGCATGGCCGCCGAGGAGGCCCGCCGCAAGCTTCACCTTTTGGCCGATGCCATCCCGGAAATCACGCGATGAGGTCCGCGGTTATCACTACAAATTTTCTTTGCATCCAAGGGCCGCGCCGCTGGCGCGGCCCGCTCCCACCGGAGCGACGGACGAGCGGCGGGATGCGGAGCGAACGAGCGAGGATGACGCAGCGAGAGAGGACGTGAACCGACAAACGGACGTGAGGAGGTGGGAGTTTAATTGAGTAAGTACAGTTAAGTATTTTACTTGGTTGCATATTTTTGACTTTTAGGGGTGTTTCAATAAGATGGGCGATAAGGGGGCTGATATGCGGCTGGAAACCCTGTGGGAGAAACGGCGCGGCGCGGCGGAACATTCCGCCCTGCGGCTGGGGCGCTTCCTGCCCTGCGACAACCCCGCCATGTCGCTTGCCGTGGCAGACGACTATGCGCGACGCACCGGCTTGCCAAGCCTCGATGAGTTTCTGAGCCGCTTCCAAGCCGGCCTGTCAAAGCCGGTCAAGCCGTCGCCCGATATGCTGGACGACGTGCTGCGCCGGTATCCGCCCGACAACTCCGCCCATGCCAAGTTCTTCCGCCACGCCCTGGAACAGGAGGAATTGGACCGATATTTCCATAATCTTCGCGCCTATGAGGCCAAAACCCAGGACGCCGACCGCCATAGCGCGGCTTACACGCCGGATGCGGCGGGCTACCTCAGATTTCTTGCGGAAAAAGACGAGACGCTTTCTCGCTTTTTTTTTGAAAGCTACCGCACGCTTCCCATAACGGAGGCCGACCGCGAGCGCCATACCTACATCGTCGGCGGTTCTGGTTCGGGAAAGACCGAGCTGATCAAGGTGCTGCTGCATCACTATCTTGCCCGCAACGCCGCGCCGGCTTTGGTGGTCATCGACCCGCACGGCGACTTGTCGCGACAGGTGGCGCAATGGCCGGAATTTGCCGAGAACGACCGGCTTGCCTATATCGCGCCCGGCTTCGGCGGCGGGCTGTTCCCGGTGTTCAATCCCTTCGACATCCCGGATAGCGAGCGTACCGAGGAATCCGTGTCGGTGCTGGTGGACGACACCATCGACATCGTGCAGGAGCTGCTGGAGAAGGACTTCACCACCAACATGGGGACGCTGCTGCAAGCCTGCTTCACCGTCTTGTTCTATCGTCCTGGCTCGACCTTTGCGGACGTGCTGCGGTTCATCGACAAGAAAAACAATCACGACCTTCTGGAGGTGGCCGAGCGGGTGTTCCGGGCCGATAATCCCCTTCTTCACTTCATCCGCAACGATCTGTCCAGCGATGCCCTCGGCCCGACGCGCCAAGCCGTCAAGATGCGCTTCACGCAGATTCTGTCGCGGCACTTCTTCCGCTCCTTCCTGGTCGGAAGCCGCAGTACCTTCCGCCTGGAGGAGCTGTTGCGTCAGCGCAAGGCCGTCATCTTCAATCTCTCGAAGTCCGACATCGGCACGCGGGAAAGCCGCATCTTCGGCAAATTCATCATCGCCCATCTGCGGGCCTTCGCCTTCAAGCAAGGCCGCATGCCGGAATCGGCCCGCGTTCCCGTCCATGTTTTCATCGACGAATGCCAGGACTTCCTTACCGAATCCGTCGAAATCATCCTGACCCAGGCCCGCAAGTTCCGCGTCTATCTGACCCTAGTGCAGCAGAGCATCGGCAAGGGCATGAGCCGCGAGCTGTTGGGCGACGTGCTCACCAACACCGCCATCAAAATCACCGGGCGGAATTCCGAGGCCAACCGCCGCGCCTTCGAGGCGGAAACCAAAGTGCCGTCAGCGGATTTGGAACGGCTGGAGCGCGGAGCGGGCCCGTTCTGCATCCACACCTCATCTTGCCCGTCGGTGGTGGTGAAGATCCCCGGCCATCGCCTGAAGGACCGTAAGGCGGTTCCCGACAAAGCCTGGAAAGCCCGCTTGGCCGAGCAGACCGCGCTTTACTACGCCCTGCGCGAGGCCCATGCACCCGCTTTGGCGGAGCCAACCCCGACAGACCGCGCCCCGCTGATCGCCCCGGCGGGCGGGCCGGAAAGCCCCATCGACTATTAACCCAGACAGACCATGACCGACGACAGCGCCACACCTTCATCCAAGCCGCAACGGCAGCACAAGCAGCGCGATTTATCGCGCCCGTTGGAGGTGCTGACTGCATCCCAGCAAAAGACGCTGTTGCTGCTGGCTCGTTATCGGTACATGACCGTGCGGCAGCTTGTCGCCTGCGGTGTCGCCAAGCGCCCGGAAACGGTACGCCGCGATGTACTCCCCCGCCTCTCGAAGCTGTCGGGGCAAAATCTGGTGCAGGCGGAGAAATATATCCCGCTGTCGGTCAGCCGGGGGCGCATGTCCTACGTCTACGCCCTGACTGCCAAGGGGGCCGAGGTCGCCGCCGAGATGCTGCGTTGTGACCCATCTGCTGTCCGCTATCCCATCGGCGGTATCCAGTTCGTCAACGACCACGAGCACCGCGAGGCCTATATCGACCTGTGCATCGCCCTCGATGGCTGGATTGCCGGCCACCCCGATCGCTTCTGTCGCAGCCTGACCCATTATTTCGACAAGGATGGAGCGAACCGCAGCGGCACCCATTCCCGCTCGGTCAATCGCCTGGAGCTGCCGAACGGGCGCGACATCATCATCCCCGACGGCCTAGCTCTGCTGGATACCGAAACCAAGCGCCGCGCCCTGCTGTTGGAACTCCACCACAAGACCAGCACCAAGCAGGTCTCCGAACAATTGGTGAAGCATATGCACGCCTTGGCGGCGGGCGTGGTCGAACGCCGGCTCGGCCACGACAAATCCCCTTTCGTGCTATCGGTCGCCACCGCACCCGGCGACGTGGCCCTGATCCGCAAGCGGATGGCCGGCATCCCCGGCATCGGCCCGTTCGCCCCGGTCTTTCTGTTCAATGACCTTCCGGCCATCATGCGCGACGGGTTCGCCCAAGGCTGGACGCATGCGGATGGAAGCCCGGCGACGGTTTTTAACTGACGGACGTCAGTCGCAGCGACAGGGCGGATTTTGTCAATGCCTGTCGCCCTTGATTTTGGGCTTTAATCCATACAATGGCGGAGTATGGCAACGTCATTTGCCGCAGTTAACCGTTAAATTGTCACACCATGACGCACCCTCATTGATACGCTGTCGCACTCATTGACGCGGCAAGAGATTTCGGCATCAGCAAGCGAACCTTGGAGCGCCGCATCAAAGACGGCACCATCAGCCAGTCGCAGACCCATGTCCGGGACGGCAAACGCGATAAAAATATTCCAACTTTTGGCGTATGGAGAAGCTCATACGAAGATTGTATGAAATTCACACTCAAGGAAACACGAGAAACAATTCATTGCTGTAAAGATAAAATCCTCGTTCATGCCAGGACGCCCAAAGGCACCAATGAGATATCTGATACAGCAATTTCATCTATGTTGATTGCTGCCAAGAAAAATGGCTGGAAAACTCTGTCTCTCACTGGCGACCTGGATTTCAGAAAACGAGCAGCAGCAGAAGCTATCAAGCAAGGATTTCAGATAGCTGATACTGACCTTCAGGGCCATGTTCGAGAGATCGAGAAACAGCTTAGAGAAGAAGCGCACAAAGCTTTTCAGGCCAGTGAAACGGCCAAGATAGCTGAACGAAAACGACTGCTGGTCGAACCTGAAACCAATGCCCATACTGGACCAAAGTTATAACACAATACATTGGTATTAATACTTTATGGCCCAAGGCTATAACTACTTGATTTTTCTCGATAAGTCATCAATACGCTTATGAGGTTATTTTAATCTCAGGAGAAAAACCATGAATGAAGAAGCATATAACATTCAAGAAGAAGCCTTAAATATATATCTAAATGAAGAGTGGGACAGAGATGAACGTAGGGATGAGCTTAATGCTCTTATACGAAAACACAACCGCTCAAAAATGTACAAAGATGCAGTTTCACAATTTATCGTCAATACGAGAAAAGCTGACTCACAAGATACTGTGGAAGAAGTCGTAAACGAGATAGCTAAAAATCCTGTTTTTGCCCTGGTGCAAGTCACAATTTTAGCTATGTTGCTAGACCTCTTATTTGGTCGCGGTCCTAGGTCATATTTAGTTCCAAAAATGTATTTGCCAATTAACCGCTGTGCTATTGAAGAGAAACATCATGTTTCCTAGTGGTTTTCAAAATGTCCCTTTCCATCAAGCATAATGACTTACTCATCATCGTAAACGACTAAAAATCATGCTGATTTTCAGCCCTTCGGGTTCAGAAACTGCGTTTCCTCATCATTGACGACGACTCCGTGAGCCATTTCGCCTGAAGGCGTCGGGACGAGGAACGTCTAAAAGATATTCTCCTCTCACTTCGTGACGAGTCGAACAAGGAACAATATCACTATCAAAATTACCTAACGAAGACAGTTAAAAATTGACACTATAAAATAAAGCCTGCAATACTATCAAATATAACTATCAATTAATGAAGGAAATAATGGGGAAATTATATGGTTACGCTCGTGTGTCTACTCATTTGCAAAACATAGATATGCAAGTTTCGGATTTGGTGAGAGTTGGAATTGAGAGAGATGATATTTTTATAGATGATGGAATTTCAGGTGCCAAAGCCAGCAGACCAGCATTTGATAAGCTTCTGTCCATCGTCCAAGAGGGAGATACGATTGTTGCATGGAAGCTGGATCGTCTGGGTCGCACTGTCGTCAATCTCAGCCAGTTGGCAAACGATCTGAAGGCCAAGGGTGTTTATATCCGCACGATCATGGATGGGATCGACACCTCAACGAAGATGGGGAGCCTGCTCTATAACCTGCTCTCCACACTGGCTGAGATGGAACGCGACGCCATCATGGAACGCATCGAAGCTGGAAAGGCCAATGCCAGAAAGAATGACGTGCTGTTTGGCCGTAAAATTCTCCTCAAGAAGCAGCATGTGGATGATGCCAGGGAGAAACTCAAAACCATGACGGTTAAGCAAGTGGCCGATTTCCTGAAAGTGTCTGAGCCTACTCTTTATCGTGCGCTGAACCGCTATCCGGCTGGTTGACCTTTTGCAGTTTTGGAAACAAGGCAATCCTTGCACGTTGAGCTTCAGCTAAGAAATATATCGATATTTTTGCAAAAAATACGCAAATACCCGCAGTTAGCATGCTCATATAAAAGGGTGGCTTTGATACAAAAGTAGCATATAAGGCCATGAAACAAACTAAAGCAGAAATAAACATCACTGAAAGCGACAGAGAGTATGTGTGAATCATAGAAAGTATTTTAATAACCCTCTTAATTTTTGGGTACGGAAACGGCAATTCGCTTGCCTTATCAAATTCACTAAAATTTTTCCTCATTCCGCCACTAATTGCCGTGGTTAATTTGATGATGTATGGTGAAATTTTTATGCACGAATGAATGATTCCCCGCAGCAGCAGAGATATTGTCCACAAAAACACAAGAAGAACTATCATCCAAAATAAGGGTAATAAGATGCTCTTGATATAATCTGGCGCTTGCGTGATTAGCGATAGCCATTTCTCCATGGTTTCTGGAGATGTGTTAGGAAAGCTCATTTTGGAATTTTCCACAAGAATACAGGACGTGGTCGATGGGTTTCTGAGCGTTACCTCTTAAAATGAATGCGTAGTAAGTACAGAATAGTTGATATGGATATAATTATGTAGCAAGCAAGACTTGGGGCAAACTGCGAGGCTTTGCTAAAAGCGTGATATTCTTCATATATTTTAATTGTTGTAACAATAGTGAAGAACGCAGGGATCATCATTTTGTATATTATATGAATCCACGATTTAAACAACGGGTAGCACTCGTTATATGACTTTCCCTCTCTCGTAAATGCTTTTGTTCCCCTATAGTGCTTGTTCAGCATCCCTTCGAGGGCATGCATGTAATCATACTGCCCCTCAATTATCACAACCATGTGATAATATTTTATCGAAATTGAAGCGAACAAAAACCATAAGATGTAAGTTGAAAGACTAATGAGGTCGATCAGCGCATCGTCAATTTTCTTGATATAGTCAAATATTGCTATGTCAACAAAGTCTGGATGCGTTATTTTCATGGTGAATGCGACGCTCACACCTATCAGTATATAAAGCAGATTGTCTCTTTGCTTCATATCTGATAGGTGCTGATCGTATGTATCTTTGTAATGGGAGCACAGTTTATCAAAACGAATCCCATCCAAAGATGTCTGCTGTAATGGTCTATTTGGACGCATCATTCAAGGCTTTTACGACTGCATCCTTGGTGAAGCTCATCGCCCAGGAAGCGCCAGAGTTAAGCAATTCGTCAGGGCTGGTATAAGATTTGTCGATCTTGACGCCAACCAATTTATTTCCATGTTCCTTGCTTTTGGCAATTTCGTAATTTTGCCAGTTCTTATAACCAATTTCCTTGTGATCTTTGTGTTGATGATTCGCTTCCGCACCGACGATAACCAACGTGTAGGTAGCTTGGTTAATTTTAGCGGAAAGAACCTGCTTCACCACAGAGACGGATTCTGAGTTGATTTCCTGAGACGACTTGTCGCTAAAATAGAAATCAAAGTCTGGATTTGCGTCCCAAGCCTCTAGCATGAACTTGTATTTCTTGTCGTTATCGTAATCGAAACTGACAAAGACCTTTTTTTAGCCATGTTGCCCTCCAACAAATGCCCCTGGATGGCCGAACAGATTGAATCAGCGCCATCGCCCAGGATGACATCATATTAGCAATAGAGCATCCAGTGAAAAACTAAAAAGTTGTGTATGGGACTATCTGATACAGGCAAAGAAAAACCCCAGCAGTCGTTTAACTGCCAGGGTTTCCGAATTTTGGTAGCGCGAGAGGGACTTGAACCCCCGACCTATGGATTATGATTCCACCGCTCTAACCAGCTGAGCTACCGCGCCATAGAGGGCAAGGTTTTTAACTGCTTTGCTTGGTTGTGTCAACCTCAACCTAACAGCCAAAAAGCTCTTACCTAACAGATGGTTAGAAGGTAATTTCTCACCCAAAAACCACCTAACAAACTTCCTAACAACACGCCTAAAAACGAAGCAAAATCAACAAGTTAGAGGGAGCTTGACATAAGATTATGATTCCGCTGCTCTAACCAGCTGAGCTACTCCGCCATAGCTGGAGGCCGGCTTTTTAGCGGGATGGGACGGGGAAGTCAAGGGGTGTTATGCAGGAATGGCAGAGGAAATCCAACCGCCGCCCAGAACCCGTTCGCCATCATAGAAAACACAGGCTTGACCGGGGGCGACGCCCTCTTCCGGCTGATCCAGGCGCACCAGGGCGCCGCCTTGGCCGTCCAGGATCAGGCGGGCTTCGGCGGGGGGGCGGGTCGAGCGGATTTTCACCTGGCAGCGATACTCTTGCCCCAGTCCATCTCCCTGCCCCAGCCAGTTGACAGCCCGCACGGCCACCGTCTGGCGGCCCAGCATCTCCTTTGGCCCGACCACCACCTGGGCGCGTTCGGCATCCAGCCGCAGCACATAGAGAGGATCGCCGCCGCCGATATTCAGGCCACGGCGCTGGCCGATGGTGTAATGGATCACGCCTTGATGCCGCCCCAGCACCCGGCCATCAGCGGCATGAATGATCTCGCCGGCGCGGATGGCTCCGGGGCGAAGCTTCTCGACCAAGGCGGCATAGTCGCCATCGGGGACGAAGCAGATATCCTGGCTGTCGGGTTTGGTGGCCACCGGCAGGCCGAAACGCTGGGCGATGGCTCGCACCTCATCCTTGCTGGCCATGCCGCCCAGCGGGAAGCGCAGGAACTCCAACTGCTCCTTGCTGGTGGCGAACAGGAAATAGCTCTGGTCGCGGCCATGATCGGCCCCGCGCAGCATGATCGGCCCGTCAGGTCCATCCTCACGGCGGACATAATGCCCGGTCGCCATGGCCTCGGCCCCCAGGTCGCGGGCCACCCGCAGCAGGTCGCGGAACTTGACGGTCTGATTGCACAGCACGCAAGGGATCGGCGTCTCGCCCCGGACATAGGAATCGGCGAAGGGTTCGATCACCTCGTCGCGGAAGCTGCCTTCGTAATCCACAACATAATGGGAAATGCCCAAGGCATCGGCCACCCGGCGGGCATCCAGAATGTCTTTGCCGGCGCAGCAGGTGTTGGGCTTGCAGACCGCCTGACCATGGTCATAGAGCTGCATGGTCACACCTACCACCTCCCAGCCCTGCTCTTGCAGCAGAGCGGCGGTGGCGGAGCTATCCACGCCTCCAGACATGGCAACGACGATTCTTTTAGTCATAGTCCCTCGCCGGGCGCAGATTTATGACCGCCGCTGGCGCGGCGTAAGTCCCTCGCCGGGCGCAGGCTCCGCCTGCTTGGCCGCGGCCTCAATGGCCGCTGGACGAAAAATAGTCCCTCGCTATCACTCATAGCCCCCGCACCGCCCGGCGGGTTTTGGAGTGATATTCGCGGCGCCACAGGATCAGCACCACCAGAATGGCGGCGCCGACATAAGCCAGCGGGTGCATGAACCAAGCCAGGGTCGCCAGGGCAAAGTAATAGCCGCGCAGGCCCTGATTGAAGCTCAACGCCCCCAGTTCACAGACACGGGCGGCGCGGCGGGCGAACAGCTTCTTGGCTTCCTCGGACTCGCCGGCCATGGGCGCGGCTCCGACCAGGATGCAGCAATAATTGAACTGCCGCAGGCCCCAGGTGAATTTCAGGAAGCTGTTGATGAAGATCAGCCCCAGCACCAGCACCTTGATCTCGAAGACATCGCGCCCGCCCTGGGGGGCGAAGACGGTGATGCTGACCACCGCTTCATAGGCGCGGTCGCTCGATCCCAGCATGGCGGCGACACCACCCAGGATGACCACGGTGGCCGAGGCGAAGAAGGACATGCTGCGCATCAGATTGCCCAACAGCGCGGTGTCGCTGATGCGCACCTCGCGGTTGGACAGCTGCAGCATCCAATCCAGCCGCTGGCGATGGATGGCGGCGCTCAAGGAAAGGCCGGCCCAGCGGGATTTCTCCGTCAGCCAGGCAAAGCCCCACCACAAGGCCACCACGGCCAGCAGCGCGGCAACATCAGCAGGCGGCAACAAAGGCACGATGCCGGACCTTACTTGACCGCCATATTGCGGGTGGCCGACGGCAGCGTGACCACCAAGCCGTCATAGTCGGCCTTCATGATCAGCTGGCAGCCCAGACGCGAGGTCTGGGTCAGGCCGAAGGCCAGATCCAGCATGTCTTCCTCGTCCTCGGTAGCTTCCGGCAGGCGGTCGAACCATTCCTGGGCGATGACGATATGGCAGGTAGAGCAGGCCAGCGAGCCCTCGCAGGCGCCTTCCAGCTCGATCTTGTTGCGATGCGCGATCTCCAGCACGGACAGCCCTTCGGGGGCGTCCACCTCGCGGCGGGCGCCGTCGGGCTGGATGAAGGTCATCTTGGGCATGTGAAAAACTCCTGACTTAGAAAGACTGATCCAATTTCTCGACGGTCATGCCGGCCAGGGCATTGCGGATGCCCCGGTCCATGCGGCGCTCGGCAAAGGTCTTGGTGGCGGCTTCCAGCGCATCCGCAGCCGCTTGCACCCCAGCACGGTCATCGTCGCGCACCGCCGCATCCACCGCCTGCATGGCCGCCTGAACCGCCGCCAGCTCGTCGGCCGACAACAGATCGGCATCCACCGACAAAGCCGCCTGCACCGCCAGCAGCGAACGCCCGGCCTCGACGCGGGCCTCGGCCAGCAACCGGGCCTCCATATCGTCGCGGGCATGCACCATGGAGTCCCGCAGCATGGTCGCCATCTCGTCCTCGGTCAGACCATAGGACGGCTTGACCGAAACCTGCTGCTCGACACCAGTCACAGTTTCCAGGGCGCTGACCGTCAACAGACCGTCGGCATCCACGGCGAAGGTCACGCGAATGCGGGCGGCGCCGGCGGTCATGGTGGGAATGCCAGTCAGCACGAAGCGGGCCAGCGAACGGCACTGATCGACCATCTCGCGCTCACCCTGCACCACATGGATCAGCATGGCGTCCTGGCCGTCCTGATAGGTGGTGAATTCCTGGGCCATGGCCACCGGGATCGGGGTGTTGCGCGGGATCAGCTTCTCGACGATGCCGCCCATGGTTTCCAGCCCCAGGCTGAGGGGGGTGACGTCCAGCAGCAGGGTGTCCGAGCCCACGGTCAGGGCTTCCGCCTGCAAGGCCGCGCCCACCGCCACCACTTCGTCGGGATTGATGTCCGACAGCGGCTCGCGGCCAAAGAAGGCGGCGACCTTTTGGCGTACCAGCGGCACGCGGGTGGAACCGCCCACCAGCACCACGCCCTTGACCTCGTCCGGGGTGACGCCGGCATCTTCCAGCACGCCCTGGCAGATGCGGATGGTGCGCTCGACGAAGGGAGCCGCCAGCGCCTCGAACTGATCACGCTCCAGGCGATGCTTGCTGGGCTGATCGTCGACCTCCAGGAACCATTCGCCATAGGGGCTGGCCGACAGGCATTCCTTGGCCATCCGCGCCGTCGCCAGCGCCTGCTTGGCCTCGGCCGAGGTGATGGCGCGTCCACCCAGGGTCTTGGCCCGCTCGGCCAGGAAATGCTCGGCGATGGCGTGATCGAAATCGTCGCCGCCCAGCGCCGCATCACCGCCGGTGGCACGGACCTGGAAAACGCCCTTTTCCATACGCAGCAGCGAAATATCGAAGGTGCCGCCACCCAGATCATAGACGGCGTACAGACCCTCGGCGCCGTTATCCAAGCCATAGGCCAAAGCGGCGGCGGTCGGCTCATTGACCAGACGCAGAACCTCAAGGCCGGCCAGCTTGGCGGCGTCCTTGGTGGCGGTGCGGGCGGCATCGTCGAAATAGGCGGGCACCGTCACCACGGCGCGATCCACCTCTTTGCTCAGCGCCTCTTCGGCGCGGGCTTTGACGGCACGCAGAATATCGGCGGAAATCTCGACCGGGGTCAGGCTGCGACCGCCCAGCTTCAGGCGCACCATGCCGCCCTCGGCGGCGCTGTCCAGCTCGTAGGGCAGGGTTCCGGCCACCGCCTTCACATCGGTCAGGCCACGGCCCATCAGCCGCTTGATCGAGCTGACGACGCTGTCGGGATTTTCCAGAAGCTGACGCCGCGCCTCGGTGCCCACCAGCACCGAACCGTCGGAGCCATAGGACACTACCGAGGGGATCAGCCCCGCCCCATGCGCATCGCGCAGGACGGTGGGGGTCTGGTCCTTGGAGATGGCGACCACCGAATTGGTGGTGCCCAGGTCGATGCCGACCGCCGCCCCCTTCTCCGCCGCATGGGGAGCGGGAGTCTGGCCGGGCTCATGGATTTGCAGCAGCATCAGGGGACCTGTCTTGTCAGTCGGATACGGCGGGCCTTGGCCTCTTCGGCCAGCTTGCCCAGATATTTCAGGCGGGTGGTCAGGGCTCCGGCCCGTTCCAGGTCTTCATCGGCAAAGGCCATGGACAGCTGCGCGACACAGTCGGTCACTTCCCCCTCGGCCTGGGCGGCCAGCTTGGCCACTTCGTCGGGGGTCGAAGCCTCTTCCAGAGCTTCGCGCATTTCCATGGCTTCCATCAGCAGCTCGGGGTCGTCCACCGTGCCGGACTTTTCCACATCCACCTCGGCCCCGGCCAGGCGCAGCAGATAGGCGGCGCGGCGCAAAGGATCCTTCAGGGTTTCATAGGCCTCGTTCAGCGCCGTCGCCTGCTGCTGGGACAAAGCCCGCTCCTTGGGCGAACGGCTGGCGAAGCGATCAGGATGCAGACGGCGCTGGAAGCCGAAATACTGCTTTTCCAGCTCGGCCGGTTCCTGGTTGAAGCCGCGACGCAGGCCTAGGCGCAGGAAATGGTCGGTCTGGCCGGGCGGCTGCACCGCCCCGCAGGTGGAACAAAACAGCGCCCGCGGCGATACCGGGCCTTTACAGGACCAGCAGGGAACCAAGACGGGGGCAACAGCAGACTCGCTCATATCAACCCAGGCTTAAACGTGGAAGGATTCGCCGCAGCCGCAGCGACCCTTTTCGTTGGGATTGCGGAAGACGAAGCCGCTTTGCATCTTTTCTTCCACGAAATCCATCTCGGTGCCCAGGATGAACATGGTCGCCTTGGGGTCGATCAGCACCAGAACGTCGCCGGCTTCCACCACCTCGTCCAGCGGATTTTTGTCGTCGGCATATTCGATGGTGTAGGACAGACCCGAACAGCCCTTGCTGTTGACGCCGATGCGAATCCCCACCGAGGGCTTGCCGCGTCCGGCCAGCAAGGCCTTGATCCGCTCGATGGCGGCTTCGGTCACGGTGATGGGAGCCATACGTTCAACCATATCGTCCTCGCTTATTCGGCGTCGTGCTTCTTTTTATAATCGGCAATCGCCGCCTTGATAGCGTCTTCGGCCAGTACCGAGCAATGGATCTTAACAGGCGGCAGCGCCAGATGCTGCGCGATCTCGGTATTCTTGATCTGCGCGGCTTCGTCCAGGGTCTTGCCCTTGACCCATTCGGTGACCAGCGACGAGGACGCAATGGCCGAGCCGCAGCCGAAGGTCTTGAACTTGGCGTCTTCGATGACGCCCTCGGCGCTGACCTTGATCTGCAGCTTCATGACGTCACCGCAGGCGGGAGCCCCCACCAGACCGGTGCCGACATTGTCCTCTTCCTTCTTGAACGACCCCACATTGCGGGGATGTTCGTAATGGTCGATGACCTTTTCGCTGTAGGACATGTGTTTTACTCCGTTTTTTCGGCGTTATCGCGCCTTAAGTCCCTCGCCGGGCGGGGCCATCCGGCCCCTTGGCCGCGGCCTCAATGGCCGCTGGAAAGTTCACTTTCAGTCCCTCGCCGGGCGGGCGCCTCCGCGCCCTTGGCCGCTCGCTCAATGCTCGCTGGACCAAAATAACCGGCGACTATTCCCTTAGTGTTCAGCCCACTGGATCGACTTGATGTCGATGCCTTCCTGATGCATTTCCCAGAGCGGGCTCAGGTCGCGCAGGTGGTTGACCGCCTCTATAATATGGTCAATCGCATAGTCGATTTCAGCCTCGGTGGTGAAACGACCGATGCCCAGACGCAAAGAGGTATGAGCCATTTCGGCGTCCAGACCGATGGCGCGCAGCACATAGGACGGCTCCAGCGAAGCCGAGGTGCAAGCCGAGCCAGACGACACCGCGATATCCTTGACGCCCATCATCAGCCCCTCGCCCTCGACGAAGGCGAAGCTGATATTCAGGTTGCCCGGCAGACGATGCTCCAGGTCGCCGTTGACATAGACTTCCGGCAGACGCGCCTGGATGCCCTTCAGCAGGCGATCGCGCAGGCTCAGCAGGCGGGCGGTCTCGGCGGGCATTTCCTCTTGGGCGATCCGGCAGGCCTCGCCCAGCCCCACCACCAGCGGGGTCGCCAAGGTGCCCGAGCGCATGCCGCGCTCCTGGCCGCCACCGGTGATCAAGGCTTGCAGACGCACGCGGGGACGGCGGCGGACATACAACGCGCCGATGCCCTTGGGGCCATAGAGCTTGTGACCCGAGATGCTCATCAGGTCGATGTTCATGGCTTCCACATCCAGCGGGATCTTGCCCACGCCCTGCGCGGCGTCGGTATGGAAGAACACGCCCTTCTTGCGGCACAGCGCCCCGATCTCGGCCAGCGGCTGAACCACGCCGATCTCGTTATTGGCGGCCATGACCGAGACCAGCGCGGTCTTGTCGGTGATGGCGGCTTCCAGCTGGGCCAGATCGATCAGGCCGTCGGGCTTGACCGGCAGATAGGTGACGCGGAAGCCTTCGCTTTCCAGATGACGGCAAGAGTCGAGCACGCATTTATGCTCGGTGGCCACGGTGATGATGTGGTCCTTCTTGTCCTTGTAGAAATGCGCCACACCCTTGATGGCCAGATTATTGGACTCGGTGGCACCCGAGGTGAAGACGATTTCCTTGGGGTCGGCGCCGATGATGGCGGCCACCTGCTCGCGGGCCAGCTCGACCGCTTCCTCGGCTTCCCAGCCATAGGCGTGGTTGCGCGAATGGGGATTGCCGAACTTTTCGGTGAAATAAGGGATCATGGCCTCGACGACGCGAGGATCGCACGGAGTTGTGGCCTGGTAATCCAGATAGATCGGCCGCTTCACGCGATTGGTCTTGCCGTTGTCCATAACCGTCATTGCTTTGGTCCTTTACGTCACATGCTCAAGCGGCTCTAAGCCGCAGCCTGCCGCTGCAACAGAGCGGCGAAGGCATCCAGAAATTCGTCAATATGGGGATCCGTACTCGCCCATCCAAGGCTGATTCGTATCGCCTGCGCGGCTAAATCGCCGGCGCCCATGGCGGTCAGCACCGGACTGGGGCCGACCTTGCCCGAGCTGCAGGCCGAGCCCGCGCTCACCATCACGCCGGCCAGGTCCAGAGCCATCACCACCGTCTGAGACGATAGGCCCGGCAGACCGAGGCAGCAGGTGTTGGGCAGGCGCGCAGCGCCCTCGCCGAACACCACCAGATCGGGCTTCAGCGCCCTGGCCTCACGCTCCAGCCGATCGCGCAGGGCGGTCAGGCGGGCCGCGTCATCGCCCAAGGCCTGAACAGCCGCCGCAAAACCCGCGATGCCCGGCAGATTCTCGGTCCCGGCGCGACGGCGGTTCTCTTGGGCTCCGCCCTTGATCAGCGGCGCAACCTCGCGTCCCGCCGCCAGGATCAGAGCGCCCACGCCTTGCGGGCCGCCCAACTTGTGAGCCGACAGCGCCAAGCTGTCCACCCCCAGCGCCGCCATATCGATGGCGATCTTTCCCGCCGCCTGCACGGCGTCGCAATGGATCAGCGCCCCATGGGCATGAGCAATCCTGGCCAGCTCCGCCACCGGCTGGATGACGCCGGTCTCGTTATTGGCCAGCATCACCGCCACCAGCACATCACGCCCGCCCTCGGAGGCCAGCAGACGTTCCAGGTTCTGCGGATTGACCAGCCCCTGCCCATCCACCGGCAGCAAGGCGCAATCCGCCGCCTTCAGCACCGAGGGATGCTCGATGGCCGAGGCGACGATCCGCTTGCGGCCAAACCCGGCCAGCGCCAGGGCATTGGCTTCGGAGCCGCCCGAGGTGAACACCACCGCCGCCGGATCGGCCTTGACCAACCCGGCCACCGCCTGACGCGACTGTTCCAGCACCCGCCGCGCCGCCCGGCCCGAGGCATGGACCGAAGAAGCGTTGCCCGACAGGCTCAAAGCCTGGAGCATCGCCTCGGCCGCCTGGGGGCGCACCGGCGTGGTGGCATTGCAGTCGAGATAGGCGGTCACGGCCGTCTCCTTACTCGGCAGCCGCGCCGGAGCCGCTGTGGAAGGTGCCGCTGGTGCCCAGCAAGCGACGCTCCACCACATCTTCCAGCGAGACCGAGCTGAGATAGAGATAAATCTGATTGCCCAGCTCTTCCCACAGGTCATGGGTCAGGCAGCGGCCCTTGTGGTTATGGCAGCCGGCCGGCGAACCGGGGGCGCAGCGGGTGGTCTGGATCGGCTCGTCCACCGCCAGAATGATGTCCGAGACCCGCATCTGCGGCATCGGCCGGGCCAGCAGATAGCCGCCGCCGGGGCCGCGCACGCTTTTGACCAGCCCGCCCTTGCGCAGGCGGCCAAACAGCTGCTCGAGATAGGACAAGGAAATTTCCTGGCGATCGGCGATATCTGCCAAAGCCACCGGATTCCCCGAGCTATGGCAGGCGAGGTCGACCATCGCCATCACGGCGTAGCGCCCTTTGGTGCTGAGTTTCACTGGCGTGCTCCCGTCTTCGTCTGGGTTTCAAGCGGATCGCCATTTTCCAATTCGGCGATCCGATCCTTCATCTGCGCCATTTCCTGGCGCAAAGCTTCGATGGCGCGGACCATGGGGTCCGGCAAATCTCCTTCAAGGCCATAGGCCAGGAACTCTTTCCCCTTGGAACAGCCGCCGGCGATGCGGGCGGGGATGCCGACCATGGTCACGCCCGGAGGCACGTCCGACAGCACCACCGAATTGGCGCCGACGCGGGCTCCGTCGCCCACCGTGATGGCGCCCAGCACATGCGCCCCGGCGCCGATGATGACGCCGTCGCCCAAGGTGGGGTGACGCTTGCCGCGCAAGAGCGAGGTGCCGCCCAGAGTGACGCCGTGATAGAGCGTGCAGTCGTCACCGATGACCGCCGTCTCGCCCACCACCACGCCGGTGCCGTGATCAATAAACAGGCGCCGACCAATGGTGGCGCCGGGATGAATCTCGATGCCGGTCAGCATCTTTCCCAGATGCGACAGGAAGCGGCCCAGCACCACCAGCCCCTTGCCCCAGGCCCAGTGGGACGCGCGATAAAAGACCAGCGCATGCAGACCGGGATAACAGAGCAAAACCTCAAGGCTAGAGCGCGCCGCGGGGTCGCGTTCGCGAATAGATTCGATTTCTTCCCGAAGAGTCTTGAAAATCATCGCCGTCAATATGTTATGGTAGCCGGCTTGCGCGAAGGAGGGGGCTCCGCCGCAGGCTGCCTGGGGAAGGTAACCCTTGTTCGAATGGGAATATAGGAAGCCCGACAAGAGCGGTCAAGTATGACCGCGACAGGTACGCATTTGTTTTGATCTAATCCTTAGCCCAACCGTCAACTTTGACGACCGGGTGCGCAAAAAAGGTTTCGCGGACATCATGCCTGAAGTGACTTTCATCGGACCGGATGGTCGCCTAGAGGGGCGCTATCAACACGGTAAGGCTCCGAACGCGCCGATTGCTTTGCTCTTGCATCCTCAGCCCCAGCATGGCGGCACCATGAACAACAAAGTGGTCTACGCCATGTACCACTCGTTCGTACGCCGGGGCTTTTCCACCTTGCGCTTCAATTTCCGGGGTGTGGGCCGGTCTCAGGGCAAGTTCGACAACGGCCAGGGCGAATTGTCCGACGCCGCCGCCGCTCTGGACTGGATGCAGTCCTTCAACGCCAACGCCGCCGCCTGTTGGGTGGGTGGGTTCTCGTTCGGCGCCTGGATCGGCATGCAGCTTCTGATGCGCCGTCCCGAGATCGACGGCTTCATCTCGGTGGCGCCGCCGGCCAATGTCTACGACTTCAGCTTCCTGGCGCCCTGCCCGTCCTCGGGTCTGATCCTGCACGGCACCGGCGACGACCATGTGCCCGAGGCCTCGGTCGCCAAGCTGGCCGGCAAGCTGGCCACCCAGCGCAACATCACGGTGGAATACCGCACCATCCCCGAAGCGAATCACTCCTTCGTGGGCAAGCTCGACGACCTGACCACCCACATCGACGACTATCTGGGCGGCATCGTCCTGGATCGCCAGCTGGCTGTGGCGAACGGTTAAAAGACTCCAACGGTCTTTGATAAGGGGAGGAAGCCACGCTTCCTCCCTTTTTTCATGGGCAGACCCGACCACCCAAACAGGGCAGCGGAACACCGGTGGTGCCGGGAAAGCTAAGGGGCAAGCCCTTCAGGCTGCGCACCGCCAGGAAGGCAAAGGCCTGGGCTTCCAGGGCGTCGCCGTCCCAGCCCTCGGCATCCACCGGCTCGACCACCGCCTCTAGCGCCTGTTGCAGCCCGGCCATGATCACCGGATTGCGCCGCCCGCCGCCGCAGACCAGCCAGCGCCGGGCCGGACGCGGGAAATGCCGCGCCGCCGCCGCCGCCGAAGCCACCGTAAAGGCCGTCAGGGTCGCCGCGCCATCCTCGGCCGACAGCCCCTCGACCAGACGCGCCGCCAGCGATTGGAAATCGTCACGATCCAGCGACTTCGGCGGAACCGTCCGGAAATAGGGATGGCGCAGGAAGCTTTCCACCGCCGTTTCCTTCACCTGCCCGGCTGCCGCCAGGGCCCCGTCCCAATCCACCGGCCTGCCGGTATGGCGCAGCGCCCAATCATCGATCAGGGCATTGGCCGGTCCAGTGTCGAAGGCCAGCAATTCCTCGGGCCCGCCGATCCAGGTGACATTGCCCACCCCGCCCAGGTTCAAAATCGCCAGGGGATGGTCGCAGTCCGCCGCCAGGGCGGCATGGAAGACCGGCACCAGCGGCGCTCCCTGCCCGCCCGCCGCCACATCGGCGCTACGGAAGTCATACACCACCGGAATGCCGGTCAGCTGCGCCAACAGTGCGCCATCGCCGATCTGCCAGGTCACCTTTTCCTCGGGGCGATGCAGGATGGTATGACCGTGAAAGCCGATCACCCCCACCAACTCGGGGCCGATCCCGGCCTTTTCCAACAGAGCCGCAACCACCTGAGCATGAAAGGCGGTCAGCTGCCGCTCGATCTCGGCCACCGGCTTGTTGCCGCCCAGAACCGCCCGCAAGCCCTCGCGCAGGGCTTCAGGATAGGGCCGCGTCAGGCTAGCGCCCAGATGCGCCACCCTCTCGCCGTCGGTCATCACCAAAGCGGCATCCACCCCGTCCAACGAGGTTCCCGACATCAATCCAAGACTTAACCGCATGGCCGGGGCCTGTCCGTTGTCTGCGCCTGCCATTCGTGCTAAACGAGCCCACCCGGCCTTGCAAGGCCCCATTTCCCATTTCTTCAGGCAGAATTGCGATGACCACCCTTCGTTCCGACTTCCTGCGCACCGTTTCCGAGCGCGGTTTCCTGCATCAGTGCACTGATCTGGAGGCCTTGGACGCCAAGCTGGCTCAGGGGACCAAGGTGGCCTATATCGGCTTTGACTGCACGGCGGACAGCCTGCATGTGGGAAGCCTGCTGCCCATCATGATGCTGCGCCATCTGCAGAAGACCGGCCATAAGCCGGTGGTCTTGATGGGCGGCGGCACCACCCGCGTCGGTGATCCGTCCGGCAAGGATGAAGCCCGCAAGATCCTGACCGACGACGACATCGCCCGCAACATGGCCGGCATCAAGACGGTGTTCGCCAAGTTCCTGACCTTCGGCGACGGCCCCACCGACGCGGTGATGGTCAACAATGCCGACTGGCTGGACAAGCTGAACTATATCGAGTTCCTGCGCGACTATGGCCGCCACTTCTCGGTCAACCGTATGCTGAGCTTCGATTCGGTCAAGCTGCGCCTGGACCGCGAGCAGCCGCTTAGCTTCCTGGAATTCAACTACATGATCCTCCAGGCCTATGACTTCATGGAGCTGGCGCGGCGCCGCGATTGCCTCTTGCAGATGGGCGGCTCGGACCAGTGGGGCAATATCGTCAACGGCGTCGAGCTGGGCCGCCGCGTCGATGGCAAGGAACTGTTCGGCCTGACCACCCCCCTGATGACCACCTCGTCGGGCGCCAAGATGGGCAAGACCGCCAATGGCGCGGTGTGGCTGAATGCCGATCGCCTGTCGGCCTGGGATTACTGGCAGTTCTGGCGCAACACCGAAGACGCCGATGTCGGTCGCTTCCTGAAGCTGTTCACCGAACTGCCGCTGGACGAGATCAACCGTCTGGCCGCCCTAGAAGGGGCCGGCATCAACGAGGCCAAGAAGGTTCTCGCCAACGAAGCCACCCGTCTGGCCCATGGCGAAGCCGCCGCCGCCGAAGCCGCCGAGACCGCTCGCCGCACCTTCGAGGAAGGCGCTGCCGCCGACACCCTGCCCACCGTCGGCATCCCCGCCGCCGAGCTGGAAGCCGGCATTCCCGCCTTCGCCTTGTTCGCTCGCACCAACCTGGCCGCCTCGAACGGCGAAGCCCGCCGCCTGATCAAGGGCGGCGGCGCCAAGGTCAACGACAAGGCCGTCGCCAACGAAGCGCAGGTCATCGGCAACGCCGACCTGATCGACGGCCAAATCAAACTGACCGCCGGTAAGAAGCGCCATCTGCTGGTCAAGCCCGAGTAAGGCACCACGGAGGCGGCTTGCCGCCGACTAGGCCATTGAGGCCGCCGGAGCTTTAGCGGAGGAAAGCCAAGCGGGCGGATGCCCGCGCCCGGCACCTGAGGAACAAAATATAATCCCGAAGGCGGTTCCACCGCCGACTAGCGCATTGAGCGCCCGCGCGACCGTTCGCGCGAAAGCCAAGCGGGCGGATGCCCGCGCCCGGCGCCTGAGGGGCCGAATATACCCCTACTCCTTAGGAGCCCCTTCGGGCCGCACTTCCCGGCCCTCGCCGTCATCGAAGATATTGAACAGCTTGCGCAGGAAGCCCGGCGTTAGGGCCGACAGGGGATTGACCGAGACGCTGGGGTCATCGCTCTTGCCCTTGATGGAATAGTTCATGGCGATGACGCCGCCGCCCTTTTCGTTGGTCAGCAGCTTGCCCACCAGCGGAATCTGGGAAAAGACGCTGTTGATGACATAGGCGGGAACCACGGTTCCCTCCAGCGCCAGCTTGCCATTGTCCAGATCCACCTGACCGCGTGCCGTCAGTCCAAGGGCGGTTCCCGAGGCGCGGGCGTCCTTGATGTCCATCACGCCCTGGGTCAGGGTAAAGGGCACATCCATGGTCGAGAAATGGATGCCGTCGCCCGACAGTACCTCGACGATGCCGGTCAGGGCGGCCACGGTCAGCAGCCGGGCCAGCACCGGCGCCTTCATCACCTGATAATCCTTGACCTTGCATTCACCGCTGAGGGGCTGCCAGGGATTGGCGTCGTCATAGAAGCCTTCCAGATCCAGCTCGCCGCCCTTGACGTCGTCGAAGACGCCAAAGGCGCGGAACACCGCTCCGGCATCGCCGCTGGTCAGCTTCAGGTCGCGATGGTTGACGCCCACCGCCGGTTTGATCTCCAGATGCAGCGGCTTGGCCTCGCCGATCTGGCCGTCAGCCAGCATCGAACGAACATCGCCGCGGCCGTCGCGCTTCATCTGCACCGACATATCCTTGGCGGCGCCATCGTCACTCAGCCAGACCTGATCCAGCTTGGCCTTCACCGCCAGAGGCGTCACCGGGTCATGGTCATGGGCATGATCGGGGGGCTTGCGCTTATCGACGGGAATATCCGAGGGATAGCCGCTGATCACCTCGCGGGCATCGAAGCTGCTGCCGGTGATGTCCAGGCTCAGCCCGGCTCCCATGGGGGCGATGGCAAGATCGCCGCGCACATCGGTGCGGCCCCATTTGGCGCGGCTGAACTGCACCTTGCGGGCCAGCCCATTGTCGAACCCCACCTGCCCCTGCACCTCCAGCCCATCGGCGGTGGCGACGGCGAAGCGGGGAATATCGGCCAGCTTGCCGTCCCACAGCTTGATCAGAGCCGAGGCGCTGCCGGTCACATTGGCCCGCTTGGACCAGTTCAGGCCGGGCAGGCTCATGGCCACGCCCTGTAGGTTGGCCTTCACATCCACATCGCCGCGCAGGCCGGGATTCAAGGTCGCGGTCAGCTGTACCGGCGCGGGGCCGGTCATGAAGGGCGGTTGGAACGGCGCGGTATCCAGACCCACCAGGGCCCGCCCGGCGTCATCCAGCACCGTCGAGACATCGTAGCGGCTTTGGAAGGGGGCCGACTTGCTGAAATTCTCGCGCCATTTCAGATCGGTGGGCAGTCCGCCCAGCTTGCCCTTACCCAGCACGTCCATGCCCTTGGCATCGACCTCCAGGGCCAGATTAGCCTCGGACAGGTCCAGCCCCAAGGCGACCTGGGGAATGCCGACCTGATGGGTCTGGGACTTGGCCTTGACCTGCAGCTGATCCAGCTTCAGATCCTGCAGCAGGGGGAAATGCAAGTTCAGCTCGGTGACGGCGTCGCCCTTGACCTTGGCGGGGGCGATGCCCATGCGGGCCGCCCAGCCCAAAGGCTTGCTGTCGATCAGCTTCAGAGCGTCGGCAATGGGGCCGCTGATCTTCAGATTGATGTCGGCATATTGCATGGCCGCCGACAGGCCCGAGAGCACGATCTTGCCGCCGTCTTCCAGCTTCAGCCCGAACACCTCGCCGCCCTTGCTGTCGAGGGTGAAGGTGTTGGCGTCAAAGGTCGCCTCGGTCCCGACATTCTTCACCACCGGCATCGGCGCCAGATATTGCACGGTGACGCCACGGGCGAAGATCTTGCCGGTCAGCTCGTCGACCTCGATATCATCGGGCTTGTGCCCGGGCTTAACATGTCCACGGAACTTGGCAAAGGCATGGTCGGCCTTGCCCTCCGACAGATTGGCAACGATCCAGGACCGGGGATTGGGAGCCAGCGCCTCGGGCCAGAGGCCCTTGAGCAGTTCCATGGGCAGATCGTCGATATGCGCCTCGGCCTCGGCCTTGAGGGCGGTCTGGATGTCCTCGGCCTTGGCCGTCAGACTGATCACCGGCCCGCCCATATCGATGCGCATCTCGTCCAGGCTGGCGCTGGTGGCATTGTTGGTGATCGAGCCCCGCAAAGAGACCGCCTCGACCGGCCAGCTGACGCCCAGATCGCTGGACATGTCCAAGACGCCGTGGCCGCCCGCCAGATCAAAGCGCAGGTCGGGCAGACCGCCAGCCCCCAGCGCCCAGCGCAGGGACAAGGAGCCGCCGGTGGGCAGCTGGAAGATTTTCAGCCGATCAAGCTCGGGCGCCAGCTCCGCCAGCAGGGCCGGGCGCAGATTGCCATAGCCCAGGGTCGCCTCGACCACCCGCTCGGAGGAGCGATAGAAACCGTCCACATCCAGATGCGCCCGCTCGGCGCCCAGTTCGGCTTCCAGCCGGGCATGGCCGACGATTCCCTTGGCGTCGCGCAGGAAGCGCAGATCGGCCTTGGGCAAATGCCATTGCAGCTTCAGCTTGCGGTCGCTGACGGCGATGTCGGCATTGACGATCTCGAACCGCTGCAACTGGCCGGTGGCGCTATAGCCGCCCGGCGCATCCAGCATCTCCATCAAGGCGCTTTGCACCGCCGGCCAAGAATCGGCGCCGGCATCAGGCTCAGGCTCGTCGGCACTCATGCCCATCTGAATCTGGCCGTCCTCACCGCGGATCAGGCGAATGCGCGGACGCAGCACCCGCAACCCGCGCGGCGCGATCACGCCATGCAGCAAGGCCGGACCGGACAGGCTGACCGACAGCTCGGGCGCCGAAGCGATCACCGCACCATCGCTGACGGCGCGGGCGTTCTCGGCGCGGATTTCCAAGAGATGGGCGTCGGAATCCCAGGCCAGCACGGTGGCATCCATGGTCACCGACAGCGAACCGTCCGAACGGGTCAAAGCGCGTTCGATATAGGGCTGAAGAAAAGACAGTTCCAAGGGCCCTTCGGACAGCCGTCCGGCAAGCCAACCGGCGGCGACCACCAGGGACATGGCGACGGCGCCAAACAGCCGGAACATGCTTCTTACGGTGCCATGCACCACCCTTGGGTCTCCTATCACCTTGACCAGCGGCGGAGCTTTGCCCAGTCTTGGGAAAAACACAATAAAAGGATGCCGAGAATTGTCCTTTACCTGGACCGCGCCCCTTCCCCGTCCCGCCGATTCCGAGATGGCCGCCCGCCATCGTGACCGCTGGCTGGAGGTCGCCCAAGAGGGCGAGCCCGAACTGCTGGCCTTCGCCCAGTCCATGTTGCAAGAGGCCGACAAGGCCCGGCTGCTGGACGCCGTGTTCGGCAACAGCCCCTTTCTCAGCCATTGCCTGATCCAGGAAACCGCCTTCCTGCGGCGTCTGTTCGATCTGGGGCCGGATGATTGCTTCCGCCAGCTGCTGGCCGAACTGCGCCAAGAGCAGGGTCAGCAGACCGACACCAACGCCCTGATGAAGGCCTTACGCATCGCCAAGCGGCGCACCGCCTTGATGACCGGGCTGGCCGATATCGCCGGGATTTGGGATCTGGATGCCGTCACCGGCGCCTTGACCGATCTAGCCGACTGCGCCTTGTCCCTGGCCTCGTCGCATATCCTGCGGCTGGAGCATCAGGCCGGCAACATCGCCCTGCCCTTCCCGGAAGAGCCCGAACGGGACTCCGGTCTGGTGGTGCTGGGCATGGGCAAGCATGGCGGGCGCGAGCTGAACTATTCCAGCGACATCGACATCATCGTCTTCTACGCCCCCGAGAAGCTGCCCTATCACGGCCGCAAATCCCTGGGCGAGATGTTCGTGAAGCTGGCCAAGGAATTGGTGCGCATCATGGAAGAGCGCACCGCCCAGGGCTATGTCTTCCGCACCGATTTGCGGCTGCGCCCCGACCCCGGCTCGACCGCCGCCGCCATCTCGCTGGTCGCCGCCGAGCTTTATTACGAGGGCTTCGGCCAGAACTGGGAACGCGCCGCCATGATCAAGGCCCGCCAAGTCGCGGGCGATCCCGTCTCGGGCCAGGCCTTCCTGAAAATCCTGCGGCCCTTCATCTGGCGCAAGCATCTGGACTTCGCCGCCATTCAGGACATCCATTCCATCAAGCGCCAGATCAACGCCCATAAGGGCGGCGGCAAGATCGCCGTGGCCGGGCATAACATCAAGCTGGGCCGAGGCGGCATCCGCGAGATTGAATTCTTCGCCCAGACCCAGCAGCTGATCTGGGGTGGACGCGACGTCACCATGCGCACCTCGCGCACCTGCGAGGCCTTGGTGGCCTTGACCCAAGCCGGGCAAGTACAGCCCCAGGCCGCCGAGGAGCTGACCGAGGCCTATCACTTCCTGCGCCGCCTGGAACATCGCCTGCAGATGACCGACGACAAGCAGACCCAGACCCTGCCCGCCGAGGATGGGCCGCTGACGGCCTTGGCGGTGTTCATGGGCTTCGAGGGGATTGCCGATTTCTCCGAGGCCCTGACCGCCCGCCTGCGCACCGTCGAGACCCACTACGCCGCCCTGTTCGAAGATGCCCCGCGCCTCGACGCGCCCTGTGGCAATCTGGTCTTCACCGGTTCGGAGGAAGACCCCGAGACCCTGAAGACCATCGGCAATATGGGCTTTGCCAATGCCGAAGGCGTCAGCTCGGCCATTCGCGGCTGGCATCATGGCCGGGTTCGCGCCACCCGCAGCACCCGCGCCCGCGAGTTGCTGACCGAACTGACGCCCATGCTGTTGCAAGCCCTGGCCGCCACCGCCGAGCCCGACGCCGCCTTCAACCGCTTCGACGCCTTCCTCTCCAGCCTGCCGGCGGGGGTGCCGCTGTTCTCGCTGTTCCATGCCAACCCAGTGTTGCTGGAGCTGGTGGCCGAGATCATGGGCGACGCTCCGCGTCTGGCCGAAAATCTGGCCCGCAACACCAACCTGCTGGATGGTGTGGTATCGGCCGGGTTCCTCGACGCCTTGCCTCCTCCTGAGCAATTGGCCGAAGACATGCGCCGCAGTCTGGCCCTGGTGGGCGAGGATGTGCAGGAACTGCTGGATCAGGCCCGCCGCTGGGCCAACGAGCAGAAGTTCCGCATCGGCGTGCAAACCCTGCGCGGCATGATCGAACCGGCCCAGGCCGCCCGCCATCTGTCCGACATCGCCGATGCCGCCTTGATGGTGGTTCAGCCCTTGATGGAGGCCGACTTCGCCCGCATCCACGGCATCTGCCCGGGGGCCGGCGCCGTGCTGATCGCCATGGGCAAGATGGGCAGCCGCGAGATGACCGCCGCCTCGGACCTGGACTTGATCCTGGTCTATGACGTGCCCGAAGGAGTCGAGCAGTCCGACGGCAACAAGCCCTTGTCGCCGTCCCTCTATTACGCCCGGCTGACCCAGCGGATCATCGCCGCCATCACCTCCAAGACCGCCCAGGGCGAATTGTACGAGGTGGATATGCGGCTGCGGCCTTCGGGCAATTCCGGCCCCATCGCCGCCAGTCTGGCCTCGTTCAGCCAATATCAGGAAAGCGCCGCCTGGACCTGGGAACATATGGCCCTGACCCGCGCCCGTCTGGTCACCGGCCCCGCTGCCCTGCAAGACGCCGTGCGGGCGGTGATCGAAAAGACCCTGCGCCGTCCCCGCGACCCCGCCAAGCTGCTGTTCGATGTCTCGGACATGCGCCGCCGCATGGCGGGCCAGCACAAAAGCGACAATGTCTGGGAGGTCAAGCATCTGCGCGGCGGCATGGTGGATATCGAGTTCATCGCCCAATATCTGCAACTGCGCTGGGCCGCCGAGCATCCCTCGATCCTGAAGGGCGGCACCTCGGAATCCCTGACCGAAGCCGCGCATCTGGGCCTGCTGGCCGAAGCCGATGCCGAGCTGTTGCTGGAGTCCATGCGCATGTGGTCGGCCATCCAGCAGGTGCTGCGCCAGACCATCCAGGGCAGCTTCTTCGAGGACCATGCTCCCGGCCGCTTGAAGGAAGTCCTTGTCCGCGCCGCCGGGGCTACCCATTTCGATGGGCTGAAGCAACTGATGGCCGACCGCGCCGCCGCTGTTTTGGCTGTGTTCCAACGCCTTATCGATGAACCCGCCCCCAAGGAGATTCCAACATGACCCTAGAAATCGGCAAGCCCGCCCCCGACTTTTCCCTGCCCACCGATGGCGGCGGGACGCTGTCTTTGTCGGCGCTGAAGGGCAAGGCGGTGGTTCTGTATTTCTATCCTAAGGACGACACCTCGGGCTGCACCGCCGAGGCCTGCGCCTTCCAGGAAAGCCTGCCCGACTTTTCCGGCATCAATGCCGCCATCGTCGGCGTCTCCAAGGACAGCCCGGCCAAGCATGACAAGTTCAAGGCCAAGTACAATCTGGCCTTCCCCCTGGTCTCCGACGAAGAGGGAACACTGTGCGAGGCCTATGGCACCTGGGTGGAAAAGAGCATGTATGGCCGCAAATATTTCGGCATCGAACGCGCCACTTTCCTGATCGATGCCGAGGGCGTGCTGCGCAAGGCCTGGCGCAAGGTCAAGGTCACCGGCCACGCCAAGGAGGTCATGGCGGCGGTGAAGGAACTCTAAATGAATAGCCCTCCCTGCACGAAGAGGCAGGGAGGGCATCATTCATCTGGGAGTAAATCGTCAATCTCAGACGACACTTCTCTCAGAAAAGAACGCATATCTTCCGATAATACACCTAAATCAACTGCCTTGATAGGCCTATATTTATCACACTCTAAAAGATGAATCTTCTTTAAACGGCGATAATATTGCTCAAGCAGATTAGCAGAAGTACTATTCCTCTGCATTATTTTCTTAAATTTTTCCACATATTTAGCCTCGCCATCATCGCCACACTCATCCGCCTCATCACATTCATGAGCATAGAGCTTGCGGGCAGCCTCAGCTTGCGGCCACCCGCAAGCTTTTAGGTATTTTTTTATCTCATCTTTCCATTTTTGAGCATCCATGTCCCCATTTGTCCCCATGCGATACCTCATTGTCTTGCTGTTGCGGAATTCTCCGCGACGATTAGATAAGGACTGTAAAATGACTAAAAAGACTCCCACGCCTAACTGGCCCAGCAAGACAGGGGAAATTTCTGGCGGAGGACGAGACAACAACCCGCCCAAGACCAACAATCAACCCACACAAAAACAAACAGAACAAAACAAAAAATATCGTAAAAATAGCAGGTGAGCTAACACTCACCTGCTTCGAAACATTTTTTATAATTATTTGAAAAAATTTTTTGAAACACTAAGCTGTTATTATTAAAATCATCATAGCTATAACCACTCATTGCTCGCTCCAAAGCACAGGCGCACACCTCTGTTTTCCGCTTAATATGAGAAGAACTATAAACCATGCTACCGGTTGCACAGTCGTTAATTATACTATACTCAACAAGGACAGGGTATCTGTGATCAGAAAATCTTTCCTCCAAATGAGAATACGCCCAAAAACCTAGCACACCAGCACTAGTCACATTCGCCACTTTTCCTATTAAGGATTTTTTGGGCTTACCTCCATCTGACTGCCCCGACACAATCCCCCCCCAAGGGTATTTCAGTTAAATATATTATAACAAAATAAAAAAACATCTACAACGAGCATAAGGCACACGTTCCCACGAGCGATTTTGTCCTTGCATCCGATCCTTCCGCCAATCTGTCAGGGGAGGATCGGATGTCCGAGGAAGAGAACACGCAAACCACCAATCCTGCCCCCGAGCCCGCACCCGAGCCAGCACCCGGGCAGCTTTCGCCGGCGGATGCGGCACTGGCCTCGGAATTCAGCCCCGAGAGATGGCGGACCTCCCTACAGCGGATGTTTTTCTATGCTGCATCCAAGCCCAATATCGAGCTGGACGACTCGGTCGTATTGGCCGTGACCAAACTGGACGAACAAGGCCCCATCACCCCGGAACTGGTGCATGTCTATGACGTGCTCTCGAACGCCATCCGCCCCGCCACCGCCGAAAGCCTGGAATATGCCGAAGGCAGCTCGGGCCGGCTTGGGCTTCAGTTGCGTGATTTCCTGCCCTGGCACAAAAAATCGGAATACGCGACCGTGCTGGTGGGAGCGGTCAGCTGGCTGTTGCTGGCTTTTCTGATGACCCTGTTCTTCCAGATCCATACCGAGATGGGCACGGCCCTCAGCAAGCCCATGAGCAGCCAGGTCATCAAAAGCATCGCCAACGGCAGCGCCGCCCCGCCCCCCAACAACGGCAACGCCAACGCCAACAGCGACGGCGTCGAAGACTTGATCAAGGCCGTGGATCAGTCCCCCACCCTGCTGGCCAAGATGAACGCCTGGAGCTGCAGCCCGCCCTCGACCATCGCCAGCCTGGGCCATGTCCGCTGCGGCGAGGACGAAGGCGAGGACGCCGGTTCGGCCAAGGTCGCCATCATTCGCGCCCATGACGTCCTGGAAGTGATGGTGGTCTATGTGCTGCCCACGCTCTATGGCCTGTTCGGCGCCTGCGCCTATATCGCCCGCTCCCTGTACGAGCAGATCGGCACCCGCTCGATCCTGCCGGGACAGCGCTTCGCCTTTATCCTGCGCCGGCTGCTGGGCATGACCCTGGGCTTTGCCTCGGGCATGTTCATCGACTTCGCCAATGAAGCGACCGGCGACATCCATATGCTGACCCGCGCCGCACTAGCCTTTCTGATGGGCTATAGCATCGAGGCGATGTTCGCCATCCTGGATAGTCTGGTCTCCAAGATCAAAGACAGCTTCAAGATCGCCCCCCAGCAGCCCGAGGCCCCCACCAAGGTTTCCTTGTAATCCAGCGCGGGCACGCCACAATGGCCGCCCAATTCGCGACCATTCACGGAAGCCTTGATGACCAGTCTTTGCGAAGCGGCGGTGGAAGTTCTGACCACCGCCGATCCCGCCCGGAAAACCGCCCTGACCCTGGAGCATGCCCGCCGCTGGCAGGCGGGCGAGATCACCGAGATCGGCCGTGCCGCGCCCCCTGACCGCCCGGCCCGCCCGCACAAGCCCGAGATCCTGCCGCCCAACAAGATGCCCCGGCGCGGCACCGGGGCGGATGCGGGCAAGATCGCCCTGTTCCACGCCCTGGCCCATATCGAATTCAACGCTATCGATCTGGGCTGGGACATCATCGCCCGCTTCGCCGACCCGGCGCTGCCCAAGGCTTTCTATGATGATTGGGTGCAGGTCGCCAAGGACGAGGCCGAGCATTTCGAGGCGCTGGAGCATCTGCTGAACCGGCTGGGCTCTCATTACGGCGCCCTGCCCGCCCATGACGGCCTGTGGCAAGCCGCCGAGAAAACCGCCGCCAGCCTGGCTCATCGCCTCGCCATCGTGCCCATGACCCTGGAAGCCCGCGCCCTGGACACCGCGCCCCACAGCATCGCCAAGCTGGCCGGCAGCGCCGACGCCGAAACCCTGCGGGAACTGACCAAGATCGTCGAGGAAGAGGTCGACCATGTCGCCGCCGGAACCCGCTGGTTCCTGCATCTCTGCGCCCAAGACGGCACCGACCCGGCCAGCCGCTATCAAGCCTATGTCCGGGACTATTTCCCCTATGGCCTGAAAAAGCCCTTCAATTACGAAGGCCGCGACCGCACCGGGTTGCCGAGGGCGTTTTATGAGGTGCTGGGGAACTGAGGGAGGCGTGATTCTAGCGGGCCTGCCCGCACCCGCCGGAGACAAATCTCCGGACCTCTTTTCCTTTTATCAGGAAGAGGTCGCGCTAAACGCTTCCCGTCTTCCAGAATTTTTCCAGATCGCTTTTGTCGCCGCGGAAGAAATTGCGGTCGCAGGTTTCAATGCCCCAGACGCCGCGGGCGCGATGTCCTCGGGGGCCGCCATCGTCGGTGTCTCCGGCATATTGCCAGAAATGCCAGCCCTTGCCGCGCCAGGCGCGAGGGACTTGCGGCTCCGAGCGGTAATCGGCCAGCCACAGCGGGCAAAGCGCCAGCACCGACTTTTCCGTTACCGAGGTTCCCAGGCTGCGGGCCGAGCCGCCCACCGGCTTGCCATCGGCCCAAGAGGCGTTGGTATAGATCACCGGAAAGCGTCCGGTGGCGGCATGGATGGCCTTGACGAAGTCCTCGGCCTGTTTCAGCCGCATGGAATTGCCGGGATTGCCGTCATTCTGCTCGAAATCCAAGGCGATCAGGGTATGGGGGCCCGGCTTGGCATAGGCCAGGAATAGGGCCGCCTGCTGATCGCCGGAATATTGCCGGGTGCCGAAGTGATAGGCTCCCCACAGCAGCCCCGCCGCCTCGGCCTGGGTCCGGCGTTTGTGATAGACCGGATCCTTCCAGTCGCCGCCTTCGGTGGCCTTGTGGATGACGCCGACGATATTGCTCTTGGATTTCGCCAAGGCGAAATCACGCACATTGCTGTTATGGCTGATGTCGATCACCGCATCCAGCCGCTCGCGGCTGTTGCGCTTTTTGGCGAATGCGGTTTCGGGCAAGAGCAGCGACCCCGCCAGCCCGCCCAGGAACAGTCTACGCGTCAGCAATTTTCGATCTATGGTGAGTGGTTGTCACTTAGCCACCATCTATAGCATAAGGCCGCCCGGATAGGCAGGGTTACTTGCTCAAAATCTCGCGACCCAAAATCTCTCGGCAGGCGGCTGGAGGAATCTGCGCCGCCCGCTTTCCGCCGGTGGGCTTGACCGCCCAGGCGCCGCTTTTGATCCAGCTTTGCAGCTCGGCTCCGCAGCCATCGCCATCGGGCAGCGGCGGCCCGGACTGGCAATCCATATCATCGATGGGACATTGGATGCGGACATGGAAATGCTCGTCATGCCCCCACCAGGGACGGATGCGCCGCAGCCAGCCGCGATCGCCCTTAATGCCTTGGCACAGGGCAACCTTGATGGCGGGATTGACGAAAATCCGTTCGACCCGGCTATCGGCGGCGAAGATATGCAGCAGCTCGGTCTGGCGCTTGCCCCACAGATGCGGATTGAGCTTCCCCGAAGGCAGCAGCACGCTGTCCATCACCGGCTGATCCCGCTCGGGATTGCTCAGCGGCTTGTCGGCCAGACGGAACAGGATATCGGCATCCAGGCCGGTCTGGTGGCTGCCATGGCCCGACGGCATCTGCCCGCCGCGCGGCTGCGACATATCGCCCACCAGGGCGGTGCCCAGGCTCTTGCTGCGGGCGGTCATGTCGCGCAGATAGGTCAGCAGCGCCGGATTGCCCCAGAAGCGGTTGCGATCAGGACGCAGCACCGCCCAGCCGTCACCGGTCAGGGGCAGCGACTGCCCGCCGGCCAGACAGCCGTTGGCCGCCCCGCCGATGGAACGGGCCGGGCCCTTGCTGGGAATGGAGCGAATATGATCGTCAGCCCGCACCGGGGTCGCCAGCAGAAGAATGGCGGCGAGAGCGATCAGTCCCCGCCGCAGCGTCATGGCCTTAGCCCTCGGCGCCGTTGACGCCGCCCTGAATGCGCGACGCCAGCGACGCAGCCATGAACTGGTCCAGGTCGCCATCCAGCACGCCGCTGGAATCCGAGGTTTCGACGCCGGTGCGCAGGTCCTTGACCATCTGATAGGGCTGCAGGACGTAAGAGCGGATCTGATGGCCCCAGCCGATATCGGTCTTGGCGTCGGCCTCGGCCTGCGAGATGGCTTCGCGCTTTTGCAGCTCGGCCTCGTACATGCGGGCGCGCAGCATGTCCCAGGCCATGGCGCGGTTGCGGTGCTGCGAGCGGTCGATCTGGCAGCTGACCACGATGCCCGACGGAATGTGGGTGATACGGATGGCCGAGTCGGTCTTGTTGATATGCTGACCACCGGCGCCGGAAGCGCGGAAGGTGTCGATGCGGCAGTCGCTTTCGTTGATCTGAATGTCGATGGTGTCGTCGATCACCGGATAGACCCAGATGGACGAGAAGCTGGTATGCCGCCGCGCCGCCGAGTCATAGGGCGAGATGCGCACCAGACGATGCACGCCGCTTTCGGTCTTCAACCAGCCATAGGCGTTATGGCCCGAGACGCGGACGGTGGCCGACTTCAGGCCGGCTTCTTCGCCAGCGCTTTCTTCCAGCCATTCGACCTTATAGCCATGCTGCTCGGCCCAGCGGGTATACATGCGCAGCAGGATTTCGGCCCAGTCCTGAGCCTCGGTGCCGCCGGCGCCGGCATGGACTTCGAGATAGCAGTCATTGGCGTCGGCCTCGCCCGAGAGCAGGCTTTCCAGCTCCATCTTGGCGGCCTGTTCCTTCAGGCTCTTCAGCACCGCCTCGGCATCGTCGACGACGGTCTGATCATCTTCCATCTCGCCCAGTTCGATCAGGCCCAGCTGGTCTTCCAGCTCGGCCTCGATCTTGCGGACGGTGCCGGTGGACTGCTCCAGTTGGGTGCGCTCGCGCATCACCTTCTGGGCTTCCTCGGCCTTGTTCCACAGATCGGGATCCTCGGCGCGGGCGTTCAGCTCGTCCAGACGGCGGAGCGCATTGTCCCAATCCAGATGGCGGCGCAGCAGCTCCAGGGATTGTCTGATCTCTTGGGCAATCGCCTCGACTTCGGCGCGCATGATGGCAAGGTCCTGTCATCGTCTGAGAAAGCGGAAACGGCCGTTTTAGGGGAAACGGCCGCGTCTCGCAAGTTTAGTAAATACCGCCAGCTTGAGGCACTGGCTGGGACGACGGCGCCGAGGGCGTGGTCTTCACCAGCGGCGGGGCCACCGGAGCGGTTTGGCCGGGCGGCGGCGGGGCGTGGCTGGGCGACAGCTCCATCTTCACATCGCCGTCCTCGACCGGAATTCCCCCGGTCATCGGCATGGCGGGCGCGGCGGGCATCGGCTGGACGGTGCCGCCCGGCTGATCCTCGGCGGTGCCCATGCCGCCGATACCGGTGACGGCGCCATAGCCCAAGCCCATCACGCCGGCCTCGTTATCCAGCACCGGCACCAGCTCGTCACCGCCAGCGGGACCGGTATCGGGCTTGAAGGCCTCGTAGATCGCCTGCTTGTCCGAAGAATCGGTCGGGCGTCCGGTGGCGGCATTGACCCGCACCAGACGAATGCCCGGCGGCACGCGGAACGGAGTCGCCGGCTTATCCTTCAGCGCCTCCATCATGAAATCGCGGAAGATGGGGGCAGCGGTCGAGCCGCCGGTCTCGTGTTCGCCCAGGGTGGTCGGCTCGTCGAAGCCGACGAAGACACCCACCGCCAGATCGGGCGAGAAGCCGACGAACCAAGTGTCCTTGGAATCGTTCGAGGTGCCGGTCTTGCCCGCCAGCGGCTTGCCGACGGCGGCGATGGACCGGCCGGTGCCGCGCTCGACCACGCCTTCCAGCATATGCACCATCTGATAGGCGGTCATCGGGTCGACCAGCTGGGCGCGGCTGTCGGGAACGTCGGGCATTTCCTGATTGGTGTAGAAGGTCGATTCGCAGCCTTCGCAGGGGCGGCTGTCGTGACGATAGACGGTGACGCCGTTGCGATCCTGGATGCGATCCACCAGGGTCGGCGTGACCTTCTTGCCGCCATTGACGATCTGAGCATAGGCGGCGGTCATGCGCAAAGGCGTGGTCTCGCCCGCGCCCAGCGCCATGGACAGTTCGCGCGGCAGCTTTTCCACCACGCCGAAGCTTTCGGCAAAGCCGGAAATCTTTTCCATGCCGATGGTGGCGGCCAGACGCACGGTCATCAGGTTACGCGACTTTTCCAGGCCGACACGCAAGGTGGTCGGGCCCAGGAAACCGCCATGATAATTGACCGGACGCCATTTCGGCAGGCCGGGGCCTTGGTCCAGCTCGATGGGGGCATCCAGCACCAGCGAGGACGGGGTATAGCCGTTGTCCAGCGCCGTCATATAGACGATGGGCTTGAAGGACGAGCCCGGCTGGCGGGCAGCCTGGGTGGCGCGGTTGAACTGGCTGCGGGCGTAAGAGAAGCCGCCCTGCATGGCCAGCACGCGCCCGGTATGGGGATCGATGGCGACCAGGGCGCCTTCCACCTTGGGGAGCTGGCGCAGGGCATAGGTCTCGGGGCCATATTGCTCTTTGCCGTCATCGCTCTTGGCGACCGGCTCGACGGCGATCAGATCGCCGGGATGCAGCACATCCTGGGCCTTCTTGGGCTGCGGGCCGACGGTTTGCTGCGGCAGCGGCGGACGCGCCCACAGCAGTTCGGACATGGGAATGCGGCCCTTGGAGCCGTTGGCCAGCCCGATCTCGACCTGACGATCGGCCACCGCCAGCACCACCGCCGTCTGCCAGGGCGCCAGTTCGGGTTTGGGCGGCAAAGCGGCCAAACGCTTGTCCCAGCCGGGGGCGATATCCATCTGCCCCAAGGCGCCGCGCCAGCCATGGCGACGGTCATAGGCGATCAGGCCATTGCGCAGCACCCGATGGGCGACTTCCTGCAGATTGGGGTCCAGGGTCGAACGCACCGACAGACCGCCCTTATAGAGGGCCTGCTCGCCGAATTCCGAGGCGATCTGGCGGCGGATGTCCTCGGCGAAATAATCGCCGCCGGCCACCTCGGTGGCTTGGCCGCGCGGACGGATGATCAGCGGCTCGGCCTGGGCGGCCTTGGCCTCTTCCTGGGTGATATAGCCGTCTTCGGCCATGCGCCCGATCACCCAATCGCGACGATCCTTGCCCGCCTGGGCGGTCGAGGCATGGGCCGGATTGTAATTGTTGGGAGCCTTGGGCAGGGCGCCCAGGAAGCCGACTTCGGCGATGGTCAGCTCGTCCAGGCTTTTGTTGAAATAATTCAGGGCGGCGGCGGCAACGCCGTAATTGCCCTGACCGAGATAGATCTCGTTCAAATAAAGCTCAAGGATATGCTGCTTGCTGAAGGACCGCTCGATACGGAAGGCCAGGATGGCTTCCTTGACCTTGCGCGCCAGCGAGGCTTCGTTGGTCAGCAGGAAGTTCTTCGCCACCTGCTGGGTGATGGTCGAAGCGCCCACCGGACGGCGGTCGTTGCCCATGCCGCGATTCTTCAGATTGACCACGATGGCGCGCACCACGCCTTCGGGATCGACGCCGGAATGGGTATAGAAGTTCTTGTCCTCGGCGGCCATGAAGGCGCTGATCACCCGCGGCGGAATGGCGTTGAAGGGCACGAAGCTGCGCTTCTCGGTGGCATATTCCGCCACCAGACGGCCGTCGCCGGCATAAACGCGGGTGGTGATCGGCGGCTCGTAATAGGCCAGCTGATGATAGTCCGGCAGCCCCTGGCCGTAATGCCAGAACACCCACAGCACCCCACCCGCGCCCACCAGGGCGAACAGGAACAGAGTGCTGAGCACCAGGGTCAGGAACCTCAACATGGCCGGGGCCGATCCTATAGACTGTGTTACGGATGCGCCGCCTTGCGGGGCTGGGCGAAATAATTTTCGATGGCGCGAGCCAGCGCGGCGGCCAATTTGGCGCGGTATTCCGGCTTACGCAACATCTGCTCGTCCTTTTCGTTGGACAGGTAACCGTTTTCCACCAGGACGCTGGGCACGTCGGGCGCCTTTAGCACGGCGAAACCGGCAAAGCGGTGGGTGTTGGCTTCCAGCACATTATGGGTTTCGGTCTGCACCGACTGGATGATCTTGCCGGCGAAGACCGCCGATTTGTTCATGCTTTCCCGCTGCACCAGATCGATCAGGATGTTGGTGACTTCCGGCGATTCGTTGGACAGGTCGATGCCTGCCACGATGTCCGACTTGTTTTCCTTATCGGCCAGCGCCTGGGCCTCGGCGTCCGAGGAAGTCTGCGACAGGGTATAGACCGACAGACCGCGGATCGAAGGATCGGATACGGTGTCGGCATGCAGCGACATGAATAGATCGGCCTTGGCGGCGCGGCCGATGGCGACGCGTTCGCGCAAGGGAATGAAGAAATCGCCGTCGCGGGTCATCACCGCCTTGACCTTGCCGCCCTTGTCCAGCTGCGCCTTCACCTCCAGCCCCAGGGCCAGCACGATGGTCTTTTCATAGACGCCGGTCAGGCTGATGGCGCCGGGATCATTGCCGCCATGGCCGGGATCGATCACCACGATGGGCTTGCCGCCATGCAAGACGGGCTTGGCCGATCCCTCGTCCGCAACCTTGGGCGGCACCGCAGCCGGCATGGGCGCGGGCGGCGGCAGCGGCTTGGCCTTTTCCGGCATCGGACCGGCAGCGACCGATGTGCCGCCGGGATGTTTGAGAACGCCATTGGGCGTCGCCGCCACGGGCGCTTCGGCCGGAGCGGGCGGAGGTGCTGCTTTCTCGACGGTGGTCGCGCCCTTGGGGCCGGCGGTGACGGTCATGATGGGATTGCCCCCCGCAGGCGGCGACGCCACCGGCTCGGGGGCCTGAACCATTGCCGGCGGCGGAGGCGGAGGCGGAACGGCAGCGCTTTTCTTTTCCGGTTGGGCCGGGCGGGCCGGAGCCCCCGGCGCGATATCCAGCACCAGCCGATAGCTTCCCTCGCCGCTGGGGGGAATGATGAAGGCCTTTTGCAGATTGGCGTCGCCGTCGGTTTCCAGCAGCAACCGCCCGCCGCCGCCCTTGAGATTGCCATAGGACCAGTTGCGCAGCAGCCCCACCGGACGGCTCAGCCCCTTGGCCGGCGCCTCCCAATCCAGCGCCGGCAGATCCACCGACAATTGCCCGGCGACCTCACCGGTCTTGACGCTGACGGGGTCGCTGATCTCGAGGACCAGCCGCGTCACGCCGTCATGGGCGGCGCAGCGGACAGCCGTCACCACCGGCTTGTCCTCGGCCCAAACCGAGCCCGAGAACAGCAGCATCAGCAGTGAAACTATTGAAAGCAGGCCGCGCAAACGCCCCATGGTCGCCCTGATCCCCTGAAAAAGCGTGACCATATAGCCAAAAGCGCCCCTTGGCTTCAATGAAAACCCTTTGATTCCGAATGGGGTTCTCTGCCCGCTGCAAAAGAAGACGTTGCTGCCGGAGCGACCTGCGGTTATGGTGTTGTCGCGAAAGCCGCGAACAGGACTCCCGCCTTCTTGAGGGGCGGGCGAACCGCTGGCCGAAGCCGGAGCCCCGTCAGGACCGCCAACAGCAGTTTTCGGCGATCTGGGGAACGGTACCGGAACCACAGTCAGGCCCTTTGGACGCGACCTCGTTTGGACAAGTTTTCGATGCCGGGCGTGCAGCCCGCCAGGGTTCCTCGCCTTCATGCACTTCGTCATCATACCGACCAAGACGCAGACCAGAGTGACCGCAGGCGCCGCCGGCTTCGTGGCACAACATAGCTGCGCGACGGCGCCCCTTGCGCCCGCGACAGCGTTCTGGAGTTTTAGGTTTAATGGCGAAGCGTATGCTGATCGACGCGACGCACGCGGAAGAAACCCGCGTGGTCGTTGTCAACGGGACTCGTCTGGAAGAATTTGACGTCGAGACCTCGACCAAGAAGCAGCTGAAGGGCAATATTTATCTGGCCAAGATCGTCCGTGTGGAGCCCTCGCTCCAGGCGGCCTTCGTGGACTACGGCGGAAACCGCCACGGTTTCCTGGCCTTCAGCGAAATCCACCCCGATTATTACCAGATCCCGGTGGCCGACCGTCAGGCGCTGCTGGCCGAACAGCGGGAAGTGATGCGCCAAAGCGCCACCGCCGCCTCGGCCGATTTCGACGACGCCGACGATGACGCCGACGAAACCCCTTCGGAGACTCCTCAGGCCGAGGAGAACCAGGGCGAACAGGCCCAGGGTGAAGAGACTCAGGCCGCGGAAACCAACGGCGACGAGCAGGCCGAAGCCGCTCCCCAGCCGCTGGACGGCGAGATCATCCCCCCGTCCGCCGAAGGCGATGCCACCCCCGCCCTGGGCGAGCATGTGGTCGAGACCCTGGGCGGCGACGATGACGCCGAGCCCGAGCGCCGCCAGCGCAAGCCGCTGCGCAACTACAAGATCCAGGAAGTCATCAAGCGCCGCCAGATCGTGCTGGTGCAGGTGGTCAAGGAAGAGCGCGGCAACAAGGGCGCGGCTCTGACCACCTATCTGTCGCTGGCCGGTCGCTATTGCGTGCTGATGCCCAACACCGCCCGTGGCGGCGGGGTGTCGCGCAAGATCACCAACGCCACCGACCGCAAGCGCCTGAAGGCCATCGCCAACGAGATGGAGATCCCGGACGGCATGGCGGTCATCGTGCGCACGGCCGGGTCCGAGCGCACCAAGCCGGAAATCCGTCGCGACTACGAATATTTGCTGCGTCTGTGGGACAGCGTGCGGTCCCTGACCCTGCAGTCCACGGCTCCGGCCCTGGTCTATGAAGAAGCCAATCTGATCAAGCGTTCGATCCGCGATCTTTATTCCCGCGACATCGACGACATTCTGGTGGACGGCGACGAGGGCTATCGCCTGGCCAAGGACTTCATGCGCATGCTGACCCCCAGCCATGCCAAGCGGGTCCAGCTGTACAAAGACCCCACCATGCCGCTGTTCCAGCGCTTCCAGATCGAAAGCCAGCTGGACGCCATGCATAACGCCGTGGTGCAGCTGAAGTCGGGCGGCTATCTGGTGATCAACCAGACCGAAGCCCTGGTGGCCATCGACGTCAATTCCGGCCGCTCCACCAAGGAGCGCCATATCGAAGAGACGGCGCTGAAGACCAACCTGGAAGCCGCCGACGAAGTGGCCCGCCAGCTGCGCCTGCGCGATCTGGCCGGTCTGATCGTCATCGACTTCATCGATATGGAAGAAAGCCGCAACAACCATGCGGTCGAGCGTCGCCTGAAAGAAGCCATGCGCTTCGACCGGGCTCGCATCCAGCTGGGCAAGATCAGCCCCTTCGGCCTGATGGAACTGTCGCGTCAGCGTCTGCGCCCCAGCCTGATGGAAACCAGCTTCCAGCCCTGCCCCCATTGCGGCGGCACCGGCATGGTGCGCTCGGTGGAAAGCTCGTCGGTGCATGTGCTGCGCACCATCGAGGAAGAGGGTATCCGTCGCCGCTCGTCCGAGATCACGGTCACCGTGCATCCCTCGATCGCGCTTTATATCCTCAATCAGAAGCGCGAAGCCCTGATGGATATCGAGCTGCGTTACGGCTTCCGGGTCTTCCTGTCCGGCGATGAAAGCCTGATCCCGCCTGCTTACCGCATGGACAAGGTCAAGGCCGAGACGCCCATCGACATTCCGCCGCCGCGCCCCATCAACAGCGATCTGCCCATCGTTGCCGACCCCGAGGATGACGAGATCATCGAGGAAGAGGCCGAGGACGCCGCCGAGGAACAGCCCCAGGAGCGCAGCTCCGAGCGTAACGCGGAACGTTCCGGCAATCGTGACGAGGATGGCGGTCGTGGCCGTCGTCGTCGCCGTCGCCGTCGTGGCGGTCGCCGCGAGGATCAGGCCGATGGCGAAGACTCCGCCGAAGACGCCGAGGGCGCCGAGGGTGAAGACGCCGCCGAAGACGGCGAAGGTGCCGCCGAAGACGGTGAAGCCGCCGAGCCGCAATATGACGAGAACGGCGTCCTGATCGAGGGTCAGTCCTCGGCTCGCCGCCGTCGCCGTGGCAAGCGTGGTGGTCGTCGCCGCAACCGTGGCCGCGATGGCGCCCTGACCTCCGCCGATGGCGAAGAGGGTGATGCCGGCGAAGGCGACGAGCCTTCCTCGGAGCAGGACGCTTCTGCCGAAGCCGTGACCGAGGCCGCCGCGCCCCAGGACGCGACCCAGGAAGCCGCCGCCGAAGAAGCTCCGGCCAAGCCCAAGCGCACCCGCGCCCCGCGCAAGAAGAAGGGTGAAGAGGCTCCGGCCGAAGCCGCCGAAACCGAGGTCAAGACCGAGGAAGAGGCTCCGGCCAAGCCCAAGCGCACCCGTGCGCCGCGCAAGAAGAAGGTCGAAGAGGCTCCGGCCGCCGAAGAGGCTGCCGCCGCTCCTGAGGCCGTTGCCGAAGCTCCCGAGCCGGTGATCACCCAGCCGGCGCCCGTTGAGCCGGTGGCTCCCGTGGCTGTCGAACCGGTGGTCTCCGAGCCCGCTCCGGTGGCGGAAGAACCCGCCGCCGCTCCGGCTCCCGAGCCCGAGCCCCAGCCTGAGGAGCCCCAGCCTGAGGAACCCTCTGGCCCGCCGCGCAAGGGCTGGTGGAACCGCCTGCTGTCCTAGCAGACATGAAAAAGGCACCGGAGAAATCCGGTGCCTTTTCTCTTTCAGCCGACCCGGATGCTGGCGACCTCCAGCTCAAAGGATCCATCCGCCGCGAAAGCGAAATGGCGGCGCACCTCGTCGGGCATGATGCCCTGCAAATACCGGATCGCCGCCACCAGCGGGGCCGGCGTTTTCATACGGGCGATCCAACTGGCGAAGTCGATGGCGATACGCTCCTCGATGACCTCTTGAACCATGAAGCCCGCCCCTTCCAACGCCTGCCGCCATTGCTCCAGACTGCGGTTGCGCAAATGACCGGGGTCACGCAGCAATTCCAGGCTTTGCAGCCAGGTATCCAGCAAAGGATTGGCCGGGGCCACCACATCCATGAACAGCCCCTGCCCGCCCGGCTTCAGCACCCGCCGCGCCTCGGCCATGGCCACGCAGACCTTGGGCCAGTGATGGGCGCTGTAACGGCTGATCACCCAGTCGAAACTGGCATCCGCAAAGGGCAGGCTCTCGGCGGCGGCCTGCTGGGTGAGAATATTGCCCAAGCCGCGCCGGGCTGCCTCGGCGGTGACGGCGGCCAGCATCTCGGGGGCGATATCACAGGCCAGCACTTGCCCGGCATGGGGCGCGGCGGCATAGGCGGCATGACCGCCGCCACAGCCGATATCCAGCACCCGCCCCGGCGAAGACGCCGCCAGCAGCTGCGCCAGACGCTCAAGATCGGCACCTGCGGCATGAACAGGGCTTTGCACATAGGCTTGCGCCTGGGCATCGAACCGGCTGGCGGTCAGGCTTTGATGTTTCTCACTCATGGCATCCTCCTAGCGTCCATAGCGGGCGGTCACGCTGGCTTCGGCCAGGGTGTTGGCGCGGATCATGAAACCGGCCATCGCGCCGCTGGCCTCGGCCCCCGCCGGCAGCCGGGCGGTCTTCAGGGCGAAGACGGTAAAGACATAGCGATGCGCCGGGCCGGGCGGCGGACAAGCCCCGCCATAGCCCTGCCCGCCGAAGTCGGTGCGGCCCTGCTTGGCTCCCTCGGGCAAGGGTGCGGCGCCCCCTAAGCTGCGGGCCGAAGCCGGAATGTCGAACACTACCCAATGCCACCAGCCGGAGCCGGTGGGGGCATCGGGATCATAAGCCGTCACGGCGAAGCTCTGGGTTCCGGCTGGCGGTGCGGTCCAGCTCAGACGCGGGGCCTGATTGCCGCCGTGGCAACCGAAGCCGTCCAGCACCTGCGCCTCGGCCAGACGGCCACCATCGGCGAAGTCGGCCGAGCTTAAGGCGAAGTCAGCCGCCAGCGCCGGTGCGGCGCTGAGGACAAGGGCAAAGGCGGCAAAGATGCGCTTATACATGAGATGATCTCCACTATTCCTTTGTTCAAGGCTGGATTATCTCGTGAATTTTCCCGATACTCCTAATGAGTTCCCAAGCCATGAGTTGAGAAAATCTCATGTCACCGCCTCCCTCTCTGCGCGCCCTTCGGGTTCTGGTGGAAGTCGCCCGCAGCGGCAGCGCTGCCAGCGCCGCCAGCCGTCTGGGCATCACCGCCTCGGCGGTGTCGCATCTCCTGGCCGAGCTGGAGGCGCAATTGGGCGGGCCGCTATTCTCGGATCGCCGCCGCGCACAGCTCAATGACAAGGGCGCAAGGCTGGTGCAGCGGCTGGACCCGGCCTTTCAGAGCATCGACATGGCCCTGCAGGATTTCCGCGCCGGACCCTCCTGCATCCGCCTCAGCACGCTGTCCAGCTTTGCCCTGCTGTGGCTGATCCCCCGCCTGCCCCGCCTACGGCAAGTGCTGCCCGATGTGGATATTCTGGTTTCGACCGATACCCGCTGCGTCGATCTGAGCCTAGAGCCCTATGACTGCGTGATCCGCTGGGTCGGGCCTCAGGCGGACTGGCGCGGGCTGGATCATCACCTGCTGTTCCATGAAGAGCTGATCCTGGTGGCCAGCCCACGGCTGCTGCCCCGCTGGCAGGATGCGCCGCGCTTGGGCGCCCGTTCGCGCCCTCAGGATTGGGATCTGTTCCATGCCGCACCGGCTTCGGGCGCCGCCACCATCTTCGAGACGCGCAGCCAGATGATCGAAGCCGCCATTGCCGGCCTGGGGCTGGCGATCATCGATCGGCGATTGGTGGAAAGCGCCCTGGCCAACACTCTGCTGACCCAGGTGGGCGGCCATAGCCTAAAACGCCCCGAAGGCTATGCCTTCGCCGCGCGGCCCTTGGCTTTGGAAAACAAAAATCTACGGCAGTTCCGTCGCTGGCTGCTGGATGAAGCCAGAGGCCAATAAGGCTAGGTAATAACCTCTTCGCCCATCATGACGACGCGGTCCTTGCCCGTCTGCTTGGCGGTGTACATGCGATGATCGGCTTTTTCCACCAGCACGGTCCAGTCGCGGCAGTCGTCGGTCAGGCGCTCGGCCACGCCGATGCTGGCGGTCTGACGCGCCCCATCGGGACGCAGACCCAAGCCACCCTCGCGCAGGCGCTGAACCGCGATCAAGGCCCCGGCGGCGTCGGTATTGGGCATCACCACCAGGAATTCCTCGCCGCCCCAGCGGATCAGAATATCGGCCCGGCGCAAAATCCGGCGCAAGGAAGCGGCGACGGTGCGCAGGGTATTGTCGCCCTCTTCATGGCCGAACTTGTCATTGATGGATTTGAAATTATCCAGATCGATGAAGCACAGGGTGAAGGGGGTATCCTGGCGGACCGCCAGATTGAACTGCATATCCAGCAGCTCTTCGCCGACGCGGCGGGTGTAAGCCTTGGTCAGGCCGTCATGGGAGGCCTGACTGACCAGCTGCATCATGAAGTGCAACTGGCTCATGCCCGCCAAGGTCGAGACCACGCCCAGCAGGGTCAGCAGCCACAAAGCGCCCAGATGCGACGCGAAGGTCAGCACCTGATAGCCCATGAAGGCGACCACCAGATTGGCCATCAGCAGCGGCAGCGCCAGCAAGATGCCCTCGATGGCCGTGATGGGGAACACCGAGAGCCCGGCCACCATGACGAAGGGCAGGAAGGCATAGCCGGCGGCGATCACCTGCTGCGGCTGGGTTTCGATGTCATAGCCCGCCAGGATCGGCTGGCTGATCAGGAAGAAGACCGTAGGAATCGCCAGCAGGCAGCCCAGCGCCATATGCGCCGCTTTCATATCCTCGCGATTGCGGAAGGATATGGCCACGCCGACAAAGGCGGCCGTGGCCAAGGCGCGCAGCAGGCCGATATAGCTGCCCAGCGGATGCGCGAAAATGAAAAGATCGACGGGGATCCAGATCGGGGTCAGCAGGCCGAACACGCCGGCCACCATGCGCACGCGGGAAATGATCAGCAGGGCGCGACGGCGATGCACCAGAGGCGTCTGGTTGCCGGGAAAAATCAGATCCTGGAACTGGGAGAGTGCAATATCCCCGAAGATTCGCCTCAAGAACCGATCAAGGCTCTCGAGAAATCGAGCTTCGACGTTCCTTCCCGCCACGGAATACCCCCACCGTTCGCTCGGGCTTCACCGCCCTTGCAGGTAACCTCGTTATCTCTTCAGAAGCTATAACCACCAACAATCCGTGGCAAGGAAAAGCTGCTGGAATCTCATAACTTTTATGCAAAATACCCCAACCTAATGTATAGGTTTCGGCCAACGGGAACGATGAGGCCCCCGCTAGAAAAGACCACCTAGAGGGCATCCACATACCGGGCAGCTCAACTTGGCGACAACGGCCTGCTTTTCCGCGGCGCTGTAGCGGTCGCCCAGGGTCTTCTCGACCTCGGCCACCAGCTCCTTGTGGCTGGCGGTGGCGCCGCAGGCATTGTCATGCAGAGTCTGGAGTTTGACCGTCGGCTGATCCTCGCTGAAAGCCAGGGCCGGACGCGCCATCCCCAGAGCAAAGCCAGAGAAAGTTAGGCCAGAGCCGGCCAGGGCGGCAAACAGTCGGCGTCGGGTCAGATCGCTCATCATCTCATCCTTAGTTTTCGGACGGCAGCCAGGGAATGGCCACCACCTCGATGCCCTCGTCACGCAATTCCTCGCGCTCCTCGGCGGTGCTTTGCCCATAGATCGGGCGGTCCTCGATCTCACCGTAATGCATGCGCTTGGCTTCCTCGGCGAAGCGGTCGCCCACATTCTCGCAGGAAGACTCGACGTTCTGCCGCAAAGTGACCAGCGCTTTTTTGAACTGCGAGACCAGTTCCGGCGGCATGGCGCCCTTTTGCTTGCTGGAGACCACGCTGGGCGCCATCAGCGCCTTGCGCACCTCGACCGAGCCGCATTGCGGGCAAGCCAGTTCGCCCGCCGCCACTTGAGCGTCATAGGCGGCGCCGTCCCGGAACCAGCCTTCGAATTCATGCTCCTGGGCGCAAAGCAGACTGAACTTGATCATGGCCGCGAAGTCTGGCGCAAGCCGCCCTTAATCCGCAACCCTGAAATCCCGATCATGGGACAGGCTGGGCACCTTGCGCCGCGCCTCGGCCACCGCGTCGGTATCGATATCGGCGATGATGAAGCCCGGCTCTTCGCCGGCATCGGCCAGCACTTCGCCCCAGGGGGCCACGATCAGGGCATGACCATAGGTCTGCCGCCCGCCGACATGGGTACCGCATTGGGCCGGAGCAAAGACATAAGCGCCGCTTTCGATGGCCCGCGCCCGTTGCAGCACATGCCAATGGGCCATGCCGGTGGTGCGGGTGAAGGCGGCGGGGGTGGTCAGGAAGTCGGCTCCCTGCTTGGCCAGAGCCCGGAACAGATGCGGGAAGCGCAGGTCGTAGCAAATGGACAGGCCCAGCTTGCCCCAGGGCAGCGCCACCGTCACCGCCTCGGCTCCCGGCTCGAAGGTGGCGGATTCGCGATAGGCCTCGCCATTGCCGAGATCGACATCGAACATATGGATCTTGTCGTAACGCCCGACGATCTGGCCGTGCGGGTTCAGCACCAGGGTGCGATTGGCCACCCGGCCATTGTCCAGCAGGCAGGACAAAGAGCCGCAATGCAGCCACAGCCCGGTCTCGCGGGCCAAGTCCTGAAAGGCCGTCAGCGCCGTATGGGTCGCCTCGGGCATGGCCTTGCCGACGATGTTGGCGCGGCCCCATTCCATCATGGCGACATTTTCCGGCATCAAGACCAGCTCGGCCCCGGCGTCACGGGCACGGCGCACCAAATCCGAGGCGGCGGCCAGATTGACCGCCATCTCGTTGCCGGCATTGACCTGGATACAGGCGGCCTTGAACGTCGGCATGGCTCAGGCGCTCAGCAGCGGGTCCAGACCGCCGGCCTTGTCCAGGGCATACAGATCGTCGCAGCCGCCGATATGCTGGTCATTGATGAAGATTTGCGGAACGGTGCGCTTGCCGCCCGCCCGCTCGATCATCGCCTCGCGCACGGCATCGTCGTCGGCCACATCGATCTCGGTCCAGCCGGCACCCTTCTTCTTCAAAAGAGCCTTGGCGCGGACGCAATAGGGGCAAACCGGGGTGACGTAAATCTCGATCTTGGCCATTTGAACGGCGTCTCCAGAAATCAGCTTGAGGCACAATATAGGACTTTCTCAGCCGTCCGCCAGCACCACGCGGGACAAAGTCAGCACATCCACCTGCACCGCCCCTGCGGCTTGCAGCGTCTTGACGCATTCCGACAAGGTGGCGCCGCTGGTCAGGACGTCATCCACCAGCAGAACCTTGCACCCAACCACCGCCTTGGGCCGCGCCACCCGGAAGGCACCGCGGACATTGCGCCCGCGCCCGGTGCGCCCCATGAAGCCTTGGGGTTTGGTGTGGCGGGTGCGGGCCAGGGCATCCGGCACCGAGAGCTTTCCCGACAATGCCCCCAACGCATTCGACAGCAGCGCCGCCTGATTATAGCGCCGCTTCAACAGCCGCCAGCGATGCAGCGGCACCGGCACGATGACATCGGCATCCTTTAAAAGCTCGGCCCCGGCGCGGGCCATCCAGCGGGCATAGGTGGCGGCGGCTCCGGTGCGGTCGGCATGTTTGAAGCGCAAGACCAGCGCCTTGCTATGCTCGTCATAGCGAAAGACGGCGCGGGCGCGGTGAAAGCGCGGCCTCTTGGCGACGCAAGCCCCACAGACGGCAAAGGCGCCGGGATCGAAATCGAAGGGCTGGCCGCAACAAGCGCAGAGCGGCGCATCGATGAAGGTGATGGCCTCCCAACAGCTGGGGCAGAGCGCCCCTTGGGACGCGACGACGCCGCCGCAGCGCAGGCAGCGCGGCGGGATCAGCACATCCAGCAGTCTCTGGGCCAGCGGGCGCATCCATTCCATAAGCGCCAGACTAGCATGCCGCCGAATGCGCCGGGGCTGGATTTCCTGCGCCAGGGCGTGCGATATAACCCCATGACCAACGCCATCATCTTCGACCGCGCCCAGGTGCGCCGCCAGCGCGACCGCGCCGCCCCCCGACTGCCAGAGCATGACTTCCTGCTGCAAGAGGTGGGCGAGCGCCTGGCCGACCGGCTGCAAGATGTCGCCCGCAGCTTCCCTCTGGCCTTGGATCTTGGCTGCCATAACGGCCTGCTGGCACCGATCCTGAAAAGCGGCGGCAAGGTTGGGCAGCTGATCTCTTGCGATCTGTCGCCCGAGATGGCCCGCCGCGCCGGTTCTTTGGCTCTGGCCGCCGACGAGGAAACCCTGCCCTTCGCCCCCAACAGCTTCGATCTGATCGTCAGCAATCTGTCGCTGCATTGGGTCAACGACCTGCCGGGCGCCTTGCTGCAAATCCGCCATGCCCTGAAGGAAGACGGCCTGTTCGTCGGCGCCATGCTGGGCGGCCAGACCCTGATCGAGCTGCGCGAATGCCTGATGGAGGCCGAACTGGCCCAGGAAGGCGGCGTCAGCCCCCGCGTCTCGCCCTTTGCCGATCTGCGCGATCTGGGCGGGCTGTTGCAGCGGGCCGGGTTCTCGCTGCCGGTGGTGGACAGCGACATCATCACCGTCACCTATGGCGACATCATGCGGCTGTTCGCCGATCTGCGCGGCATGGCCGAGGGCAATGCGGTGGCCAAGCGGCGCAAGAGCTTCAGCCGCCGGGCCACCCTGTTCCACGCCATGGCGCTCTATATCGAGAAATTCGCCAATGCCGAAGGCCGCATGCCCGCCACCTTCGAGATCATGACCATGACCGCCTGGCGGCCCCACGCCTCGCAGCAGCAGCCCCTGGCGCCCGGCTCGGGCCGCACCCATCTGGGCGAGGCGCTGAACGGCGGCGGCCTGCCTTCGGACCCCATGGACGCCTGATGCGCTTTTCCGCTCCCCTCACCCGCGCCACCCTGGTCAAGCGCTACAAGCGTTTCCTGGCCGACATGGTGCTGGAGACCGGCGAGGCCATCACCGCCCATGTCGCCAATTCCGGGGCCATGACCGGGCTGAATGCGCCGGGGCTGGAATGCTGGCTGTCGCGCTCGGACAATCCCAGCCGCAAGCTGCCCTGGAGCTGGGAGCTGGCCCGCATCGACGGTCATCTGGTGGGCATTAATACCAGCCATCCCAACGCCATTGTCGCCGAAGCCATTCAGGCCGGCGAAATCCCCGAGCTGACCGGCTATGCCGCCCTGCGCCGCGAAGTCGCCTATGGCAAGAATTCCCGCGTCGATATCCTGCTGACCGCTGAGGATCGCCCCGACTGCTATGTCGAGGTCAAGAACGTGCATCTGAAGCGCGGCCCGGCCGCCGAATTCCCCGATGCCGTCACCGCCCGGGGCACCAAGCATCTGGGCGAATTGTCCGACATGGTGGCCGAGGGCAAGCGGGCGGCGATGCTGTTTCTGGTGCAGCGCGACGATTGCGACTATTTCGCGCCTGCCGCCGACATCGACCCGGTCTATGCCCAGGCGCTGCACAATGCCGTGACTTCCGGCGTCGAATGCTTATGTTACTCTTGCCGTCTGAGCCTGGACGGCATCACCGTGGACCGCCCCTTGCCGATGAGGCTGGGCGTCTAGCGACGCCGGTTTTCCGCGTCGCTCTAGAGGAGATTATGATGGTCGATCACGAGGGCAACCGCATCACCCTGCACGGCCCCGAAGATTTCGAGGGCATGCGCAAGGCCGGACGGCTGGCAGCGGAATGCCTGGACTTCATCGCCCCGCATGTGGTGCCGGGCGTCAGCACCGGCGAGCTGGACCGGCTCTGCGCCGCCTTCATCGCCGAGCGCGGCGGCATCTCGGCGCCTCTGAACTATCGCGGCTATCCGAAGTCCATCTGCACCTCGATCAACCATGTGGTCTGCCATGGCATCCCCGGCGAGAAGAAGCTGATGGAAGGCGACATCGTCAATATTGACGTCACCCCCATTCTCGACGGCTGGCACGGCGACGCCAGCCGCATGTATGGCGTCGGCAAGGTGGGCGTGAAGGCCCGCAAGCTGTGCGAAATCACCTTCGAGGCCCTGATGCGCGGCATCGAGGTGGTCAAGCCCGGCGCCACCCTGGGCGATATCGGCCATGCCATCCAAAGCTTCGCTGAATCCCACCGCTTCTCGGTGGTGCGCGATTTCTGCGGCCATGGCCTGGGCCGCGTCTTCCACGAGCCGCCGAACATCATGCATTACGGCCGCAAGGGCCAGGGCGTCGAGCTGAAGGAAGGCATGATCTTCACCATCGAGCCGATGATCAATGCCGGGCGCTTCGAGACCAAGATCCTGGCCGACGGCTGGACCGCCGTGACCAAGGACAAGAGCCTGTCGGCCCAGTACGAGCATTCCATCGGCGTCACCGCCACCGGCTGCGAGATCTTCACCAGCTCGCCCACCGGCCAGGATTTCGTCAAGCTGATGGGCTGAGATGACCGACGAGACCAGCAGCGACGAACCCCATTACAAAGGTCATCGTGACCGGCTGAGGCAGCGTTTCCTGCAAGGCGGCGCCGACGCCCTGCCCGATTACGAGCTGTTGGAGCTGCTGCTGTTCCTGGCCATCCCGCAGCGGGACGTCAAGCCGCTGGCCAAGGCGCTGATCGCCCATTTCAACGGCTTCAACGCCGTGATGAACGCCAGCCCCGAAGCCTTGATGGAGGTCGAGGGCGTCAAGCAGAACACCGCCACCGCCATCAAGGTGGTGCAGGCCTCGGCCCAGCGCCTCGCCCGGCAAGAGGTGCTGAACAAGCCGATCCTGGCCAGTTGGGACAAGCTGCTGGATTACTGCCGCATCAATCTGGCTCACCGCGAGACCGAGCAGTTCCACCTACTCTTTCTTGACCGCAAGAATGTCCTGATCGCCGACGAAGCCCAGCAGAAAGGCACCGTCGACCATACGCCGGTCTACCCGCGAGAGGTCGTCAAACGCGCCTTGGAACTGAACGCCTCGGCCATCATCATGGTGCATAACCATCCCTCGGGCGACCCTACCCCCAGCCGCCCCGACATCGAAATGACCCGCCTGGTCAAAGACGCCCTGAAAGCCGTCGGCATCAATCTGCACGACCATCTGGTGATCGGCAAAAAGGGCCATAACAGCTTCAAGTCCATGGGATTGCTGTAGATGAAAGCGGCCTTTGCCGGATTGCTGCTGATCCTGCTGCCAAGCCTGGGCTGGGCAGATGACGCGGTTCCTGTGGTGGGGTGCCGCAGCGATGGCCAATTGGGGCCGGAAGCCGCGCCGAAGACACACCCCTCTCCGCCGCTGGTGAGTCAGGAAGATGCTGCGAAGCTCGCCTATTACAACTCCGGCAGACTGGCGGTTCTTGCTCCCCGAGGATGGCATTGTCTGGGGATGTATGGCTCGAACGGAAATTTCCTGCTGGTCGCGCCATCTGCGCTAAGCGCCAAGGCGGTCTTGAGCCACAAGCTCCATATCACCGGCCCCGGTTTGGAGCTGAGCTTCAGCGATGCCGACACATCAGGCCGCTATAGCGTCACCAACATCGCCGCCCGGGTCTTTCCCGCCCGCAAGGGCTATGTGCAGGAACAAATTCAAGATGGGCTTATTTCGCCCGAGGATTTGGTCTGGGCTCCCTATCCCGATGATCTGTTGAGCCGCAAGAGTGACAACGACTTAGATTACGTCACCCCGTCAGGAAAGACGGGATTGGGCACGAACTCTTATCTCGAAGCCAGCGATCGCCCGATCAGCGGCTTTGCCAGCATGGATGCGGACAACAATCTGACCATGCTGCATTTGCGGCTGCCGCCCGGTCTGGACGATCTGGCTGGCGTGATCGCAAAATCGGCGCGGCAACAACCTCAGACGCCGCAATAAAAAACCGGCCCGAGGCATCCCCCCGACCGGCTTTTCTTATCCCTATGGGACCGTCGCCTTATTCCGGCGAGATGGTCAGGGTGCCGTCTTCCACGTCGTGGATGATCTGGCGGTGGGCTTCTTCGCCCAGGCGCTGCATCACCAGCTGCAGGTGGCTTTCGGTGAATTCGATGCCCTTGGCAGCGAAATCGGCCAGCAGCTTCTTGATCATGGTTTCATGGTGGGCGTCGGCGAAGTCGGCGTCCAGGATCGTGCGGGCATAAGCCTCGGCATCGCCGCCGGTCAGACCCAGCTTTTCCGATGCCCACAGGCCCAGCAGCTTGTCGCGCCGCGCATTGACCTTGAAGGCCAGTTCTTCGTCCAGGTGATACTTGGCTTCAAAAGCCTTCTCGCGTTCGTCTAAACCGCTCATGGACGGCGCATCCCTCTTTCACTCAGCCAGTGACGACTATAGGTTAGCCACGAATGCATTCCTTATAGCCCCAGGACGGGCTTCGCGAAACCGGGAATCTTAAAGATGTGCACAGTTATTCTCTTGCGCCGCCCCGGTCATGACTGGCCCTTGCTGATGGCCGCCAACCGCGACGAGATGGCCGGGCGATCCTGGAAGCCTCCGGCCCGGCACTGGGACGACCGCGAGCAGGTGGTGGCCGGACTGGATTGCGAGGCCATGGGGTCCTGGCTGGGGCTGAACGACCAAGGGGTGACGGCGGCCATCCTCAACCGCTATGGCACGCTGGGGCCGCAGGCGGGCAAGCGCTCGCGCGGGGAACTGGTGCTGGACGCCCTGGATTTCGCCGATGCGGTGGATGCCGCCGATGCCCTGCGCCATCTGGACGCCACCGCCTATCGCCCCTTCAACATGATCATCGCCGACAATCGCGACGCCTATTGGCTGCGGGCCGACGGCCAGAGCGTGCGGGCGGTGGAGCTGCCGGAAGGGCTGTCGATGATCACCGCCTTCGAGCTGAACGATGCCGCCGATCCGCGCATCAAGACCTTCCTGCCCCGCTTCCGCGATGCCGCCCCCCCGGATGTCGAGGCCGGCGACTGGTCGGGCTGGCGCGCACTGCTGTCCAGCCGTGCGCCGGAAGGCGTGCAGGACCGCGAGGCCGGGCTCTGTTTCCAGCTGGACAGCGGCTTCGGCACCCGCAGTTCGGCTCTGCTGGCGCTGCCCGCCATCGGCCGCACCGGCGTTCCGCCCGTCTTCCAGTTCGCCTCTGGCCCGCCGGATCAGGCGGAATTCACCCCGGCCTCCTTGATCTGATCTTTTTGCATAGCGGATGTCGGCTTCGGCGGATGTTGTGCTAGACTGGCGGCCCTGATATATGGAGCCGTCCGCGCCTCTCAGGGGGCGCTACTCTGATTTTTAGCCGGATGACAGCCATGGCGAGACGCAAGCAGATTTACGAAGGCAAGGCGAAGGTGCTGTTCGAGGGCCCCGAGCCCGGCACCCTGGTCCAGTATTTCAAGGACGACGCTACCGCCTTCAATAATAAGAAGAAGGGCACCATCACCGGCAAGGGCGTGCTGAACAACCGCATCTCGGAGTATTTCATGCTCCGCCTGGGCGAGATCGGCGTGCCGACCCACTTCATCCGCCGCCTGAACATGCGCGAGCAGCTGGTCCGCGAAGTCGAGATCATTCCGCTGGAAGTGGTGATCCGCAACGTCGCCGCCGGTTCGCTGGCCCAGCGCTTCGGTATCCCCGAAGGCACCCAGCTGCCCCGTTCAGTGGTCGAATATTACTACAAGTCCGACGAACTGAACGACCCGATGGTCTCGGAAGAGCACATCACCGCCTTTGGCTGGGCCACCGTTCAGGACCTGGACGACATCATGGCCCTGGCCCTGCGCATCAACGACTTCCTGGTCGGTCTGCTGCTGGGCGTCGGCATCCGTCTGGTCGATTTCAAGCTGGAGTTCGGCCGCCTGTGGAACGGCGACGACATGCAGATCATCCTGGCCGACGAAATCAGCCCGGACAACTGCCGCCTGTGGGACATCACCTCGGGCGAGAAGATGGACAAGGACCGCTTCCGCCGCGACCTCGGCGGCGTCGAGGAAGCCTATCAGGAAGTCGCCCGCCGTCTGGGCATCCTGCTGGAAGGCGGCCCCCGCGACATGAAGGGTCCGGAAACCGTTCAGTAATCACGCAAAGTCCTAAGCGCCGGGTTACGGTTCAGCGGCTATCGAGGCCGCGGCCAAGGGGGCGGATGGCCCCGCCCGGGAAGGACGAACAGGAGAGAACCCGTGAAGGCGAAAGTCCATATCACCCTCAAGAACGGCGTCCTGGATCCTCAGGGCAAGGCCGTTGAGCATGCTCTGACCAGCCTGGGCTTCGGTGGCGTCAACGACGTCCGCCAGGGCAAGTATATCGAGCTGGATCTGGCCGAGACCGATCCCGCCAAGGCCAAGGCCGCCGTCGAACAGATGTGCAAGGGCCTGCTGGCCAATACCGTGATCGAGAACTACTCGGTCGAGCTGGTGTAAAATAGGAACCTCCCCCCTCTCCCGTAAGCGGGAGAGGGGTCGGGGGTGAGGGCCGTCCGTCGGCTTTCCCTCACCCCAGCCATCTCCCGCCTGCGGGAGAGGGAGCACCTTTCATGGAACGCCGAACATGGCGCCCATCTATTGCATTCAGAACTTACAGCAAGCCATCTCCACCCTGACCGCCGCCGCCGAGCGCGGTGAGGAGGCTGTGCTGCTGTCCGCTCCCCAGGCCGTGCGCTCCCTGGGCGCGGGCGGGTTCCTGGCGCTGGTGAATGCTGCCGCCCAAGCGGTGCCGCAGGCCCGCTTTCAAGCCGTGCTGGATTGCGGCCCCGCGCCCGGCCTTGCCATGGCCGCCATGCGGCTGGGGCTGGCCGTGCGCCTGGACGCACCACCTGAAATCCTGGAGAAGCTGCGCCAAATGGGCGGGACTGTTTTCGCCGCAGATGAGCTGGCGTGACGCCCATATCGGGGGCCTTGCCCCCGCACCCCGGCGCGAGAGACTTGTCTCTCGCACTCTCTCTTCCTTTTGATAAAAGAAAAAAGAGGCCCGGAGATTTCTCTCCGGCAGGTGCGGACAGGTCCGCTTTGCCGTCAGGCAAACAACAGCGACATGGCGCACCTGCCCGTAAGCCGCTATCCTGCGGCCTAGCTGATTTTCAGAAGGATCACGATCATTTCCGCCTGCCGCCTTTATCTGGTGACTCCGCCCGACCTGGGGGACATCCCTGCCTTCGCCAAGACCCTGGCCGCCACTCTGGATGCCGGTGATGTGGCCTGTGTGCAGTTGCGCCTGAAGAACCAGCCCGACGATGTCATCTGCCGCACCATCGACTTCCTGCGGCCCGAGGCCCAGCGGCGCGATGTTGCCTTCATCCTGAACGACCGCCCCGATCTGGCCTTTGAAACCGGCTGCGACGGCGTGCATATCGGCCAGGACGATATGCCCTATGCCAAGGCCCGCAAGGCGGTGGGCGACAACGCCATCGTCGGCGTGACCTGCCATGATTCGCGGCATCTGGCCATGGAAGCCGGCGAGGCCGGGGCCGACTATGTCGCCTTTGGCGCCTTTTATCCCACCACCACCAAGGATGCCCAGTTCCAGGCCGAGCCCGCGCTGCTGAGCTGGTGGACGGAACTGTTCGAGGTGCCTTGCGTCGCCATCGGCGGCATCACCACCGCCAATGCCCGCCCTCTGGTGGAAGCCGGAGCCGACTTCCTGGCGGTCTGCGGCGGCGTCTGGAGCCACCCGGAAGGCCCGCAGGCGGCTGTGAAGGCCTTTAACGACCTGATGCGATGATCCCGATCACCCGCACCGTATTCCTGGACGAGCGCGAGATCGAAGAAAGCTTCGCTCGCGCCCAGGGACCGGGCGGGCAGAATGTGAATAAAGTCGAGACCGCCGTTCAGCTGCGCCTGGATGTGCGCAACTCGCCCTCGCTGCCCGAGCGGATCAAGCAGCGCGTCTCGGCGCTGGCCGGGCGAAAGATGACCTTGGACGGCGTCTTGATCATCACCGCCCAGGAACATCGCAGCCAGGACCGCAACCGCGCCGAGGCCCTGGAAAAGCTGCTGGAGCTGCTGCGCGAAGCCGCCAAGCCGCCGCCCCCCATCCGCCGCCCGACCAAGCCCACCAAAGGCAGCAAGGAACGCCGCCTGACCGGCAAGGCCAAGCGGTCCTCGGTCAAAAGCGGCCGGGGCCGGGTCTGCCTGGATTAAAGGCATTGCGCTTTTTACGCAACATGATGTAAAATGCGCAATGCAATCTTGGCGAGGACCTTACCCATGTCACAGAATGATGACCTTAATGCCATTCAGTGTCGTACAGGCCGGGCAGTTCTGAATTGGACGCAAAGTGAACTAGCCAAGGAGTCGGGCGTTTCCCTTCGGGCGATACAAGATTTAGAATCAGAAAAGCGTAATCCGACGTACGCAACACGTATGGCATTGCGCTATTCAATGGAAAAATCAAATGTTGAGTTCATGGATTCCGGCGCTCGTTTAGTAGCAGCATCACAGCTACGAGGTCTGTGTACGGATCCTAAAAAAGCCGGGTATCGTGATGAGATAGAGAGCTAGGATCGCACTAGCTCTCTATTGAGATCACAGTCTGAACACTCCACTCACCCCTTCTGTTCCGCGATGTAATCGGCGGCCAGACGGGCGTAATTGTCGGCCGAGACCGGGAAGAAGGCGGTGTCCTTTTCCGTCAGCTGACGCAGGAACTTGGCGGGATTGCCGGCCCATAGCTCGCCCGACTTGACCACCTTGCCGGGGGGAACCAGGGCTCCCGCCGCGACCATGGCATTGCTCTCGACAATGGCCCCGTCCAGCACGATGGCGCCCATGCCGATGAAACAGCCGTCCTGCAAGGTGCAGGCATGCAGAATGGCGCCATGGCCGACGGTAATGTCATTGCCGATATAGGTGCCGAACTTGCCGCTGGTGACATGCACCACGCTGTTGTCTTGGATATTAGTGCGCTCGCCGATGCGGATCTCGTGGACATCGCCGCGCAGGGTGCAGCCGAACCAGATCGAGCTGCCCTTGCCCACCACGATATCGCCGGTCAGAACCGCGTTCTGAGCGATGAAGGCGTCTTCGGCAATCTGGGGACGCTTGCCCTTATAGGGCAGGATGATACCGGTCATGCATGTCACTCCATCAGAGCCCTCCGCTTCGTTACGAGGCGGAGGGCGATAGCGGCCATTGAGGCCGCGGCCAAGGGGCCGGATGGCCCCGCTTAGGCTAAGGGCAGACATAAAGTCTAGATGTGAACGCAGTCCCCTGCGTTCACGGCTAGGGAAACACGGGGTGGACGGCAAGGTTGGTGGTCTCGGGCAGACCGAACATCAGATTCATGTTCTGCAAAGCCTGACCCGAAGCGCCCTTGACCAGATTATCGATCACCGAGCAGATAATCGCCCGGCCCTCGCGCCGGTCGGCATGCACCGAGATATGACAGAGGTTCGAGGCCCGGACGAAGCGGGTCTGCGGCACCTGACCTTCGGGCAGCACATGCACGAAGGGTTCGTCGACATAGGTCTTGATCAGCTCGGCCCGCAGGTCGGCCGCCGAGACACCCTTGGCCAGCTTGACATAGATGGTCTCTTCCATGCCGCGGCTCATGGGCATCAGATGCGGGGTGAAGCTGACCACCACCGGCTTGCCGGCGGCAATGGTCAGTTCCTGATCGATCTCGGGGCCATGCCGGTGGGACGCCACGCCATAGGCATGCAGGCCTTCGGTGACTTCGCAATAAAGGTTGGCTTCCTTGGCGGCGCGGCCAGCACCGCTGGTGCCCGACTTGGCGTCGATGATGATGTCATCGGCCTCGATCAGACCCGCCGCCAGCAAGGGCGACAAGGGCAGCTGGGCGCAGGTAGGATAGCAGCCGGGATTGGCCACCAGCCGCGCCGACTTGATAGCCTCACGCGCAAGCTCGGTGACACCATAGACGGCGTCCTTTTGCAGTTCCACCGCCTGATGCTCGTGGCCGTACCACTTGGCATAGTCGGCAATGTCCTTCAGCCGGAAATCCGCCGACAGATCGACGATCTTCACATGCTGCGGCAGAGCGGCGATCACCTGCTGGGTGGTGCCGTGGGGCAAGGCACAGAACACCGCCTGGATGTCGCTCCAATCCACCTGCTCGATGGTGGTCAGGATCGGCAGATCGACGCCGATGAACTGAGGAAAAACATCCGCCATGCGCATGCCCGCCTTGCGGTCCGCCGTCAGCGCCGCGATGCGGAACACGGGATGCCCGTTCAGCAAACGCACCAACTCGGCGCCGGTATAGCCGCTGGCTCCCAGGATGGCGGTGTTGATCATGGTCATGTCGAACGTCCTTAACAGCACGAAAAACTCAAGGCCGGTCAGAATGCCGCGCTTAACGCCTGGGGTCCAGAGACTCAACGATGTCAGGACAGGGAATCTTGTCGGCACGGGTCAGAGACAACTCAGGCGACAGGATATCGGGATGGGCGGCGATAAAGTCCCGCAGTTGCTCGGACGAAGCCGTCAGATGCCATTGGTCTTCGCCGACTATTTCCCCAGGCAGAGTCCCTTGCTGAATGGCGCGGCTCAGCAAGTCCCATTTCAGGCTATAGAGGTGAAGGCGGTTCGAGCCATCCCACTCATAGGCGATCACCGCCGCCACGGTTTTCCCCTGCTTGACATCGATGAACCAGGTCTTCCCCAGCCTCCGCGCCTGGGCATGCATGATATCGACCTTCTCGCACTTTGGCCCCTCGACCAGCCGCAAACCCAGTTGATCCGGACCGGATGCGAATAGCGTCACGTAATTTCCCGCCGCCGCTTTCTCGGCTTGCCAGGTACCCAGCAGGCTTGGATCAAACGGTTCAGGCGGTTCAGCGACGCCGTGATCCAGAGTGGAACAGGCAGCCAGAGACAGCAGCATCAGAGCAGTGATCAGCCGCCGCATCGCCATCACCGCAGGGCGTTGCTGATCAGATAGGCGGCGATGTCGGCGGGTTTGGGCTTGATGTCCTTGGGCGAGATGCCTTCCAGGGCCTTCTTGACCAGGATGTGGTTTTCCACATTGGTCAGCTTGATCTTGAAGACGCCCGCCTGCCCCTTGAGCTTGGGGTAAAGGTTGGGATCGACCATCTTTTCCTTGCGGCTCAGACGTTCGATCACCTCGTCCTCGGTCAGGGCGCAATCTTCGGTTTTGACCAGGGCCCAGTCGGTCTCGCCGGAAAAGCCCGCCTTGATCAGGGCGGTAGCGGCATCGGCATCCTCGGCCACACCGACCTTGAACAGGAACTTGCCCAGCCCGACATCTCCTCCCCATTTGCCCATGGCGGCGCTGCGGGCGACATAGATGACGGGCATGAGATGCACTCCTGAAATGGCGGAAATCCTAGAGAGACAGGTCTACCACAGCCGCCCCGCATGCCTGAATTCAATTTTTCCTATGGTATCGTTCGGTAAAATTGATTATGGTCCCCGCCATGACGATGTTCCGCACCGCCATCCTCCGTTTGACCTTCGCAGCCTTGATGGCCTTTGGCCTGTTCGGTGCCAACACCGCTCAGGCAGGCATGAACTGCGTTCAGTTCGTCCAGAGCCAGACCAAGCTGGGCCTGCATGGCGATGCCTGGAAATGGTGGAACGCCTCGGTCGGCCAGTTCGATCGCGGCAATCGTCCCCAGCCCGGATCGGTGCTGGTGTTCTCGAAGACCCGCATCCTGCCCCATGGCCATGTCGCCCTGGTCAAGGCGGTCCAGAACAGCCGCAGCATCCTGATCGACCACGCCAACTGGTCGCCCATCCATGGCCGCCGTGGTCAGGTGGAGCGTTCGGTGCAGGTGATCGACGTCTCGGCCAAGAATGACTGGAGCCGTGTGCGCGTCTGGTACGCCCCCACCGCCGAAGTGGGCCAGACCAACTATGCGGTCACCGGCTTCATCTATCCCCGCAAAGCCCCGCTGCATCACCACGGGCATTGATGTACCGCCGCGAAGCGGCGTAAGTCCCTCGCCGGGCGGGCGCATCCGCGCCCTTGGCCGCGCCCGCAATGGGCGCTGGTGAGAGGGCTTTGGACTGGATAGGACGAGCTGGTCTCGGACGCTTTTTGGCTTCGCCCTTAGCCCCTCGCCGGGCGGGCGCATCCGCCCGCTTGGCCGCTCGCTCAATGCTCGCTGGTGAGAGGACGTTCGGGTGGATGGGACGAGCTGGCCTCGGACGTTTTCTGGTTTCGCCCTCACCCCAAACCCCTCTCCCGCTTGCGGGAGAGGGGCTTTTCTTCCGCCGCTCACTCCCCTCTCCCGCAGGCGGGAGAGGGGCCGGGGGTGAGGGAAATTCCTGACGTCTCGCCGCAATGGGCGCTGGTGAAAGGACTTTTGGCTGGATGGGACGAGTTGGTCTCGGACGTTTTCTGGTTTCGCCCTCACCCCAAACCCCTCTCCCGCTTGTGGGAGAGGGGCTTTTCTTCTGCCGCTCTCTCCGAGGTTATTCTCCAATATCTGTGCCCATCTGCGTCATCTGTGGACCGCCAACAAAAAAGGCCGGATTGCTCCGGCCTTTTTCGCGTCAACCTGCCCCCAGGTTCACATTTGTATCAATGGCCCGTCCCGGGCCCGCTCAAACGCCGCGCAGGCTTGTCGCGTTTCGATCTAGTCCACCAGCTCCGGCTCTTTTTCCGGGGCCTTGTGGCCGGGGATGCAGTCGAAGACCAGTTTGTCGTCGGCCACATCCACCTTGACCACGCCACCCTTGGCGAGCTTGCCGAACAGCAGTTCCTCGGCCAGCGGCTTCTTGATGTTTTCCTGGATCACGCGCGCCAGCGGACGAGCGCCATAGAGCTTGTCATAGCCCTTGTCTCCCAGCCACAGGCGGGCCGTCTCGGACAGCTCGAAGGTCACGTCGCGGTCGCTCAACTGAGCTTCCAGCTGGATGATGAACTTATCCACCACCCGACCGATGGTCTCCTTGGCCAGCGGCGCGAAGCCGATGATGCTGTCCAGGCGATTGCGGAATTCCGGCGTGAACATCTTCTGGATGGCTTCCTGATCGTCGCCCACCCGGGTTTCGCGGCCGAAGCCGATGGCGGGCTTGGCCAGATCGGCGGCACCGGCATTGGTGGTCATGATCAGGATGACATTGCGGAAGTCGATGGTCTTGCCGTTATGATCGGTCAGCTTGCCGTGATCCATCACCTGCAACAGGATGTTGAACAGGTCGGGATGAGCCTTTTCGATCTCGTCCAGCAGCAGCACGCAATGGGGATGCTGGTCGACGCCGTCGGTCAGCAAACCGCCCTGGTCGAAACCGACATAGCCGGGCGGGGCACCGATCAGCCGCGAGACCGAGTGACGTTCCATATATTCCGACATGTCGAAGCGGATCAGCTCGATGCCCAGAATGCGGGCCAGCTGCTTGGCCACCTCGGTCTTGCCGACGCCGGTGGGGCCCGAGAACAGGTAATTGCCGATCGGCTTTTCCGGTTCGCGCAGGCCGGCGCGGGCCAGCTTGATGGCGCTGGCCAAGGCTTCGATGGCCTTGTCCTGACCGAAGACCCAGGTCTTGAGGTCGCGCTCCAGGGTCCGCAGCACCTCCATATCGTCGGTCGAGACGCTTTTCGGAGGAATGCGGGCGATCTTGGCGACGATCTCTTCCACATCCTTGACCGTCACCGTCTTGCGGCGCTTGGATTCCGGCAACAACATGCGGGCCGCGCCCACCTCGTCGATGACGTCGATGGCCTTGTCCGGCAGCTTGCGGTCGCCGATATAGCGGGCCGACAGATCCACCGCCGCCTTGATGGCGTCGTTGGTGTAGCGAACCTTGTGGTGCGCCTCGTAATAAGGCTTCAGGCCGTGCAGGATCTTGACGGCATCGTCCAGCGACGGCTCTTCCACATCGATCTTCTGGAAGCGGCGCACCAGCGCCCGGTCCTTCTCGAACTGAGTGCGGAACTCCTTATAGGTGGTCGAGCCGATGCAGCGCAGGCTGCCATTGGCCAGAGCCGGCTTCAGCAGGTTCGAGGCATCCATGGAACCGCCCGAGGTCGCCCCGGCGCCGATCACCGTATGGATCTCGTCGATGAACAGCACGGCGCCGTCCAGGTTCTGCAGCTCGGTCAGCACCGCCTTCAGGCGTTCCTCGAAATCGCCGCGATAGCGGGTTCCGGCCAGCAGGCTGCCCATATCCAGCGAGAAGATGGTGGCGGTCTTCAGCACCTCGGGCACCTCGCCCTTGACGATGCGCAGAGCCAGCCCCTCGGCGATGGCGGTCTTGCCCACACCCGGATCACCGACATAAAGCGGATTGTTCTTCGAGCGGCGGCAGAGGATCTGAATGGTGCGTTCGATCTCGGGCTCGCGGCCGATCAGCGGATCGATCTTGCCCTGTCCGGCCTTTTCGTTGAGATCAACGCAATAGGCGGTCAGCGCCTCGCGGCCCTTCTTGACCACGGTTTCCGACTTGGAGTCCTCGTCGGCCCCATGCAGGGTGCGGCTTTCGGTACGCCCCGGAGACTTGGCGATGCCGTGCGAGATATAATTCACCGCATCCAGCCGGGTCATATCCTGCATCTGCAGGAAATAGACGGCGTGGCTTTCCCGTTCCGAGAACAGGGCGACCACCACATTGGCGCCGGTGACTTCCTCGCGGCCCGAGGACTGCACATGAATGGCAGCCCGCTGCACCACCCGCTGGAAACCGGCAGTGGGCTTGGGCTCGGCCGGGCGGAGCATGGTCAGATCGGCCAGATTGGTGTTGATGAAGTCCTGAAGGTCGGTCCGCAACCGCGAGACATCGACATTGCAGGCCCGCAGGACCGAGAGCGCGTCCTGATCTTCGGTGAGCGACAGCAGCAGATGCTCCAGCGTCGCATATTCGTGGTGGCGTTCCGTTGCGAACTCGAGGGCTCGGCGAAGGCTTTGTTCCAGATTCCGCGACATCATCGGCATCTATTCCTTCTCGATAGTACACTGCAGCGGATGTTGGTTCTGCCGGGCCAGGTCCATGACCTGCATCACTTTGCTTTCCGCCACTTCATAGGTGTACACGCCGCAAACACCGACTCCGCGCTGATGCACATGCATCATGATGCGCGTCGCCTCGTCGTTGTTCTTGCCAAAATACCGCTCCAGAACATGAACCACGAACTCCATGGGAGTGTAATCGTCGTTCAGCATCAGAACCTTGTGCATCGACGGCCGCTTGGTCTTGGGGCGGGGTTTCACCACTAGGCCGGTATGGAAGCCGTCGTCATGGTCGTGGTCTTGATCGTGATCGTGGGTGCTCATCGTAATTTTGGCTCAACGGTGTCGCTTCGGAACACAAAGATCATATGGTTTTGAATATCTCTAAGAAAAGCCCCCTCTTCACCAAAGGAGGAGGTTTCATCCTAAATTTCCAAACGAAACGGCCCGGCAGGGTCTCCCCGGCCGGGCCGTCATCATGCGCTAGGCGCTTGATTAGGCGGCGGTCTTGGTCACCTTGGCGACCACGGCCTCGACGCGGCTGTTCAGCGGAGCCAGGCTTTCCTCGGCCAGCTTCTGCGAAGCCTGCTGCAGCTTGGTGGTCTCGGCGACGGTCTTTTCCAGATGGGACTTGACCAGGGTCGAGGACAGCTCGAACAGCTCGCGGGGGCTCTTGACGCCGAACAGCGCCTTGCCGGCGGCGATGCTGTCTTCGATCTGGATCTGAGCCAGGCTCAGCAGCGACTTGGACAGCTCCTGCGTGCCGCGCACCAGGATCGAGGAAGAGCTCACCAGAGCGTCGATATTGGCCTTCGAGAAAGCCAGGGCGTCTTCATAGCCCTTGAAAGCAGCGGTATGAGCCTTATGAGCGGCTTCCGACTGTTCCTTGGACAGGCCGACGACCTTGTCCAGGCTCTTGGAAGCGACATCGGCGCCGGCCTTGACCACGCTCTCGATGGTTTCCTTATGAACGGCCACGGCCTCTTCGATCTGCTTGACGGCGTCGGCGGCGGGGGTCGGAGAAGTCTTGGCGGTCGAGGTCTTGGCAGCGGTCATGATGTCAGCTCCTGCAAGGGGTATCCGAGGCGCCGCACCAGCATATATTGCAGCGCAGCATTCACTTCGATATGCCGCAACAGCGAAGACAGAGTCAATGACTATTTTGCAGTGCAGCAAAATAGTCATTGTTTATGTTCGGCTTCGCCGGTGGTCCCTCGCCGGGCGCGGGCGCATCCGCCCGCTTGGCCGCCGCCTCAATGGCGGCTGGTGAGAGGGAGTGCTGGTCTGGGGACGAGTTGATCTCGGACGTATCCTGGTTTTTCCCTCACCCCAAACCCCTCTCCCGCTTACGGGAGAGGGGCTTTTCTTTCCGGCGTACACTCCCCTCTCCCGCAAGCGGGAGAGGGGCCGGGGGTGAGGGAAAATTCAGGCTTCGCCGCCCCTCATCCCTCCTGATCAGAACCCGCCGGCGCCGCCGACATGGTCGGCATAGATGCGCAAATACCAGCGTTTGCGGTCGTCATCCGCCTTGTTGGCGAAGTCGCGGCTGTCCATCTTGTGGGGCTCGTTGAAGGCGATGTCGGTCTTGTCGGCCTGCAACAGCAGCTTGGGGAAGCCCAGGGCCAGGAAGTCCGGCTTGTCATACTGCCAAGCCCCTAAGCGGAACTGCCCCTTTTCGCAGGCGGTGACCAACCAATAGAAACTGTCCGAGGCAAAGGTCTTGTCCACCGGCACCGGCGTCGCCAGTCCCTGGTCGAGCGCCGCCACCAGTTCGGCATAACGCTGCGGTCCCAGCGGAGTCTGCGCCTTGGCGCCGCCGAAGGTCTCGCTCAGCCCCTCTTCGGCGCTGATCGTTAGATGATTGAGCTGCACCGGCCCCAGCACCCGCTGATTCAGCTGATAGGGCGCGACGCCCACCAGTTCATAGGCGCGAACCTGCTCTTCATAGCGGCCGTTATAGACAATGCGATAGCGGTCCGGAGCCCCCGCCTTACAGGCCTTGTTGATGTCTTCGCCCGATAGATAGGAGAACCAGGCCGTCTTGCGGGTCAGCGGGTTGCCGAGCCCCTGGCCGGTATATTCGCAGCCGCCCAACAGGGTCGCCGCCAGAGTAACCAGAACAACCGCATTCAATTTGCCGCGCATGGTTTTTAACCTCTTTCTAATCCCGTTGGTGCTAGAGTCAGTCTAGCACGGACTCAAACATGTAAACCTGTTTGCCTCTGGCGGTACGATCCTACCACCTAATGTGGTGGCATGCCGAAGACCCGACCGAAAAACCACAATCTGATGTGTGCTAAATCTGGACATCGGATTCTGAATTTCTTATGGTCGAATTATGACTTTTCAGCCCTTTTTCCTGGCAGCTCGCTGAACAGCAATAGGACGAGAAATTGACCTTCTGCAAGACCAAGATTTCGACATTGCTTTCCCAGGCCGTCAAGAGCGGCGTCCTGGCTTTGCTGTTCTGTGCCGCCCTGGTGGGCGCGGCCGGTTCGGCCCAGGCCAAATATGCCTCGATGGTGGTGGATGCCGATACCGGCGAGGTTCTGCATTCGGTCAATGCCGACAACCGGAACTATCCGGCGTCGCTGACCAAGATGATGACCCTGTTCATGCTGTTCGACCAGATGGACGCCGGCAAGATCCGCCTCGGCGATCAGATCCCCATCTCGGCCCATGCCTCGGCGCAGTCCCCCTCGAAGCTGGGCCTGGAGCCCGGCGACAGCATCCAGGTGGAGCAGGCCATTCTGGGCCTGTGCACCAAGTCGGCCAACGATGTGGCCGTGGCCATCGGCGAATATATCGGCGGCTCGGAAGCCAATTTCGCCACCTTGATGACCAACAAGGCCCGCGAGCTGGGCATGCGCCAGACCACCTTCCGCAATGCCTCGGGCCTGCCCAATCTGCAGCAGATGAGCACCGCCCGCGACATGACCACCCTGGCCCGGGCGCTGCTGCATCGCCATGCCAAGTACTATCATTATTTCTCGACCCGGACCTTCGTCTATAACGGCGAGCCGATCCGCAACCACAATCATCTGATGGAACGCTACGAGGGCATGGACGGCATCAAGACCGGCTTCATCGGCGCCTCGGGCTTCAATCTGGTGGCCTCGGCCAAGCGCGGCAACCGCCGTCTGGTCGGCGTGGTCTTCGGCGGACAAAGCGCTGCCGCCCGCGACAAGCATATGGCGCAGCTGCTGGACGCCGCCTTTGCCCGCACCCCCGGCTCGTCGGGCGTCGAGCTGGCCGAGATGCCCGAGCAGAAAAGCGGCGATCAGTCGGTGGCCGCTAATGACGACGAGGACAACACCGGCGCCGTGATGAAGACCATGGCCAAGGCCAAGCCGGTCGCAGCGCAAAAACCCGCCGTGCAGAAGATTGCCGCCAAGTCCCGCAAGCCGGTCCCCGACGAAGTGGGCGACGCCGAGGATGACGAGGAAGAGGATTGGGGCATCCAGGTGGGCGCCTTCAATCAGCAGGGCAAGGCCCGCGCCGCCGCCAACAGCGTGATGCATAAGCTGGGCAAGCTGGTGTCCGAGGGCGATGTCTCGGTCTCCAAGGCCGGCCACGGCCACCATGTCACCTATCGCGCCCGCATCATCAATCTGAGCGAAGACGCCGCCCGTCAGGCCTGCAAGCGCCTGAGCAAGTCCCATGACAGCTGCAAGCTGCTGGGCGGCACCAACGTCGCCTCGCGCTGATCGGTTTCCCGCAAACAAAAAAGCCCCGGACGCTTCCGCTGTCCGGGGCTTTTTTTTGCGCTTATCCCTGCCGCACGGTGCTCAGGAACTTCTCCACCTCTTGCCGCAGATGGCCGAAATTCCGGCTTAGGCCCTGAGCCGAGGACAGCACCTGCTCGGTGGCCTGACTGGTGGACGAGACGCCGCGGGTAATGCCCTCGATATTATGGCTGACATCGCGGGTGCCGCGGGCCGCCTGTTGGACATTGCGGGCGATCTCCTGGGTGGCCGAGCCCTGCTGCTCGACCGAGGCGGCGATATTGGCGGAAATCTCGTGCACATGGGCGATAACCTCGCCGATCTTGCGGATCGCCTCGACGGCGCGGGCAGTCTCGTTCTGAATGGCGGAGACCTGACCGGCGATCTCGTCGGTGGCGCGGGCGGTCTGGTTGGCCAGGGTCTTGACCTCGCCGGCCACCACCGCGAAGCCCTTGCCGGCATCCCCGGCACGGGCGGCTTCGATGGTTGCATTCAGCGCCAGCAGATTGGTCTGGGCGGCGATGTCGGTGATCATATTGACCACCTCGCCGATACGGTTGGCGGCATTGGACAAGCCCTGCACCAGGGTGTTGGTGCGCTCGGTTTCCTCGGCGGCGGTCGAGGAGACCTGAGCGGCCTCGGCCACCTGACGCGAGATTTCTCCGATCGAGGCGGTCAGCTCCTCGGCGGCGGCGGCCACGGTTTCCACATTGCCGGTGGCCTGAGTGGCGGCGGCGGCGACGGTGGTGGCCTGACTGGCGGCCTGATGAGCGGTGCCCGCCATGCTCTGCACCGTCGACTGCATTTCCGTGGTGGAGTTGGAGACCAGCTCGACCACGCCCATGACATTGGTCTGGAAACTGTCGGCCAGGGCCATCAAGGCCTGATGACGTTCCGAGGCGGCGCGGGCGTCGGCCTGCTGCTGCTCGGCCCGCAAGGCCTCGACCTTGACCGCCGTATCCTTGAACACCTGCACCGTCTGAGCCATATGGCCCAGCTCGTCGCCACGCTGACGACCGGGAACATCGACCCCCAGATTGCCACCGGCCAGCGATTCCATCACATCCTTGAGATGGCCCAGCGGGCCGGAAATGCCGCTTTGCGCCACCCAAAGGGCCAACAGCACCGCCACCAGCGATCCCAGCCCGCCGACCCAGGCGGTCTTGGCGATGGTGCTGCCGGTCAGATCGGACAGATCATCGGCATTCTTGCCGATGGCGACGGACAGATCGGCGGCCAGCTTGGTCGCCAGCGCCACGGTCTTATCCAGGGGAATATCGCATTTGGTCATGGCGCCCAGCGCCACCGCATCTTGATGCACGGTCGCCAGACGGCGGGCGGGAAGACAGGCGGCCAGCCCCTCTTCGAAGCCCTTGCCCACCTCGTCGATGCGGCCCGACCAAGGCGCTTCGACCTGCGAGGCGGCCTTCTTGGTCTCGTCCTTGACGAAGATAGCGGTCTCGTCCAGCTGCTTGATGACGTCGGCCATGCGGTCGTCATCCTGCTCGGCGGATAGGCGGTACATCAGGCGGCCGAAATTGGCGACGCCGCGATTGGCCTGAGCCAGATGGAAGATCGCCCCCTCTTCATGCTCGACCAAGCCGCTGTAGCTTTGGCTGATCTCACGCATGCCCGACGAGGAAAACACCACCGCCAGAAAGACCACCGCCGCCATCAACAAGATCAGCGCCAAAATCTTGGTGCGGATTTTCAAATGCTCGATCATGCCTATCCCCCTCGCGCCGCCAGGAACAACCCTAAGCGCCGAAGGGACTGTCATACACCGAGAGCCGACAGATGGAAAAGCCCGACAACCAAGTCGTCGCGACTTTTTCTCTGCGTCATTTATTTTGATCACATTTAATATTGTGATCAAATCTCAGAGTTTTAAAAGCATTTACTTCTTGAATAGTGCCTCGGCGCCGGAACGCACCGATTGCTTGGCGGTGATCGCCTAACGGGTCCGCAGAATTTCCGTCTCCAGGCTGGCGATATAGTCGCCCAGTTCCTCGACCGACAGCGGCGACAGATCGCGCAGCGGGGCTTTCGTCGGGCGCGGCTCCAACTCGTCGATATCCATGACCATCCCCTCTTGCCTCTGGGCGCTCAAGATACCAAACTGCGGCCAACGAATATATATGGAGACCTCACGCTCATGTCCTCCTTGCCCGCCACCATGAAATGTATCGAGATCCCCAGCTTCGGCGGCCCCGAGGCGCTGGTTCCGGGCGAACGCCCCCTGCCCCAGCCCAAGGCCGGCGAGGTGCTGATCAAGGTGGCCGCGGCCGGCGTCAACCGCCCCGACGTGGTGCAGCGCCAGGGCATGTATCCGCCGCCGCCCGGCGCTTCGGACATTCCCGGCCTGGAAATCGCCGGCAGCGTCGTCGCCCTGGGTGACGGCGTCGAGGGCATCGTCATCGGTCAAGCGGTCTGCGCCCTGGTCACCGGCGGCGGCTATGCCGAATATTGCACCGCCGCCGCCGCGCTCTGCCTGCCGATCCCTGCCGGCTATGACATGATCAAGGCCAGCGCCCTGCCGGAAACCTTCTTCACCGTCTGGTACAATGTCTTCATGCGCGGCGGACTGAAGGAAGGCGAAAGCGTCCTGATCCATGGCGGCACCGGGGGCATCGGCACCACGGCGGTCATGCTGGCCAAGCATTTCGGCGCCAAGGTCTTCACCACCGCCGGCAGCGACGAGAAATGCGCCGCCTGCCGCGAGCTGGGGGCTGACCGCGCCATCAACTACAAGACCGAGGACTTCGCCCAGGTCATCGCCGACGAAACCGGCGGCAAGGGCGTCAATCTGATCCTGGACGTGGTGGGCGGCGACTATCTGCCCAAGAACATCAAGAGCCTGGCGACCGAGGGCCGCCATGTCTCGATCGCCTTCCAAAAGGGCCCCAAGGCCGAGGTCAATTTCCTGCCGGTGATGCTGAAGCGCCTGACCCTGACCGGATCGACCCTGCGCCCGCAATCCACCAACGCCAAGGCCGCCATCGCCGCCCAGCTGAAGGACAAGGTCTGGCCGCTGTTCGATCAGGCCAAGCTGGCTCCGGTGATCCACGCCACCTTCCCGCTGGCCGAGGCCGCCGAGGCGCATCGGCTGATGGAAGCCAGCACTCACATCGGCAAGATCGTCCTGACGATGTGATCGTTTTTTGGCGGCATTTGACCTGGACCATAAGGGGCGGCTATATATGTCATTCAAGACCCCAACGCGGCCGGGGCTCAACCCCCGGCGAGACCATCCTGGTCACATAACGCCAAGATAGAAGTAGACCAGAAAGGAGAACACATGGCCTTGCCGCTCATGCCCAAGGCGACCGCCGTCTGGCTCGTCGAGAACAGCACGCTGTCCTTCGACCAGATCGCCCATTTCTGCGGGATGCACGCCCTTGAGGTCCAGGCCATCGCCGACGGCGAAGTCGCTGTGGGCATCGTGGGGCTGGACCCCATCGCCAACGGCCAGCTGACCCGGAGCGAGATCGAGCGTTGCGAAAAGGACGAGGCCGCCAATCTGCGCCTGTCCTCGATGCCCGAATTCGCCCGCCAGAAGCAGAAGGGGGCTCGCTATACGCCGGTGTCCAAGCGTCAGGACAAGCCCGACGCCGTGGCCTGGATTCTGAAGCATCATCCCGAACTGAGCGACGCCCAGATCGGCAAGCTGCTCGGCACCACCAAGGACACCATCCTGAAGGTGCGCGATAAGAGCCACTGGAACGCCACCAACATCAAGCCGCGCAACCCCGTCACCCTGGGGCTGTGTACCGAGCCGGACCTGGAAAAGGCCGTCATCATCGCCCGCCCCCGCGCCGGCAGCACCCCGGTTCAGCCGGTGGTGATCTATGACGACGCCCCGGACGAGGACGGGCAGGACTAAGTCCAGCCTCGGAACCAGACAAAAGGCGGAGCGCCCCTAGGGCCTCCGCCTTTTTCTTTGCGGGAATCCGTTCCCGAGTATCAAAAGCGCCGAACGGCTCAGGGTATCCGCAGTTCTCGATGAAAGGGCCTGCCGCCATGATTTTGCGCGCCGTCGGTTTTGCCACCCTGCTCAGCCTGTCCCTGGCGGGCTGCGCCAATTTGAACACCACCGGCGGCCTGCCCGGTGCGGCGCAAAACGTCACCGTCTTCAAGGTTCAGTCGGACGTCGACTATGTCTATCGGGCCATGACCGTAACCGCCATGCTGTCGGCGGTGGCCGAGGCCAATCCCGATGTGACCCGCAATGCCGGCAATATCAAGCAGGTGATCGCCCAGGTGAACGGGCTGAACCAAAGCCTGCAGGGGCTTTATGCCATGGCCACCGCCTATTGCGGCAGCCCAGCCTATCTGAAGAGCAAACTGGCGGCGACCAGCCTGGACCCCAGCGACAGTTGCCTGAGCAGCGCCTATTACCGCTCGCGCTTCGAGGCCCTGACGCCGGAAGTGGATCGCCAATTGATCAATCTGGCCGCCGTCGCCCTGAAAAGCGATGATTACGCCGAACTGCGCAAGGCCATCGAGAGCGGCGACCTATGGACCATCGCCAGCGCCAGCTTCCAGACCCTGACCCTGTTCCTGCGTCTGGACAATGCCGCCTCGGGGGCGATCCGCCAGCGGATGCAGGAATATGCCCTGCTGCATGCCGATCCCAACGATGTGGCCGGCCTGGACGACCCGATCTTCTATGAGCAGGTGCTGAAACTGAAGCCCTCGGCGCAGAAGCCCAAGCTTCCCGCCCAGCTGCATTTCATCTCGGCCAATTTCTACAGTATCGCGCAGAACTGCCTGCATGTGCGCAGCCATCTGGGAATGGACGACCAGCGCACCGCCAGCGTGACCGGCAGCTATTATTGGGATCGCAGCAAGCCTCGGGCCATCATCGCCCAGGGGCTGTCCATCAATAATTGCCCCGACAGCTTCCATCTGCGCACCGACGAGCTTGCCGCCTCGCCCCCTGGGTTCCAGACCCAAGAGCTGACGCTGCAAACCTATGCGCCCGAAACCGGGGGCAGCCTGAAGGGATTGAATATCGGCAGTCAGACCTCTCCGGCCTATTGCACCAGCGCAAATGCGGCGATGACGGCCCAAGGCGGGAACACGGCCGAATTCAGCTGCGTTCCCTCGGTCACGCCGATCACCGTCACGCCCATTCCCTGATCTCTTCGGCCTGACTACTCGGCCGCGGTTTGGGTCAGTCCCAGCTCGGCGGAATCCAGCAGGATTTCCTTGAAGCGCTCCAGAAGCTCCATATCCAGCTGATGGCTCATGTCGGTGGCCATCAGTTCCAGCGCCACATGGGGCGCCAGGGTGCGGCGATAGGGACGGCGGTCGGTCAGGCCGCAGAAGACATCGATGATCCCGGCCATGCGGGCCAGCTGGTTCAGCTCATTCCCCGCCATTTTGCGGGGATAGCCGCTGCCGTCCAGCCGTTCATGATGATGTGAGACGATGGTCGCCACGCCTTTGGGAATGCCGCTGCCGGTCGACAGCAGCCGTTCCGAGGTGGTGACATGGTTGCGCAACAGCCCCCAGTCGTTGGGCGTCAGGTTGCCTTCCTTGTTCAGCACCGTCTTGGGGATCGCCATCATGCCGATGTCATGCAGCATGCCGCCGCTGGCCACCAGCACCTGCTGATCATGGGGCAGGCCGATGGCCTTGCCGAACAGCGCCATCAAGGCGGCGAAGCGCAGGGAATGCACATAGGTGAAATTGTCATGATCGCGGATCTGCTCCAGCAGTGATCCCAGCTGCTTGCTGTTCACCACCTCGACCACCGCATCGCAGGAATTGGCGACCTCGTGGAAGGGCAAGGCCTTGCCATGGGCCAGATCGTCGGCGATGGCGTTGAAGGCGTTCAGGCTGCTTTCCAGCGCCCGCCGCTGGGATGGCGGCAAATCCTGCCAGCCGCGCTCGATCCGGCCGTTGATATGCTTGGACAGCAAGGCCATCAGGCCGCTGCGGGCATAGGGCTTGACCAGCCGGTCCTTGATGCCCAGCTCGCGCAGGATATCGACCGTGCGGGAATCCTCGTTATCGGCGACGAAGATCACCGGAATATGCGCCAGGAACGGATCACGGCGCAGCTCGCGAATGACCACGATGCCGTTGCCGGCCCCGACCCTCTGCCCCATCAGGATCACCTTGGGAGGAGAGATCTGCATCCCGGCAATGGCGTTGGCGCCGCTCTCGTAAGCCTGCACCTCATATTGGTCAGCCAGGGCCTCGACCACGGCCAGACGGTGCGACAAATGGGAATCGACGATGGCGATGACGTGTTTCATGCCTCACCTCCCAACCCGGTTGATCCAACCCCATAGGTGAGAGGCTACAGATGCGAATGCAAGCGATTATGAATAAAAATGTGAATGCTATGATAATGGCAGCAAAAAGCCCGGAGATTGCTCTCCGGGCTTCATGCCTTTGGCTGCCCGATTCCAGGCCAGCCTAAGCCTTATTCCTGCGGCGCGTCCGGCAGGGCCTTGGCGTAGCCGATGCGGGTCAGGTCCTCTTCGATCTCTTCCAGGATGGAGGGATCGTCGATGGTCGCCGGCATCTTGAACTCTTGATGATCGGCGATCTTCTGCATGGTGCCGCGCAGGATCTTGCCCGAGCGGGTCTTGGGCAGACGCTTGACCACGGTGGCGGTCTTGAAGGCGGCGACGGGGCCGATGCGCTCGCGCACCAGAGCCACCACTTCCTTCAGGATCTGCTCTTCCGACTTCTTGACGCCGGCCTTCAGCACCAGGAAGCCCAGCGGCAGCTGGCCCTTCATGGTGTCATGCACGCCGATGACGGCGCATTCGGCGACATCCGGGTGGCTGGCCAGGACTTCTTCCATACCGCCGGTGGACAGGCGATGACCGGCGACATTGATGATGTCGTCGGTACGGCTCATCACATAGACATAGCCTTCTTCGTCGATGAAACCGGCGTCGGCGGTCTTATAGTAACCCTTGAACTCTTCCATATAGGAATCCTGGAAACGCTGGTCAGCGTTCCACAGGGTGGTCAGGGTGCCCGGAGGCAGCGGCAGCTTGACCACCAGCGAGCCCACCTGACCGGCGGGCGCCTGATGATGACCTTCGTCCAGCACCTGCACATCCCAACCGGGGGCGGCCTTGGTGGGCGAGCCATGCTTGACCGGGAACTCATGCAGGCCCATGCAGTTGGCGGCGATGGCCCAGCCGGTTTCGGTCTGCCACCAGTGATCGACCACCGGAACCTTCAGCTTGTCCTCGGCCCATTGCAGGGTGTCGGGGTCCGAGCGTTCGCCAGCCAGGAACAGGGTGCGCAGGCTGGAGAGATCGTAGTCCTTCAGCAGCTCGCCTTCGGGATCGTCGCGCTTGATGGCGCGGAAGGCGGTCGGCGCGGTGAACAGGGTACGGACCTTATGCTGGCTGATGACGCGCCAGAAGGCGCCGGCGTCGGGGGTGCCGACCGGCTTGCCTTCATACATCAAGGTGCAGTTGCCGTTCAGCAGCGGCGCATAGATGATGTAGGAGTGACCCACGACCCAACCCACGTCGGAGGCGGCCCAATAGACCTCGCCCGGCTCGACGTTATAGATGTTCTTCATGGTCCAGGTCAGCGCCACCATATGGCCGCCATTGTCGCGCACGACGCCCTTGGGCTGGCCGGTGGTGCCGGAGGTATAAAGAATATAGAGCGGGTCGGTGGCAGCCACCGGCACGCAATCGGCCGGGGTAGCCTTGGCGGTGGCGTCGGCCCAATCCAGATCACGGCCCGGCTGCAGCTCGGCCACTGCCTGCGGGCGCTGCAGCACGATGGTGTGGCTGGGCTTGTGCTCCGACAGCTCGATGGCATGATCCAACAGCGGCTTATAGGGAATGACCTTGGCCACTTCGATGCCGCAAGAGGCCGACAGGATCACCTTGGGCTGGGAATCATTGATACGGGTCGCCAGCTCGTTGGCGGCGAACCCACCGAACACCACCGAATGGATGGCGCCGATACGGGCGCAGGCCAGCATGGCGAAGGCGGCTTCGGGGATCATCGGCATATAGACGATGACGCGGTCGCCCTTGGTCACGCCCAGGCTGAGCAGCACGCCGGCCAGACGCGAGACTTCGTCCTGAAGCTGGCGATAGCTATAGGTCTTGACCGTGTTGGTGACCGGGCTGTCATAGATGATGGCGGGCTGATCGCCGCGGCCATTGATCACATGACGATCGACGGCGTTATAGCAGGTGTTGCACAGGGCGCCGCTGAACCAGCGATAGAAGGGAGGCTTGCTGGAATCGAGAACCTTGTCCCAAGGCTTGATCCAATCAATGGCCTGGGCGGCCTCGCCCCAAAAGCCTTCCGGGTCCTGCAGCGAGCGCTTGTGCGCCAGTTCATAGGCGTTGGTCATGATCTTTTGTTTCCTCTTTGCCCCTTCGGACGATCGATTGTGTCCGTATCGGGGGCGGAGTTTGCAAGAATTTTGCGTGCTTGGCTAGGGGCAGATTCGTGGCAGCGCCATGATCTTGGCGCAGAGCTTCGGTTCGTGTTAGCTTCCCCGGGAATCGATACTCCTGCGGGAAAACTTATCAGGATCGGAGATACTATGAAGAGATTGTTCGCAGCCATTGGCCTGTCTCTGCTGGTTTTCGCCATGGCGCCCCACAGCGTCCAGGCGGCTCAAAGCGCCAGCAGCGCCACCTCGGCGCAAGCTCCGGCCAGCGATGACGCCGCCAAGGCGCAATGGATGCAAAAGCGCGATGCCCTGAAGGCCAAGCAAAAGGCCGAGCGCGACGCCCTGAAGGCCAAGCACAAGGACGCCCGCGACAAGGTCAAGGCCCAGCAGAAGGAAGAGCGGGCCAAGCTGAAGGCGCAGCAGAAGGAGCAGTTCAACGCTCTGCGCAACGACCCCAGCTATAAGGCCACCCACAAGAAGCGGGACTGAGCCCAAGCCGTCCCCAACAAAAAAGCGGAGCCCTTGGGCTCCGCTTTTCGATTCAGGGACGCTGTCTGCCGCCCTTAATTCGGTTGCAGGCGCTCCAGTTCGTCCTTGATCTTCAGCTTCTTCAGCTTCATCTCTTTAATGGAATGGGGATCGGGGTTCGGGCTGCGGACTTCGCTGCTCAGAGCCGCTTCCAGTGCGGCATGTTTGGATTTCAGAGACTCGACACGATCGAGAACGCTCATCACAATCCTCCCTACAGGTTACAATACCCGAGTTCGATGCTATGCCCCCCGCGCACCTCTTGTCAGCAGAAAAATCATGACGGAAACCAAGGTCTCGCTTCCCCTCGTCGTCGGTATCAGCGGAGCCTCCGGGGTGGTCTACGGCATCCGCCTTTTGCAGGCCCTGCGCGCCCTGAAGGTGGAAAGCCACCTGGTCATGAGCAAGTCGGCGGAAGTCACCCTGGCCCATGAAAGCGACCTGAAGGTGGCCGAGGTGCATGCCCTGGCCGACAAGGTCTATGCCCCCGCCGACATCGCCGCCGCCCCCTCGTCGGGATCGTTCCGCACCCTGGGCATGGTGGTGGCCCCCTGCTCGGTGCGCAGCATGTCCGAAATCGCCAGCGGCGTGACCTCCAGCCTCTTGACCCGCGCCGCCGACGTCACCTTGAAGGAACGCCGCCGCCTGGTGCTGATGGTCCGCGAAACCCCGCTGCATACCGGCCACCTGCGCACCATGACCACCCTATCGGAAATCGGCGCCATCATCGCCCCGCCGGTCCCGGCTTTTTATACCAAGCCGGACAGCATCCTCGACCTTGTCGACCACAGCGTCGGCCGCGTGCTCGACCTGTTCAGGCTGGATGTCGGAACCCTGAAGCGCTGGGAATAAACTCACGCAGTCCCTCAGTCGCCGGGCGCGGGCATCCGCCCGCTTGGCTTTCCTCCGCTTCCCTCCTCCGCTCACGCTCCGTCGTCACTGCGGGGCGCTCAACGCGCCAGTCATAGCCTGATGAGATAAACACATCAGGCTATTCCAAGGCATGAGCAAGCCCTGCTGCGTAACCCGAACGAGGCCGAGCGGCTGCTGGCGAATCTGAAGCCTCCGGTGGGCGAGATTGGCGACGGGTTGGAAAAGGCGCTGCGCCTGATGAAAAGCGGCGTCGCTCCCGAGCAGTTGGAGGCCACCCTACGGCGCGAGCCTCTGGGCTTGAAGGCGACGCCCGGCTGGGCGGAAAGCCTGACCCTGTGCGAAGACGGCGTGGTTTTAGGCGAAGGCACGGTCATCGCCCCCTTGACCGAACTGCCCACCGGCGGCACCGGCCTGGAGATCGAAGGCCGCGAAGCCGGCATCCTGACCCTGCTCTCCATCGCCCGCGCCGATCTGGCCCCGCCGCAAGTGCTGGAAAAGCTGGCCTCAGCCTCTCGCGCTCTGGCAAAAGGCAACACCGCCCAAGCCGCCATCACGCTTTGCCAACTCGGGCAACCGCCCTTGCAGGACCGTGCTTTGGCGAAGTCGCTGGCCTTCGCTGCAGATCAATTGCAAAAAGGGAAAAAGCCACTAGATATTCTAAAAATAGCGGGCTTGGTGTCATCTGATTTTTTTACAAAAGCGAGCTGTGTGTGGATTGAGGACGATCACCCAAGGCAGGGCGAAGGAGCTAAGAATCCAGGGTGGTTTGCATGTAAGGCTGGATCCATCGATGAAACTGGGAGAAAATTAACCGAAAAACAGATTAATGATGACCAAAAACATCCGTATAAAATTTTAACCTTATCTGATGGAAGTAAAATTATTGGATATAAAGGCACCAGTATTTGCTTGCCGTCAGATGTGTCTCTTTATGAAAATGTAAAATTCGGAGAGCGTTTAAGAGGATTGCCGTCGGATGTGCGAACGGCTGACATGGTGTTGCTGTTTAGCCCTTACATAGGGCTTATGGATTATCAGCGCACCCATAGCTCAGACGACAAATACAATTTAAGATATATTGATTTTGGGAACTTCAACTATGGTGCCGTAGCTGCTGCGGCAGGCTATGATGAAGAGGAGGCTGTCCGCTATGCTGCTTATGTCAATCAACTGGGCCAAGGGGACAAAACTGGAAAATATGGCAGCAATCCAAGAAATGAGGCGATGATTCGCGCCGGATGGCATACCTATCATGACGACAAGATACCTAATGACTCCAAAAATGATTGATAGCGATAATGAAAAAATTTTTAAGCGTATTCATTATTGTACTCATAATTTCCTCTCCATTATCCTATTGCAAATGGTGTCCAGAGGCCTGTCGATTTAGCCCAACAACAGTTCTTGCATTAGATGGCCTGCCCTTCGACATTCATGAGGGAGCTGTATCCTGCAACATGTTTGATCGCGGATTAGGAAACTTGTCCCTTTATAATCGCGACACACAGAAAGAACAGCTGATTGCTGAATGGTTTGATCTTGACTCCAGCTATGATGTCTTCATGGAAGACTCAACGATTCATCTCATTCTTCAGACTGATATCCATCTAACCAAACAGAGCCACACAGTTTTTGGCATTCCTATCGCCTATCACTGGCTGGATGAACCGTCCTTGCGCGGGGCTGAAGGATACCAGCAGTGGCACAATGACCGGATATCGATCGCATCGAGACATTGGGCGATGGCCCATGCCGTTCGCACGGAATAGGTTTGGAAATTCAGCATGACCCGAGAAAAGAAAATACTACTCTTTTCGTTCGTGTTTCTGGTCTCTTTGGCTCTGGCGGTATTTATTTTTCTCGAAAAGGCATCCGAAGCAAAGGCCCATGGGGAGGATTTTGTATCGCCGACTTTGATTCTTCGCATTGCGCTTACAGTCGGGCTTGTCGATCCCAATAGTGCCGAAGATGGGCGACTTCCTCTGATCGCGTCACTTGATACTGTTGCGTCCCACCACCCCTATGAATTCGCGGAAATCCTTCTGAATCATGGTGCCAATGTCAATCAGTCCGATAATCGTGGCTGGACGCCTTTGATGCAGGCAACTGCTTTCGGTTTTCCAGATGGCGTGGATCTTTTGATTCGACACAGGGCCTACATCAACCAAGAAAATGATGAGGGTAAGACAGCTATATTCTATTTCTACAACAATTTACATCAAATCCCCGTTTTATATGGCAGCCGTCAGGATTACTATAAAACACTTCACTTGCTACTGGCAGCAGGTGCTGATGCCTGCCATAAGGACAAGTCAGGTAACACCCCTGCGGACCTACTCACCAGCGATGCGACTGCAAAAGAGATGCTCATCCTCGCTTGCCGCTCACAGCAAAGAAGCCACTAGGATTATCCACGGAAAAAGCATGGCTGTTTGCCCTGATCCAACTAAAAACAGCCTCGTCTCCGTCAACGGCACAGGAGTTCAGAATGCTCGGACACAAGGCCATCAAGCTGATAATGACACTTCTTTTGACCTTGTCCTTTGGGATGACCAAGACCTCAGACGCCAAAGACAAAGAGCCGCGGATTGTTTTCTATGCCACCGATCATTGGGATTCATGGACACAAGCTCCAGCCATCCCCAGGGATCGTATCGAGCCTCCCGTCAAGGTAGGAAATACGCAATATTATGACTGCAAAGAAATGATTAAGGACTTGCTGGGGCAGCCAATTACATATCAGCTTCAAACATCAAACCAAGATCTAATGTGCCCGTATTTCCTTATTTATGGAAACATACGACAGCCATCAACCCGCATGTTCAGCGAGCGCGGCATTATCAAGGACATCAGAAATAATCTTGATATCAATAGCTTGCCGTGGAAATTTAGGCGTAAAAATGATTTGTCACATGGCTTTGAAAGCATAATAGGCCTTACGCATACCTCGTACAAAAGCAACTCTATTGATTTTACTGTTGATAATAACAACTACATTATATCCACTGAGGTTCTGGCCGACCATATCGGAGATGGCACACAGCAGGTGTTGGCCATTTTTCACCATGTATGGTCAGATTCTAAGGGGGCACTTGATGCTGAAGAGGCCCATCTTCTCCTCGTCCGCGACACCCCCGGCGGACCGATTCGGGTCGAGTCCCCGCGCTTCCGTCCGAGTGCCTATGAACTCCCGCCCAAGGCGCTGCGACGCAAGGCTATCGTTATTGATGACCGTCACCAACATCATTAATAAAAGGTGAGCCACATCACTCGATTCCGCACAAATCCGTTTTGCTATTATTTTTTACCCCCTTCAATCACGACTCTAACTCGGCGTCAGCCGCACCCTGCTGCTGCAGCGTTTCCATCTCGACGTCATGGGCGACCGAAACACCAGCTTCGTGCAGCATCCCACCTCAAACAAGCTCTGAGTGTAATGTCAGGAGCGGACCACAAACAAAAAGGGCGGGAGGCCATTGGCTCCCGCCCTTATCGGTTCTGCGCGGTGAAATTTTACTTCGAGACTTCACCGACATAGATGCCCAGACCGCGGGCGGTGTGAACCATATCGCCTTCGGGGTCGACGGCGCGGGCGCCGACCACCACCTTGGAGATAGCCACATCGGTCACGCCGGTGTTCTGCCAAGCAACCACGCGGTCGTACTGGCCTTCGGCCACCAGATCCACCGCATGCACGCCGAAGGCCGAAGCCAGGATGCGGTCGCGGTTCGAGGGTTCGCCGCCGCGCTGGACATGGCCCAGCACGGTCACGCGGATTTCCGCTTCCACCTCGGGGGCGATCTTCTGGGCGATATAATGGGCGATGCCGCCATAGCGGCGCTCCTTGGCATCCCAGGCCACGGTCAGCGGGCGACCGTCCTCGGTGTGGCAGCCTTCGGCGATCACCACCAGCGCATGGTTGCGGCCATCGGCGCGCACTTCGTTGATGCGGTTGACGATGCCTTCGATGCTATAGGGAATCTCGGGGATCAGGCAGATATCGGCGCCGCCGGCGATCGAGGCGTTCAGCGCGATATGACCGGCGTCGCGGCCCATAACCTCCAGGATCATCACGCGGTGATGACTGGCGGCGGTGGGCTGCAGACGGTCCAGGGCATCGACCACCACATTGACGGCGGTGGTGAAGCCGATGGCGAAGTCGGTCTGATGCACGTCATTGTCGATGGTCTTGGGAATGCCCACCATCGGCAGATTGCCCTGCTTGCACAGCTTGTTGAGGATCTTCATCGAGCCGTCGCCGCCGATGACGATCAAAGCGTCCAGGCCCAGCATCTGGAAGCCTTCGACGAACTCGCCCGAGCGGTCCTTCTTAGTGCCGTCGGGCATGGGGAAGGCGAAGGGGTCGCCCTTGTTGGTGGTGCCCAGCATGGTGCCGCCCATGCGCAGAAGATTGCCATTCAACTGATCAAGCGTCAGCTCGGTATATTCCAGCGGGCGGTTCATCAGGCCCAGCGAACCGTCCTTGATGCCATAGACGGTCCAGCCGTAATGCTTGATGGCACGGAACACCACGGCACGGATGGCCGCGTTCAGACCGGCGCAATCGCCGCCGCTGGTGAGGATTCCCAAGCGCTTGATGTTCGACATGGTCCGATTATCCTTTTCTATGGTCCCATTCGCTAACATGCCATACCGTTTTCCCACAAGTTCTGCTAGTGTCAAACATATGACCGAGAGAAGCAGGCATGATTGACGACAACGCGGAAGATTTACAGCGCCGCCTCGAAGACCTGCGGACGGAGCATCGTGACCTTGACGACGTGATCGCCCACCTGTCCGATGGCGGAACCGTCGATCAGCTGCAACTGAAGCGCCTGAAAAAGCGCAAATTGCTGCTGAAGGATCAGATCATCGCCGTCGAAAGCTCGTTGCTTCCCGACATTATCGCTTAGATTTTTCCTCCCGTTCCTCCGCCTCGGCGGTTCGCATCCGCCGCCAGCAGCAGCTCTTCCGGGCTGTCATAGGGCGGGAAGTGTGATTGCCCCTGCAAGATGGTGAAGCGGAACTTGCGGCCGCGCCACAGCACCTCTTCCTCGGACAGGCTTTGCACCAGCTGGCGGGCCTTGTCCTCGGCGCCCTCGCCTTCCGACAGCGCCAACGCCACCGCGAAATCGCCGCCATCCAGATAGCCCAGCAAATCGGTCCGCCGCAGGCTTTCCCGCAGGGCCAGCGACATATGGGTCAGGGCCGCCTCGGCGGCGGCCAGACCATGCACCTGACGCATCTGATCGATACCGCCGATATGCAGGCAGATCACCGTGCCCGGCATTCCCGCCCGTTCGGCGCCGACGATCAGCCGCCCCAAGGCCTTCAGGAAAGACCGCCGATGCAGGGCCGGGAACAGCGGATGATGCTCGGCGGCGTCTTCCAGCTGGCCGATCTGCAGGCGGGCGGTGTCGAGATCGCGGCGCAGGCGCTCGACCTCGGCGGCCAGCGCCTCGAAACGCTGCTGCACCGGCAAGGGCACCTGCCCCAGCGGCAGACCCAGCAGGGTGACGTCATCCTCGGGCTCGGGGAACAGGCCGGGCCGAACCGGCGGCGGCCGCAAGGGCGGACGGCGACGCGGACGGTCGTCTTCCTGCCGCTCGGCGGTGGTGGGGCCGATGGGCAAGGCCTGCATCAAAATAGTCCGCCCGCTTTCCATGGAGCCTCGCCTTCCCTCAGAACGATCCGTCACTGAACCTTAAACGTGGCTAAGCTTGCATCCAGGCGCTCCAACTCTATAATGCCCGTTTTCCCGCGCGGGGCGGGCACTCTAGGGGTTAGGAATATGAGCCAAGCCAAGGTCGGAATCATCATGGGCAGCCAGTCGGATTGGCCGACCATGCGCCATGCCGCCGAGACCCTGGAAGCCCTGGGCATCCCTTACGAGCATCGCATCGTCTCGGCCCATCGCACGCCGCAGCGGCTTTATGATTACGCCACCAGCGCCAAGGGGCGCGGCATTCAGGTGATCATCGCCGGAGCCGGCGGCGCCGCCCATCTGCCCGGCATGACCGCCGCCATGACGCCTCTGCCGGTGTTCGGCGTTCCCATCGAAAGCAAGGCCCTGAAGGGTATGGATAGCCTGCTGTCCATCGTCCAGATGCCGGGCGGCGTGCCGGTCGGCACCCTGGCCATCGGCAAGTCGGGCGCCATCAATGCCGCCCTGATCTCGGCTTCGGTGCTGGCGCTGAACGACGCCGCCCTGGCCGAGCACCTGGATGCCTGGCGCGACCGCCAGACCGATGCTGTGGCCGAGGTTCCCGTGGACGAAGAGCCCCACAGTGCCTAAGGCCGCGACCATTCCCGCTACCATTCCTCCGGGCGGCACCATCGGCATCATCGGCGGCGGACAGCTGGGACGCATGACCGCCCTGGCCGCCGCCCGCTTAGGCTATAAGTGCCATATCTTCTGCCCCGAGCCGGGCTGCCCGGCCTCGCTGGTCTCGGATGTCACCACCACCGCCGCTTATGACGACCAGCAAGCCCTGGCCGCCTTTGCCGATGCCGTCGATGTGGTTACCTTCGAATTCGAGAATATTCCCGCCGACAGCGTGCGCATCCTGGCCGAGCATGTCACCGTGCGCCCCGGCTGGCATGTGCTGGACACCGCCCAGGACCGGGTGGTCGAGAAAAGCTTCTTCAACGGCATCGGCATCGCCACCGCTCCTTGGCGGCAGGTGGACGATCTGGCCGGACTGGAAGCCGCCGTGGCCGAACTGGGCCGTCCCTCGGTGTTGAAGACCCGCAAATTCGGCTATGACGGCAAGGGGCAGGTGAAGATCGCCGCCGACACCGATCTGGCCCAGGCCTGGGAGGCTATCGGCAAGGCTCCGGCCATTCTCGAAGGCTTCGTCTCCTTCAGCTGCGAGCTGTCGGTGATCGTCGCCCGCGGCCCCGACGGTCAGGCGGAATGTTTCGATCTGGTGGAAAACCGCCACAAGGATCACATCCTCGACATCACCATCGCCCCGGCCCAGGTTGACCCCAAGATCGCCGCCGCCGCCCGCAAGATCGGGCTGGACGCCGCCGCCGCCCTAGAGCTGGTGGGCCTGCTGGCGGTCGAGCTGTTCCTGACCGCCGATGGCAAGCTGCTGGTCAATGAAATGGCTCCGCGCCCGCATAATTCCGGTCACTGGACCCAGGACGCCTGCCACACCGACCAGTTCGAGCAGTTCGTCCGCGCCGTCTGCGGCTTGCCGCTGGGCGATCCCTCGCGCCATTCCGATGCCGAGATGACCAATCTGATCGGCGATGATGTGCTTTCCGTTCCTGCCCTGCTGGCGGAACCGGGGGCACGCCTCCATCTTTATGGTAAGACGGAAGCGCGACCGGGCCGCAAGATGGGCCATGTGAACCGCATCCGCCCCCGCAAGAGCTGACTTCGCCAATTCAGCGGTTGACCCGCAAGGGTTTTGCGGAGATTTTACGGCGACCACTAGCGGGAACTGTCCCTTGGAACAATGGATCATCGATACGGCCAACAATTATGGGCCACTGGTGTATCTGCTGATCCTCGGCTTCACCTTCTTTGAAGGCGAAACCATCGTCCTGATCACCGGCGCCATGATTTCCGGCGGCGAGATCAAGCTGTCCGTGCTGACCCTGACCTTCTTCGCCGTGCTGGGAAGCTTTGGCGGCGACCAGACCTGGTTCTATATCGGACGGCGCTACGGCACGCCGCTGCTGGCCCGCTGGCCCAATATGGCGGCCAAGATCGATTGGGGCTTCCAGCTTTTGCGGCGGCACGAGAATCTGTTCATTCTCTCGTTCCGCTTCATCTACGGCCTGCGCAATGTCAGCCCCTTCATCATCGGCATGTCGGGAATCTCGCGCAGCAAATTCATGCTGCTGAACCTGATCGCCGCCGTGGTCTGGGCCAACACCTTCGCCTGGGGCGGCTATTTCATCGGCCGCGCCCTGGAAATCTATCTGGGTGAATCGAAGTTCTATGTGCTGGGCGGCATCGTGCTGGCCGCCGTGACCATCGCCCTGATCAATTGGGTCCGCCAGCGCCGCAAGCTGCTGGACGCCGAAACCGCCGCCCTGATGGCGGAGAAGGATTAGGTTACCCCCGAACCCCGAAGCGCTGACGTCCCTTCAGCAAGCCGCCGCCATTCAGCAGGGCCAGCGGATTGGGCAGATGCGCCTTGATCTGTTCCAGCGCCTGCTTGCCCTTGCGCGGCAGCTCGACCGCATCCTTCAGGCGACGGGCCAGGAAGGCCCAGCTTTCGGCGAAATCCTCGGACTCGTCTTCCAGCCAGAACAGCAAGGTCGAGCCATAGACCGCGCCCAGGGTGGCACGGCGGCTGTACCAGCTGAAATCCGCCGAGGCGTCGCCGGCGGCATGCCACATGGCGTCGACCGTGTGCCAGGTCAGTTGCAGCCCCAAGGCGGCGTTGCTGGGCAGGCTGAGAAGGCTGACGGCGCGGCGGATGGCCTCACGGTGCTGGGCCCAGCCTTCCAGCCGGCGGCGGATCAGCCAGTTGATGCGCTCGGACACCCGCATGGTCTCCAGCCCGGCTTCGTGCGCCTCGATCTCCAATTGGCAATCGGCATAGCGGCAGAAATGCGCGACCGCCGCGACGGGACCGCCGGGAAAGGCCCGCTCGGCCATGGACAGATCATAGCCAGCGTCCCGCGCTCCCTCTTGCAGGGCACGCAGCGACCAGCCATCGAACGGCACATGGGCCAGCCCCGCCAGCAGGATGCGGTCCTGAATCTCGGTCAGGCTGAGATCGGTCACGTCGGAGTCTCCTGGTTCGCCGCGGCCCTTTGCCGCATCAGTTCGTCTGTATAGGCCAAGCTGGACAGGTTTTCCATGCGGCTGAGATAAAGCCGCCCCTCCAAATGGTCGCATTCATGCTGCAGCACGCGGGCATGAAAGCCCTCGGCTTCGCCCTGGATCACCCGGCCATCCAGGCCATAGGCGGTATAGCCGACATGCCGCCAGCGCGGCACCAGCCCCGTCAGACCGGGCACCGACAGGCAGGCCTCATATTCGCCCTCCACCGCATCGCTCAAAGGCACCAGCCGGGGATTGATCAGGGCGGTCAGGGGCCTCTCCTCGCCGCCACGGTGAGACGGCACGAAATACAGGATCACCCGCTTGCCCACCCCCACCTGCGGCGCCGCCAGCCCGACGCCCCGGCTATGGCTCAGGGTATCGGTCATATCGGCCACCAGGGCGCGGATCGAGGCATCGGTGGGATCGGCCACCAACTGGGCGGGGTGAGCCAGCACCGGGTGGCCCATACGGACGATTTCAAGAACAGCCATGGCGGGAAATATGGGGCCAAGCCGCCGCCGGGTAAAGGTTTAGAAGGAAATCTTATGAGCCCCTCAAGCGCCGGGCGCGGGCATCCGCCCGCTTGTGGGCTTCGCCCACCATCCACTTCGTTCCGGGCCGCCTTGCAGGCGTCATTTTCCCCTGCGGGGCGGCACGGCTCCTCCGCTTCCCTCCTACGCTTACGCTTCGTCGTCGCTACGGGGCGCTCAACGCGACAGGGGATTATGTTTAGCTCCCTCAAGATGCCGCGATTTTATCCCGCAGCAGCGCCGTCAGCCGCGGCAGCTCCTCGACCGGCAAAAGATCCAAGAGCCCCAGGAAGGCGGCATATTCGATCAGGGCATAATCCCCTGCCCGCTCGGTCGCATCCAGCTCTTGGGCCAGCTCTTGGGTCAACCAGGCAATCCGCTGGCGGTCCACCGCTTCCACCGCCGCCCGCGCCGCCGGATGCACCGCCGACCAGCGCCGCACCGCGCCTTCCAGACCGATGGACAGGCCCACCGCCAGCTCTTCCAGGCTGCCGCCCGGCGCGGCGTCCTCGACGCGGGACAGATTGGCTTCGCGCCAATGTTCCAGCAACGCCTGCTCGAAGGCCGGCATGGCGCCGAAATGGTGATAGAACGCCCCCTTGGTCTTGCCCACCAGGGCGCAAAGCCGATCCACCGTCAAAGCCGCCGCCCCGCCGCCCGCCACCAAGGTTGCCCCGGCCTCCAGCCAGTCTGCCCGCGCCATGATTTCCTCCTGCTTTGCCGCCTGAAAATCACATACCATACTGTATGGTATGGAAAAAGCCGAAAATTCCTGCACAAACCGCATGTTAAGGCGCTTGCTTTTGCCCGAAAGCCTGTGTTATCACCCGCCCCACTGAGACGGAGAAATCGGTCTCGACCCATTTTTAACTTTTTGAACAGGAGCGGTGTTCGCCGTGCAAGTTCTCGTTCGTGACAACAATGTCGACCAGGCCCTGAAGGCTCTCAAGAAGAAGATGCAGCGCGAAGGCGTCTTCCGTGAAATGAAGCTGCGCCGCAACTACGAGAAGCCCTCGGAAAAGCGCGCCCGCGAGAAGGCCGAGGCCGTGCGCCGCGCCCGCAAGCTGGAGCGCAAGCGCTTGGAGCGCGAAGGCTTCTAGAGCCTTCTCCGGACTTCCGGATCAAAGAACGCCGCATCCCCTGGGTGCGGCGTTTTTTCTTTAACAATCCGGAAACTCCAGAGGGCTACAGTGGCGGCATTCTAAGCCGCGACGGATAGCCTTCATGGATGCGAAACAACTGGTCAACGGCCTGCTTCAGGCCCTGCGCGAGGCCGATAGCCTGCGTCAGCGCCAATCACAGCTGCTGGCCGAGGTGGAAATCACCTGCCGCACCCTGCTGGCCTCGAACCCGGATTCGGCGATCCTGCATTTCCTGCTGGGCGGCGCCGCCATCCGCCAGGGCCGCACCGAAGACGGCATCGCCTCGCTGCGCCATGCGGTTCTGTACGACAATCAGAACTATGACTATCACAGCGAGGTCTTTCATCTCTTGATGCGCCTTGGCCGCACCGCCGAAGCGGTCCAGGCCGCCGAGACCATGGCGCTGTGCCTGCCCGACAGCCCCCGCCCCTATGAGCATCTGACCAACGCCTATCTGACCGCTGGTCGCTCCCAGGACGCCACCATCGCCTTCCGCCGGGCGCTGGCGATCAATCCCGGCCTGCGCAAGGTCACCCAGGCCGAGACCCACAAGGCCCGCGCCCGCCGCCAGCGGGACGGCTTCTTCGAAGCCTATTGCCAGGGCCAAGGTCTGGACATCGGCTGGGGCGGCGATCTGCTGTCCCCCAACTGCACCGGCTGGGACATCGAGGACGGCGATTCCGAAACCCTGGACGGTATTGCCGACGCCAGCTACGACTTCGTCTATTCCTCGCACAATCTCGAACATCTGCCCCATGTCGAGACGGCGGTGGCGAATATGTGGCGGGTGGTCAAGCCGGGCGGCTATGTCATCATCTTCCTGCCCCATCGCGATCTCTATGAGAAGAAGCGCACCCTGCCGTCGCGCTTCGCCGACCAGCATAAGCGCTTCTTCCTGCCCGAGAACGACGATCCGCCCGATACCCTGGGCGTGCGCCAGATGGTCAGCCGCCTGCTGCCCCAGGCCGAGGTGGTCTATATCAAGACCTGCGACGAAGGCCACACCATCACCGACCCCAACATCCATAGCGATGGCGAATATTCCATCGAGACGGTGTTGAGAAAACCCGCCGTTTGATCGGCATAAAAAAAGGGGCGGCTCCCAGCGGAGCCGCCCCTCTCTTTTTCGCCTCGTTCAGCCCAGGGCCGAGACCACTTCCTCGGTGACTTTCTTGGCGTCGCCGAACAGCATCATGGTGTTGTCGCGGAAGAACAGTTCGTTCTCGACACCGGCATAGCCCGACGCCATGGACCGCTTGATGAACAGCACCGTCTTGGCCTTTTCCACATCCAGGATGGGCATGCCGTAAATGGGGCTGGCCGGGTCGGTCTTGGCCGCCGGATTGGTCACATCGTTGGCGCCGATCACGAAGGCCACGTCGGCGGTGCCGAATTCGAGATTGATCTCGTCCAGCTCGAACACCTCGTCATAGGGCACATTGGCTTCGGCCAGCAGCACATTCATATGACCGGGCATGCGGCCCGCCACCGGATGAATGGCGTAGCGGACATCCACGCCTTCCTTCTTCAGCATATCGGCCATCTCGCGCAGGGCATGCTGGGCCTGAGCCACCGCCATGCCGTAACCCGGGACGATGATCACCTTCGAGGCGTTCTTCATGATGAAGGCGGCATCATCGGCGGAACCAGCCTTGACGGCGCGGTCATGGGCTCCGCCGCCCGGACCAGCCGCAGCCGCCGAGCTGTCGCCGCCGAAACCGCCCAGGATGACGTTGATGATCGAGCGGTTCATGCCCTTGCACATGATGTAGGACAGGATCGCACCCGAAGAGCCCACCAGCGCGCCGGTGACGATCAGCAAGGGGTTCTGCAAGGTAAAGCCGATACCGCAGGCCGCCCAGCCGGAATAGCTGTTCAGCATGGACACCACCACCGGCATATCGGCACCGCCGATGGGCAGGATCAGCAGGAAGCCCAAGGCCAGCGCCAGCCCGGTGATGGCCAGGAAGGCCACCACGGATTCATTGGTGACGAACCAGATCACCAGCATCAGCAGCGCGATGCCCAGGGCGGCATTCAGCTTATGCTGGCCGGGGAACACCAGCGGCTTGCCCGACACCAGCCCTTGCAGCTTGGCAAAGGCCACCAGCGACCCGGTGAAGGTGATGGCGCCGATCGCCAGGCCCAAGCTCATCTCCACCAGCGAACCGGCATGGATATGGCCGGGCACGCCGATGTGATAGGCGGTGGGGTTGAAGAAGGCGGCTCCGGCGACGAACACCGCCGACAGACCGACCAGCGAATGGAAGGCCGCCACCAGCTGCGGCAGGGCCGTCATCTGGATCTTGCGGGCGACCACGGTGCCGACGGCGCCGCCGATCAGAATGCCCAGGATGATCATGCCGAAGCTGACCACGCCCGGCGAGGCCAAGGTGGTCAGGATGGCGATCACCATGCCGGCGATGCCCCAATTGTTGCCTTGCCGCGCCGTCTCCGGCGAGGACAGGCCGCGCAGGGCCATGATGAAGCAGACGGATGCCGCCAGATAGGCGAAGGAGGTCAAATTCTCGGTCATAGTCTTGGCCCCTTACTTCTGCTTCTTCTTGAACATCGACAGCATGCGCTGGGTGACGATGAAGCCGCCGAAGATATTGACCGCCGCCAAGGTCACGGCCAGGAAGCCGAGAATCTTGGACAGGGTCAGATCGGCCGGCCCCGCCGCCAGCAACGCGCCGACGATGATCACCGAGGAAATGGCATTGGTCACCGCCATCAGGGGCGAGTGCAAGGCCGGGGTCACGCGCCAGACCACGTAATAGCCCACGAAGCAGGCCAGCACGAACACGGTGAACAGCGACATGAAGCTGGCGTGACCGCCGGTCTGAGCGGCGGCTTCCGCCGTCTGCTGGGCCAAGGCCTGGGCGGCGGCGGCCAGTTCCTGGGCTTGCTGCGCCAGGCGGCTGGTGCCTTCGACGATTGACTGATCCATAACTGCCCCTCCTCTTAACCGGCCAGCAGAGCCGGATGGACCACCTGGCCGTCGCGGGTCAGCGCCGTGCCCTTGATGATCTCGTCATCCCAATTGATCTTGATGCCCTTGGCGTCCTTGTCATAGGACAGGGTCAGGAAGTTCAGCAGATTCTTGGCGAACAGCAGGCTGGCATCGGCGGCCAGACGGCTGGGCACGTTGGCGTGGCCGACCAGGGTGACGCCATGCTTCTCGACCACCTTGCCGAATTCCGAGAGCGGGCAGTTGCCGCCCGCCTCGACCGCCAGATCGACGATCACCGAACCCTTGCGCATATCCTTGACCATATCTTCGGTGATCAGCACCGGAGCTGGCTTGCCGGGGATCAGAGCGGTCGAGATGGCGATATCGGTCTTGCGCAGCACCTCGGCGATCTTGTCGGACTGCTTCTTCTTATAGTCGTCCGACATTTCCTTGGCATAGCCGCCCTTGGTCTCGGCGTCGGCAGCCGGAGCCTCGACCTCGACGAACTTGCCGCCCAGGGACTCCACCTGCTCCTTGACCGCCGGACGCACGTCGAAGGCAAAGACGATGGCGCCCAGCCGCTTAGCGGTGGCGATGGCCTGCAGACCGGCGACACCGGCGCCCAGCACCAGCACCTTGGCGGGAGGAATGGTTCCGGCGGCGGTCATCATCATCGGAAAGGCGCGGCCATAAACGGCGGCGGCATCCAGCACCGACTTATAGCCGGCCAGATTGCTCTGGGACGACAGGATGTCCATGCTCTGAGCGCGGGTGATGCGGGGCAGCAGCTCCATGGCGAAGGCGTTCACGCCGGCCTTGGCATAGGCCTCCGCCTGGGCCTTGTTCTGCAAGGCCGCCAGATGCGAGATCAGGATGGCGCCGGGCTTCATCAGGGCCAGCTCGTCCAAGCCTTCCTCGGCGGTCAGCGGACGGGCGACCTTCAGCACCACATCGGCGTCGGCCAGAGCCTGCGCTTCGTCGGCGGCAATGGTGGCGCCCGCCTCGACAAAGGCGGAATCCGCCAGCGAAGCGCCTTCACCGGCACCGGTCTCGACGACCACATCGAAGCCCATGCCGACATATTTCTTCACGGTGTCCGGCGACGCCGCGACTCGGGCCTCGTCGGCGCGGCGCTCCTTCGGGATGGCGATCTTCATCTTCTCTGCCCCTTACTCAAAATCCTTGTCACGCGGCTGCGTTACCCAAGCTTGCTCTCAAGGCATTGGCTTGCCAAGAGAATAGCCGATGAAAGCATGGCAAGGACGACAAAGCACCGCCTTGACCATGCCCCTAGGCACCTCATGGATATGAGAAATATTATAACAAATCAACGGCTATTCGCGCACTTTTTGCAAAGGTCACAAAAAGCACGACCAAAGTCTCATGCCAAGGTTGAGGCAAGAGCTGCGCCATCACATCCCGGATTGCGCTTTCGGCATCAGCACGAGAAAGAGGCGGGCTTCAGACGGTCGAAGCCCGACCACAAGGGTTAATGCTTGACCTGAGGCGGCGGCGGCAGAGGCTCGACCACCCAGCGCATGGGGCATTCGGTGGCGCGGCCTTCGCGGACATCGCGGGCATAGACCACCCGCTGGCTGTTGATCACCCGCTCGCGATTGTCCTTCTGGGTAGCCCGCAGCACATAGTTCTGAATGGGGAACTGGTTGGTGTCGAAGCGGAAGGCGCCGCGGGTGCTGGTGAAATCGGCGCGGCGCAGGGCGGTGCGCACGGCCTCGTCATTGTTATAGCTCTTGTTGGAGCCGCGCATGGCGGAGTCCAGCAACAGGGCGGCATCATAGCCCAGCGCCGCATATTGCGACGGCGTGCGGCCATATTCGCCTTCGAACTCGGCCATCAGGCGGCGGTTACTGGGGCTATCGGCATCCTCGCTCCAGATTCCCAGGGACAGAATGTCCTGACTATCGGGGGCAGCGCCGGCCAGCAAGGGCTGCTCCATCACCGAGCCGGCGGCGAACAGCGGGATTTCCCCCTTCAGTCCGGCCTGGGCATAGTCGCGGATGAAGCTGGCGGCCATGCCGCCGCCATAGAGCATATAGACCCCTTCCGGCTTGATCTGCTTGATCAGGGACAGCTGCGACTCGAAGGTCATCTCGCCCCGGCGGCTGGTCAGCTCGGTCAGATTGCCGCGATAGCTCCGCTTGAAGGCGTTCAGTGCCGTCTGAGCCCCCGGATTGGGCGGCAGCACTGCCGTCACCGAGGTCACGCCCTGCCCCTGGAGATAGCTGCCCATCTGTTCATGGGCGGTGTCGCCCAGCCCGGATAGCGAGAACAGATAGGACGAGCAATCCTTGCCGGACAAATTGCCGGTGATGCCGCCGATATTGATCAGGAAGACATGGGAAGCCGCCGCCAATTGGGTCAGCAGCTCGGCGGAATGGGGCTCGGAGGACAGCAGCACGAATTGCGGCTTCTGCTCCTTCAGGGCCTTTTCCATCAGGCTGCGGGCCAGATTGGGATCACGCCGGTCGTCCAGCGCGGTCAAGGTGAACTCCACCCCGCCCAAGCGGCCGCCCAGATCCTTGGCTCCCAGACGGAAGCCGTGCAGGCTGTCGATGGCTTGATTGGCGTCGGAGCCGGTCAGGCTGCCGATGAACAAGACATCGAGATCGGGACCGCCGGACGCCAAGGCAGGCCCCGCGCCGAAGAGCAGGGATAAGCCCAGACCCGCGATCATCCGTCTCAATGCCATGGCATCCGATCCTTACTTCTTCTTGGCGCGGGCAAAGGCCTCGGCAAAGGCGCCGCCGAAGGCATTGCCGGCTGGAGCCGCCTTCTGCTGCACCGGGGCCTTGGACTGCGGGCCACGCTGGTCGCGCCGCTGATCGCCCCTCTGTTCACCTCTCTGATCACCCCGGGGCGCCGGGCGGGCTTGCTCGTCCATGCGCATGGACAAAGCGATGCGCTTGCGGGGCAGATCCACCTCGATCACCTTGACCTTGACCACATCGCCGGCCTTGACCACCGTATGGGGGTCCTTGACGAATTTGTCGCTCAAGACCGAGATATGCACAAGCCCGTCCTGATGCACGCCGATATCAACGAAAGCGCCGAAATTGGTGACGTTGGTGACGACGCCTTCCAGGATCATACCGGGCTTGAGATCCTTCATCTCCTCGACGCCTTCCTTGAAGGAGGCCGTCTTGAACTCGCCGCGCGGGTCACGGCCGGGCTTTTCCAGCTCGGCGATGATGTCGGTGACGGTGGGAACACCAAAACGATCGTCGGTATAGTCCTTGGGGTCCAAGGACCGCAGGAAGGCGACATCGCCGATCAGCGCCTTGACGGCGCGGCCGCTGCTGCTGGCGATGCGCTCGACCACCGGATAGGCTTCCGGATGCACCGACGAGCCGTCCAGCGGATCACCGCCGACGATGCGCAGGAAGCCCGCCGCCTGCTCGAAGGCCTTCGGCCCCAAGCGGTCCACCTTGCGGAGATCGTTTCGGCTGAAGAACGCTCCGTTGGCGTCACGATAGGCGACGATGTTGCGGGCCAGCACCGGCCCCAGACCGGCGACTCGGGCCAGCAAGGGAGCTGAAGCCGTATTCACATCGACGCCGACGCCGTTCACGCAGTCTTCCACCACCGCATCCAGGCTGCGGCCCAGCTGGCTTTGATCGACGTCATGCTGATATTGCCCGACGCCGATAGCCTTGGGGTCGATCTTGACCAGCTCGGCCAGCGGGTCTTGCAGACGCCGGGCGATGGAAATGGCGCCGCGCACGGTGACATCCAGGGTGGGGAATTCCAGCGCCGCCACTTCCGAGGCGGAATAGACCGAGGCTCCGGCTTCCGACACCACCAGCTTGGCCAGACCCAGCTCGGGATGCGCCTTCATCAGGTCGCTGGCCAGCTTGTCGGTCTCGCGGGATGCGGTGCCGTTGCCGATGGCGATCAGCTCGGCCTTGAAGCGGCGGGCCAGCGAGGCCAGCTCCCGCAGCGAGCCGTCCCAGTCATTGCGCGGCGGATGGGGATAGACCACGCCAGTATGGACCACCTTGCCGGTGCCGTCGATCACCGCCAGCTTGACGCCGGTGCGGATGCCCGGGTCCAGGCCGATGGTGCTGCGCATGCCGGCGGGAGCCGCCAGCAGCAAACTCTTGAGATTGCGGGCGAAGACATTGATGGCTTCGGCATCGGCGGCTTCGCGCAGACGGCCCATCAGTTCCAGCTCCAGATGCATATGGATCTTGACGCGCCAGGCCCAGCGAACCGTCTCGTTCAGCCAGGCATCGGCGGCGCGGCCACGCTGCTGGATGCGGAAGCGGGCGGCGATGCGGGCTTCGCATTCCCCGGCGGCGCGCACGCCGTCTTCCTCATCCACCGGCTGCAACTTCAAAAGCAGTACATTTTCATTGCGCCCCCGGAACAGGGCCAAGGCGCGATGAGAGGGGATCGCCTTGATGGGCTCGCGATACTCGAAATAGTCGGCGAACTTGGCGCCCTTTTCCGCCATGCCCTCGGCCATCTTCGAAACCACCACGCCGGTCTCCCACAGATGTTCGCGCAAAGACCCCAGCAGGTCGGCATCCTCGGCCATGCGCTCGACCAGGATCTGGCGGGCGCCGTCCAGAGCGGCCTTGATGTCGGCCACACCCTTGGATTCATCGACGAACTTGGCGGCTTCGGCGTCCGGCGACAGATTAGGATCGCTCAGCAGCGCCTCGGCCAGCGGCTCCAAGCCGGCTTCGCGGGCGATCTGCGCCTTGGTGCGGCGCTTCTGCTTATAGGGCAGATACAAATCTTCCAGGCGGGCCTTGCTGTCGGCGGCACCGATGTCGGCGGCCAGCTCTGGAGTCAGCTTGCCCTGTTCCTCGATGGATTTCAGGATGGCGGCGCGGCGGTCTTCCAGCTCGCGCAGATAGCCCAGCCGTTCTTCCAGATTGCGCAGCTGGGTATCGTCCAGCCCTCCGGTGGCTTCCTTGCGATAGCGCGAGATGAAGGGGACGGTGTTGCCCTCGTCCAACAGACGGACGGCGGCCTCGACCTGACCTTCGGCGACGGCGAGTTCCTGGGCGATGCGGCGGGAAAGATTGCTCATGGGCTCCCATGGGGGCTGAACGGAAACAGGGGGATGGATTACCCCATCCCCCTGCCCGAGCCAAGAGCCGAAACGCGTCAGACCGTCTGCACGCCGCGGATGAAGGCCTGCATGCGCTGATGCAGAGCGCGGGTTTGCTGGCTGACGCGACCGGCGGAGGACAAAACCTGGCTGGCCGAAGCCGCCGTATCCTCGGCGCCGTTGCGGATATCTCCGGCCCGATCGGCGGTCTCGCGGGCGCCGCTGGCGGCTTGATGGATGTTCGAGGAAATTTCGTGGGTGGCCACGCCCTGCTGCTCGACCGAAGACGAGATGGCGCCGGCGATGCCGCTGATTTCCTCGATGATATGGCCGATGCCGCGGATCGACTGCACCGAATTGTCGGCGATGGTGCGGATTTCGGCGATCTGGGTGACGATCTCCTCGGTGGCCCGCGCCGTCTGATTGGCCAGATTCTTGACCTCGTTGGCGACCACGGCGAAGCCCTTGCCGGCCTCGCCCGCTCGGGCCGCCTCGATGGTGGCGTTCAGGGCCAGCAGATTGGTCTGCTCGGCGATGGCGCGGATGATATCCACCACTTCGCCGATCTTCTGGGCGCTGATCGCCAAGGCATCGACAGTGGCGTCGGTCTGGCGGGCATCGGCCACCGCCGTCTCGGCCATGCGGGCGGAGTCCTCGACCTGGGAGCGGATCTCGCCGATCGACGCGGTCAGCTCCTCGGTGGCGGCGGCCACGGTCTGGACATTGTTGGTGGACTGCTCGGCCGAGGCCGCCACCGACACCGACTGCGAGGTGGTCTGCTCGGCGATCTCGTGCAGATGCCGGGCGGTGTTCTCCATCTCGGCGGCGGCGCGGGCCAGATCCTCGATCAAGGCGCCGCCCTGCTGGTCGAACTCGGCCTGCAAGGCTTCCAGACGGGCGGTGCGGGCTTCACGCTCGGCCCATTCCCGCTTCTGCTGGGCGTCCAGCGCGGCGGCGCGGATCATGTTCTGCTTGAAGACATCGACGGCGCGGGCCATCTCGCCCACCTCGTCCTGCTGATCCATGGCGGGAATGGCGATGGTCATATCGCCGCCCGCCAGCTGGGCCATCGAGCGGGTCATGGCCTGCACCGGACGAGCAATGCCGCGCCCGACCTTCCAGGCGGCCAGCGACACCAGACCGATGCCCAAAAGGCCGATCAGCAGCGAAACGCGGGTCAGGTAATTGGCCTCGGCCATGATGGTGCTTTCCGGCACCGCCACCAGCACATACCAGACCTTGGGCGAGCTGCCGAAGCGCACCGGCGACAGATGTAGATATTGCTGCGAACCGGCCAGCTGGACCTGCCCCTCGAAGGAGGCGCCCTTGGTCATGGCGGCCTTGGCCTCGGGCGGCAGATCATCGGTGGGCTTGGACAGGCGCGAGGCGTCGGGATGGGCGGCATAAAGCCCGCCCGCCGAAATCACCGCCATGAAGCCGTCGCCCATGGGATGCTGGGAATTGACCATGTCGGTCAGGCCACGCAACGAGACATCGACACCGGCCACGCCGATCACCTTGCCCTCGGCCATCACCGGCGCGACGGCGCTGGCCATCAAGAGCTTGGTCAGATCGTCCAGATAAGGCTCGGTCACCAGATCCTTCCGGGCGGTGACGGCGGCCTTGTAATATTCCTTTTCCACCACCTGATCGAAGGGCGTGCCCTCGCTGTCGTCGGCCTTGACCGCGCCATTGGCGTCGGGCAGCCACAACAGGCTGACGCGCCCCGTGTTGGGCTGGCCCAGGATTTCGTCATTCACCGGAGCGCCGAAAGCGGCATCCTTGCCGTCGAAGGCCAGGGGCGCCATGTCCAGCCAGCTGCCGGCATAGTCGTGATTCTGCTGCTCGACCAGACGGATATAGGCATTCAGAGCGCGGCGGTCGGGATGGCCGGTATCCATCTGCGCCTGGGTGGCGTTGGCGATGCCGCGGGCATGTTCCAGCGCCGATTCCAGATCCAGGCGAATGCGCCGTCCCTGGTTTTCGGCGGTTTCATGCAGCTCTTCGATGGCCGAACGTTCCGCCATGCCGCGCGACAGCGACATGGTGACGCCCGAAATCGCCACGGCGCACACCACCACCGCGGCCAGAGCACTGACCACGATCTTACCTTCAAGCTTTAGAGACAAAGCCTTTCTCCCAACCCAGAATTGTCCAGCCGTCGGTATGAAAGACACAACCTTCACTCTTGTGCAACATTAGCCCGTCATCGCCCCTAGTCTCTCGACCTTGTCATTGGATTCCGGTATGTTAGAGGGTGATGTTTCCGCCTTGAATTCGCCGCGATGATAGGCCATGAAACAGCGCCCTCCTGCCGCGGCCCGTTGCCGTGTCCGCAGTGGTGATGAAAGACGACCATGACATCCATGTTGCGCCGCTTTTCCGCTCCCATCGTTCTGGTTCTGATTGTCCTTGGCAATCTGGGCGTTTGGTGGCTGATGAACCGCCCCCAGACCGGCGAGGCCTGGCACGGCGAGATCAGCTCGATCTCGTTCAGCGCCTTCCGCAAGGATGACGATCCCTTCTTGAACAAATATCCGACGCTGGAGTCCATCGACAGCGATCTGGCGCTGGTGTCCAAGACGGTGAAGGCCATCCGCCTTTACAATTCGTCGGAAGGCGAGGATCAGAAGATTCCGGCCCTGGCCGCCAAATACGGCCTGACGGTGACGGCGGGTGCTTGGGTGCGCGGCGCGCTGGGCGAGCCAAACCTGCGCCTGGACAAGCAGGTCAAGGACATGAACCCCGCCGAGAAGCAGGCCTATGACCTGCAGATGGCGGCGCTGACCTCGAACGAGCAGGAAATCGACGCCGCCATCGAAATGGCGCGCAGCAACGCCAATGTCACCCGCATCATCATCGGCAACGAAACCATCTATCGCGGCGAGGCCACCGTCGCCCAGCTGATGCGCTATATCCGCCGGGTCAAGGGCAAGGTCAGCCAGCCGGTCTCGACCGCCGAGCCGGCCTATGTCTGGCTGTCCCATCCCGAACTGGTGCGCGAGGCCGATTTCATCGCCCTGCACGTTCTGCCCTATTGGGAAGGCATCCCGGTCGAGGATTCCGTCGATTACGTCATGGGCGAGCTGAAGGCCGTCCAGACCATCTATCCCGACAAGCCGGTGATGCTGGCCGAAGTGGGCTGGCCGTCCGCCGGCAAGGGCCGCCAGCAGTCGGAACCCTCGGTCATCAATCAGGCTCTGTTCCTACGCAAGTTCCTGAACGCCGCCACCGAAAAGGGCGTCGACTACAACGTCATCGAAGCCTTCGATCAGCCCTGGAAGAAAGCCTTCGAATGGTCGGTGGGCACCCACTGGGGTGTCTGGGACGCCGATCGCAATGTGAAGTTCTCGATGGTCGAGCCGGTGCGCGAGGTCAAGCAGTGGTGGGTCCAGGCGATCCTGGCGACCCTGCTGGCGATCCTGCCCGTCAGCTGGCTTTTGTCCAACTGGAAGCATCTGCGAGTGCGCGGCAAGATCTTCTATGCCGTGCTGGTGCAGTTCTCGGTATCGCTAATGGTCTGGACCGGCTCGGTGCCGATGATCCGCGACTTCGCGCCTTCGACCGAGCTGATGTATTCGGTGCTGATGCCCGCCCAGCTGGTGCTGCTGGTGGTGGTGCTGATCGCCGGCTACGAGCTGACCGAGCTGACCTGGGCCCGGGTGCCGCGCCGCCGCTTCACGCCGGAGAACGCGCCCAAGCCGACCCGCTTCCCCAAGGTATCCCTGCATCTGCCCTGCTATAACGAGCCGGCGGACATGCTGAAGGAAACCTTGGACGCCCTGAACGCCCTCGATTACCCGAATTTCGAGGTGCTGGTGCTGGATAACAACACCCGCGACCCGGAAGTCTGGAAGCCGGTGCAGGCCTATTGCGCCGAGCTGGGCGACAAGTTCAAATTCTATCACCTGGGCAAATGGCCGGGCGCCAAGTCGGGCGCCTTGAACTTCGGCCTGACCCAGACCGACCCGGATGCCGAAGTCATCGGCGTCATCGATTCCGACTATCAGGTCTCGCCCGACTGGCTGTCGGTGCTGGTGCCGCATTTCGAGAATCCCAAGGTGGGCTGGGTCCAAGCGCCCCAGGATCATCGCGAATGGGAGAACGATCTCTTCAAGGAAGTGATCAACTGGGAATATGCCGGCTTCTTCGATATCGGCATGGTGGCGCGTAACGAAGACAACGCCATCATCCAGCATGGCACCATGACCCTGATCCGCCGCAAGGCCTTGGAAGAAACCGGCAAATGGGCCGAATGGACCATCACCGAAGACGCCGAGCTGGGCCTGCGCCTGCTGGAAAACGGCTATCTGTCGGTCTATCTGCCGCACCGCTTCGGCCGTGGCGTCACGCCTGACAACTTCACCGCCTATAAGAAGCAGCGGTTCCGTTGGGCCTATGGCGCGGTGCAGATCCTAAAGGGTCATTGGCGCGCCCTGATCCCCTTCAAGGATACCGGCCTGACCTCCAGCCAGAAATATCACTTCGTCACCGGCTGGCTGCCCTGGTTCGCCGACGCCTTCTATGTGCTGTTCACCATCCTGTCGGTCTTCTGGACCATCGGTCTGGTGGCCGCGCCTCGGGCGTTCGACTTCCCGCTGGCGATCTTTGTGATGCCCACCGTCGGCGTCTTCGTCGCCAAGCTGGTGCACCACCTGTTCCTCTACTCGACCCGGGTGAAGTGCAACTGGCGTCAGCGCATCGGTTCGGCCATCGCCGGAATGGGCCTGACCTATTCCATCGGCAAGGCCATGTGGCAGGGCGTCTTCACCAAGACCATCCCCTTCCTGCGCACGCCGAAGTGCGAGGATAAGGCCGCCTGGACCGCCGGCTTCATGATGGCCTCGGAAGAGACCGCCTTCATGCTGTCCCAGTGGTTCTGCGCCATCCTGATCCTGTCGGTGAAGGGCTGGCACGACATCGACGCCCGCATGTGGGCGCTGGTGCTGGGCGTGCAGTCAATCCCCTATGCCGCCGCCCTGGTCACCGCCATGATCTCGGCCCTTCCCACCGAAGAGCTGATGAAGAAGCTGCGCGCCAAGGACGAAGCCAAACGTAACGGCCGCGGCCCGACCCCGGCTCCTGCCGAGTAAATGTCGGGCAGCCTCTTCAGCCTTTCCAAGCCCCTGCCGCCAGTCCTGGCGACGGGGGCTTTTCTGAAGAACACGCTGTGCCGGATCAAAGGGGCGGAAGCGCGGATGAGCCCGGCCATGGGCAATCTGGACAGCGCCGAGGCCATCACCGCCTTCGAGGCCGCCGCGCAAGCCATGCTTGCGGATTTGGGCGAGGCGCCGCGCCTGATCGCCCATGACCTGCATCCCGATTTCTATTCCAGCCGCTGGGCTCAGACCCAGGGCGTTCCCAGTCTGGCGGTGCAGCATCACCATGCCCATATCGCCGCCGTCTGCGCCGAACATGGTCACGACGGCCCCATCGTCGGGCTGGGGCTGGACGGCTTTGGGCTTGGCCCCGGCAATCAATCCTGGGGCGGCGAGCTTTTGTGGGTCGATGGCCCCGACTATCGCCGCCTGGGCCATCTGGCTTGGCTTCCCCAACCGGGCGGCGATGTGGCGGCGCGGGAAACCTGGCGCATGGCTGCCGCCGTTCTGCACAAACTGGGACGCGGCGACGAGATCGCCCGCCGCTATGCCGCCATCCCCGCCGCCGCCATGCTGGGCAAGGTGCTGGAGCGCGGGGTGAATTCTCCGCCCACCTCCAGCGCCGGGCGGCTGTTCGACGCCGCCTGTGGTCTGCTGGGAGTGCATCTGCTGGCCGAGTTCGAGGGCCAAGCCCCCATGGCTCTGGAAGCGATGGTGCGAAGCCCGCGCATTCTGCCGGGCGGCTGGAGTATCCAAGACGGCGTGCTGGACTGCCTGCCGCTGATGGAAGCCCTGATCGACCGCGAGGCCCAGGATGGCGCCGAGCTGTTCCACGGCACCCTGATCGCCGCCCTGGCCCAATGGGCCGGGGATGCCGCCGAGGCAACCGGCGTAACCCAGGTCGCCCTGGGCGGCGGCTGCTTCTTCAACAAGGTGCTGCGGGAAGGCTTGGCGCAGGCTTTGAGCAATCGCGGGCTGACGGTGCTGCTGCCGCTCAAAGCCTCGCCCGGCGACCCTGCCGTCAGCCTGGGCCAAGCCTGGATCGCCGGCCTGAGCCTATGAGCGGTCTTTATATCCGCCTGAGCCTGTTCTACGCCGCCGTCTTCACCGCCATGGGAGTGCAGCTGCCCTATTGGCCGCTGTATCTATCCGACAAGGGCATGAGCCCGGTACAGATCGGCCAGCTGATCGCCGCTGGCTATGTCATCAAGATCATCACCAATCCCCTGGTCGGCCATGTGGTGGACCGGCGCGGCGACCGGCGTTTGCCGATGATGGCGCTGGCGGTCTTTGCCGTCGCCTCGGTGCTGCTGTTCGCCCCAGCCCAGGGCTTCGGCATGATCATGCTGGTGACCGTGCTGAACTATGCCAGCTTCACCGCCCTGATGCCGCTGGGCGACAATCTGACCATGCTGACCGCCGCCGAGCATAAGCTGGATTACGGCCGCATCCGGCTCTGGGGCTCGCTGAGCTTCATCGTCACCGCCAATCTGGCCGGCACCTTCCTGGTGGATGGGCCGCATGCCTGGATCTTGTGGGCCTGCGCCTTTGGGCAGGTGATGACCCTGCTGGCGGTGCGCCGCTTGCCCGATACCCATGCAGCTCAGAAACGCCCCAGCCGCCGCCCGGTGCTACCGCTGATTCGGGATCGCCGCTTCCTTTTGTTCATCGCCGCCACCAGCCTGACCCAGGTCAGCCATATGATCTATTACGGCTTCGCCACCCTTTATTGGAAGGCGGCGGGACTGCCCGGCTGGGTGATCGGCGCTCTATGGGCCGAAGGCGTGATCGCCGAAGTGATCCTGTTCGCCTTCGGCAATAAGGTGGTGGCCCGCTTCGGCCCCGGCAAGCTGATCCTGGCGGGCGGTCTGGCGGGGGTTCTGCGCTGGAGCGTGCTGGGCCTGACCACCGATCCGCTGCTGCTGGCCTCGGTGCAGTTCCTGCACGCCTTCACCTTCGGCGCCACCCATCTGGGAGCCATGCATTTCATCAACAAGGCCACCCCGCCTGATCTGTCGGGCCGGGCTCAGGGCATCTATGCCTCGGTGGCCAATGGCGTCATGCCGGGACTGGCCATGCTCTGCTCGGGCTGGCTCTATCAAAGCTTCGGCGGCGCCAGCTTCTGGGCCATGACCTTGGTCTCGGGCGCGGGCGTCGCCATATCGCTGTTACTGAACCGTCGCTGGAACGGCGGGCGCATTCTGGGCAGTCTGGAGCCATGCGAGTCTCCCTCGAAATCTTCCTGATCTTCCTGCGCCTGGGGCTGACCAGCTTTGGCGGGCCGGTGGCGCATCTGAGCTATTTCCGCACCGAGTTCGTCGGGCGCCGGGCTTGGCTGAGCGAAACCGCCTATGCCGATATCGTGGCGCTGTGCCAGTTCCTGCCCGGCCCGGCCAGTAGCCAAGTCGGGTTGGCGGTCGGTCTGTCGCGCGGCGGATTGCTGGGCGGGCTGGCGGCTTGGCTTGGATTCACCCTGCCCTCGGCCCTGGCTCTGACCGCCTTTGCCTTGGGCTTGCGCGGGATGGGAGACTTAGGCCAAGCTGGCTGGCTGCATGGCCTGAAGCTGGTGGCGGTGGCGGTGGTGGCCCAGGCGGTCTGGAGCATGGCCCGCGGCCTTTGCCCCGATGCCCGCCGCCAGAGCATCGCCGTGGGGGCCTGCATCCTGGCCTTAAGCATTCCCTCGACCCTCGGACAACTGACGGCGATCCTGCTGGGAGCCATCTCCGGCTGGTGGCTGCTGCCGGGCGATAGCAGCCCTTCCGAGCCGCTGGCCGTCAGCCTGCCCCGCTGGCAAAGCTGGAGCGCCTTAGGCCTGTTCATCCTGTTGCTGCTGGGGCTGCCCTTGATCGATCAGCCTCAGGTCCAGCTGTTCGACAGTTTCTATCGCGCCGGAGCCCTGGTCTTCGGCGGCGGCCATGTGGTGCTGCCGCTGTTGCAGGCGGAACTGATCCCCAGCGGCCTAATGGATGGCGGCAGCTTCCTGGCCGGTTACGGCGCGGCGCAAGCAGTGCCCGGCCCGCTGTTCACCTTCGCCGCCTATCTGGGAGCGGTCATGGGCGGCCCAAGCGGCGCACTGCTGTGCCTGATCGCTATTTTCCTGCCGGGAGCCCTGCTGGTGATCGGGCTCTTGCCTTTCTGGAGCCTGCTGCGTCCACGTCCCGCCGTACAAAGCGCCTTGAAGGGCGTCAATGCCGCCGTGGTCGGTTTGCTGCTGGCGGCGCTCTATACGCCGGTCTGGGCCGCCGCCGTGCAAGGGCCCAAGGACTTCGCCCTGATCGCCGCCGCTCTGTTGGGATTGATGGCCTGGAAGCTGCCGCCCTGGGCGGTAGTGCTGGCCGGAGCCTTCGTCTCTAGCCTTTTCTAAGCCACAACACCAAGGGCTTGGTGATGGCGCTGGTCAGCAGGGTGCCGCCCAGCATGGCGGCGAAGCAGGCCGAGGAAATGATCCCCGCCTGAGACAGCATGGTCAGGACCACGATCTCCATCAGCCCCTTGCATTGCATGAAGGCCCCCACCGTCAGCGCCTCGCGCCAGGGAAGCTTGCCGCAAAAGCGCAGGGGCAAAGCGGTCGCCGCCATCTTGCCCACCAGCGCCACGCCGGTCATCACCAGGAAGACCTCGATCAAGGCCCCGTCGCCGTCGACCCGCGTCGCCAGACCGGTGGCGATGAAGAAAAAGGGCATCAAGACCACGCCGACGAAGCTTTCGAAGCGGGCGGTCAGGTCCTCGGCGACGGCACGGGGCAGGATGGCCCCGAAGGCAAAAGCCCCCACCATGGCATGCACGCCCATGGCCTCGGTCGCCATGGCCGACAGCAGCATCAGCGAGCAAAGCGCCACCAGTTCCCGCTGATTGATCCGTCTGGCCGCGATCGCCTTGGCCAGCAAGCCGCGCATCAGGGGGCGCACCACGGTGAACAGCAGCCCGCCATAGACCGCCAGCAGCGCCAGGGTCATCAAGGCTCCCTGCCCGCCGCCGCCCCGCGACAGCGCCAGCAGCGCCGCTGCCATCACCCAGAGAAGAGCATCGTTTACCGCCGCGCAGCCCAGCGCCAGAATGCCGCTACGGGCCTGCATCATGCCCAGCTCGCGCAGGATCGCGCCCAGCACCGGCAAAGCGGTAACGCCCGAGGCCAGCCCCATGCCCAAGGCGAAGACCAGCGGCTGACCGCTGGCACCGGCGGCTTCGGGATGGCGGGTCAGCAGCCAGGCTCCGGCCAGGGCTCCGGCTCCGGCGGGGATTAGGACGCTGCTCAGACTGCCGGCGAGAAAGGCGCAAGAGCGGTCCTTCAGCTCGGCCATGTCGAAATGCAGCCCGGTCAGAAAGGCGAAGAACAGCAGCGACAGCCAGACCAAGCCATCCAGATGCGCCAGGGACGCAGGCGGAAACAAGGCCAGGAACAGATCGGGCGAGAGCCGCCCCAGCACTGACGGCCCCAGCGCCAGCCCGACGGCGATCTGCACCACCACCAGCGGCAGGGCCGCCCGCAAGGGACGCAGCCGCCAGACGCCATAAGGCAGCGCCACCACGATGACGGCCTGTAAAAGGAAGGCAAGCATAGGCGAAGGATGAAAATCCATCCGTCACTGTTACCTTTTTACAAAGAGACGCGCAACACTCGGAAAAAACTGGAAAAAATCGTAAATAGCGCTTAAGTATCCTTTCACTCGCTCTTATTGCCCGATCGGCCATGCCCTCCCGCTCCCGCTTTCTGTCCGTCGCCACCCCCGCCCGCCTGCTTCGCGGCCTTGCGCTGGGGGCTGCGCTTTGGGCCGGCAGCCCGGTCCTGGCGGCGACACCGCAAGCCCCCGCCGATCCGGTGACTCAGGAAATTCAGCGCCGCCTGTCCCAGGGCGATGACGCCATCATGATCGACGGCGACATCCTCGATGCTCGGGCGCTGCGCAGCATCTATCAGGCGCGCGGCTGGAAGCCCGCCTGGAACGATCAGGGCGACAAGGTGATGGCCGTGCTGTCGGGCGCCGATCAGGAAGGTCTGCCGCCCGAACGCTTTCATCTGAAGGGGCTCAACAGCCGCCGCACCGCCAATGCCAACCCCGGCCAGCAGGCCGAGGCCGAATTGCTGATGACCGACGGCGTGCTGCGCTATGCCTCGGCCATGCGCGGCCAGCGGGTCGATCCCCGCGATATCGAGGATGACTGGCTGCTGGCTCCGGCCCCGTTCGAGGCGGTTCCTTATGTCAAAGAGCATCTGAAGGATATCGTCCCGGCCCTGCAGGCCCTGCAGCCGCCTTATGCCGGCTATCAGCTTTTGCGCCAGCAACTGGCCCGCCTGCGTGCCATCGCCGCCGCCGGCGACTGGCCCAAGGTGCCGGTGATCACGCCACCGCCCGGTTCGCCGCCCGGCACCGGCACCATCAAGCCCGGCATGGAGGATGACCGCATCCCCGCCATCCGCAAGCGGCTGGAAGCCACCGGCGAACTGTCCCCCGGCTCGCCCATGACCCGCGTCTATGACGAGGAATTGCAGGCGGCGGTGAAGCTGTTCCAGCAACGCCACGGCCTGACCGACGACGCCCAGATGGGACGCGCCACCATTCTGGCGATGAATGTCTCGGCCGCCGACCGCGCCCGTCAGGCCCGCGTCAATATGGAGCGCTGGCGCTGGCTGCCGCCCAAGCTGGAAAGCAACCATATCGTCGTCAATATCCCCGCCCAATGGCTGGAGGTGGTCGAGGACGGCCGTGCGATCTTGAGCATGCGCACCATCGTCGGTGACCCGGATCACCCGACCCCGGCGCTGCATGCCACCTTGTCCTCGCTGGTGCTGAACCCGGTCTGGCATGTGCCCTCGTCGATCGCCACCAAGGAAATCCTGCCCAAGCTGAAGAAGAACCCCGGCTATCTGCTGGAGAACGACCTGGAAATCGTCGGCCAGGACATCGCCTCGGGCAGCCCGCAAAGCCAGGGCATCGGCATCGACTGGAAATCCATGAGCAGCTTCCCCTGGGCGCTGCGCCAATCCTCGGGCTCGGACAATGCGCTGGGCCGCATCAAGTTCGTGATCCCCAATCCCGAGGATATCTATCTGCACGACACTCCGAACCATAAGCTGTTCAACAAGGCCAATCGCGCCTTGTCCCACGGCTGCGTGCGGCTGGATCACCCCGACGAGCTGGCGCTTTATCTGCTGCGCGACAAGGGCCTGACCGCCGAAGCCCTGGCCGCCCAGATCGAAACCGGCGAAACCCACAGCGTTTCCGTCAAAAAGACCATTCCGGTCTGGCTGTTCTATTGGACCATGTGGGTGGATGGCGACGGCGTGCCGCAGACCCGCGACGATATCTATGGCCGCGACGCCCGGCTGTTCGACGCCCTGGCCCATCCGGCCAAGCCCAGCATCGAAGTGGTGCCCGCCACGCCGACCACCCCGCAAAAAACCATTTGTGACGGTTGCCGTATCCCATAAAGGTCTGGTATGACTCTCGGCCATACAAAAGACAGGGCAGAGGGAAAGCCATGAGCAATCGACTGCTTGACGGGATGCGCCCATGCTGAGCCGCCGTAATTTTCTGGCTGTCAGCGCCGCCGCCACCGCCTCGGCCCTGATCGCGCGGCCGGCCCAGGCCGCCCTGCACACCAAGATCGAACGCACGATCCATCTGCACAACATCCATACCGGCGAGCATCTGCGCACGGTCTATTGGCATGACGGCAAGTACCAGCCCCAGGCCATGCGCCAGATCAACAAGCTGCTGCGCGACCACTACAACAACAGCGTCCACAGCATGGACCCGCATGTGGTGGATCTGCTGTCCTCGCTGCAGCACCGCATCGGCGGGCATAAGCCGCTTCAGATCATCTCGGGCTATCGTTCGCCCCAGACCAACGCCATGCTGGCCTCGCTGACCGACGGCGTGGCGCAGCATTCCTTGCATATGGAAGGCAAGGCGGTGGATATCCGCATCGAGGGCATGACCGTGCGCAATCTGGGCCGCGCCGCCAAGAGCATGCGTGCCGGCGGCGTGGGCATGTATCCCAGCTCGAACTTCGTGCATGTGGATGTGGGCAAAGTCCGTTATTGGTGACTTTTAGATCAAAAGTCGCAACAAGCTCTAATGACTTAGGCCCAAGGCCTTCAGATTAATGGGCATGCCCATATAGTCCGCCGGGCGGGTAAAGGCCTGGGGGTCGGACTTGATGCGCTGAAGATGGGCCAGCCCGGTTTCGACCGCCGTATCCTTGCCGTTGAAGCGCACGCTTCCCTTGGCCTTCATCAAGATACCGTCCTGGGTCATCCACATCTTGCCGCGGAAACTGCCGCCCTGGCTGCTGGAGCCGGTGACGTCATAGACGGTGCAAGCCTCGCCGCCCAGGGTCTCCGCACCGCTCTTGCGGCGCTCCAGCATCATCTCCTCGATGCCGCCCACCATGCCCGACAGCTGCGAGAAGCTGGTCGAGACATACATCCGCCGCTCGGGCCACATCACCGTCGCTTCGTCGATATCGCGGCGCAGCAGCAGGATTTCCCGCCCGCCCATGCCGTCGAATTCCCGGCGTTCGCGGCCCGGGGCATGGATCACCCGCCCGGCATAGCTGCCCTTGAGACCGCTGGAGACCGAGAAATCGGCGGTGTAATCCAGCCGGGCATCCAAAAGCTCGGCGGCCGAGATCGCCGCCGCTCGGGCCGGAGCCAGCGAGACAGCACAGAGAACCACGGACAGACAGACAAGACGGCGCAGAAACACAGGAACACCCTTTCCCGGTGACAGAGGCATGGCGTCTGTTTATCCGGCAATCATGGCGAGAGTAAGAAAAATCACCGAAGCAGCGGCGAGGTCGTGACCGAAGGACGCACCAGCACCGTATCGGGCAGCAGGAAATCCTCGGCCTTGACCTTACCTTCGCCGTTGCCGCCGCCGGTGGGCTTTTTCAGCATGGAATATTTCGCCAGCTTGCCGTCCCGCCCGAACATCATCACCGCCATCACCTGATGGGCGTCGGGGCTGTTGGGGGTAAAGCCCATGTAGGGCAGGAACCGATCGGGCGCCGCCACCACCTGAGCCCCGGCATAAGAGATCATGCGATGGCCATCGGCCATGACATCATCCTTCTCAGGGGTGCCAAACTGCGCCAGCACCTGCTCGGGCGTCGTCACGCCGGACTGCAGCGCCAAAGGCTCGGCGGCCGAAACCGACACCGAAAACAGCATCCCGCCACAGACCAAAGCCAGCCGCCGCAATCGCGTTTTTCCGCTCATCTTCCCCCCCTCGAACTCCCTGCTCCCATACGCGACTATGCGTCCGCGAAGAACGGCTTTCAATCTCCCCGTTGACCCTGGGGGGAAATTCAGAGAAAAGTGCGCCGACACTCCAACGGATGGCCTCACCATGATTTTGACCCCGGTTGCCCAAGGCGATTTGCCCAACATCCTGGCTGGCATGGAACGGGCGCTGTCCTCGCATCCCGTCGCCCAGAAGGCCTTCCGCCGCATCGCCGACAGCCTGTCGCTGGTACGGGGCGCCGATCTGGAGTTATCCCAAGACGATCACGAACGCCGCGAGGCCTGCGACCTCTGCCGGTCCTTCGGCATGGGGATCGAGGACGGCCCGCCCAGCCTGCCCTATACCTATGACGGCCAGAGCGTGCGCGGCGACATGGAGCCTTCGGTGATCGTCCATGAGGTCGGCCATCTGCAGGTCTGCGCGCCCGAGCGCCGCAACGCCCTGGACTTCGGCCTGGGTGCCGGCCCCGAGACCATGAACCGCGCCGAAGCCGACGCCGCCATGACCGTCTTTGGCATCGAGCGCGAGATGGAAGAAGCCGCCGCCTCGCTGCAAGGCATCCTGTGGGAAGCCGAGATCGGCCATCCCGCCATCCTGGCCTTCCTGGAGCAGAACTGGCTGGAAGGCGGCGACAACCCGCAAAATCTAGCGCATTTCCTGAAGATATCGGGGCAATTGCACCGCTTTGGGCTGATCGACGACGAAGGCCGCCCCACCCGCGCCCTGCGCGATGGCGACGACAAAAGCTTCCTGGGCCCTCTGGTCACCCCCTAAAGAGCGAGAACGGGCGTCATGGAGCAGGATGGCACAGCCGAGATCGGGCCCGAGATCAAGCAAGACAGCAGCCACGCCCAGGAACTGGTCCGCGTCAGCCGCTCCCTGGCCACCTTCACCCGCGCCACCGAAGTCCTGATCCACGCCACCGACGAGCAGCAACTGCTCAATGATGTCTGCCGCACCATGGTCGAGACCGGCGGCTTTCTGCTGGCCTGGATCGGCTATCTGCAGCATGACGACGACCGCTCCATCTGGCCGGTGGCCCGCTTCGGCAAGGACAGCGGCTATATCGCCCAGGCGCGGCTGAACTGGAACCCTCGCCACGATCGCGGCCAGGGCCCCACCGGACGCGCCGTCACCACCGGCAAGGCCCAGCATTGCCTGATCGAAAGCGACCCCGGCTTCACCCCCTGGCGGGATGCCGCCCTGGGTCGCGGGTTCCGGACATCGCTTTGCGTGCCCTTGCATGTGGAAGGCAATGTGGCGGGCGTGCTGCATCTTTACAGCAGCGAGCTGCTGCCCTTCGATCAGGACGAGCTGCATCTGCTGGAAAGCCTGGCCCGCAACATCGCCTATGGCATCGCCATGCAACGCACCCAGTTCGAGCGCCGCCGCGCCGAGCGCGAACTGAAGGAATCCGAGGGCCGCTACCGTTCGCTGGTGGAGCTTTCTCCCGACGCCATCGTGGTGCATACCCAAGGCGTCATCATCTTTTCCAATTCCGCCGCCGACAGCCTGTTCCGCATCACCGGGCTGATGCCCCTGGTCGGGCGGCGCATCATGGATCTGGTGCATCCCGAAGATCAGCATTCCATCAAGATCCGTCTGGAATCCGACGATCCCGGCGCCGGGCCGCAGGAAGAACGGCTGTTCCGCCTGGACGGCACCAGCTTCATCGCCGAAGTGACCTCGGCCCCCATCATCTTCCACGGCGTGCATGCCCGTCAGGTGGTGATCCGCGATGTCAGCGAGCGCAAGCAGGTGCACGCCCAGCTGGTCCAGACCGCCAAGCTGGCGACCCTGGGCGAAATGGCCGCCGGCATGGCCCACGAGCTGAGCCAGCCCACCAACATCATCCGCATGGCCGCCGAGGGCGCCTTGCTCCTGATGGGGCGCAACAAGGCAGATCAGGCCTTTCAGACCAAGCAGTTCATCCAGATCGCCGCCCAGGCCGGACGCATGGCCGAGATCATCGACCATATCCGCATCTTCAGCCGCAAGGAAACCGGCGAGGTGATGATCTTCGACGCCTGCGATTCGGTGGCGCTGGCGCTGGAACTGCTGACACCGCAGATGTCCTCGTCCGAGATCGAGGTGAAATTCATCCGCCCGTCGCGCCCCTGCGCCGTGCGCGGCCGCCCGGTGCAGCTGGAACAGGTGATCTTGAACCTTTTGTCCAACGCCGCCGACGCCATCGCCTCGGCCCGCGACAAGACGCCCACCCCCGAGCGCGGCAAGATCAGTGTCGAGGTCACCCCGGACGGCATCAAGCGCCTGCGCATCATCGTCTCGGACAATGGCACCGGCATCCGCAAGGAAGACCTGGACCGCCTGTTCGAACCCTTCTTCACCACCAAGGAGGTGGGCAGCGGCACCGGCCTGGGGCTGTCGGTCAGCTTCGGCATCGTCGCCTCCATGTCCGGTCAGCTGGAAGCCCATAATCTGCGCCCGCACGGAGCGCAATTCGTCATCACCCTGCCGCTGCAAGACGCCCAGCCCCAGCCCCTGCCCCAGGTTCAGCAAAGCTTCGCCCCAGCGCCCGAGCCCGCCTTCAGCCGCTCGGAAGGCCGGCATCTGCTGCTGGTGGATGACGAGATCCAGGCGGTCGAAACCATGTCCGATTTCCTGAGCACGCTGGGCTATCGCGTCAGCTCGGCCCATAACGGCACCGCCGCCCTGGAGCTGTACGCCGACGACCCCGCCGATCTGGTCATCACCGATATTCGCATGCCCAACGGCGACGGCGAGACCTTGATCCGCAATCTCCGCGATCTTGATCCCGGCCTGCCGATCATCGTCGCTACAGGCCATATTGGCGCTACTGAAGGGTTAGAGCAGGATTCCGACCCAAGACTCTTCGTTCTTATGAAGAAACCCATCAGTCTTTCGACGCTGGGCGAGACCGTCGAAAACCTGCTGCAATTACGCTAGTTTTTGGGGGTATCGGGCTGCGTACTTCCTTGGTATATTATCCTGTGAATTAGCCTATGGGATTTTTGGGAGAGGCCTCTATGCAGATTTTGGTCGCCGACGACCACAACCTGGTTCGTGACGGGTTGAAGCCGTTTCTGCATGAGCTGGCCCCCGATGCCACCATTCTCGACGCCGCCAATTTCGACGAAGCCCTGGCCCATGCCAAGGTTTCCGATGGCTTGGGTCTGGTGCTGCTGGACCTGAAGATGCCCGGCATGAACGGCCTTCAGGGCGTCGAAATCATGCGCCGCACCGTTCCCGGCATTCCGGTGGTGATCCTGTCCGGCCATGTCGAGCGCGACGAAGTGCTGGCCGCCGTGCGCGCCGGTGTCGGCGGCTATATTCCCAAGACCATCAGCGGCTCGGCCCTGATCAACGCCCTGCGCCTAGTGATGGCCGGCGAATCCTATCTGCCGCCCAGCATCCTTCTGGACAACTCGTCCTCCGAGCGCAAGATCCCCGCCTCGCCCCTGGCCACCCTGTCGGCCCGCGAGCGCGAGATCCTGGGCTATCTGATCGAAGGCCAGACCAACAAGGAAATCGCCCGCCGGCTGGACCTGCAGGAGATCACCATCAAGATCCACCTGCGCAACGTCTATCGCAAGATCGGCGCCGTCAATCGCGCCCAGGCCGTGCGCATCGCCCTGTCCAACGGTTGGGTTCCCACCAACTAAGCTGTCCATAAAAAAATTGGTGTTTTTTCACCGCTTTGCACAGCTATTGGACTTTTTCCAATCTACAAAGGGCGATATGCTTCTTTCTCAGGCAAAGGCAGGCTGACCAACCGGACGAAGCCGACGTTTTCCGCCGTTCTCCGACTGGCATGGCGCTTGCCTAGCGTTAAGTCGAAATAACAACAAAGAGGGGCCAAATGGCTGCCGACGGCATCTTCGACGAAATGTTCGGGTGGGACAATTCTCCCCGCCTTCCTTATCAGAACATCGACGAGTGGCTGAAGGCCACCCCTCCGGAAGTCTTCACGCAGAAGCTTGAACAGGCAGAAAGCTTCTTCCAGCGAATCGGCATCACCTTCAACGTCTATGGCGCCGCCGCCGGGACCGAACGGCTGATCCCCTTCGACATCGTGCCCCGCATCATCGCTGCCAACGAATGGCGCAAGCTCGAACAAGGGCTGTTCCAGCGGGTCCGCGCCCTGCAGATGTTCCTGCACGATATCTATCACGACCAGAACATCATCCGCGCCGGCATCATTCCCGCCAGCCACATCCTGCGCAATGAGCTGTTCCGCCCCGAGATGAAGGGCCTGGACCTGGCCGGCAATGTCTATGTGCATATCGCCGGCATCGACGTGGTCCGCGTCTCCGAAGGCGAGTTCTATGTGCTGGAAGACAATCTGCGCACCCCGTCCGGCGTGTCCTACATGCTGGAAGACCGCGCCGCGATGATGCGTCTGTTCCCCAAGCTGTTCCAAGACAACAAGGTCGCCCCGGTCGAGCATTACCCCGCCGAGCTGCTGCGTCAGCTGCGTTCGGTGGCGCCGGTGCGGGCGGAAAGCAATCCCACCGTGGCGGTGCTGACCCCTGGGCCCTACAACAGCGCCTATTTCGAACATGCCTTCCTGGCCGAGGAAATGGGCGTCGAGCTGGTCGAGGGCCAGGATCTGTTCGTCAAGGGCGACGCCGTCTGGATGCGCACCACCCAGGGTCCGCGCCGGGTCGATGTGATCTATCGCCGCCTGGATGACGACTGTCTGGACCCCCTGTCCTTCAATCCCGACTGCCTGCTGGGCATTCCCGGCCTGATGTCGGTCTATCGCAACGGCGGTGTGACCCTGGCCAATGCGGTGGGCACCGGCGTGGCGGACGACAAGTCCACCTATCCTTACGTCCCCGACATCATCCGCTTCTATCTGGCCGAAGAGCCGATCATCGGCAATGTGCCGACCTATCGCTGTTCGCGCCCCGACGACCGCGCCTATGTGCTGGAGAACATCGCCGATCTGGTGGTGAAGGAAACCCAGGGCTCGGGCGGCTATGGCATGCTGGTGGGCCCCAAGGCCACCAAGGCCGAGCATGAGAAATTCAAGCAGCTGATCCTGGCCGATCCCGACGGCTATATCGCCCAGCCGACCCTGGCGCTGTCCACCTGCCCGACCTTCGTCGAGGAAGGGCTGGCTCCGCGTCACGTCGATCTGCGTCCCTTCGTGCTGACGGGCCGCGACGGCATGGCCCTGGTCCCCGGCGGTCTGACCCGCGTGGCGCTGACCAAGGGATCGCTGGTGGTGAACTCGTCGCAAGGCGGCGGCACCAAGGACACCTGGGTGCTGGAGGACTAAGCCATGCTCAGCCGTACCGCAGAAAATCTTTACTGGATGGGCCGCTACATGGAGCGCGCCGAGAACATGGCGCGCATCCTGGATGTTTCGAAGCAGCTTTCCGCCCAGAACCGCGCCGGCGCCAGCCATGACGAATGGCCCGCCGTGCTGTCGATCCTTTACGCCGAGAAGTTCTATGCCGACCTGCATGGCGATGTGACCGAGGACGGCGTCACCAACTTCCTGACCCTGGATCAGAACAACCCGTCCTCGATCTGGTCCTGTATCCGCGCCGCCCGCGAGAATGCCCGCGCCCTGCGCGCCACCATCTCGGTCGAGCTGTGGGAAAGCATCAACACCACCTGGCTGCAATTGCGCGGCATGACCATCGAGGATGTGCAGAAGACCGGCTTCCGCGAATTCTGCGAATGGGTCAAGGAACGCTCGCATCTGTTCCGCGGCGTCGCCCACGGCACCATGCTGCATAACGACGCCTTCGCCTTTACCCGGCTGGGCACCTTCCTGGAACGGGCCGACAATACCGCCCGCCTGTTGGACACCAAGTTCTTCCTGCTGTCCAACGGCGAGACCGATATCGAAGCCGCCGCCAATTTCTATGAATGGGGCGCGGTGCTGCGTTCGGTGGGCGCCTTCCGCGCCTATCACCAGATGTATCACGACGTGATCACCCCGACCCGCGTCGCCGAACTGCTGGTGCTGCGCAAGGAAATGCCGCGCAGTCTCCGCTTCTGCTTCGACAAGGTGACCGAGAATCTGGCCTCGCTGGGGCAGAGCCGGGCCCTGGAATCCGAACGGCTGTCGGGCGAATTCGGCGCCCGTCTGCGCTATGGCCGGGTCGAGCGCATCATCGGTGATGGCCTGCACGTCTTCTTGAAAGAAGTGCTGGACCGCGTCGCCGATATCAGCGCCCAGATTTCCCGCGACTTCATGATGACTGTGTAACGGAGACGGATATGCGCGTCGCCATCAATCACGAAACCGTCTACCGCTATCACTCCGCCGCCAATTATTCGGTGCAGTATCTGCGTCTGACGCCGCCCTCGACCACCACGCAAAAGGTGCTGTCCTGGAAGCTGACCACCCCCGGCGATCTGGTCTCCTGGACCGACGGCTTCGGCAATCTGGCCCATGTGCTGGTGCTGGACGAGCCGCATCAGGAAATCCGCGTCACCGCCATGGGCGAAGTGGAAATCGCCGACGGCGACATTCCGCTGCTGTCGGAGGGCGAGGCCTTGCCGCCGGATGTCTATCTGCGCCCCACCCGCCTGACCGAGGTGGATGACCGCATCCGCAGCTTCTGCGGCGGCTATCTGGCCGGCATCAACGCCAATCCCCGCAAGGGCTTGGACAATCTGATGAACGGTATCCGCGAAACCGTCGAATACAAGCCCGGCATCACCCATGTGGGCAGCTCGGCCCGTCAGGTGCTGGACGCCCGCGCCGGCGTCTGCCAGGACCATGCCCATCTGTTCGTCACCTGCTGCCGCGCCTTGGGCCTGCCCTCGCGCTATGTCAGCGGCTATCTCTGCACCGAGGTGGCCGGCGACGACCGCATGGCCAGCCATGCCTGGGCCGAAACCTGGATCGAGGGCGCCGGCTGGCTGGCCTTCGACATCGCCAACCGCCTGTCCCACACCAAGGCCCATGTCCGCGTGGCGGTGGGTCTGGACTATCAGGACGCCGCCCCCATCCGTGGCGTCCGCAAGGGCGGCGGCGATGAAGAGCTGGAGGTGGAAGTCACCGTGGGCGACGCCCGCAAGGTGATCGAAAAAATCCGCCAGCAGGCCAAGGAACGCCAAGTCCAGCAACAGCAGCAGTGATGACAAACGCCCTCACCCCAACCCTCTCCCGCCTGCGGGAGAGGGAGCAGGATCGGAGAGAGAACCATCGGCCCTCCTCCACATCTGCAAGCGGGAGAGGGCTGTCTTTCCGCTCTCTCCCCTCTCCCGCAAGCGGGAGAGGGCTGTCTTTCCGCTCTCTCCCCTCTCCCGCAAGCGGGAGAGGGTTGTCTTTCCGCTCTCTCCCCTCTCCCGCAAGCGGGAGAGGGGCTGGGGGTGAGGGAAACAGCGACCAGAGCGAACGAAAGAGCCAATCCGGCTCGGCCCTGATTATCGGGGCGATGGCGGTGCTGGCCATCGGGCTGGCGGCCATTGCCTGGCTGCGGGTCTCGGGGCCGGAATTGGCGCTAGAAAGGGTGTATCAAGCCGGTGTGCGCGCCCAGCGGGTCGCCACCGCCCTAAGTCTTTATCAGACCCGCCACGGCGCCCTGCCCGAGCCCGAGCAAGGAACGGTGCCCTGGCGTCTGATCGGACTGGCGCCGCAAGATATCGCCGATCCCTGGGGGCGTCCCTTCGTCTATGGCCTGTCGGCTTGCGGCTGGACGCTGTCCAGCACCGCCCCCGACAAAGAGCCGCTGCGCTGGTCCGCCGCCAGTTGCCAAGACCCGCGCCAAGGCTGATAATGGCCTCCGTCATTGGGGGGCTTTTCAACTTATGAACCGGCAAGCGGGCTTCACGCTGATCGAACTGTCCCAAGCGGGTTTCACGCTGATCGAACTGTCGATCGTGCTGGCCATCGTCGGCCTGCTGGTGGGTGGCGGCTTGATGGCAGCCGGGCCTTTGTTCGAGAAAGCCCGCCTGCAACAGACCCTGCAAAATATGGATCAGGTGGAAAGCGCCGTGGTGCTTTACGCCATCCGCCATGAGCGCCTGCCCTGCCCCGCCGACGGTTCCTTGCGCAATACTCAAAGCGGTTACGGCCAAGAGCAATTCAGCGCCACCGGAGCCTGCGCCGTCAGCGACACCCGCTCGGTGCTGCCTTGGGTGACGCTGGGCCTGCATGAGGGCCTGTCCTCGGACGGCTGGGGCCGCCGCTTCGCCTATAGCGCCGCCCCGGCTCTGACCAAGGCCGACCGCCCCCTGCGCCGCCAGGGATTATCCTATCCCGGCGGCCCGGACGCGCTGAAGGTGATGAGCCCGGCCAGTCCCTCGGTGGAGATCACGCCTACCGACGACCGCGCCGCCTATGTCCTGATCAGCCACGGCCATGACGGCGAGTTCGGCTGGACCAAGGCGGGCAGCCGCATGTCACCCACCGCCAGCCATCCCTATCACGAGGCCAACGGCAACGGCCTGCAGCCCGGCTTTTTCCTGCAAGGCCCGGAAAACGACAGCAAGGGCGCCGCCCGTTTTCAGGATCTGGTCCGCTGGCGCACCGCCGGCTTCATCATTCAAAGCTGCGGGCCGGGCGCTTGCGGGAACCCTTGATCCGATAACGCGGAGGCACTCTTGGACATCTCGGACCTTCTGACCTTCGCCCGCCAGACCCAGGCCTCGGACCTGCATCTGTCCAGCGGCGTGCCGCCGGTGCTCCGGGTGCATGGGCAGCTGAAGCCCATCAAGGCCGATCCCCTGACCGCCGAGCAAGTCCGCGCCATGCTCCATAGCGTCATGACCGAAGAGCAGCGCATCGCCTGGAACCGCGACAAGGATTTGGATTTCGCCATCTCGCTGGGCTCGACCGGGCGCTTCCGCGTCAATGCCTTCGTGGTGGATCGCGGCCCCGCCGCCGTGTTCCGCGCCATCCCCGCCACCGTGCCATCCCTGACCGAGCTGGGCTGCCCCGATCAGTTCAAGCAATTCGCCGAGCTGGAGCGCGGGCTGGTGCTGGTCACCGGCCCCACCGGCTCGGGCAAGTCCACCACCCTGGCGGCCATGCTGGACCATATCAACCGCAATCAGGCCAAGCATATCCTGACCATCGAGGACCCGGTGGAGTTCGTCCATCGCGCCGACCGCTCGCTGATCAGCCACCGCGAGGTCGGCAGCCATACCCAGTCCTTCGCCCGCGCCCTGAAAAGCGCCCTGCGCGAAGACCCCGACGTGATCCTGGTGGGCGAGCTGCGCGACCACGAGACCATCTCGCTGGCCCTGACCGCCGCCGAGACCGGTCATCTGGTGCTGGGCACCCTGCATACCGCCTCGGCGGCCAAGGCGGTGGACCGCATCGTCGATGTCTTCCCCGGCTCGGAAAAGGACATGGTGCGAGCCATGCTGTCCAGTTCGCTGCAAGCCGTGGTCGGCCAAGCCCTGCTGGAGAGAATCGGCGGCGGGCGCATTGCCGCCTATGACATCCTGGTGGGCACCCCGGCGGTGCGCAATCTGATCCGCGAAAACCGCATTCCCCAGATCACCTCGATGATGCAGATGGGGCAACGCTTCGGCATGCGCACGCTGGAAGATTCGGTCAAGACGCTGGTGGCCGAAGGAGTGGTGGCGGCCAAAGAGCTGGAGCGTTTCCAAAGCCTGCCGGAAAAGGCCTCGTCATGACTTTGTCGGGAAAGCGCGTTTGGGTCGCCGGTCATCGCGGCATGGTCGGCCAAGCCCTGTTGCGGCGGCTGGCGCGGGAAGACATCACCCTGCTGACTGCCAGCCGCGCCGAACTGGATTTGCGCCGACAGGCCGCTGTGGAAGGCTGGATGGCGGAGCAAAAGCCCGATCTGGTCTTCGTCGCCGCCGCCACCGTGGGCGGCATCCAGGCCAATAACAGCCGCCCGGCGGAATTCCTCTACGACAATCTGGTGATCGAGACCAACATCATCCAGGCCGCCAAGGATAGCGGGGTGCAGAAGCTGTTGTTCCTGGGCTCGTCCTGCATTTACCCCAAGCTAGCCGAACAGCCCATGACCGAAGAGGCCCTGCTGACCGGCCCCCTGGAGCCCACCAACGAATGGTATGCGGTGGCCAAGATCGCCGGGATCAAGCTCTGTCAGGCCTATCGGCGGCAATATGGCTGCGACTTCATCTCGGCCATGCCGACCAATCTTTACGGCCCCGGCGACAATTACAACCTGACCCAAGGCCATGTGGTCGCCGCCATGATCGCCAAGATCCACGCCGCCGTAACCGAAGGCCGCGACGAGGTGGTGATCTGGGGCAGCGGCACGCCCTTGCGGGAATTGCTCTATGCCGACGATCTGGCCGACGCGCTGGTGTTCCTGATGCAGCATTATTCCGACGAGCCGCATATCAATGTCGGCAGCGGCGAGGAATTGAGCATCCTGCAACTGGCCGAAGCGGTGGCCGAGGCCGCCGGCTATCGCGGGCGCTTCACCCTTGATGCCAGCAAGCCCGACGGCACGCCACGCAAGGTGATGGACAGCCGCCGGCTGGCCGCCCTGGGCTGGACCGCCCCCACCCGCGCCCGCGAAGGGCTGGCCCAGGCCTATCGCTGGTATATCGAGAATATCGCCACCGTCCGCGCTTGAGGGATGCCCAAGAAAACCATAGAGTTGTCGAAACACCGCAAGGCGAGGAGAGGCGGATGAAGGGGATTATTCTGGCGGGCGGCTCGGGCACCCGGCTTTATCCATCCACGCTGGCGGTCAGCAAGCAGTTGCTGCCGGTCTATGACAAGCCGATGATCTATTACCCCTTGAGCGCCCTGATGCTGGCCGGTATCCGGGAAATCCTGATCATCAGCACGCCGCGCGACCTGCCCTTGTTCAAAGGCTTGCTGGGTGACGGCAGCGATTGGGGACTGGAGCTGTCCTATGCCGAACAGGCCAATCCCAACGGGCTGGCGGAAGCCTTCATCATCGGCCGCGAGTTCATCGGCAATGATTCGGTGGCGCTGGTGCTGGGCGACAATGTCTTCTTCGGCAGCGACCTGACCCACCGCCTGCAAACCGCCGCCAGCCAGACCTCGGGCGCGACCGTCTTCGCCTATTGGGTCCGCGACCCGGAACGCTATGGCGTCATCACCCTGGACGAGAACGACAAGCCGACCGCCATCGTCGAAAAGCCCAAGCAGCCCGAGTCACCCTGGGCCGTCACCGGAATTTATTTTTACGACAATCAGGTGGTCGACATCGCCGCCGCGATCAAGCCCTCGGCCCGCGGCGAGCTGGAGATCACCACCGTCAACGAGACCTATCTCAAGATGGGGCAGTTGCGGGTAGAAAAGCTGGGACGCGGCTATGCCTGGTTGGATACCGGCACCCATGACAGCCTGATGGAGGCCGGCGAATTCGTCCGCACCATCGAAAGCCGCCAAGGACTAAAGATCGCCTGCCTGGAAGAAATCGCCTGGCGACAGGGCTTCGTCAGCGCCGAGCATGTGCAGAAGCTGGCCGCCGAGCGTTACAAGAACAGCTATGGCGACTATCTGAAGCATATCGTCTTGGAAGGCCGGGCGGCTCCTTAAGATGAGCGACACCCCCCTGGTCTTCGGTGCATCGGGGCAACTGGCGACGGAACTCGCCCGCCGGGGCGGCTTGCGCTGCCTGTCCCGCGCCCAGGCCGACGTCAGCAACCCCAGCGCCATCGCCCATGCCATCGCCCATAACGCGCCGTCCTGCGTCATCAACGCCACCGCCTATACCGCCGTCGACAAGGCGGAAAGCGAAGAGGCCCTGGCGCTGGCGATCAACCGCGACGCCCCTGCCATCATGGCCCGGATTTGCGCCGCCCGTGGCATTCCCTTCCTGCATGTCTCGACCGACTATGTCTTTGACGGCGCCAAGCAAGGCGCTTGGATCGAGACCGACCCCACCGGGCCGCTGGGCGCCTATGGCCGCAGCAAGCTGGCGGGGGAACAGGCGGTCATGGCCGAGGGCGGACAGGCCTGCATTCTGCGGACATCCTGGGTCTACAGCCCCTTTGGCGGCAATTTCGTCAAGACCATACTGCGGCTGGCCGGCGAACGGGAGCATCTGCGGGTTGTCGATGATCAGATCGGCTGCCCCACCGCCGCCGCCGATCTGGCCCAGGCGCTGCTGGCCCTGGCGGTCAAGCTGCCCGACAGCCAAAGTCCCGCGGACTTCGGCCTTTTCCATTTCGCTGGACAAGGCAGCACCAGTTGGCATGGCCTGACCGAAGCCATCTTGGCGCATCTGGCCGCCAAAGGCCGCAAGGTTCCGACGCTGGAGGCCATTCCCACCAGCGCCTATCCCCTGCCCGCCGCGCGCCCGCAAAACTCGGTGCTGGATTGCGCCAAGATTTTCAAGCAGCACGGATTGCAGGCGCGTCCCTGGCGAGACGCCCTGACCGACTGCCTGGATCGGCTGCTTAATATCTGATGGCGAGAAGCGTGCGGATCGCCGACAGATAGTCGCCGCGATCGATCATGTTGGCCACGTCCGGCACCTGCAGATTGGCCCGCCAATTGGGCGAGAACAGGAAGGTCTGAGCCATGGCCGGGCCCCACTTGTCCGAGAAGAACTTGTAGTAAGCCTTGTTGCGCAGTTCGCGCTCGACATCGCTTTCGCCGCCGCGCCAGGTGGACTTGCCCATGAAATGCAGGATGTAGGAGCCCGAGGCCACCTTGACTCCGAACCCGGCCAGATGGGCGCGGATACGGTAATCCACATCCTCGCCGCCGCCCCGGCCATAGCCTTCGTCGAAGAAGCCGATGCGGCGATAAATCTTGGCCGGAATACGGAAACAGAAGAAGCTGAGATGCAGCGTTTCCATGAATTGCGGCAGATCGGTGCGGCTTTGATGCAGGTCGATCAACTGGGCGAAGTCGTCCTCGTGCCCCAGATAATCTTCCAGATTCATCGCATGTTCGAGGGCGAACCCCTCTTTGCTATAGACGTGATGCTGGTTGCACATGGGTGTCAGAATGGCGTCGTCGGTCGCCAGCAAGGGTTCCAGCCAGCCCTTGGTGAAGATCACGTCATTGTTGGGGAACACCACATCCGCCCCTGCCCGCGCCGCTAGGGCGATGATGATATTGACGTTATGGGCAAAGCCATAGGGCTCGGGATTGCGGATATGCGTCACCCATTCGAAGCCCGAGGGCAGCTCGAAATCATTGTCGTTATCGATCAGGAAAAAGCGGTCATCCGGCCCGGTCGGCGTCGTCTCGATGAAGGACTTCAAGGCCGGAAGGGTATAGTGGGACGACTTGCTGGTGTTGACCATACCGTAATAGATCATGATTTTCCGCTTTGCTTCCTAGCCGATGCCAACAGCTAACCCCATTCAGATTAACAGATTACAAAGAGCCGCGAGATTGGCGGGAACTTTCGCCGTCAGCCACGCGGCGGTTCCGTCAGGTTCTAATATTTGCTAACCTGTATCTTGGTTAACGGCTGGAATTGTGCCCCCCAATATCAGAACATAGAGAACAGGCATGTCAGCAACACAACAAGTACTCGACCTCTACCAACAGGGTAAAGCCGAAGAGGCGCAAAAACTTTTGGATGAGTACATCGAAAAGCAAGACCCCGAAATTCTCTACCTAGACGCCAGGATAAAAATTAATCGAGGCGACTACAATGGCGGATTTCAATCAATATCCCTTGCCAGAAGCCTTTATCCCGATAATCTAGATATAAATTATTATTTTGCCTATATCATTGGCCACCTGGGAAGCCAGGAGATGGTCAACGTCGCCCGCGATATTATTTTTGATCTTCTGGAAAAACATGGCGACAGCCAGCGCCTTTTGAGCGAAGCCGTGCGCATTTGCCGTGGTTTTGGCCCCCAGGAAGACGCGCCCCACTATTGTGAACGCCTGGCCCGTGTGACGGACGATGCCGACGACTATTTCACCCTGTCCGAATCCCACGCCCATCTAAACAATCACCAGGCCGCTTTTGACGCATTGAAGCAGGCGTTCCTTCGCAACCCCGAGAAATATGGCCCCGAGCTAGACCGGCTCTTACAGGACGGCACCGCGCCCAAGAGCAAGGTCGAGCTGAAGACCGGCATCTACCCGACCAAACGGGAACTCGGCCAGGATGTCGCCACCGTCATTCACAATCATGTGGCCAACGATTTCGCGGACGTGCCGCGCTTCATCACCGCCGACACCCGGTTTCTCACCATCGGCTCCTGCAATTCGCTGCATCAGGCCCAAAGCCTGAGACGGCATGGCCATCAGGGTGATTGGCTGAGCCTGCCCGACAGCGTCTTCTCGACCTTCGGCATTCGCTATTTCGCCGACTATCTGTCCGGCGGCCTGGACCGCCGCCCGCTGATCATGGAATCCATGCAGCGCGCGCTGAAGGATTTGCCGCCCGCCGAGGAAATGCTCCAGCAATTCAAGGAAGCCGATGTGGTCTGGTATTCGGTCGGCGCCGCCGGATGTTTCTTTGACCGACAAAGCAAAAGCTTCATCCTGCCGGATGGCACCGCCTTGGGGCGGGTGGCCCTGACCAAGAAATATGAATTCAAGACCACTTCGGTCAGCGACAACGCGCAAAACATCGTCTATTTCGCCTCGTTCCTGCGCTCGATCAATCCGAAGGTCAAGGTGCTGGTCTCCGTGGCTCCGGCACCGACCCAGTCGACCTATGAACGACGCTCGGCCGTTGTCGCCGACTGCCTGTCGAAGAGCATTCTTCGCGTCGCCTGCCATGAGGCCACCCAGTTGCTGGGCGGAGACGTCTATTACTGGCCCGCCTTCGAAACCTTCCGCTGGCTGAGCGGCCATATCGGCGCCACCTATGGCGTCGATGACGGCAATTCCGGTCATATTTCCGAAAGCATCATCAACAACGACGTCAAGGCGCTGCTGCAGCGCCTGAAGGTCGAGGATTAAAAATCGCGGCGTCCTGCCCTCGCAGGCTGGGCGCCGCGCATCGGTCCACTAGGCCAGCTTCTGGGATACCAGGGCGACCAGGGCCGCGAAGTTGTTCATCTTCACGAAATCCTCTTCCTCGAAGGCGATATCGAACTTGTCTTCAATCGCCAGGATGATGTTGACGTGACGGGCGGAATCCCACTCGGCGCAGGTCTTCGCACACAGATCGTCCACCACATCCGCCTCATCCATATCCAGGATCTGGGCGACGATTTGCTTCAGCTGCGCGGCGATCGAACTCATCTCACATACTCTCTTTCATTCCCGGGATGGCGCTTGGGCTGGCTTTCAGCTGGCCGACAAGGCCGAAAAATCGACGATCACCAACAAGGCATCGCTGGATAGGAAACACTTTCCCATTTCGGCATTCACAGTCAAGCTGACCGGCAGTTCGCCCTCGATCGAGAAGCGGCCATCGGGCATGGCAAGACAGTGCCGGGACAATGGCTGTCCCAGCAGCGCCTCCATCTGCGACAGGCCATATTGCATGGCCAACGACACCCAGGGACTGTTGGACAGCACGGCCCGTCCCCATTCCGCCTCGGAGATCCAGCCGGGCACCTTGCCGGAAGGATCGAAAAGATCGGCGGGCGACATTTTCAATTCGACCTCACGGGCGTGACGCTGCAGCCGGTGCGGCCGCTCTTCCCCCAGCGCGGCCTGGGCCTTCAGGGCCACGAGCTTCAGGATTTCCGCCGCAGAGGGGTGAACCGCATGCACCATCCAACGCACATCCCAAACCGGATAAGGCATCAAAGCCGCCGCCAGGGAAATCAGCTCTCCGGCCTGCGGATGGCAGATATGGACGGCTTGGACAAGGCCGGTCGCCTTATCCAACAGATACCACAGCTTGCCTTCCTGCCCGGAAATCCAGCTCCAGCCCAGATTGCGGAAATCCACGTCCTGCCAATCCTTGACCGTATAGCTCCATTCCGGCCCCGCCATGGCAAGGGACGCCCGCCCATGCAGCCGCACCGGCAGCGCGGCAAGGTCGCGAAAATCCAGATGCTCGCCATATTTCCAGGCCCGGATCAGATGATGCGCCTGAACCTCGGCCTCCGAGCTGGTCAGCAGCCCCGATCCATCCCCCAGGAAAATCACGTCAGGACGGGCCGGCAGGCAGGACCGCACCACATCCAGATCGAAGATGGTCGGCATCTTGCCGTCGATCTCTAGAAAACGCGGCGACGGCCGCCCGCAGGAAAGAAGGTGGTCATGTTCGACTTCGCTCACCTGCCCAGCCGCCACGAAGGTCAGCCGCCCAGCTTGCGCCCGACGCAAGCGAACATCCTGATGGACGGTGATGCCGCGCCCTTCGATCTCGCGCAGGTAATGGCGGAACGACGGCAGCGCGGCCAGGGGATTGTTCCCCGACAAGATCACCGTCGGCTGCAAGCCGATGGCCGCGGCCACCTCGGCCAAGGACAAGGCCGAGACATTGTTCTCGGCATAGATGGTCAGGCGGCGTCCCTCGGCCAGCCCCCAGAACTCTTGAAGCGTGACGCGATCGTCCAATCCTTCAAGCATCGCCGGGCAGCTATAGTCATTGCCGATAGCCAGGATCAGCCGGTCGAAGGGAAGCTGACGCCCATCCGCCAGATGCAGAATTTGCCCCTCGACGCGGACCGCCGTTCCTTGAACCAGGGGATAGCCGCTGGCGAGGAATTGCTGTTCCACCCCGGCCTTCAGCGCCGAAACAAAGGCCTCGGCCTGTTGGCGCAGTTCCGCGACCGAGGAGGCCTGACGATGCAGCACGAACTCCGAGGGCATGCAGCCGAAATTCACGCATTTCCCGCCGAACAACTGATCTTTCTGCACCAGCGTGACGTTGTGAAAGCCCTCTTGCCGCAACTGACCGACAGCGGCATGGGCCGCCGCGCCGCCGCCGACCACCAGGATTCGGGCGTCCAGACGATGCGCGATGTCCTGCGCCCGCTTATTGCCAAAGGCGCGCAGCAGAGGACGGGGCTCGGGAAAGGCATGGCGCAGCTTGACGAACAAGCCATGGCGCAGCCGTTCGCCCAGCAAGGAAAAGAGCCACCGGTTCACACGCATGCCGACCGCCCCTAGACGCCGCTGGATACGGCCGGCGCTGCCGCCGCCGCCAAATCAGCCCCCGCTCCATCCGCATGTTTCAAGATGCGCTTGCGCAGATCGTTCAGGAAGGCCGCCACCTCGCGCCCGCTGGAAATGCGATGATCAAAGGTCATGTTGAGCGTCATCGGATGCCCGGCCATGAACTGATCGCCGCCGATCCCGATGATCGCCGCCTGATGCCCGTTGATCAGCGGATGGAAGTGCAGAATGTTTTGCGCCGACAGATCACTGACCGTAATGGTCGCCGAAGTCAGCTCTTCGGGCGTCAGCTTGTTGCGCATATAGCGCAGGCTGATATCCACCGACTTGGTATAGAAATTGATCGGCATCAGTCGGTCGGCGCCCTCGAAGGCCACGACCTTCAGGCCACGCCCCAGATCGACCGCCAGCCCCAGATCGACACGGTCGTAATAATGGATCGCCTCGTCCTGGAAATAGGCGGTGAACTGCGGATATTTCGGCAAAAGCCGCGCGATCTCGAACAGGATGACCGGCTGGATCGAGCCGTTGAACAGACCATCCCGTTCAATCCGCCGCCGCAGCCCCTCGGACGAGAAGGTGACCGAGAGCATGCTGTTGACATTGCCGCTCTCGCCGATGGACAGAGACTGGAACTCCGCCGTTTTCGACAGAGAGACCGACTCGGTCCTGGGCGTCGCCGGCCCCGGCGGAACCACGGGCACTGCCGCCACCGGACTGGCCGTGACAGGGGCCTCGGGCGCGGCCTGATTGCCTTGGAGCAACGAACGCGCCGTCACCAGACCGGCGCCCGAGAATTGCTCGGGCGTCAGATTCTTCTCCACCATCAGCTGCAAGGCAGCCTTGGAGAAGCGGCTGACGGAATAGCTCCCCCGACGGCCCTGAACCGTGCCCCCAGACGGCCTGGAAGTCACCTGCGCTGCCGGAGCGGCCGAGGACGGAGCCGCCGCAGCCGGTTCGGCCATTGACTCCAGCGCCTCGGCGCTCTCGGCCAGGGCATAGAGCGGCGCCCCCACCGCGACGACCGCTTTGATCTGGGCGAGAGGACGCACATAGCCCTCTTTCTCGGCGGTCAGGGTCACGACGGCCTTGGAGGTTTCCAGATCGACCACATCCTTGCCGGCCTTCACGAAGCCACCGGGCTTGACGTGCCAGCGAACCACCTGGACCCTGTTGTCGTTGGTGTTGATCCGAGGTGCGGCGATTACAACGGCGCTCATTTCGCCCCCATCTTCAAGACAGCCTTCACCACATCCTCAACCGAGGGCAGCGTGTCTTTTTCCAACAATCCGCTGGACGGAATGCAATAGGCGCGAGGATAGACCCGCCCGACCGCCAAGCCATTCAGCGCCCCTTGTTCGGCCAATTGGCCCAGAACCTCGGCGCCGAAACCGGCGAAGCCCTGGCCCTCTTCGGCGATCAGAAGCCTGGGGGCCCGCCGCAGCAGGTCGAGATGCGGCGTCACCGAGAAGGGATAGATCTGCATGGGGCACAGGATCTGAGCCACCAGATCATGCTCGACGAACAGGATTTCACAAGCCTCGACCAACAGGTCGGCCATCCCGCCATAGCCCAACAAGGTCACATCCACGTGATCCGCCTCGGGCTTCAGCCAGGCCGAGGGGAAGGTCTCGTCGGAATGCCAAAGCTGATAGCCTTCCGCCGGAGCGCTCAGGGGATAGCCGCCGTAAAGCTGCTTGTTCTCTATGACCAGAACCGCTCCGCGTCCCTGATCCTGCAACGGGCGATAAAGCTGCTCGGGCTCGGTCAGAGCGTTCAGCGCCACCATCGTCAGTCCGGGAATGCCGTAGAAATGCCGATCCAAGGTCTGGCTATGGGTCGGACCATAGCCCCGGCCACCCCCCATGGGCGTCCGAATCACCAGATCGCAGCTTTGCTCCATGGCGTACATCTGCTGGAACTTGGCGGCGTGGTTCAGGATTTGGTCAAAGGCCAAGCCGATAAAATCGCCGAACATGATCTCGACAATCGGGCGGCATCCGGCCAGCGCCAGGCCCCCGCCGATACCGGCGATCGCGCCTTCCGAGATCGGGCTGTTCAGAACGCGCCCGGGGAACAGATCGGACAAGTCCTTGCTGGCCTTGAACGCGCCGCCATAGGGCGACAGGATGTCCTCGCCGATCATCAGGCCCAGGGCCTGTTCGCCCAGGAAGGCCCGCAGCGAACGGTTCAGCAGATTGACGATGCGCTCGCTCGGCAAGGGCTTCGCCGGCTGCCATCCGACCTTGGGAGCGGTGACGGCCTGTTCGGGGAACGCGGCGGGAGCCTGCGCCTCCGCGGCATCGAATGCCGCCTGCACCCGCTTGCGGATGCCCTCGATCCAGGCGCTCTGCTCGGGCGTGGCGGCGGCCATGAATTGGTTGAGCGGGTCCTTGGCCTCGTAAACCTCGACCTCGGCACGCGGACGGATATCGTCCCCCTTCGAGTGGGCCTTCAGGCGATAGGTGTCCACGTGCAGCAGCACCGGCCTGCTTTCCGACCGCACCCGCGACACCGCCGTGGCGGACAGTTCGAGCAGCGTCTCCCACTCCCAGGTATTGCCCAACAGATAGTCGATGCCGAACGCCGCCGCCCGGTCGCGGATCGTGCCCGACAGGGTTTCATGCTGGCTGGTGGACTGGGAGTACTTGTTGTCCTCGACCACCAGCAACAGCGGCAGCCCCCATTTCGCGGCGATGTTCACGGTCTCGTAGACGACACCCTCACCCCAGGTGCCGTCGCCAATGAAGACGACGGAAATCGCCCCCAAAGACTTGACCTTGTGCCCCATGGCCAGACCGGCGGCGACAGGCACGATGCCGCCCTGGATGCCGTTGGAGTAAAAGCCGTCCTTATGCAGATGCTGGCTGCCGCCAAACCCTGAGGAAACGCCGCCCGAGCGCCCCATCAGCTCGGCCGCCAAGCCCTCGACATCCCCCAGAAGCGACAAGAAATGCCCGTGGCAACGATGATTGGAAAAGACGGTGTCGCCGGACTTCAGATGGCTGAGGATCGTACTGCCCGAAAATTCCTCGCCGATGCAGGTATGGACTGTTCCGAATAACTTTCCCTGGCCGAAATAATCCAGAAGAAGCATTTCGGTAAATCGGGTCAAAAGCGCCGATTCAACAACAAATTCTTTCCCACCCAACCCCAGCGTCTTTGCAGCCATCAATCTATCTTCCTCTAGAGCTTACGGCTCTCCAGCAAACAACCGGCATGCCTTACCACTGGTTCATCAGAAAATCCCATATTCGCGACAAAAAATAACGCAAATCACCGTACAGCCAAAGGCAATTCAAGACACGCCCACCCCAGCATTGCGCAACTGCTGGCGCATCAATGTCAATTGAACCTTGAGGTGATTTTTGATAGGACTGCAGCTATCTCAATTTTTGATAAACCAAACCTCATCATTCGGATAAAGAAGATTAAAGATGCAATTTAGCTCGCCCATAGCAGAAGAAATTTTCGGCACTGCGATCCGTTGCCTGATGACATCCCGCTATGAAGAGGCACAGAAGCTTTTTACAGAATGCGGCATGCCGCAGTATGTGCAAATCGCCAAAGCCAACCGCATGTTGGAAGAAATCGTCGTCCGGCGCACCGTTTCATCCTATATCGACGAAAATACCCCGATCTCGGAACTCTCGGTCAACATGATCCTGGAGGGCGACGGGAAGCCGTTCTCGACGCTCATTCTCTTGCTGATCTCTCCGCTTGGAATGTCCGCGGCGCAATATGACACCATTCTGTCCGGCATTTTCTACGACATTAAAGAACATCCCGTTCATCTTCAGCAGCATATCCTCGCCTGGTGCCATTATGTCTCGGCCATCATCAATATGAGGAAGCTGGCGCACCTGAAGAATTACCAGCATGAAGTTGAGATGGGCTACACCATTGCCGCATCGTCTCTTGGGTCGTTTTCAAGAAATTACGAAATCACCCTTGAGGCCACGATCACCAGCCACATCTACACCTTCAAAGGCCTTGCCCTAGCCCTTCCCTCGACGACCCTGCGCCAGCTTTCTTCCGGCTTGGAAAGCACCTATCTGTGCAACGGGAAGTATTATCACTTCGTCATCGAGAAGCTTCGCGACCAGACCGCCCTGTCGGCCCCCGAAGCAAGAGCGCTTTGCATTTCGGCCATCGCCATGTCCGATATTCCGCTTTTGCAGAAGACCCTTCTCTGGCTTGGAGACATCTTCCCCGACGCCAACGCCATGTGCGTCGCCAACATGAGGGCCAGCTATTACGAGGGAACCGAGGTCACCTATACCGACCACCTGGATGCCGGCGGCTTCGATACCGTCAGCGAGTTTATTGTCGATGGGAAAATCAGCAAATTCAAATCGACAATTAAGTATCTTCCGATCAGAACCTACGACCTGAAGAATTTCGAGATTCTGGACCCCAGCGGCACCATTATTCACAATGGTGCGCTCATCATCGATTCCTATGCGAATGGCAAGATCAACTTTGATCAGTCCATTTCCAGCCAGGAAGGCGCTTGGCTGCACACCAAGCTCCAATATAACGGCCCCCTGATTTTCCAGGACGATATCTCGGTCATCCTGAAGCTCCCCTCGAACAATCTGCCGGAGGATCTTGGGGACGACGTCCTGCTGTTCCCGGACAATTTCCCGACCTTGCGGAATCATGCGCACTGGCTTTTGGACGGCCTTCCCCGCATCCAAGCCGCCATGCAGAGCCGCAGCCCCGACTGCAGGCTGGTCTTCCTGGATCAAATCACGCCGTTCCAGGCCGACACCTTGGAAAAGATCGGCATCAATCTGGATCGGATCTTCGTGATCTCCAATGTGCCGCACCCCATCAAGGTCAATGCCGCCACGGTGGTGATGCCCCATGCCTTGAACATTTGGCAGCGCGGCGGCAGCGCCTTTGCCCTGCCCCCCAGCGCGATCGAGGGGATTCGCGCAGCCCTGTTCCCGCAGTCCGACGACGCCCCGCGCCCGAGCAAGCGCATCTATATGTCCCGAAAAACAAGGTCGGTTATCAACGAAGAGGACATTTCGCAAATCCTGGATGAGAAAGGATTCGAGACGATCGATGTCTTTGGCAAAGACCTCGAAACCCACCTCGATGCCTTCAAGGATGCGGATCTGTTCGTCTCTCCGGGCGGCGCCGGTCTGGCCAATATGCTGTTCATGCCGCGGGGATCGACCGTGATCGCCCTCTATGGCGAGTTCTTCATCGGTTATCTGTATGCGCAGCTGGCCGATATCCTTGGGATCCACTACATAACGATCCTGGGCCACCCCAAGACTTTTTCGACCCACGACAAAGACTTCGCGATTTCCCTGGATGATTTGAACATGGCCCTGGAGATGTACGAAAGCCGCCAGCAAACTCCGGGACTGGCCGTTTAACACAAGAGAGAGCCGATCCCGATCGACCGGAGTCGGCTCTAGATCTCGGCAGCCAATATCTCCTTAACCAATCTGCTGTATGATGGGTTGTAGCCGCTCTTGCGGTATCGGGATGTTGGAAGGACGCAGACAGTTGCAAGTCATCGAACTCGGTCTCGCCGGCGTCAAGCTGATCACGCCGAAACGGCATGGGGATCATCGGGGCTTCTTCTCGGAGACCTATAGCCGCCGCAGCTTTTCCGAGATCGGCATCGCGCAGGAATTCGTCCAGGACAATCATTCCCTATCGGCGGATGTCGGCACCCTGCGCGGCCTGCATTTCCAGCTGCCGCCCTTTGCCCAGGACAAGCTGATCCGGGTTTGCCGGGGCCGCATCCTGGATGTGGTGGTGGATATCCGTAAGGACAGCCCGACCTTCGGTCAAAGCCTGTCCATGGAACTGACCGCTCAAGACTGGAACCAGCTGTTCGTCCCCATCGGTTTCGCCCACGGGTTCTGCACCCTGGAGCCGGACACCGAGGTGATCTACAAGGTGTCCAACTTCTATTCCCCCGAGCATGATCGCGGCCTGTTGTGGAACGATCCCGACCTAGGGATCGCTTGGCCGGTGACGGCTGATCAAGCCATCTTGTCGCCCAAGGACAAGACCCATCCCCGGCTCAAAGACCTGAAGGATCTGTTCTGATGCCCAGCCAGAAGACCGTTATCGTCACCGGCGGCGCCGGCTTCATCGGCTCGGCGGTGGTCCGTCAGTTCCTGGCCGAGACAGAGGTCACGGTGGTCAATGTCGATAAGCTGACCTATGCCGCCAATCTGGCCTCGCTGCCGGGGGCCGAAGGCCATCCCCGCTATCATCTGGTCCAGGCCGACATCTGCGACGCCAAGGCCATGGCCGAGACCTTCCGCCAGTTCCAGCCCGACGCCGTCCTGCATCTGGCCGCCGAGAGCCATGTGGACCGCTCCATCGACGGGCCGTCGGAATTCATTCAGACCAATATGGTCGGCACCTCGGTGCTGCTGATGACGGCGCTGGACTACTGGCGCACCCTGCCCGAGGCGAAGAAGTCGGCCTTCCGCTTCCAGCATATCTCGACCGACGAGGTGTTCGGCTCGCTGGGCGATCAGGGCTTCTTCACCGAGACCACGCCTTACGCCCCCAACTCGCCCTATTCCGCCAGCAAGGCGGGGTCGGACCATCTGGTGCGGGCCTGGCGCGAGACCTATGGCCTGCCGACCATCGTCACCAACTGCTCGAACAATTACGGCCCCTATCACTTCCCCGAGAAGCTGATCCCCCTGATGATCCTGCGGACCCTGGGCCGCAAGCCGCTGCCGGTCTATGGCAAGGGCGACAATGTGCGCGATTGGCTTTATGTCGAAGACCATGCTCGCGCCCTGCGCCTCGTGCTGGACAAGGGCGTGCCGGGCCAAAGCTATAATATCGGCGGCCATAACGAGCGCACCAATCTGGAAGTGGTCCAGACCGTCTGCGATCTGCTGGACGAGATGGCGCCTTCGCCGGAAGGACCGGCGCGGCAATTGATCAGCTTCGTCGCCGACCGCCCCGGCCACGACAAGCGCTATGCCATCGATTCCGCCAAGATCACCCGCGAACTGGGCTGGACGGCGCAAGAAAGCTTCGAGACCGGACTGCGCAAAACCGTGCGCTGGTATTTGGATAACCGCGACTGGTGGCAGGCCATTCTGGATGGCGGCTATCAGGCCGACCGCCTCGGCCTGGGGAAGAGCTGACCATGAAAATTCTTTATATCAATTGCGTGCAATATGACTATCTGACCGCCAGCCTGATCGAAGGGCTGCAAGAGTTGGGGCATGATCTGCGCTGCTCGCGCGACAGCAATTACGGCAAGGCGATCCCCCGCGAAGAGCTGAAAGACTTCGCCGAAGCCGCCGATCTGGTGATCCTGGGCTCCAATGCCGGGGTCGAGCATCATCTGGCCTTGGGCCTGGACAATCCCCGCATCGTCGCGGTGGATGGCAGCGATACCGCCAATTTCGAACTGTCCTATCAGCTGCGCTACAAGGCAGTGTTCAAGCGCGAGCTTTGCGCCGCCGATCAGGACGGCGAAGGCCAATGCATCTATCCCATGCCCTTCGCCGCCGAGAAACGCTATTTCGGCCCGTTGCAGCAGAAGCAGATCCTGGTCTCCTTCGTCGCCAACATGCACACCAATCCCTTGCGCAATTCGGTGCATACCCGGCTTTTGAACCGCAAGCATCCGGCCATCATCAGCGGCTGGACCAACGAGCGGTCCTATAATGTCGGCGCCCCCCAGCCGGAAGCCATCGCCACCCCGGCTTACCGCGACATCATCGGCCGCAGCCTGATCTCGGTGAATGCCCCCGGCGCCGGTTATGACTGCGCCCGCTATTGGGAAATCCTGGCGGCCCAGACCATGCTGTTCACCTTTGCCCCCGACATCAAGATCCCCGACCCCTTGATCGACGGCGTGCATTGCATGACCTTCAGCTCGATGACCGAGTTCGATATGAAGCTGGATTATCTGGTCGCCCATCCCGACAAGGCGGTCGAGATCACCAATGCCGGCCACGCCCATCTGCTGAGCCATCACACCACCGCCAAGCGGGCGCAATATTTCCTGGACAAGGCCACCGCCGCCGTCCAGCGCGACGGTTATATCGAACGCTTCTTCAACGGCCAGTAATTCCGGGGATTTTTCATCATGGCTCCGAACTCCAGTTCCGTCCTGCGCCCCCTTCCCCTGGCCGAGGCGCCCGAGGTCAATCCGCTAGAGGCCATCCGCTATAACGACTGGGCCTCGCTGACCGAAATCCTGAAGCATATGGCGGCGCGGACGATCATCCTGATCGCCCCGCCCGAGGACCAAGCCTATCGCTCGGCCTTCCATGCCATGGTGAAAGAGCATGGAGCCGAGGACAGGGCGCTGTTCATCCTCGACGCGGTCGCCGATCAGACCACCGCCCAGATTGAAGCCCTGCTGGCCGAGCGGGGCAATGGCTGTGACCTGATCGTCCTGGGGCCGAGCCTGCGGGCGGATATGGCGCTGCTCTGGATGAACAACGCCCCGCGCCTGCTGACCTCCCGCGGGTTGCTCCATGGTGCGCAGCAGGCCGGTCTGGGGCTGGCCAATCACATCGTCTCGATCGCCACCCAGCATAAGATGAGCGTGATGCTGGGCGATGATTTCTGGTACGCGATTCCCTCGGCCTTTCATGTCCCCGGCGCCTCGCAGTTCTATAACAACGGCGGCGTGCAGCCCGTCCATTTCGCCAGCATGGACGAAGACCTGACAGCTGTCGGCGATCGCGATGTCTTCTTGCATCTGAGCCGCGCCGGCATTCCCTGCCGTCTCCAGCAAGGCGGCGGCACGCCCTTCGAGAATCCTCCGCCTCGGAATTTCGACAGCAAGGAAGCCATGCTGTCCAAGCTGAAATTCACCAACGGCTATCAGGAGTCCGGCGTCTCGGAAGGCCGCAGCCTCGCCTTCCTGAAGAATGTGAAGATCGCCGGAAACAAGAGCTATCTCTATTCCAACCATAACGGCCTGTATGAAGAGTCCTTCACCACCGGCCGTTTCCAGCGCCCCGGCGCCAAGAGCAATCTTCACACCCATGATCGCGGCCTGGGGATCTATAAGTTCGGCACCGACAGCCAGTCGATCCCGCATCTGGGGCTGATGTTCCCCAACCCGACCCATAGCATCGATACGCCGGTGGTCATCACCTATTGCTGGGATCTGTGGTGCTATAACCACTTCGTCAGCTACACCCTGTCTCGCTTCTGGTATCTGGATCAGCTCCCTGAACTGGGGGACCTGCCCATCGTGATCGGCGCTCTGTCGCGCCCCTTCCATCGCGATTATCTGGAAATCCTGGGGCTGACCGACAAGACCTTCATCTATGTCCATCCCTCGGCCACTCTGAAATTCAGCAGCGCCTATCACGTCTCGTTGGCGGATATGCCCCAGCACACCGCCGGCAGCGCCCAGTGGCTGCGGGACAAATGCTTCGACGACAGCACGGTGATCCCCGAGGGCTATCGCAGCGGCCTTTACTATATCTCGCGCAAGGACACCTTTACCCGCCAGATCCAGAACGAGAACGAGCTTCTGGAAACGCTGAACCGCTATGGCTTCCAAACCATCGAATGGTCGCAGTTCACCATTCGGGAACAGATCGCCCTGGCCCGCAATGCCAAGGTGGTCATCGCCCCCCATGGCTCCAGCCTGACCAATCTGGTCTTCATGCCGCCCCACAGCACGGTTGTCGATCTTGCCACCCGCTCTTCGACCATCATGGCGGTTCCCACCGGCTGCATGAGCTGGGAAATCTGCTTCACGCCCCATGCCCTGCAAATGGACTATTACGCCATTCCGGCGGAAGAGGATGGAATCCGGGAAGAACAGGCCGGCTATAAAGTGCCCGCCCAGGAATTCCGCAACGTGATCGAAAAGATCATGCAGGAACACCCGGAATATCTCCGATAAGCCCGCGCGGCGTTTGAGCGAGCCCGGAACGGGCGGCAGCATGCAAAGAATTAGGGCTGATTTTGTTTGATCGAAATCAGCCCTAACCCCTAAAGCTTGATACCGGCAGGCCGCTAATCTCGGTCTTCAGGCAGAAGAGCCCCCCGGACAAAGGCGCAGCCCGCAGCTGTTCCTCGGTCAGCCCGTCCCGGGCGCTGGTGATGAAGAGATGCGTCATGTCCGGGCCGCCGAATGCCACCGATGTCGGCCTGGGCACCGGCATCGGCACCACACGCTCGACCGAGCCATCCGGGCGATAGCGCGTCACCCGCCAGCCGTCCCAGTGGGCACTCCAGACATGATCCTCGGCATCGACGCAAAGGCCGTCGGGGTAACCGTGATCCGGCGCGATACGGGCGAAGACCTCGCGCCCTTCAATGCGTCCCTGATCAGGATCATAGGCATAGCGATAGATGACCCGCTCTTCGCTATCGGTAAAATACATGCGGTCGCCGGCCAGATTCCAACCGAAGCCATTGCCGACGATGAATCCCTGATCCATCCGAACCGGCAGCAGATCCGCCCCAACCCGCCAGATAGCGCCGCTGGGCTTTTGGATGGGATCATGCATGCTGGTCACCCAGAATCGGCCCTTGGGGTCGCATTTGCCGTCATTGAAGCGGTTTTCCGGCAAATCCCGCTCGGGCGAGGCAAAGGTCTGAATCGCTCCGCTGTCCAGATCGACAAAGGCCAACCCACTGCGCAAGGCCGCAACCAATCCGCCCGAGTGACGCAGCACGATGGCCCCAACCTCGGAGGGCATCGCCAACCGCCCGGTTGTTCCATCCATCCGCCGCCAAAGAATCTCGGGCGCCTTGATGTCCACGAACAACAGCGTCTGGCGCTCGGCCCACCAGAGCGGCCCCTCGCCCAGCCGGGCTCCCACCGCCCAGAGGCAGCTCGCCGGAGATTCTATAGGGGCGGTCACAGCAGCAGCCCCTTGACGATGCGGCTGTCCGCCAGCTTCAGCGCCTGAATATCCCGATAGATGAAGGGAGCGCTTTGGACCGCCGCGATGACCACGGGAAGCCCATCTTCATGCAGTGCCTGAGGGGGCCGCACCGGTTTCCCCATGAAGCTGGTCCCCACCACATGCGGTCGCGGATCGATGAAATAGGCGACCTTGGCCTGTCGCAACAGCCATGACTTCTGCATCAGCAAACGCGCCTGCGCTCCGGTCCCCCAGACCGCGATTTCCTCGACCTGCTCCCGAGGCACCAGGGCATCCGGGCAGATCGGCTGAAGCTGATCGCGGATCGCCTTGAACACCGCCTCGTCGATCATGGGCAGCCGTTGCCAGACAAGGTCGTCCAGAAAGACAAAATGCGCGCCCTTTTGAAGCAAAAGGGCATAGAGCCGCGAAAGGATCAGCAACTGATCCAGCGCTACGGTTTCCCGCTTGAAGTTGCAGCTGATCTGGAAATTGCATCCCAGCAGGCCATTGGCCTCGACAAGATCGGCGAAGGCCTTGATCTCGTCCTCCGAGGAGTTTTCATCCATCAGAATATATTTCAAAAAGATATTCTGCGGCGCTCGCTGGGCATAGGCCTTCAGATTGCCGAGCACCCGGTCGAAATGCTTATAGCCACGAACCGCCTCGAACACGGGCTGAGTGCCGGCATCAATGCTGGTGACGATGAAGGCCAGATCCCGCTCCATCTGCTGGGCCAACGGCTCGGAAAACAGGGTTGCGTTGGTAATCACCCGCTGGCGGACCTGCGGCACCGCCTTGGATAAAGCCTCGGCGATTTTGGGAAAGGCCTGATCGACCAACGGCTCCCCACCGCCCCAGACGATATATTCGCATTGGGATAGGGCGCCCGCGGCGGCGGCGGTTTCCACCACCCGTTCGACGTCATAGGCCGGCTTCTTGCCGCCGTAATAGGTGTCGCTGCAATAAACACAGCGCATGTTGCAGATCGAATGATATTCCAACGAGAGATATTTGATTCCCGAGGACAGGGGCGCCCCCCAGTCCGAGAAGGTCAGGAATGGGCAGCCGGAACATTCATCGGATTCATTGCGATTGATCTCGGCATAGAGCCGGCGCTTTTCACGCAGGACGTCTTCATAGCTGAAGACCCCGTTCTCGCTTTGCAGCAGCACCACATCGCCCTTCAGCCGGCCATCGGCGAAAAAGCGTTTGCAGCAGGTGCGTATCTCGCCCGGGGCCAGGAAGACCGAGTGATGCAGATCGAAGCAGCTCCAGGATTTCCGGCTCATCTGCTCAAGCGCCTCCAGAATCTCTGGGAAGGGGCGTTTCTCTTCCATCATCGACAGGAAGTCATCGCACATCAGTTCATATTTCGTCTGGAAGCCGCCCTTGGGCACGGCCTCGATCCGGGCCAGAAGCGCCGAGGCCTCGGAATAAAGCGTCGTCAGCAAGGCTTCCGGCTCGGCCTGCTTTTCGATGGATTGGCGCAGCAGCCGCATGATGCGCGATGAGGCCACATTCTTCACGCCCGTCCGAAAGGCCGCCAGATGGCGCTCCCGCGCCGAAGTCTCATCCAGATAGGCCAGGATCTGGGTCAAGGCCCGGAAATAGCCGCGGAGATGGGCCTCGCCCAGCGTATTGATGATCGACCCCTGGGTATCGTGCTTGCGATAGATCTGTTGGGGGCAAACCGCCAATTGGCGAACCAGCTGATGAACGCGGAACATATAATCCACATCCTCATGCAATCCGCCCTGAAAGCGAATGGCGTTCGCCTGCAGAAAGGAGCGGCGGAAGGCGTGAAAGATGACCGATGGGTCGATCCGGTTCAGCAGATAATGATCCAGGCGCTGCGCCTGATCCAAGCTCTCCAGCTGGCTTAGATCGCTCCTGGCGGCGGCGCGGCTGTCGCCTTGAAGAACGCAGCCATCAAAGGCGATCACCTCGGCATCCTGATGGGCGGCCAGAGCCGCGAAAAATCCGGGCTCCAACGCGTCATCCGCATCCAGAAAGCAGACCCAGTCCTGGGACGCCCGCTCCACCCCCAGATTGCGCGCAATCCCAGGGCCGGAATTCACCTCGGTTCGCGCTCCCACGACATTCGGATATTGGGCGGCATAGCGTTCGGTGATGGCTTGAGTACCGTCGCTCGAACCGTCATCCACCACCAGGATCTCGACAGTCCAGCCATCCGCCTGGGCAAGAACGCTGTCAAGGCAACGCTCCAGGCTGGCCATGGCGTTGAAGGTCGGAACGATGATGGAATAACCCATGGCCCATGGTCCTGAATAGCTTGGAAAGATTAGGCGAAGAAATCCTGAATCAGATCGCAGACCCGCTCGATTTCCGCCCTGCTATGCGTCGCATCCAGCGGCAGGCTGAGAGATTCGTCGGACAACGCCTCGGCGACGGGGAACGCTCCTCGGTCATAGCCCAGCTCTCGCAGGCAGGTCTGCAGATGCACCGGAATCGGATAATGGATATTGGTATCCACCCCCCGATCGGCAAGGAATGCCCGCAAGGCATCCCGACGGCCATCGTGAACCTGGATCGAGAACACATGCCAAACCGGCTCGGCCCATTTCATCACCTTGGGGCAAGTCATTCCGGCAAGGCCGGACAGGCGGTCAAGATACAGCGCCGCCAAGGCGCGACGACGCTGGTTCCAGCCGTCAAGACGCGGCAGCTTTACGCCCAAAACCGCAGCCTGGATCGGATCAAGCCGGGAATTGGTCCCCAACGCCTCGTGATGATATTTCACGGTGGACCCATAATTGCCCAACAGGCGAATGCGCTCGGCCAAATTGGGATCAGAGGTGGTCACGCCGCCCGCATCCCCCAAGGCGCCGAGATTCTTGGTCGGATAGAAGCTGAACGCCGCCGCATGCCCCAAGCCGCCGACCAAGCGCCCCTTATAGGTCGCCCCATGGGCCTGAGCGGCATCTTCCAGCAGGAAAATTCCCCGCGCTTCGGCCAAGCGGCGCAGCGGGTCCATATCCACCGGATGCCCATAGAGGTGAACGGGAATGATCGCCTTGGTGCGGGGCGTCACAGCCGCCTCGACGGCCTGATAATCGATCAGGGCGGTTTCGCGATCCACATCGACCGGCACCGGCACAGCCCCCAGAGCCGTCGCCGCCAAAGCCGTGGCAATAAAGGTGTTGGCCGGAATGATGACTTCGTCGCCCGGGCCGATCCCAGCCGCCTGAAGCGCCAGGCTCAGCGCCTGAAGACCATTGGCCGCCCCGACGGCATGGCCGACGCCGCAATAGGAGGCAAAGGCCTGCTCGAAGGCGCCGACTTCCGGGCCGCCGATATAGATGCCGCTATCGACAACCCGGGCCATCGCCGCGTGGATGTCGCTGCCGACCTCTTCGGAATAGCGTTGCAGGTCGATATAGGGGACGCGTTGCGAGCGGCTGTCATAGGCCTTGAAGGCGTCATAGTCCCGAATGTAATCGGCTTCGTCATATTCCTCGGACGCCAACACGGCCACCAGGGCGTCGCTTGAAAAGTCGTAAAGCTCGCGCCAGCAGCCCGAAGGAACCTGCAGCGCCTGATGGAAATTCTCTAGACGATGGGTGGTTTTGACCCCGTTCTTTTCCAGATCGACGGTCACATGCCCCCGCAGGCAGAGCAGGCATTGCTTCAGCCGTTTATGCGCATGCATGCCCCGCTTTCCGTCGGTATCCAGATCGGTCAGGAAGTAAAGGCGCCGGACCACAAAACCGATGTGGCGCGACATCTCCGCGACCCCCAGGGTGCCAAGCGGCCCATCGATAATCTGGATGGGAACAAGCGTCCCAATATTCCCGCCACCCATAATCATCTCCACATCAATCAAATATGGTTGCTATGATTTATACAAATACAACTTGCCTTGTCGGGGGCCTTACGTCGCCGCCTCAACCTTAACCCAGGTTCCATTGGTTCCCGCCGCCGCGATCGCTTCGAGCAGCAGCAGCCCCTCCAACGATTCATCGGCACCGAAGACATAGGGATTGGCCGTCGGCGCCCCCGCGCGGAAAGCCGCCAATGCGTCCGTAATGTCGTAATAGCAATTCGCGAAGGCCTCGATGAAGCCCGCCGGATGACCGGCCTTGAAGCGGGTGTAACGGGTCTGATTGGACACCGTCACCTCAGGGTGACCGCGATCCATGCTGTAACGACGACCGTAAGAATCCGCCAAATGCAGAAGCTCCGGGGTTTCCTGCACCCATTCCGCCGCCCCATGTTCGCCGAACACCCGAACACGCAGGCCATTGCGGCAGCCCAGAGCCACCTTGCCGTACCAAATGCTGGAAACCACATCGTTGCTGTATTTGGCCATGGCGACCACGTTATCGACCACCGGCGAGAAATTGCCGAAGGTATTGCACATCGCCGAAACCTCCAGCGGCGTCTCTCCGGTCAGGAAGCGGGTAATCATGTGCAGATGAACGCCAAGATCCAGCGACAAGGTGGGCACCCCCACGTCATGCAATCGCCAGGACTGGGGAACGATGGGCTGGTCGCTGCCGACGCGGACCCGCAAGAACCCTTCCTGCGGCATTTCCACATGAACCTGATGAATCTTCCCCAAACGGCCCGCCGCGATCAGCGCCTGCAATTCGCGCAGCATCGGATAGCCGAGATAATTATAGGTGACGGCCAGGAAGCCCCCGGTCGCCGCGACAGCCGACTGGATCTTGCGCGCACCGGCGCTGGTGTTGGACAGCGCCTTTTCACAAATCACCGGCAGGCCGGCATTCAGGCAGTCCAGCACCTGCGATTCATGCTGATCCGTCGGCGTCAGCAGAACGATGCCGTCAAGCTGCCCTTGCTCGGCCGTCAGCAAATCCTGCAAACCGGCATAGGTCCGCGCCTGGGTCACCCCATAGGCCTCGGCCGTTTCCTGATTGATATTGTCATGGCGGCTGAAGCAACCCGCGGCCAAACGGCAGCGCAGATCCATCGTCGCCGCGACCTGATGCACGCGGCCGACCGCCGAGCCGATGCCTCCACCCAAAAAGGCGATGTTCAGAGTCTGGCTTTGCGGCTTATCGCGTAAATCAGTCATGGTCGTCCTTATTGATGAAACGTCGCGATCGTCACCCGCTCATCAAGTCGAGGCGATATCGCAAGCATGTCTTCTTTTGAAAAATATTCGGCAAACAAAATTGCCAACTTATCAAACGGGGCCGGGTCCATTCGCTCTCCGCTGGATTTCAGCGGAATGACACGAACGCTCTTGGCCGGAATATCATAAGAGAAGTCCGCAACCGTCACCGCAGAGCGGGTGGAAATGGTGTGACGCCCCATGAAGCGCGCCTCGCCCAGATCAAAGCTTGCCGGCAGCTCTTCCCCGATGAAGGGGCGCACGAACAGATCGGCGTAATCGGTTCCGGTCGACCAGCCGACGAACTGCCCATACAGGTCGCCGGGGGCGCGACGCATGCATTCGATGATCCAAACCTGCTCGCCCTGCACCATGAACTGGGTGTGAAGCAACCCATCGGTCAGGCCAAGGTCCTTGATCATCCGCCCCATTTCGGCCCGCACGCGTTCCCGCACGGCATCCGACAAATGCGACGGATGGTTCGAGCAATTCACCTGATAGGGATAAACCGTACAAAATTCATCGACGAAGAAATCCAGGACAACGTCCTGATCCCGGATAAAGGCCGAGTGGCTATGCAGGCTTCCGTCGACGAATTCCTCGACCGTCGCAGTCCCCGAGCGCGATTCGGCTTTGGCCGCCTCCAGGGCCGCGGGCAACTGCTCGGGCTGCACAAGCTTGGTCACGCCCCGCCCGCTGAAACTGTCGGTCGGCTTGACCAGCAGCGGCAGGAATTGCAGCGCCACCCCCGTCTCGATCTCGGCGGCGGAAAAGGATCGCGGCACAGAAAAGCCCTGGCGGTTCATATAAGAGCGGAACTGCGCCTTGTTATGCAGGATCCCCGTCGTCTCCAGCCGGTCAAAGCCGGAAAACCCGCAATGCTCGGCGACATAAGCGCCGGACAAATAGGAATAATCGTTGCAAGTGGGAACGATATGGTCGAACCCGCCGCTCTTGACGGCGCTTAACAGCGCCTCGGCCGAAGAGTAATCGACATAAAGCGAGGCATCGGCATAGGCATGGCAGGGATCATTTTTGATCCCGCCGCAAACCGTCACATGATGCCCCTTCTGTTTCAGGGCAAAGAATATGGGAGCCGCGCTAAAGCTGGAGCCGATCAACAGGGTCCTGGGCATGATCACGCCACCTGGCCCTTAGCCGGCATCCAACTAGACCGACCGGCATCCAGAACCATCGCGATATTTCGACGCATGGACTCCCCTCTTCATCCTTCGCGCACAAACTATCTCTTTATATCGCCCTGTTTCCGAAGAACCGATTAACTCCGACAGATTGTTTTGTGAAAATGATCCTGCATGCGGCCTTTTCAGAGAAAGCATCGCTCAACGTCGGATGGCTTGAGCCCGAACTCCCGCTCCAACCGGCTGGCATCCAGCGTCGTGTAGCGCGGCAGCTGGGACAGGCCCAGCCGAGAAGCCTCGACCGAGACGGGCTGGATCAAATCTTGGGGCAGGCCATGCGCCTTGGCCAAAAGACGCGCGGCCTCGGCATAAGACAGGTCTTTGTCGCCGCTGACCTGATAAAGACCGCCGCCGCCCTTCATGCCGACTTGGAACATCGCCTCGGCCAACTCCGCCAAGGGCACCGGCGACATCCATAAATTATCGAAGGGCTGGATCGCCTTTCCTTGGCCCAGGCTGTCCAGCCACCCTTGCAGCAAGGGCCAGGCCGGCGGCAGGATTTTCGTCATGCGGACAATGGCGGCCCGATCGCCCATGCTCAACAGGGCCGTCTCCACGGCGGCCTTTTGCGCGGCATAGGCACAAAGCGGATGGACGGGACTGTCGGCGGGCGCAAAAGCCCGACTGCCGTCAAGCACCAGACTGCTGGAGGGAAACACCACCCGCCCGCCAAGGGCCAACAGCCGTTCGGCCAGGGTCAGCATGGCATCGACATTGATGCGGGCGGTTTCGGCTGGCGCGGACTCGCAAGGGGCGATGCCGGTCACCCCGGCGCAGAGATAGACCAGGGCCGGTCCGGTCGGCAGCGTCCAATGCTCCGGGGCCTCGGCCAAATCCAGCCGCAAGGCGCCGCTGTCCGCACGTCGGCTGGTGAGACGAGGTGTGATCCCCTCGGCTCGGAAACGCTGGGCCAAGGCGCCGCCGATGACGCTGTCGCCGCCGACGATCCAAACCTCGGGGTCAGACGGCATGGAAGTCCAGCTGCGCCGCCGCCAAGCTTTCCGGCGTGCCGATATCGCGGTGATAATCGGCATTATGCCAGCTGCAAATCCGCCCCATGAAAGCGGGCAGAACCTCGGTGCTCAGATCCACGAAGGGCTTATTCAGCCCGACCATGAATGTCAGAACCTCGGGCTCGAAGATGTAAACCGCGCCATTCGCCCGCCGCCCCGGAGGATTGGCGACCTTCTCGTGGAAGGCCACCACCACCCCATCGGCATTCTCTTCGACAATGCCGCAGCTTTGCGGTGTGTCGGTATCAAAGGTCATCATGGTGATCGCGCATCCCGCCGGACGGCGGCGATGGCGCTCGATGAAGGATGCGACATCGAAACGGCTCAGATTGTCGCCATGGGCCACCATGAACGCCTCGTCGCCGAACCAGCTCCGATTGGTCAAGAGCGTGCCGCCGGTTCCCAGCAGTTCGGTTTCATGCACCAGATCGACCCGGTCGCGCCAGGGGCTGGCGGCCACGAAAGCCTGGACCTGTTCGGCCAGATAGCTGGTATTGACCAAAACCCGCTCGATCCCGCCGTCAAACAGCAGGTCGAACCACAGCGCCATCAGCGGACGCCCAAGAATGGGAGCCAGACATTTGGGCGTGTGATCGGTCAAAGGACGCAGACGGGTTCCCAGACCCGCCGCCAGCAGCATGGTCCTCATGACATCAGTTCCGTCATCAATTCGTCGGCGGTCAGCGGCGAATTGCCGATGCGCCCCACCTGAAGCGCCGCCGCGATGGCTCCTAGATAGGTGCCCTGCCAGATATCATAGCCCGCCGCCAGCGCCATCGAGGTGCTGGTCAACAAAGAGTCGCCAGCGCCCGAGACATCCTTGGGCGCGGTATTGAAGGCCGGCAGGCGGTCGGTGAACATCTTTCCGTTGCTCTGGGGCGAGACGATCAGCAGGCCCTCGCCGCCCAGGGTCACGACCACGCTTTCCGCACTCGCCTGTTCCCGCAAATGCTCGGCCAGCACCACCAGACCCGCCTGGGTATCGCGCACCGCCAGCCGCGCCTCGCGCTCGGTGGGGGTCAAAAGCTTCATCCCCTTGAAGCGCGAAACATCGCTGACCTGGGATGAGGCCTGGCTGTCCGCCGCCATCATGATCCCCCGCGCCGCGCAATAGGCGCTCAACTTGTCCACCAGCCGCTGCGGCAGGCAGCCGTAATTGAAGTCCGAGAAGATCACCAGATCAGCGCCGTCGCAGGCCTTGGAGGCCTTGGAATAGAGGCGCGAGATCAATTCGGCGGAGACATCGTGGGCCCGAAGATGGCTGACCCGCAGCATGGTCTTATTGCCGACCCGGAACCGCTGCTTCAGGGTGGTCGGCCTGCTTTCATCTTCCAACAGATGCGCCCGCACGCCGTATCCCTTGAGGGTCGCCTGGGCATAGCCGGCGGTCGGGTCTTTTCCCACCACGCCGATATAAGTGACATCCGCCCCCAGCCCCTTGGCATGAGCCGCGACAATGCCGGCGCCGCCAATGAAGCGGTCGGTATGGATGGGGCTGACCACCAGGGTCGGGTCTTCCTGCGACATGCCCAAGGCATCGCAGCTGATATATTCATCGACGATCAGATCGCCGATCACCACCACCTTCAGCTTGGCGAAGGAGCGGACGATCTGCGCCAAATCGGCCATGGCGAAACCATGGCGCTGGGGATAATCGGCGGGGCGGACGATGGTCGAGAGATTGACCTGATGCAGTTCCTGCTGCAGCAGATCGAGCGACGAGAAGCGCATGCCGCCCGAGCAGAACAGCAAGCGACCGCCATAGCCGTCGACGACTTCCTGTTCCGGGTTATAGCTTTGCTCGTGCTCCTTGCCCTTGACGACGATATCGGGCTGGGCGGCCGCGATGAAATCCTCGGCAGGGCCGGTCATCAGGAAGGCATGCCCCACCAAACCGATGGAACGCACGCTTTCCAGCCGCAATTCGCCAGGAAGCAGGGTTACGGCGCTATCGTCGCTGCGCACGCCGACCACAAGGAAATCCCCGCAGTCGGCCGCGAAGTTCAGCAGCCGCAAATGCCCCGGATGCAGGATATTGAAGTTTCCCGAAACGAAGACCACTCGCCCGCCGGGCTTGCGCTTCGCTTCGATGTCCCGGCAAGCACCGGCGATCCAGTCCTGGTCCAAGGCGTCCTCTGGCTTACAGTGCGATCAGGCAGCGACCCGCGATCGAACCATCGCGCATGCCGGCGATGGCATCGTTGATCTGCTCAAGGGGGAAGCGATGGGTCAGCAGCTCCCGCAGATGCAGCCGCCCGTGACGGAACAGGCTTTCATAGCGTGGAATATCCAGATGCGGCTCGGCCTCGCCGCCGTGCGAACCGCTCAGCGACTTGCCGAAATGCAGCGGCAGCGAATAGATGTCGATATTGGCTCCCTTCTTGGGAACGCCCACCAACACCACCTTGCCCTGAGGCTTGGTGATCTCGTAGCCCATCTGAATGATGGCCGGCTGCCCGGTATTGTCGATGAACACGTCCGGACCAGCAGCGCCCAGGATTTCGGCGATCCGCGCCTTGGCATCTTCCTTCGAGGCGTTGATCAGATGGGTCGCGCCCATGGTCTTGGCCAGTTCCAGACGGGAATCATGCAGGTCCACCGCGATCAGCGGATAGGCCGAAGACAAAGCCGCCGCCTGGACGATGTTCAAGCCGACGCCGCCGGCGCCGAACACCACCACGGCGTCACCGATGCGGATGCGGGCATTGTTGGTCACCACGCCGAAACCGGTGGTGACGGCGCAGCCGAACAGAGCCGCCACTTCCATATCGGCATCCGCCGGAATGACCGTGACGCGGTTCTCGGCAACGATGGCATGGGTATTGAAGGTCGTGACCCAGCCGGCATTGACGGTCTTGTCGCCCCAGCCATAACGCGGGGTCGCCGATTCGATACCCAGGCCCTTGCGCCAATGCAGCACCACCTTGTCATCGACGCGCACATGCTTGACGCCGGGACCGACCGCCAGCACCACGCCCGAGCCTTCATGGCCCAGCAGATGCGGCAGGAACTTGTCCGGCCCCTTGACGCCGTCGATCTCGCCCAGCTGCGATCCGCAGATCCCGCTATAGAGCACCCGCACCAGCACCTGGCCGGGCTCCAGGGTCTGGGGCATGGTCAGGTTGTCGATGACCAAGGGGGCCTTTTGCTCGACCAGAAAGGCCGCGCGCATGGTTTCAGGATAAGACATCCTGCGCTCCTTACTCGAAATAGATGAAGGAATGGTCGCCGCTATAGCCGGTGGTCTTGAACCACCATTCCCATTCCTCGGGAGAATTGAAGGCTTCGCAAGTCACCTGCCAGTACAGCAGGTTGGCCTTCTCTTCCTCGTTCCGGTAGGACTCGACGCAGATATATTTGTGCGACTTGCCGACACGCTCCATCTCGCGCAGGGCCGGGTCCAGCGCATAGACCGGCAGGTTGTGCAGCGTATTGATGGAGAACACCAGATCGAAGCTGTTGTCGGCGAAGGGCAGCTTGTCGGCCGAGCAGACCTGAAGGCGGTCGCGGACCTCTTCCTTGGCATTGGCGATGCCATAGTCCGAGATGTCGATGCCGGTCACTTCGACGCCGGGCACCACCTGGGTGAAATCGTACAGCAAGAAGGCCTTACCGCAGCCGACATCCAGAATCTTGTCGCCGGGCTTGATGCCGTAATAATCGGCCATGGCCTTGGCCACCTTGGCCCAGCGGCCGTCATAGCGATAGCCGCCGTAGCAAATGCGACGATCACCGTCCCAATAGTCAAAGTCCCACTTCTTCGCCAGTTCGGCGGCTTTCGCCTTGGGGAATTCAGGATCGTTCACCCGGGCCAGATAATCCCGCTTGGTGCTTTTGTGGATCGCCGACAAGAAATCAACATAGGCCATAGTCTTACACCATCAACGCGTTAAAGGATTGACGTGCAGCGGCTAGACGTTGCCGCTTGCGATCGGAAAGCCGCTGCATCGGCGCGGCGAATATTCCCCTGCGCGCCAAATCGGGCACGAAGGAATTTAACATAATGCAGCACCATTTCAGAGCGAAGAATGGCCGCATGATGACGGCTCGACGCTGCAAAATGGGGAAATCACGATAATGTCCCAAAGTCGCGGCGGAGAATTCATCGAAATAACTTAGCGAAACTGGAATAGCCGGCTGCAAGAAGAAGTCACAGACCATCTTCACAGGGTCATCCCAGCCTGCATATTCAAAATCGATAAACCGCAACCTGCCGACATTATCCAGCAAGGCATTGTGGAAGCCGAAATCCGAGGGCGAGATGCAGCGCAGGTCCTGCGGCAAGACATCGTCGGGGCCCAAGCCCAGCTCTGCGGATTGAGCCACCAGCCGCGCCCGCAGATCATCCCAATAGGACAGCATCTCGGCCACCAGCCGCTTTGCCTCGGCATCCAGAGGCTCATCATCCGAGATCGCCGTCAGGCGCTGCAGACGCCCCTCCATATGCGCCAGATGGTCCGACAGGCAAAAGAAGGCATCGGCGGCAAGAGGCAGATCAGCGGCTTTGCCGAGATGATCAGGCCGATTCAGTGCGCGGATAAAATCTGCGGCAGCCCGAACCAAGGACTGATCAGGCTTATCCTGCTTGCTGCCGGGGCAGAGCTCCAGCAGGGCCAGACGCGCCGCTTCATCGCGGGCCAGCGGCCTGGGCGCCATGTCGGGAGCAGCAGTTGCGGCATAGCTCAGAAAGGCCCATTCCGCCGCCAAGCGATCCCGCTGCCCCGGAGCGGCGGGGGAATACCATTTCACGATGGCCTGACGACCATCGGCATCGGCGAGAAAGACGCGATTATTGCCGCTGACCTCGCAAGGCGTCAGCCGGGGCGGCTCACCCTTACCAAAACACTGACGCCATAGCGCGGCAGCCTGCTCTGCGACGGCGTCGTCCGACATCAGCCCAACACCAAGGCCGGAATTTGCGCCCAGTCGGTCACCGTCTCCAAGCCTTCGTCCTGATGATGCCGCTCAGGGTCGAACAGCACCGCCCGGACTGCGGCGGGAAATTCTGCCGCCTTCAGGATTTCGGGCAGGTCATCGATGAAGATCTGGCAGCCGCAATCGGCAATCTGCTGCCATTTCTCGGACTTGGTCGGACGGAAGAACACATGCTCCGGCTCCACCAGCGGCTTGCCCTCATCCAACAGAACCGTCTCGACCCAATGCCGCGCCGCCTGATGCAGATCATAGGCGGGACCGCGGAAAGGCGTCCGGGTCTTGTGGCTGACGATGAACAGCTCGACACCGGCTGCCTTCAGCTGTCGCAGCGCATCGATGACGCCCGGATAAGGCTCGGCCTCGTCCATGCGGGCGCCATAGACGGTTCCCTGCATTTCGGTCCAGACATCTTCTTGGCCGATCCGGCGCAAGTGATCGCGCACCAGCACCTTGTTCTGCGGCAGATCCGCTGGGATCGCGCCCAGCTCCAAGGCGACCTTGTGGAACAGCTGGTCATAGCAAACGATGGTGTTGTCGAAATCCAGACCGACCCGCATGACCAAGCCCCTATCGCAGCAGCGCCGATGTGCGCTCGGCGATAGCCTCGGCGGTCAGACCATAAAGGCCACGGGCATAGTCCTGGCTTCCCACCACATGCATAAAGGCGTCATCCACGCCCAGCGACAGGAAACGCGCCGGCTCATTGCGCGGCCCCAGCCATTCGGCGATAGCGCCGCCCAGACCGCCGATACGGCTATGTTCCTCGACGCTGACCACGGCGCGGCAGGTCGCGAACAGCTCGGCCAGACGCGCTTCATCCAGCGGCTTGACGGTATGGAAGCTTTCCACCCGCACCGACAGGCCCGAAGCGGTCAGACGATCCGCCGCCGCCAGAACCTCGGCGATGATGGTGCCGGTGCTGATCAGGCAGACATCGCTGCCCGGACGCACCGTCACCGCCTTGCCGAAGGCGAAGTCCGGCAGGCTCTCGTGGATCCGAGGCTCGCCCTTCTTGCCAATGCGGATATAGACCGGACCATCCTGACGCAAGGCGGCTTCCAAACCGGCCACCAGCTCGACCCCATCGCACGGAGCGAACACGGTCATGTTGGGCAGCGCCCGCAGGATCGCCAGATCCTCGCAGGAATGGTGCGTCGGCCCCAGTTCGGCATAGGACAGCCCCGAGCCCGTCCCGACGATGGTCACCGGCACATTGTGATAGCAGGCATCGACGCGGATCTGTTCCAGGCAACGGGTCGTGGTAAAGGGCGTGATGGTATAGACCACCGGGCGCAGCCCGTTCAAAGCCATACCCGCCGCCACGCCCATCATATTGGCTTCGGCAATGCCGCAATTGAGGAAGCGGCCCGGACAACCGTCCTTGAACTTGTCGAACAGCTTGTTGCCGATATCGCCCGACAACAGCACCAGACGCGGGTCTGCCTGGCCCAAACGGGTGACTTCCTGGCTGAAGATATTTCTCATGGCAGGATCCCCAGTTCGGCAGCGGCCCGACCGACTTCATCCTCGGTGGGAATGCGGTAATGCCAGTTGTTGTCGTCTTCCATGAAGGACGCGCCCTTGCCCTTGACGGTATTGGCGATGATGGCGCGCGGACGGCTTCCGGCGGGAGCCTCCAGCGCCTGCACCAGGGCCGACAGATCATGCCCGTCAATCTCGACCGCATCCCAGCCGAAGGCCGACCATTTGGCCGCCAGGGGGGCCAAGGCCATCACCTCGTTGCTGCGGCCGGTGGCCTGCCACTTGTTGTAATCGACGATGACGGTGACATTGCTCATCTGCTGAGCGGCGGCCAGCATGGCGCCTTCCCAGACCGAGCCTTCATTGCATTCACCATCGCCCAACAGCACAAAGACCCGATGCCGGCGGTTGAGGATACGCGCCGACAGCGCCATTCCCAGACCCAGCGGCAAGCCATGGCCCAGCGATCCGGTGGCGGCCTCGACACCCGGCACCTTGCCGGGAACCGGAGGATGCTCGGCGAACAGGCTGCCGTCCTCGCCGTAATCATCCAGCCAGGAATCCGGGAACATGCCCTTCATGGCCAGCACCTGGAACAGGGCCGGCGCCGCATGTCCCTTGCTGAGGATGAAGCGGTCCCGTTCGGGATCGTTGTGGCAAGCCGGGTCCAGCTTCAGGATGTGGAAATAGAGAACCGTCAGGATATCGGCACAAGACAGACAAGACCCCAGATGCGGGGTCTTGGTCCGGTTCGAAGTGGCGATGATGCGGCCTCGCAGCTGACGTGCAAGCTGGTCGAGGCGCGAAAGGTCAACGGACATGGTCTGATGCTCCGCCATTCCCGGGCCGATGGCCTAGGGCTTGTGGATATAGTCGCTGGGCTGCTGACGCAGAACGTCGAGATTGCCGTCGATCCAGGACAGGCACTCGTCCAGACCGGCATCCAGGCTGATCTGATCGACCCAGCCCAGGCTGTTGCGCAGCTTGTTGCTGTCCAGGGCATAGAGCGAATCCTTACCCAGACGATCGGCCGTCACCTCGACATTGGTATCGAAATCGACGCCCATCTTGACGCAGATTTTCTCGACCAATTCACGGATGCTGACCAGCTCGTTGGTCGAGATGTGATAGGTCTCGCCGTTCTGGCCGTCGGTCATGATCTTCCAGGTGGCGCTGGAGACGTCGCGGATATGGATGAAGGACCGGCGCGACACGCCTCCCCCCTGCAGCCCCAGCTTCTTGCCGGTGCGCAGATAGAACATGGTGCGCGGAATGATGCGGTACAAAGCCTGCCCCGGGCCATAGACATTGGCGGCGCGGGTATAGACCACCGGGAAGTCATAGGCGTCGAAGAAGGTCCGCAGGCTCATATCGGCGGCGGCGCGCGACACGGCATAAGGCGTGCTGGGATTGAAGGGCGTATCCTCGGTGATGAAGCCCGACATGGTGCCATAGACTTCCGGCGTGGTCACATGCACATAGCGGCGCAGGAAGTCGCAGCGGCGCAACTGGTCATGCAGCTTGATGGTCGAGACCACATTGGTCTGGAACCAATGATCCGGGTTGGCCCAGCTTTCGCCCACCATGCTCTGCGCCGCGAAGTTCACCACATAGGCGGGCTTCTCGGCATGGATCAGCGCCATGATCTCGTCGATGTGATGGTTCAGATCATAGGGATGGAAGGAGAAATTGGCGTCATTGCCCTTCCAGCGATAGGGCAGGAACACCTTATGGGCTTCCTGCGAACGGCTCATGCCGAAGACCCGCGCCCCCTGCTCCAAGGCATAGGCCGAGAAGCTGGCGCCGGAAAACGAGTTGCTGCCGATGACGACGACCTTATCCACCCCACTCATCGCGCTTAACCTCTCCCGTCAGAGCACAGGCTCTGCATCATCATGTGCCCGATTATAACCTGAAGGTCCTCGGAAATCTGCATATCGTCAACGGCATAGTGGAGCACGCCGTCCGCCATGGCCTTCGCCTTGCCACCGGAATATCCCAGAATAGCCCAAGAGGTCAGCTGCTGCGTTTTCGCCTGCTCCAGCGCCGCCAGAATGTTCGGAGAATTGCCGCTGCCCGACAGCACGATCAGGATGTCGCCCGGCCGGGCCAGCGTCACCAGCTGCTTGGCATAGATCTGGTCATAGCCTTCGTCGTTGGCCAGACAGGTGACGATGGCGCCGTTGGACGGCAGCGCATGAACCCGAAGCGCCGGACCGCCCTTGCGGGCGATGCCGTAGAACAGGTCATTGGCGATATGCATGGCATTGGCGGCACTGCCGCCATTGCCGCAAAGGAACAGCTGGCGGCCGTCCTGCCAGCAGGATCGCAGCTGGGAATACAAGAGATCCAGAGCCGCCCAGTCCGTCAGGGCCAGAGCGGCGTCCAGGCGTTTCGCGTAATCCTGAAAGCGTGCGATGCGTTCGCTCATTTGGCCGCCCTTCGCTGCATCCACTTCAGATTATGGAAATGGTCTTCGTTCGTCACTTCGCCAGAGGCGAACTTGGCGACGATTTCGTTGATGGCGTCCTGCACGGTCTTCTTGGGCTTGAAGCCGGTCGCCAGCAGCTTGTCGGAATTGACGCGATAAGAGCGCGGATCGTTGGATTCGCTGACGATAATCTTGGCGGGCACCACCTTGGTGACCATCTCGGCGATGTCCAGGATCGAGATATTCTCGAAACCGGCATTATAGACGCCCTGAACATGCTCGTTGTTCAGCAGATGGATATAGACATCGGTGATGTCGTCCATATGGATGTTCGGACGCACCTGCTTGCCGCCGAAGACGGTGATCTCGCCCTTGGTGATGGCTTGCATGGTCAGCATATTGACCGAGACATCGAAGCGCATGCGCGGCGAATAACCGCAAACGGTCGCCGGGCGGACGATCTGGATGGACATGTCCTTGGCATAAGACAGCAGCACGCGCTCGGCCACCATCTTGGTCTTGTTATATTCCGAGATGGGGCACAGGGTCAGGTCTTCCGTGACCTTTTCCTCTTCCTTGACGCCATAGACGCTGCCGGACGAAGCATAGATGAAGCGGCGGATGCCGGCGCGGGCGGCCTTGTCGGCCAGCTGCATGGTGGCCAGGGCGCTGATTTCCCAGGTCAGCTTGGGATCCAGATCGCTGCAGGGATCATTGGCCACCGAGGCCAGATGGATGATGGCGTCAATTCCCGTCAGATCGATGGCATCGACATTGCGCACATCGCCCTCGATCACCGTCAAGGCAGGGTGTGGCTTGAGGAAATTGCCGAACCACATGATGTCCAAAGCCACCACCGCATGTCCGGCGGCCAACAGCTTGGGGACAAGAACCGTGCCCTTGTAACCACATGCTCCCGTAACCAACAGCTTCATCGTTCCGCTTCCTTGTGGTCTATGCCCTGGGCGATACGAACGGAATGTCGGCATCGCCAGCCGGGCCACAGAGTAATCCGTTAATTGCGAGACGCCCCAGATTTAGGGCTCACGCATGCTTTCGGTCAGTCCCTTGGTGATGGGCGTCAGGATGAAGCCCAGGACCGAACGCTTGTCGATCTTGATCTCGGCGGTCAGGGTCATGCCGGGGAACATCCGCGCCCCTTCGGGCATGTTCAAGAGATGCGTCTTGTTGCTCAGTTCGACACGGCCACGATGGAAGGCCACTGCCTCGGCGGGACGGATCGAGTTCGAGGCCGAGTCCAGACCCGAGGTCTGGTTATAAGGCGTCGAATCCTCGTTGATCCATTTCAGCTCGCCCGACAGCAGGCCATGCCGCTGATAGGGGAAGGCATCCAGCTTGACCACCACTTCCTGACCGGCATGGATATAGCCGACATCCCGCGAGGCGATGGCGACATCGGCCACCAGCTTGGCCCGATCGGGAACGATGGTGACGACGGCTTCGGCGTCGCGCAGGACCGAGCCCACCGACCGCTTGGCTACATCCAGCACCACGCCGTCCTCGGGCGCCGAGATTACGATGGTGTCGTGAACGCGGGCGGACTTGGCGACGCTTTCGTCCAGCTTGCGGGCTTCGGTGCGGGCACTGGCGACATTCTCGGCCACCTGGCGCTTCCATTCGTCGATATAGGACTGACGCTCGGCCTTACGCGACTGCAGATCATGCTCCAGCTCTTTCAGCCGGTTCACATTGTCCTGATATTCCTTTTCCATACGCATGCGCATGGACTGGGCATCCAGATAGTTCAGGCGCGACCCGGTTTGCAGACGCAGCAATTCGCCGCGCATGCCTTCCACATCCTTGGCGATGGCCAGCTGCTTGCGCAGCAGGTCCTCGTCATTCTGAATGGTAAAGATATTCGCCTGAAGCTGCTGAATATGCTCGTCAAAGACACGGAGCCGCGAACCAAATTCGATCTGACGCTGGCGATAGATATCCAGCTGGATCAATTCGGCGGCGGTGGCATGAGAGCCGGGATCGAAGGCCACACCCTTCTGCTCGGCCTCGACCCGGCGCAACAGTGCGTTGGTGGCGCTTTGCTGCACGGTCAGGGCTTCCAGATCGGCCTCGGCGAAGGTCGGATCCAGGCTGGCCAGCACTTGGCCCTTGGACACATGATCACCCACCCGGACATTCAGTTCGCGGATGATGCCGCGATCCAGCGTCTGCAAGGAGATCGGCGGAATCTCGGTGGCGATGCGCCCCTGGGCCGAGATCACCACGTCCACCTTGATCAGCCAGGCGATCAGCAACAGGATCAGGAACATGCCGATGATGATGAAGTGGCTCGACCGCATGAACACCGGCGGCCGCTCGACCAGAATCGTATCGATGGGACTTTGGAACGGCAGGGCGTCATCGATGACGGTGTGTTCCGTCTTGATAAACAGCCAATAGCAGACCGTTCGGGTCAGGTTGCGAACCTTCCCCATCCCCTTGCGGAACTTCGCCGACCAGTCGTTCATTGCACGTGCCTCGTCTGCTGATGCCACAGGGAGGCATAGGTTTCACAACGTTCCAGCAGGGTCTCGTGAGGCGCGAAGTCGGACACTTGCCCCTTCTCCAGCACCAGAATGCGGTCGGCGGTGGTCAGGGACGACAAGCGGTGCGACACGATGATCATGGTGCGGCCGGCGGCGATCCGTTCCAGGTTCTCCTGGATGATCGCTTCGCTTTCCGGATCAAGGGCGCTGGTCGCCTCGTCGAAGATCAACAGTCTGGGCCGGATCAGCAGGGCGCGGGCGATGGCGATGCGCTGTTTCTGACCACCCGAGAAGTTGGTGGCGTTTTCCTCGACCCAGGTCTCGTAGGAATTGGGCAGGCGGTCGATGAATTCGTCGGCGCCGGCCATCTTGGCGGCTTCCATCACCTCGGGCAGCGAGGCGTCGGGCTTGCCGGCGGCGATATTGCTGAAGATGGTGCCACGGAACAGAATATTATCCTGAAGCACCACGCCGATGCTGCGACGCAGATGCGGCAGATCGATATGGCGCAGGTCATTGCCGTTCAGACGAATCATGCCGTGCTGGGCGGTATGGATGCCCTGGATCAGACGAGTCACGGTGGTCTTGCCCGAACCCGAGCGCCCGACCACGCCGATCACTTGCCCCTCTTCGACGGCGAAGCTGACGCGATCCAGCGCCGGCTGGCTGCCGCCTTCATAGGTGAAGCTGATATCCTCGAATTCCATGCGTCCGGTAATCTCGGGACGGATGCCGCGCTGGCCAGGATCACGCTCGGGCGGGTGGTTCATCACCGAGCCCAGCATCTTCACCGACAGCGCCGTCTGCTGATATTCGTTGATCAGGGCGACGATCTGCACCAGCGGACCGGTGACGCGGCCCGCCAGCATATTGAAGGCCACCAGGGCGCCCAGGCTTAGGGTGCCGTCAAAGACGTCCGCCGCGCCGACCCCCAGGATGGCGATCTGCATCATCCGCTCGATCAGGCTGGTCAGGGTCGAGGCCAAAGCCCCCAGGCTGCCGACGGTGAAGCGATTGCGGATGGCCTTGGCCGTCTTGGTGTTCCAAGAGGTCAGGCGCAGAGGCTCCAGGGCCAGGGACTTCACGGCGCGAATGCCGTGCACGCTTTCCACCAGATCGGCCTGACGGTCGCCTTCCGCGCCCCACAGGGCCTCCAGCTTCACCTTGAAGATCGGCAGCATACCGGCGATCACGCCGGCCATGGCCAGCGAAAAGGCGAAGACCAGCGCCGTCAGCTTGAAGCTGTACATGGACAAACCGATCAGCAAAATCGGCAGATTGACCACATCCAGCGCCACATAGAACAGGCGCCCGGTCAGGAAGTTTCGGATGCTTTCGGTCTGCTGGACATTTCGGAGCAACACACCGGTCGACGTTCGCTCGAAGAAATGCAGCGGCAGCGACAGCAGCTTTTCGAAGGTCCGATAGGACAGGCTGGCATCAATCTTGTTGGTGGCGAACAGCGTGATGTAAGAGCGCAGATAGGTGAACAGGCTATCGAACGCCGTCACCAGCGTGAAAGCCAACACCACCGCCAGCAGCGTGTTGTAGCTGTGATGCGGGATGACCTTGTCGATCATCACATTGAAGAACAGCGGCGTCGCGAAGCTGACCACATTGTTCATCATCGCCAGCACGGCGACGTCACGGAAATAATGGGCGTGCTTGACGATTTCCGGCAGGAACCAGCGGAAGCCGAAGGGCTGGTTGGTATCTTCGACCTTGTGATAGCGCTTGGCCAGGATCAGGCGGCCGGTCCAGATGGACTCGAACTCTTCGCGGCTGCGGAGCTGAACGCCCTCATGTTCGCGGCGGGGGTCCAGCACGCCAAGCTTCATGCCTTCCTGGGTATCCATCAGGAAGGCGACCACCACCCAGATGCCGCCCTGCAGCTCGGCGATGATGGGATAGCTGCTGCCCAGGTGGAACAAGTCCTCCCAAACACGACGCTTCACCAACCGGCTTTTAAAGCCGACATCGTACAAGAACGTCCGCAAGGCATCCGGAGTGGACTGATCTCCCAGACTTGCCGCCGAACTCACCAGTTTTTCCGGAGGGATGAAGACGCCGTTATGTTGCGCAACCAAATAGGCGCTACGCAACGCCGTCAGCAGCGGAGGCAATTCGATGGAGGGAATATTGGTCAAAATAGACTCTTCTTCTGCCCAGCCCAGTCGGAAGAGACAGCAGCCCTGCCCTACGACACATCCTGAGTCTAAGCCGCAAAGGTTAACAATTCCCTGTGTCGGTTAGGGAAGCGCCTTGCGATAGAGGCTAAAACCAGCAATCTCACGGACCAGCGAGAAGCCCTCGGCGCCCGCCGCCGGCGTCTGCCCGTCCAGCACCAGATACCCCCCGGGACGCACCAGTTCCAGCGCCTCGACATCCTCGGCCAGGGTGCTGAGAACCAGATCATAACGCTGCTCATAGCCCAGCAAGGCTGAACCATCGATGAAGCGATAGGGCTGGGCCTCCATGTTGGACACCCACAGCAGCATGCCCAATGCATCCATTTCCGACTTCGGCAGGAAGCAGTCGCGGCCCGCGCCATCGATCCGAGCATCCCGCTGCAGCGACTTGGCGATCAGGCCCCAAGCCGACATGGTCAGGGCCGCGCCTTCGCCTCTGGCCAAGACATAAGCCGACTGGCCTTCGATCAGAAGCTCGTCCAGCAAGTCCTGCCACAGCAGATAGGCCTCTTGCCGCCTGGCGTCGTGCCCCAGGGTCAGCGCGTAGGTCATATGCGCCCGCAAACGCCAGTCGCCACAGGGCGCTGACGGAGAACGGCTCTCGGCCTCGGCCGGGAAATCGTTGATCAGCAAGGGCATCCGCCGCTCGCCGCACATTTTCTGCATATCCCGGACGAACAATGCCGGCTGCAACGGCGAGTAAAGCCCGTAATCCTCGGGGATACAGAGAATATTCATCTGCCCGACCCCGGCGGTCCGGCATTGGCGCACGCCATTGGCATTGTCGGAGCGGAACATGTCCGAGACATTCCAATGCAGCAGATAGCCCAGGGGCCATAGGCGGCGTTGCAGCTCCACCAGATCGCTGGCGCGGGTGATTTCGCAATAGAGCGCCGGCCGGCAACGCTCGATCAGCCCCATCATGCCCGCTAAGACATCGTCCAGCATAAAGGGCGCGCTGATGCGCACCATGCGGCAATAGGGCAGATTGGGCAAAAGCTGGTCGATCGCCACTCCCAGCAGCCCCCCCTGCCCGGCGGCCAGGGGCTTAAAGGGACGCCATGCGGCATCCGCGGGATCGTCGGCATCGATGCCCCAGACACGCCCATCGCCAGAGCCGATCAGCATATTGATCGCCTGCAGCTGGGGGATCTCATTCAGCGACTGGTTCATCGACAGCAGGCGGAAATAGCGCTCCTGCGGCTCGAAAGCAAAGACACGGCCGGTTTCACCGACGGCCCGCGCCAAAGCCAGCGAGGTCTCCCCCACATGGGCGCCGATATCCAGCACACAGTCGCCGGGACGCAGGACGGGCGTCAGAACGTTCAGCACCTCCGCCGCCCACTCGCCGCAGACATCCAGCGTATCGCCGATGATGCCGTCGGCGGCGTCGAAGATCAGGCTATAGTCCGCCACCTTGGCCGAGCGATAGCTGCCGGCGGGCAAGGGCGGACGCGCCAAGGCTTCGGCTTCGGCGGCCTCTTGGGCGGCCTGGGCGGCATGATCGTACAGACGCCGACGCGCCCCCAGCCATTCGGCCAGTTGCCCGGCCCGCAAGGCCCAGGTCAGCTGGGTCTGGGCAAAGTCCACACCGGCCCGCAATTCCCGCTCGGCGATCTCGGGTTCGGCCCGCATGCGGCGGATTTGGCGGATGGTCTCGTCGGCGAAGCGCCGGACCAGATCGGCATCGCTCTCGGGATTGATGATCAGCGAGGCGAACCCCATGGCGGTCTCGGGCAGCGCCGCCAGATGGCTGGTGACGACCTTGCAGCCTGCCGCCATGGCCTCCATCACCGCAATGCAAGAGGTTTCGCGGAAGACACTGGGATAGGCCAGAACCCACGCCGACTTCATGGCCTGGGACAGCTGGGTCTGCGGCACGCTGCCGATATATTCGACACCGGGCGTATTGTGGCAGCGGTCATACAGCTCGTTATGGGGATCGTCCTCCCCCTGCTTTCCATAGACCGCCCAGCTGGAATAAATCTGGAACCGCGCCTCGGGGATTTCCGCCTGGATCAGCGGCACGGCGTTCATCAAGGGCTCCAACCCGCGATAGGGCGTGCTGGTATAGACCAAAAGCGGATCGGCGCTTTTCGCCGCCAGAACCGGCTCGTCCTTGGCGAACAGGTCGAGGAAGCGCGGCCCCACCGCATTGCGCAGCACGAAGGCGCGATCCCAGCCGATGCCGCATTCCTGACGGAACAGCTTGGCCTGCCATTCCGAGACGAACAGGAAGCCGTCCAAATTCTTGTTGGCGTTGGCGTCCTTGACCGCCTGGATGGCGTGTTGGTCGATGTCGTAATGGACCCAGAAGATCCACAGCGGCTTGCGGCCATAAAGCTTCTGCCAATAGTCCAGCATCTCGCCGGTGCCGGCGGTGATGATGATGGCATCGAAGTCCGAGCCGCCCTGCCAATAGGACGACCAGGGAATGAAATGCACCCCCGCCTCTTCCCGAGGCTCGGGGCAGGCATTGGCGATGGTCACATCATGGCCCTGCAAGGCCAGCTGATGCGTCAGATAGCAAAGGCCGGATTGGAGGCCGCCCATGGGCTGTTCCAAAGGCGCGAACAGCCCATAATCGCGCGTAACGTCGATAAACAGAAGGCGCATGGCGGCCCCGATCCTAGGTGTTATTCCGCCGACTTGGTCCACAGGCGATTGTCATAGGGGATCTTGGCATAGGAATCCCGCTTGGCCAGTTCCGCCTTATAGAGGCCCAGATAATCGGCGACGCCGGTCATCTCGACATCATCCTTGTCCAGGGACACGCCGATGGCGTTGTAGACATCGACATTCAGCAGATCGGGACGCGGCAGGTTGCCGGCTTCCAGATCGGCCCACATCTCTTCGAACAGCTGTTCCATCGAGCGGGCCAGAAGCGGGGTGTCGAACAGGACGCAGCTATCGCGGTTCTCGGCCAGACGGCGCTTCAGCTCGGCGCGGGCCGCCTTGTCCTTGCCCAAAGCGACGGCGCGGGCGACATATTCGTCCGAGCTGGCGCAGATCAGGTCGGGCATGCCGGCGGCGGTCACCAGACTGCCGCAGACGCGGGTGGCGAAACCACGGCCTTCCATGGTCAGCACCGGCACCCCCATCCACAGCGCGTCAGAGGCAGTGGTATGGGCACCATAAGGCGTGGTGTCGAGGAACAGATCGGCCAGCGGATAACGGGCCAGATGGTCGGCATTGCGCAGCTTCTGAGCAAAGACGATGCGGGACGAATCGATGCCATGTTCGGTGGCACGGTCCTTCAGGCGCTGATTGCTTTCCTCATGGCCCTGCAGCAGCCACAGCACGCTGCCGGGGGTCTGGCGCAGGATTTCCATCCAGCGCTTCCACTGGAAGCTGGTGATCTTCTGCACGCCGTTGAAGCAGCAATAGACCATGCCGTCTTCCGGCAGACCGTAATCGGCGCGGGTGGCGGTCAGCGGATTGACGATGCGCTTGCGATCGTTGGGCTGATAGCAGGGCAGACGCTTGACCGTCTCGGTGTAATACATCTCCGAACCCGGCGGGATGATGTAGTTGTCGGCCACGATATAGTGGTGATAGGGGCTGCCCAGGGTGCCGGGATAGCCCAGCCAATTGACCACGATCGGCGCCGGACGGCGGGCGATCATCTTGGTGCGGCCCGAATGGGTATAGCCGTTGACGTCCACCAGAATGTCGATGCCGTCGGACATGATGCGGGCGGCGGCGTCATCATCGGTCATTTCCGAGATATCGACCCACTTATGACCCGACGCCATGATGCGGTCCTGCACCACATCCTTGACCTTGTGGCCACAGTAATAGAGCACGAACTCCATCTTGGTCTCGTCATGGACCTCGAACAGTTCCTGGGTCAGATAGCCGATAGCATGCTCGCGCAGATCCGAGGACAGATAGCCGATACGCAGCTTGCGGCCATTCCTGCGGCCGCGCAGGGCCGGATCGTGACCATTGACCAGACTGGCGCTGTATTTGCCCACTTCGAACTGGTTATAGAGCGCCGCATTGCCCAACTGGAACAGCGGGTCGTCGGTATAAGCCGCCAGGGACAAAGGCGAAATGCCGTTCAGCAGAAGATCGCGGGTAATGGTGGCCCAAGGGGCGATCACCGGCCACTTGTTCTGACGCTGGCGCAGGCTGCACCAATGCTGGGTGACGTCGCGCTGCTCGGGCGAGATTTCCAGGCACAGCTTCAAGGCTTCCTCGGCCTTGTCGTCGATATTGCCGGCTTCCAGCACGCGGCCGATCTGCTTCAGGCCCTGAACCTTGAAATTGATATTCTCGCCATTGACCGCGGCCAGACGATTGACCAGGGCGTACCAGGTCTGCACCGCCTCGCCCCGGTTGCCCATGCGCTCGAAATTGCGGCCATGGTTGATATAGGGCGGATAGAAGTCGGGATTGGTCTCGATGGCCTTGCCCAGGACGTCCTTGACGCCTTCCAGATCATCCAGATTGCCCAGCACCACGCCCTGATTGAACAGCACGGCATAGATCAGCGGGTGATCGTGGTTATATTCCAGCCAGACCTTATACAAGGCGGCAACCGCCTGGAAATTCCCGGTGGCGCCCAGCACGTCGGCGACGGCAATCAGGTCGTTGACGCTAAGATCGCGCTTCTTGGAGCGCTCCAGGGCATTGGCGAGCATATCGGAATTCACCGGGGTTCTCCTTGCTTGTTCGGCGTGCAGTCTATCCATCAAAAGACTGAGGATGCGTTAACCACGCCCTTTATTTCGGTCGGCCCGCCACGCCTCAGACAGGTCTTCTCGAATAGTAAATGAGCCCGATAATAGCTAATAAACTCTTAAGGGAAACAAGCTGTTGTCACCTTCACCCGGCCCGGCGTTTGCGTTATGGTGGGATATCTTGGTTGCCTAGGAGCTTCCCTTCATGATCGCGCGCCCCGGCCCTACCCTGTTCTATTACAGCTCTGACTTCGAGGGCGAGCGCAGCGCACCGGTCCTGTCGAACCAGTCCCGCAAGGACTTTCAGATCATCGGCACCGACGAAGCGACCCGCTGGAAATATGAATCCCTGCTGAAAACCATCGGCTTCGAGCGTTACGGCCGCCTGATCGGCGAATATGCCTTCATCACCTCGCATCTTCTGGTGGACCGCCATGGCTGCGGCACGCTGATCAACGTCAATGGCGACGACTTCATGGCCACTGGCCAGATGATCGACTTCTGGGAAAGCCAGCTCTGCCAGGACATGGTCGCCAATATCCTGGCTCAGTGGGATAGCATTCCGGTTCTCCACGACAGCTCGGTCCTGGGCGAGCCTTATTCCTGGAACTATTTCCACTTCAGCACCCTGCTGCTGCCCAAGGCCCGCTTTTTCGGCCACGCCACATCCAGCGTCATCGGCATCGAGAACACCACCCATCCCTTCCAGAAGAGCCTTCTTAGCCTGATCATTGGTGAACGCCCGATCTATCCGGTCAATTCGACCATGCGGCTGGTCAACCCGATACTGGCCCAGAGCACATCGTTCCAAAGCAATCTGACCTGGCTGCGCCACCGCCTGGGGACGCCGGTCCGTCGGGGCGGCAAGCGCTTTTACATCACGCGCGGCAGCAACAGCCGCAGCATGTCCGGCGCCATTCAGGAAACTCCTGAATTCCTGGCCCTGTTGAAAGACTTCGGCTTCGAAACCGTCAGCTTCGGCGGCGGCGATCTGGGGATCAATGATCAGTTGCAGCTGATCCAGGATGCCGGCCTGGTGCTGACATCCCATGGCGCCCATATCACCAACCTGACCTATATGGATTATCCCATCTCGTTCATCGAGGTACTGCCGCCCCTATCGCGGCATTTGAACCTGTCGGTCTATATGGAATTGGCGGTCGAGCTGGGCTTCCGTTATCGCGGTCTGGTCTCGCAGCATTATAACCGAGACGGCACCCTGACCATCGACCTGGATGCCTTGCGGCAAACCCTGGGCGAGCTGATCAGCGACTAAGCCAGCCTCTCGCTCAACGAAAAAAGCCCTTCTCTCAGTGAGAAGGGCTTTTTTTATGCCTACAACGCCTGACGGCTTCATGAAGAAAGGGGAGGTTCTTGCGAACCTCCCCTTCCCTGTTTTGGCCGAACCTTTCGGATCGGTTTTAAGAGTTCATGTAAGCCCAGCTGATCGCCGAGAACTGCTGAGTGGTCAGCGAGTTCATATCCAGCGTCGACAGCAGACCGGCCTGGGTGGTGGTGATCGTCGCCAGTTCCGTCGTGGTCAACGACGAGAACTGGGTCGTGGTCATGGCACCCAGCTCGGTCCGGGTCAGGGCCGCGATGTTGGTGGTCGTCAGCGAGCTGATCACCGTGGTGGTCAGCGCCTGGAGAGCCGCCGTCGTCAGGCCCTGGATCTGGGTCGTCGTCAAACCAGTCAACTGAGTGGTCGTCAGGTTCGCCAGATCGGTCGAGTTCAGGCTGTTGATCTGAGTCGTCGTCAGAACATTCAACTGGGTCGTGGTCAAACCAGTGAACTCAGTCGTGTTCATGGCCCCCAGCTCGGTGGTGGTCAGGACACGGACCTGGGTAGTGGTCAGAGCCGCGACCTGAGTGGAGGTCAGGTTGACGAACTCGGTGGTGGACAGAGCCGACACCTGCTGGGTGGTCAGAGCCGTCACCTGGGTCGTCGTCAGGCTGCTGAAGGACGTGGTGTTCAGGTTGTTGACCTCGGTCGAGGTGAGCGAGCTCACCTGGGTCGTGGTCAGGCTGCTCACCTGGGTCGACGTCAGCTGCGAGATTTCACCCGTGCTCAGAGCCACCAGCTGGGTGGTGGTCAGAGCCGCAACCTGGGTCGTGGTCAACGAGGTCAGGTTGGTGCTGCTCAGGCTGTTCAGGACCGTGCTGGTCAGCTTGGTCACCTGGGTGGTGGTCAGAGCCGTCAGGTTGGTCGTGCCCAGATTGGCCACCATGGTCGCGTTCAGCGCCGTCAGCTGGGTGCTGGTCAGAGCCGTCACTTCGGTGGTGGTCAAGGACTGCAGGTTGGTGCTGCTGAGACCGTTCAGAGCCGCGCTGCTCAGGCTGGCCACATCGGTCGTCTCCAGGGACGACAGGTTGGTGGTGCCCAAGTTGTTCAGCGCCGTGCTGGTCAGAGCCACTGCCTGGGTGGTGGACAGAGCCATCACTTCGGTGGTGGTCAAGGAGCTCAGTTCGACTGCGCTCAGACCATTCAGCGTCGTGATGTTCAGTGCCGCCACCTGGGTGGTGGTCATCGAGCTGATCTGAGTGGTGGTCAGGTTGTTCGCAGCCGTGCTGGTCAGCGACGCCACCTGGGTGGTGCTCAGAACCGCCACGTCGGTGGTGGTCAGAGACTGCAGGTTGGCCGCGGTCAGGTTATTCAGCTGCGTGCTGGTCAGAGCCGCCGTCTGAGTGGTCGTCAAGGAACCAATGTTGGTGGTGTCCAGACGGTTCAGCGAGGTGGTGGTCAGACCCGCAACCTGGGTGGTCGTCAGCACCGCCACATCGGTGGTGGTCAGGTTCGACAGGCTAACCGCCGTCAGAGCATTCAGCTCGGTGGTGGTCAGAGACGCCGCCTGCGTGGTCGTCAAGGTCGACACGAAGGTGGTGGTCAGGTTGCCGATCTGGTTGTTGGTCAGGCTGCTCACCTGGGTGGTGGTCAGGGCCGACACTTCCGTGGTGGTCAGGTTGGCCAGTTCGGTGCTGGTCAGAGCCGAGACCTGGGTGCTGCTCAGGGCCGCGACCTGGGTCGTGGTCAGAGCCTGCAGGTTGGTGCTCGACAGTGCGTTCAGAGCCGTGCTGGTCAGCTTGCTCACCTGGGTCGTGGTCAGCGACGACAGGTTGGTCGTGCCCAGGTTATTCACCGTCACGCTGCTCAGGCTACCCACCTGGGTGGTCGTCAGAGCCGCCACGTCGGTGGTGGTCAGAGCCGTCAGATTGGTGCTGGTCAGACCATTCAGCTGGGTGCTGTTCAGAGCAGCAGCCTGGGTGGTCGTCAGAGAACCAATGTTGGTGGTGTCCAGACGGTTCAGAGCCGTGCTGCCCAGAGCCACAACCTGAGTGGTGGTCATCGCGGCGGTCTGGGTGGTGGTCAAGGCCACCAGTTCAGCCGCCGTCAGGCCGTTCAGGGTCACCGTGTTCAGCGAAGCCACCTGGGTGGTGGTCATCGAGCTGATCTGAGTGGTGCTCAGGTTGTTCGCAGCCGTGCTGGTCAGAGCCGCAACCTGCGTGGTGCTCAGAACCGCCACATCGGTGGTAGTCAGAGCCTGCATGTTGGCCGCGGTCAGGTTATTCAGCTGCGTGCTGGTCAGAGCCACCGTCTGAGTGGTCGTCAAGGAACCGATGTTGGTGGTGTCCAGACGGTTCAGCGAGGTGGTGGTCAGACCCGCAACCTGGGTGGTCTTCAGAGCCGCCACATCGGTGGTGGTCAGGTTCGACAGGCTGGCCGCCGTCAGAGCGTTCAGCTCGGTGGTGGTCAGAGCCGCCGCCTGCGTGGTCGTCAAGGTCGACACGAAGGTGGTGGTCAGGTTGCCGACCTGGTTGGTCGTCAGGCTGCTCACCTGGGTGGTGGTCAGAGCCGACACTTCCGTGGTGGTCAGGTTGGCCAGTTCGGTGCTGGACAGAGCCGAGACCTGCGTGCTGCTCAGAGCCGCGACCTGGGTCGTGGTCAGAGCCTGCAGGTTGGTGCTCGACAGACCGTTCAGCGCCGTGCTGGTCAGCTTGCTCACCTGGGTCGTGGTCAGCGACGACAGGTTGGTCGTGCCCAGGTTGTTCACCGTCACGCTGCTCAGAGCACCAATCTGCGTGGTGGTCAGAGCCGCCACGTCGGTGGTGGACAGAGCAACCAGATTGGTGCTGCTCAGGCCGTTCAGAGCCGTGCTGGTCATCGCCACAGCCTGGGTCGAGGTCAACGACGACAGGTTGGTGGTGTCCAGACGGTTCAGAGCCGTGCTGCCCAGAGCCCCGATCTGGGTGGTGGTCAGAGCCACAACCTGGGTCGTGGTCAGAGCCACCAGTTCAGCCGCGGCCAGGCCGTTCAGGGTCACCGTGCTCAGCGCGCCCACCTGGGTGGTGGTCATCGAGCTGATCTGAGTGGTGCTCAGATTGTTGGCAACCGTGCTGGTCAGCGACGTCACCTGAGTGGTGGTCAGAGCCGCCACGTCCGTGGTGGTCAGCGACTGCAGGTTAGCAGCCGTCAAGCCAGCCAGTTCCGTG